>Ga0131853_10002626_pt1 | contig 32089 bp, 28 predicted proteins | sample TergutLab28metaG_FD_92764 | JGI IMG/M metagenome (GOLD analysis project Ga0131853, IMG submission 92764) | Labiotermes labralis P1 segment gut microbial communities from Petit-Saut dam, French Guiana - Lab288 P1 (version 2) (version 2) | ecosystem: Host-associated > Arthropoda: Insects >... | reverse complement strand
TGTGTGTGTGTGTGTGTGTGTGTGTGGGGGGGGGGTTGTTTTTTTTTTACCCGCCCATTTCAGCTTTTGAACCATCAGGATATTTGTCACGAAAGTTGGTATCAATATTGGGGCACTGTATGGCACTGTGATGACATACATTGTAATTTCCTGTGGGCAGCAGTAACTGCTTGGTATGTGTGCATACGCACAGGGCTGAAATGACATTGGTGCCATTTACTTTTAGGTCCTGAAATTGTCTTCTTAGTATGGCTCTACAACTCTTAGTGCATAGTTTTGGCCTTCCCAACCACTTCCTTCCATCTTCTTCTATCCTGGACAAGGGTCTTCCAATTTGGCACTTTTAACCTCTGTATATCTTTTTTAACATCATCCTCCTAGCATATCTTTGGTCTTCCCTTTGGCCTCTTTGAAATGGGTTTCCAGGAGTATATTGCTTTGACCATTCATGTTTCTTGCATTCTTTCAATATGACCATAGCATCCTAACCTTTGCGCTCTGGCGAAGTTTATTATGTTCTTATATTTTTTGGTTTTTCCAATTCCTGATCAGTTTTTATTCGCCAGGATCCATTTTCGTAGGTTGGGTCAAATATTTTCCTCAAAATTTTCCTTTTGAAAACCATTAGTGTATTGATTATTGTTTCTTTTAATATCCATGTTTCGCATGCATATGTGACTGCTTGTCTAATTACTGAGAAGTATAATTTCAGTTTTGCCATTTTAGATATGAACTTGCTTTGAAATATCTTTTTAGTTGCAAAGAAAGCTTTATTTCCTATGGCAATTCTTTCTTTTATTTCCTCATCTATTGAATTGTCTGTGTTTACAGTTGACCCAAGATATTTAAATGATTTAATTTGTTCAGTTTCTTTGTTTCCAATATTTATGGGTCTTAATTGGTCTTGTCTCCTGGAACATTACAGATATTTTGTTTTGTGTGCATTTACTGTTAGGCCATATTTTAGAGATTCATTTTTTAATTTTACGAATGTGTCTGTCATTGCTTGTGTTGTTCTAGCAGTTATTAAATTATCATCTGCATAAGCTGTGCATTGCCTTAGTCATGTGGAGATGTTTCCTCTCAATTCTATTTTCTTTAATATAGAGTCCATGGCAATACTAAAGAGTGTAGCTGATACGGGGTCCCCCCTGTTTTACCCCTGTTTGGACCTCAAATTTTCCATTGAATTTGTTGTTTATTTTTACTATTGCACTTGTTCCCAGAAGTGGTAATACTATTAATCTTATTAACTTGGATGGGATATTATATTCATTTAGGCTGCCTGTTACTTTATTTCTGTTGATAGAGTCAAAAGCTTATAGATAATCGACAAATATATTATGGAGATCTATATTATATTCATGGCATTTTTTCAAATTTTTGGCATATAATGAATATATTGTCTAAAGTTGATCTATTCAGTCTAAATTCCGCCTGAGCTTCATTCAGTTTAGATTCCACAATTTTGGATAGTCTGTTGTTCAGGAGAACTGTAAATATCTTGTATGCAATGTTAAGTAACGTGATCGGTCTATAGTTGGAACATATTGCTCGGTCACCTTTTTTGTATATTGGACAGATCCCTTGCATCCATTCTATGGGTAGTTGCTCTTTATTCCAGATTAGCAATATTAATGTATACATTGTATGTTGTAGTATATATCCTCCATACTTGATTAGTTCCGCAGGTATATTGTCTGTACCTGGGGCTTTATTCTCTTTTAATTTTATTATTATGTCACTTCTTTATAAGTTGGCTGTTCTATATCTATTTCATTCTCCTTGAAGCTTTCTTCTTGAGTTTGATCGGCGATGGTCCTGAAATTGTAGCCCTCAGAAAAGTACGCAGCTTGGGTTAAGACAGCATTGTTTTGGACAGTAACATAATGAGATGGTAGCTGTATGAAAAGTTTGAGTTTTCAGTTTCATGTGATGACCGATGAACCATTGTGAAATTTGGTATTGGTGTATGCATAAATGTACGCATGTGAAGTATATGAAATGTTGTTTGCAACTCAGAAGGTACAAACATGGAAATGTGAAACATCAAAATTATGTCCAAGGATTTGATGCACTCACATTGTGCTCTTAAGTACTATCTTTACAAAAATTAAATTAAATGACATTGAGGGTAGTAATAGATATGTAGGACTATAAATATATTCAGTAGGAAAACAGCCCTCAACTTCTGCTTGTAACTCCTTGTCATATTGGTTTGATGCCTATGTAGCGTGGAATTACATAATTCTTTTTATATATATATAAAACCCTTGCTGTTTTGCCTCGTCTGTTACAGAGCTCATGCACAAGCAGCTGCAAACATGCAGCAGCAACAGCAGCAACACACACCAGGTGGTCTGCCACCAGGCATGATCCACCCCACATCTCACTCACCCTTGCAGTTACAACCCCCTGGCCCCACACAGCCTCATGTACCAGGTCTGTATCTTGGTAATGGTGTAACACAAAAATCCCCTAAACCAGATTTTCGTGTTTGATTTCAGTACATTTACAGTTTGATCTCAGAATCATTTCTACTGTGGGGGCAAAAAGTGTTTTATCCTTCCACTGTATATTCTTTGAATCTGGCAGTAAATTCAAAACACCCACTTGTGTTGGGGGGTTGGAACTGTTTAAACATAGTGGTATGACCTGCCATAGGAAATGCAACTGTAGCTTTTACCCACAGATTATTTTTATGTGTTTTGTGTGATTCTCATAATAAATGTTAAACTTCATTAACCATTTGGCCTTTTTAATGGAGACATCATTTTCTGTCAGGTATGAGATTTGAAAGGGTTAATTCATTCCTTGTAATAATATCACAATGAAGAAGTGTTGTGCAGCATTTTTTCATTCTTGTATATGACTGAGCTGTGAGGAGGAAATAACTGAACAGCGAGACGTGGTGGTTGTTTATAAAAGTTTATCTTGTCCCATATGTAGTTCATGCTGTTTCCGATTCATGGAACCCAAAACGGTATCCTGGTGCACATAGCGCATTCATTCATAGACTGTGCAATATGCTTTGCACAGTCAGTGTATTACACAGCATAAGACATACTTAAATGCAATTATTTAGCTTGCTTAGAGCTTGCAGATGTAGGTGAAACTGTGTATATCTTGTCACATATTGTTTGGACTGTGGTGATAACACTCTTATTATTTTCTTTTAAACTGGGACAAATGTGTGTTGTATACATACAGTACATAGAATTTTGTTGTGAATACTTCCCAGGTCCACATCATCACTCCTCACGACACCTAGTTACAGGAATGCCGGACGAAGTGAAGTCTGAGCCACTGAGTCTTTCAGGTGGTGCTACAGTCGCCAGTGACCTGAGTGACCCCCAGATGGGACTGCAGCAACCAGAAGAGGAGGAAGTGCCAAGTCCAAACCACATACCAAGAGGACCAAGCCCTGAACCCAAGATTGAGGACACTGAGTGCCACAGAAGTCAAAGTGCTATGTGAGTAACAGAAATTTGAATGGCAATCAGATTTAAAGGGTTAGGTGTATTAGAAATACCTTACATCCAACCAGCTGTCAATCTGTTGTGTCTATTACGAAGATTTAGCCCTCCAAAGTCCCTGCATCTCAATTGAAGTGCAGGATCTTTACCTTTGAGCAGTACACTTTTCTTTGTTTTGTTGTTAACAGAGTGAGGTTTTGACATGGTTTCTAAGTAATTACACATTACTGGCACTTGAATGAGTTGAGCATTGAGAAAATAGTTTATAAATGTCCCAGGGGGATGTCAGAATTGTCCCTATAAGTGCATAAGAATATGTAAGGGATTACTTATGAGGGAGTGCTGATAAGTCCTTAGCCCAACCAGGAAGGAAACAAGCTACAGCGACCAAACTCGAGATTTATTCAACATACTCCCCACAAAGCTCAATACACTTCTTAGCCTGTTACTCTAACTTTTACAAGCCACTCAAAAAAAAATTCAGAAGGTTGTCCGTCCAACCAGATCTCTGTGGCAGCAATGACTTCCGCGTCAGAAAAAAAAAATGGCAACCTATCAATTGTTTTTTCAGTCCAGGGAACAGGTGGTATTCCAACAGAGCCAGATCCAGAGAATAGGGTGGATGATTAAGACATTGGAAGCCCAAGTAGGCCAGTTTCTTCTGGGTTGCAAGTGCCTGATGAACAAGGGCATTGTCATGCAAGAACAAGACCCCCTTGGTGACCTTCCCATGGCTTTTTTCCTTCAAAATGTCCTTCATTTGCACCAGCAGAGATGAGTAATACTCCACGTTGATAGTTTGGCCCTTTGGAAAATAATCAGTGAGGAGGATGCCATCTTGATCCCAAAAAATCGAGGCGAGAACTTTTCCAGCGGATTTTGCATTTGGAATTTTTTGGGGCGGGGTAAGACGTTATGCCGCCACTCCATTGATTGTTGCTTTGTCTCCGGGTCATAGTGATATAACCAGGTTTCGTCCATGGTCACCAATCGCAACAGGAAATCTTTTGAATCGCGCTGAAAAAACTCCAAAAGTTGCCCAGATGACTGGCACCGTTGACATTTTTGATCCGCATTTAGGCGTTTTAGGACCCACTTCGCGGAGAGCTTCCGCATCATGTCCAAATCTTCATGAATGATGGACCCAACCCGCTCACATCAGATGCCCTGGTGCTCAGCTATTGATTTCGCCAAAATCCAGTGGTCTTCCAATATTAGCTCGTGACTTTGATCAATAATCTCTGGGGTGGTTACTGTTTTGGGTCGTCCAGTACGAGGCACATCTCAGGTGGAAAATTCACCACGTTTAAAACTGGGTCGCCCAGTTTTTTACAGTGGCATACGATGGTGCATGTTCCCCTAATGTTTCTATCAGAATGGCGTGAATTTCCTTCAGCACCTTTCCTTGCAGGAAAAAAACCTTGGTGACAGCTCGCGTCTCCATGTTGTTGAAATCGCATGCATCACCTGACTGCTTCGTTTATGAGGTATTATGATAGTCATTCAGTTTCATGAGGTAGCTGCCTATTGAAACAGCAGTTTTGGTTTGAAGTATTCAGGAAATGCTCAGAACATTTTGATAATATGGTGTGTAAATGTGAGAGTAAGTGACATTGCCCACTTTGTGTACAACATGTAGGTGGAAACTTTTGCCTGAATTGGTGTCAGGAGTTTATAGAAATCTGGTTATAACATGATTGGATGGATTGGCTACCAACTGTATTAGTTGTGTATATTATGAGAAGTCACTCTGTTTTTTGGCTTCAAATGTTAAAACCTGGCTAGAACAGTGCTTAATAGAATTCAACTGCAATTGGTATTAGCAGTGTATACCAGAGTTTGCAGTGTTCAGTTTGTATGAAATAGAGAAACAGAATGTATAGAACGTAGTGCTTCCAACAGGATTAACAGTGTATCAGTGGTTGCTCTGTTGTGGTGGCTTGGAATTAGCCATTTCCTTGCTTCCAGCTTCCTGCGCCACTGGAATCGTGGGGATTACAATTCATGCACCCGTACAGATTTGACATTCAAGCCTGTGCCAGACTCAAAACTGGCAAGGAAGCGAGAGGAGAGACTGCGCAAACAAGCAGAAAAAGAACGTGAGGACAGAGAGAAGGCTGCTGCCCAAGCACAGGCAGTGAGTATCCGAACATAATAATAGGCTAAGTTTAGCATTGCTTAAGCGAAAATCATGTGCGTATGCTGTAGTACTGTTGCAATGTGTAGAACCTGTGTTATGCTTTCATATGTCTGACTGGTGACACTTTCATGCCTTTCATGTAAGAGCAGAAAGTAAGTGGTTTAGTGTAGATCAGGGATGTATGTTCTGAATTCCATTGCATTTTGTATGTAATTATGAAAATGAACAAGCCTTGGTGATATTTCAGCGCAAGATTGCAACTCCAGAGAAACCTGAGGGGCCAAAGCCTCCATCTCGTGGTCCTATTGAGACAATAACGTCTCCATATGATCGCTTCACTCCACGCCAAGGTTACCCCGATACACCAGCATTACGTCAGCTGAGGTAATTGGATTACAGTTTTCTGTACATAGAAGAATGTACGTTGATTATAAGGTCATTCCTTCACAAAATGTGAAGCCTCCATATCATCTCAGCTGTATTGTCTGTCTATCATCCTTTATTTTCAGTTAGTGGTTTTCAGACAGAGTGAGGCTCTGAATTACAGTGTTCGCTCAAATATGAGACAACTTCCCTTCCCAGTCCTTAGTTTTTACGAAAATCACCGATGCAGCATGTACATTTAACTTTTTATGCGGTTGTAATGTGACCTCCAATTTTTCAGATGGTGATTTAGGGGAAAAAATTTTACCTTACATGCAGGTATATACAGTATATGTTTCTTTCATTCAAAATATTTGTTGCTTCTGATTGTAAAAACATATAATAATGTTTATATCTTAGTACGAGAGGACCGGGTATTTGGAATAATTTTAAGTTATAGTATGATTTTCATTAATATTATAATACTATTTTGGCAGATAAGTGCATTGGATTTAGAATCTATTAATGTAAAGTTTTATTTTACAAGTGCAGTTTGTGTTTGTTTGTTTGTTCCCTTTTTTGGTGTAGCGTTTCTCACTTTATTGGAGCGTAGGGTTTTGGGTTATATCCATATTCGCAAAGGTCCTAATAAGGTTGGGTTTGTTGGTATTTTTCAGCCTTTTAGAGATGCAATTAAGTTGTTTACTAGGGAGCAATATTTTCCTTTGGTTTCCAATTATTTAATTTATTATTTTTCTTCTATTTTTTGTTTATTTTATGTTTCTTTCATTCAAAATATTTGTTGCTTCTGATTGTAAAATTTATGATTTGATATATTTCTGTGGTGTTCTGTAAGAATGTGGAACTGCTGATTAATGACACCAGTTTTACTTGTATTATTACACAGTCTGTTCATATTTTCTGTCTTGGAATATGACTTTTAACTCTTACGATACTACAGAGGTAGCGAAAGTGTTTTCATTTGAGGAAAATCTGTTTATTATCTTGGAGTACGGGACTTTAAATGTCATGACTGTGCATGCCTGGCCATATTTTAAACTCAGGGTGAATGATGTTTGTACTGAAGAAATGCATTGCTAGGCCAGCTGGATCTCACACAGATGCAGACTTAAATCCACTGAAAGGTTACACGCAGAATATGTGAACAGTAATTGATAGTGGTGTGCATGATTAGATAAGTATGCAGCTTTTTAATGCCATGTTTTGAAATCTGTTTTGCCTTTAAGCAGTGATGACATTTTTTTATTTCATTGGGTGTTGCTGATGATAGATTTTATCAGAATGTAATTATTGTGACATTTAGTTGTTTCTGACTTTGTTTTGATAGGTTGGCCAATGCTCGTTAGTGACTTAAAGATGTTTCATGTTCTTTCAGTGAATATGCTCGGCCCCATGCAGGTTTCTCACCAGGCACATTGCCTCGTACTAGTCTCGGCTTGCCGCCTCAGTGTATTGATCCCATGCTCCACTACCAGTTGAACAGCATGTATGGTCCCAGTGCCAGGGAGAGGTGAGTGTTGCCTTCAGCCATGTCAAATTGGTTTTCAGTTGTTAGTAAAGTCACAAAGACTGCTAATTAAAGCAAAACACTTTGCAGTATGAAACTTATCTTGGCTTTTGCAGGTTGGAATTGGAGCATTTGGAGCGTGAGAAGCGGGATAGAGAGATGCGTGAACTAAGGGATCGGGAACTAAGTGACCGTCTCAAGGATGAGCTGATGAAGAACGCAGTGGGTGCTGGCCCTCGGATGCCCAACACTATCGATCCTCATTGGCTTGAGCTTCACCGGAGGTGCGTGACTCACCTAGACGTTGATATATTGTGTGTGTTATCTGCAACATGGCTGCTACAACATGATACCTCTATTGCAGGTACCCTGGTCTTGGACCTGGCGGTCCTCCACAAGGGGCAGCACTGCACCAGTTTGGCCTCTTCCCCACACCTACAGGACCAAGCCAGGCAGCACTGGGTCAGCTGGAGCGGGAACGATTTGAAAGATTAGGTGAGCACAAATGCCACCCTTACAAGAGTAGGTGTCCTCTATTTTTGTTTACTGAAATGATCTGTATTTTCCTCCCATTTATCACAGCACATAATATTCACATTCATTTTTTTGGATGTGTTTCTGTGTGTTTTGAATGATGATAATTACCAGCATTTCAGAGGAACATGCTGCATCGTCTTCAGTTTGTACCCTGAAGATGGGGCCAGCAGGTTCTACTGAACTGGGACTTTTGTTTACCAGGTTAGAAGGTGTCGCATCCCAGAAGAATGCAGTTATTTCTTTATGTTAGTTTATTATTTTAGGTAACCACCTGAATCCTGTAGTATGTTGTCTAGATGATCAGTTAATTAGGCACCTTTGCAAAATTTTGAAATGTGACTGTTAGGTTTATCATGTTTGTCAGATTGCCTGCATGGAACAACCTGGCTCCCACTGGACATATTTTCTTGAAATTTGTTATTTGACTATTATTTGAAAATTTGTCGTGAAAATTAAAGTTTGATTAAAATCTGACAAGAATAGTTGTTACCTTACAAGAAGACATATGTACATTTGTGATACTTTGCTGAATTCTTCTTTGAGTGAGAAGTGTTCAAGACAAAACTTGTAGAGGGACTCAAAACACACATTTTATATTCAATAACGTTTTTATTAAAGTTATGCCGTTTATGAGATAACATGGAAAAATATAGTAGAGTCAGGCAGGCCACAGTTGTAAGTAAAATATGACCCTGAAAAGATGCAATTTGCTTGCTGGATAATGAAGGCAAGAATACACACACACACACATAATATTTAATACTTACTGCTTTTCCACGGCAGCAGAGGTTATGCAAACATGCCATGTGGTTATGTGGTACATACATTGCATGCCTGGTTATCTTTTGCAATATCTTTTTATATAATTTCAACTGATGTTATGAACTACGATAAATATGTTGTGTCATAAATACTCTCAAGAAAGGGACTTGATGTTCTGCAGACTGGGCTCATGAGATTTATCTCTGACCCTGTTTCTGATTCATTTCCCCAGTTTCTCGTGTCACAGAGCAGCATCTTGAACGACAGTTCAGGTGTGTAGTTGTGCAGTCAGTCCACTTGGCATCACATACCTCTGGTTCAAACTGAACAGGAAAAGCATTGCACCAGTTCAACTCTGACATGTCACATATTGAATGGAGTCCTATTCAAAGTGTGTGGCCTTAATGGTCATTCCATTGAACCTGGGGCTAACCATGTGCCTTTGTCAGGGAGTCATTGCAGTTTTTCAGGAATGCTTGTTGGTGTTACAGGTATACCTACAGGGCCTGCTGGGCCTCATGGCCCTCCACCTGTAGGACCACCTGGCCCCCATGGTCACCCCCATCCTGGCTCAGTAGCTGCAGCCCAGTTGGAGGCAGCAGAACGACTGGCCCTTTCAACAGATCCCATGGTGCGATTGCAGATGGCTGGCATCTCACCTGAGTATCATGCACACACACATGCGCATACGCACGCACATTCCCACACACACCTCCACCTGCACCCTAGTCAGCAGGCCCAGCAGGCTCAGGCACAAGAGGCTGCTGCTGCTGCAGCAGGGACAGCAGGTTTTCCTCTGCCAGGTGAGTGGTACTATCCTGCCCCAGACAAGTCGGAAAAAACTGCTTCCAGGGCAGTACCATTTCGTGCCAGGCCCTCGGTCTCGTGTCATCATCATCATCATCTGCTTCAGCTTGTATACTGTTAGAGGGCCTTCAGTTTGTTTATTATAAAGAGTGGCAACAAATTATTGGCGATTTGGAGGGCTTGTAATTTTCTGTTAAGAACGTGTGGAGAAGTTTTATTACGCAGAATTTGCACCAATATTAACATTTTTTCCCACGTGTGTAAGTTCATAATTTTTCCACTAATGGAGTGACAGTCAGGCAAACAGTTTTCATTAATAACATGGAGAAAACCTTTTTCTGTGATGGAGTCACCCAGTATTGAAGTTTTTAGACATATGTGTAAGTTCATAATTTTTCTGGTGGTGGCTGTGCTGATAGGACAGACAGTAGATTTTGTGTTCAAACAATGTAAGGAAAATATTTTTGTACTGAACAGCAGTCTCCCAGCAGTTAAGTTTTTTCTGAATGGGTGTACATAATTTTTCCACTAGTGTATGATCAGATGAGCAGGAAGTTTCTGTCCAAAACACGCACAGAAAACTTCCTTGCTACAAAGTAGTGTCCCCTGAAGTTTTTTCACATGTGATCAGAAGTGCTTGTTGTGGGCTGCTGTTATAATACTACACACATCCTACCTCCAAGCATTTGCATCCCACATGTCATAACATATCCTGGTTATCTGTCATTACAGCATTCTCCATTATATCTTTGAGTCCCTGTATGAGTCAAGGCAGAGGGATAATTTAAACAAGTCCTTGAACTTCTGTTATATAACTAATACAGATTTCAAATTCCTTGCCCGGTTACTTGATTGTTGTTTCATGATTAACATTATAGTTTTTTTACTAAGTGTGGAACTTTTGAAAGTGGTTGAATAAAAACATTTGAAATTTCATTACAATTTCTTCTGACCTACCAAAGAACTGCCTGTGTTTTGTCACTCTCATGCCTCCCATAAATAAAAAAGTATCATGTGGTGGCAAGGGAAACACATTGGTTATCTTCTAGGTGTTTCCAGGAGTTAAAAAATTCCTCATAAGAAGAGGATCATAATGAATGTGCAGTTAAATTATCCAAGTGAAATTTGTGTACAGAAGTTTTTTCCACGCTCTTCTGAGGTCATGGGGGAAAAAAGTAGTCCAATGGACAGTGAGAGTTAATTGTCCTCAACATGTTCTCCTTTTCGCCTACTGTGGTATTCCTTCCAGCCCTCTATGGCCATGTAAAGCCCAGTCCAAGACACTTCTTGCCAGCAAAGGCTCTTATTACTACCTACATTCATTCACTCAGACTTGTATATCTGGGCTCCTTAGAGTTGAAGCCCAGAGGCCATGTGGAACTTTAGCAAAGGAACAAGGTTCCCCTGAACTGATATCAGATTATGGGGCACAGAGGGCCCATTTTTAAGGCCGAGGTGCATCAGTACTGTAAAGGCTTGAACCCAATTACTAATCAATCAATCTATACTACCTACAATGAAGTGAACATAATGGCTAAGAATGAATGTATTTAAGTGCACTGGAGGGTGAAGTGTAAGAACTTGAAGGAAATTTTGAGGAGTTCAGTCCATAGGATTGTTTGCTATGGTCACAGATTTGACACAGACCTCATTGCTGACACAAAGCAGTGCTTACAGGCAGGTGATTCACATCATTCCTAGAAATCTCTGTGTATGTCACATTTTTATAAAGCTCTAAACTAGTATATAAGGGACTTTTTTACCAAGACATTTGCAGATTTAACATGTTCAGTGTTATTGCAGCATCAGCATCTGCTGGGTATCCTAGGCCAAGCCTTCTTCCTCCTAGAGAAGCCGCTCTAGGATTGCACCATCCATCAGACATTTTGGGGCGTGGTGGGCCAGGTTATGCAGATCAGCTGGCTCATCAGGTATAATATTTCAACAAGACACAGTGTGCACTAAAATGTAGAGGTCTGTTTTGCTTGGTCTGAGTCCTGTGTGTGTTAAGGAAGTGCAGGCTGTTTGAAATTTTAACTGCTCAGAAGCTTTGTGTGCATTTATTTCCAGGTTTCAGTTTAAATGCTATTATATAGGAACATAGATATTACCATATTTACTCAAATGCAAGGTGAGGTTTTTCTCCCTCCCACCTCCCTTTAAGTTGGTTGTTAAATATGTGAGGTTGTCTTCAAGTTCATGTATGAAGAGCTGAACTGGAGTGCTCTGAACCAGACAATACAGAGCCTAACAAAGACCTGCATCATCAAACCATCATGTGTGGACAAGAGAGAGAGAGAGAGCAAAGCATGACTAAGGTTAACAGACACCATCTTCTTTTTTTGAACTTGGTCCAAGTCTAATTTTTTATACAAGCACCTAACCTGGTGCACCTTCTAGATCGAGCTATTCTGTCATGCACTTCATACCACAGAAGCAGTAAGTTACAACAACCTGCGCTCTAATATCGATGTTGCTTCATCTCTTGCATATAACAACTAATAACTTCATGTCTTTCAGTCAGCTGTATAAGGTGTCCACACTACATCTCCACTTGCATTTAATTAGACCTTTAACAGCAATTTTGACATATAATAATGTAATGAATTTGTAAATTGAGATATGAACATTCACAGAAAGCAATTTAAGTGTTTTTACTTGTATTTAGGTGCAAGATGGCCCACACTGGTCATAACATGTTGCTTTAATAAACACCACACTTAATTGTGTTTATGGTTATAATTTATATACTAATCATACAATCACATGACAGGATGTCTGCCTCAAAGAACATTAAACTTGGTTAAATATGCACCTGACAAAAGATCTACTCCAAGGGTAGGAACAGAAAAATTGCTGTTGAAAAATTAAAAATTAGTTACAAAACTCAAAAATGAGACCTGGACTAATGTAAAAATTAAAAACCATAAAAAGAGCCTTGAACTGAAGGTGATCAGACCACAAACACAACACAAAAATTCGGAACACATGTATTTAAAATCTTCCTCGTGGGTTCAAGCAAGTTTATAAACCAAGAAATATGAACGTATTATGTAGTGAGTGGATCATAATGGCATGGTAGCCTGTCTCACCAGAAGTGACTGTGAAGAGTTATAAGAGGTGCTGTATATCCAGTGGAATGGATGAGACTGATAATGATATGTTGTGGAATGGCTGTGAAGAGTATGGGAATGATAGGAGTGAGTGTGAGGAAGATGAAGACACTGAATGTGAAGGTGCAGACACTGACACTGATTGGTGAATATAGATAGAATCTGACAACTTTGTGTATTAAGTGTAGGAAATTAATAGTAAGATATTTGTCCTATGCATACATTTTATTTTATTTTTTATTTATATATATTTATTTTGTGTGTGTGTGTGTGTGTGTGTGTGAGGGGGTCTTCTTAGATTAGAGTCATCTTGCATTCAGATAAATATGGTAAGTGTTCGGGTACCTTAGGATTGACTGCTGTATTGAAGTGAATGATTAACGGTCAGTCAGTTTACCGAGAATAGGGAATTTTAAATCTTGGGAATTTAAAATTCTCTATTTTGGGATGATAAACTAGAATTTACATACGTTGTTTTAACTTGGAAGTAGTGATGTTAGTGGTAACGGAAGTTGAATGCTCAGCCAGTTGGACTGCACACATACAGTCATAGTGATGAAGCACACAGATAGTGAAGGTTGAGATTATCATCAGTGTCCATGGATGTGATATTTTCACAAATTCTCAAGGTTTTTTTAAATTCATTTTTTCAACACTGTCCTGAATACAGCATTTCATGTCACTGCTGATAATGGTTTGCTATGTTGGCAGCTCACAGCACAAGCTGCAGCCCATGAGCAGTTGCAACGCCAGATGTTGCTGGAGAGAGAGCGATTTCCACATCCACATCCCTCCCTTGTTGCTCAGCATGAGGAATACCTTAGGTAAATGTTGAAAACAATGTTTGCAGCTTATGGAGAAAGTGTCTTCCAGTGTAGCGCTGTTTGTCACAGTTGTTTTGATGTGTAGGCAACAGCGGGAACGTGAGATGAAGGTGCGAGCACTGGAGGAGGCTGCAAGGGGATCACGACCTTAAACTGATGATGTCCCATCAGTTGGATATTGACTGCCATCCTGGTGAGGCTCAGTCAGTTTGTAAACAGAATCTGCTCTTCCTTTAAGAGAGCTTCCTCTGGTTCCATATTCAGCCAGTTCTTTTGGGGAGGGAGGATTCTGTTCAACCTCATCCTTCAGACACATTCATTGTAGAACTGATGTGTTGTGTTTGATTTCTTTTCTTCTGCATTTTGTTTGTTGCACGAAGTTGATATTTCTGAGGTCTCACCTTACCCTTCTTAGTTTTATATATTTTCTTAATCATTTTGTTGAATCCCCCCAGAGAAAATGCAAGAAATGTTGCACATGTGTACATAATAATAAATAGTAATAAATAAAATTTAGTGTAATGTCTGTACACTGATTGTTGTGTGATGTAACATTTTAAAATCTGGTAATTTCTTTTTTTAAATGTGAGGTATTCCAGAAGAGAAGTTACTAAAAATGCATCTGTACTAAGGCCTTGGAAAGACGTCTCACAGATCAGCCTTATTCATGTCTCTTGAGCTGATTGGCTTCCCCTTGCAGCATATTTCTTTATATTCCTCCCCAGTCATCTAGGCGTTATTTTCACATGAATGTTTGTATTTATAACCATGTGATGACAAGCGCTTAAGACTGGCTAACATCAGCCAGGGGATCTGGAGAGAAATATGATGGACAGAGAGTGTGAGGCCTCAAGCATCTTTGTCATTACCATCATCATCATCATCACTACCACCTCTATCATCATCATCATCATCATCATTCTTGGTACAGTAATTCCATAAATCTGGCATCTGATAATATGGCACTCCTGGAGGCAAGTAGTCCCAAGATCAGAAGTTACGTCGCTAGCACAAAACGTCCTCTCCAAGTAGGATATTTAAGCTTTCATAATTTGGTATTGTAACTAGCGTTTCACACTTGTTTGGCACAGTGTTTAGTGTTACTTGGTTGCTTGGAAGCTAGTTTTCACTTAGCTAAAACCTCTGTTACCCATTCTGGCCAACAAGTGTCATTTGTAGAGTTTATATCACTAAAATAGGTTTAGCACTATTAGTAGACAATTAACAACTCCAGTAATTGGTGTAGTAGTATGTGTTCATTTTCATTTTACTTCTGTGAATTCTATTTTATTGCATTATATGTGGCACCTATCACTGTTTGCTGCAACTTTTATAATGGCCTCAGAATATCCAAAGATGAGTAAACAAGGTACTGCTGGCAAGAGGAAACATGTAACTTTAACCATACCACAGAAACTTGAATTAATTAGGTCACTATAAGTACCATTTGATAATCCATAATACCTGATAACTTGGCACCTTTATGGTCCCGTGGGTGCCAGATTTATGGAATTCTACTGTACTTGTTTCTGTCGCCCCAGTAGAGTGCATGTGTGTGACTGCAGTATTGGTATAAGACGTTACACATATCAAGTGGAAGTTAGTCATGGATGATAAGCAGTGTAAACTGTACAGTTTGCCTGTTAATGCATATGTTCTTGTGATTGCAGGTGTTGCCAGGGAACTCGAACGAGTACACACTTCAATGCATATACATTTTTTTAATCTTTCAGTTTTGTGCGATGCAGGTGGAAGAAAGTAACAGCTGACTTGTTAAGTTATCAGAGCATAAAGTAAAAGGATACTGAATATAAATCAAGGATTTAGTACAATTTTTAGTGCAGTTAAATAAAAAGAGAAAATTATTATTATTATTATTATTATATTATTATTATTATATAATCTTAAATGTAACTTTGAACTAAAAAATAGCAAACAATAAATATTTTGTGACATTTTGTAGAGACACGGGTAAAGCTAAATGTCAGAGGAATTTAACGTGCACTTAACAGAAGCTTTCAATATTTATCGTGTTATATCCTAGCCTGTATTAACATGGTAGTGGTTTGTTCCCCATTACAAAATGCAATGGTCCTGCACAGCTCATAGTGGTAGTCATCAGTGTATTATGATATTTCACTTTGATATCATGGATCTTTCCATTTTGTGAATAAGGAATTACCACTCGATCTGCGATGTGTGGCAGTCAGTGCATGAATAGGGCTGCCACATTGACATATGTAAGCAACTTTTCCTCTCTAAGTGTTGTCAAGTAAAAGGTTTGATTAGTCAGGGTTACAGCAAGATGTTTTGTAAATGTGAAGATATTTCCTTAAGTCTTCCGTGCATGATCATACATCTTTCCTTCCTGTTTCTCTTTTGTCTGGACTGGTTTCACTAATGAATGGTTTGGGGCAGTGTTTCAAGTTTTGGTAATTGTAGGCTGTATTGTAACCAAAACATTGCAGGGTCAACAAATGCTAAATGTAGGTAGGTTACCTCTTGGAAACATCTGAAATGTAAGAAATTGATCTGTTGTGATAATGTATGTGGAATGCCACCCTGTCAGGTTTATGATGCTTTAAATATGAGTAATTAAGTGTATATGGAGGGCAAACCTCTGAACTCTGTCTCTGTGTACTTGTTCATCTAGTATGTCCCAGTATGGTCAGGGTGGACCTTTCTATTCTGTACCCAAGGCAGGGGCATAGAACCCATTTCTGAGATGGAGATACTGGTGGTACACATTGGTACATTATAAGATTTAATGACAAAAACATTACAGGTACCTCTATTTGTGTAATTAATACCACATAAACATTTGTTTGATATTGGATGTCAATAAATTCATGAGGGAAGTTAAAGCTATTTCTGTACAGGCCTGGACAGGCTCTTAGGGCTCTAGGAGGTTGAGGCTTCCAGAATTTCTAGGCAGTCAGCATATGAAGGTGGCAAGGTTGTGAGCCCTATGCACCGGCTGCCTTTACCCCCAGGAGATACCACTGATACTTATTTGAGACTGAGTTGACCCCAGAGCCATAGTGTGGCCAGAAGGATTAAGTCAATAAAAAATTCCAATGGCCCCGTTGGGAATCGAACCTGCAACCTTCCTGCTTGTAGCATGGTGCCTCAACCAATTGCTCCACCCTGTGCCCCTAGGAGGGAAGTTAGAGATGCCATAAATATTATTTGCAGTGCAATAAGACAAAATTTTCCTCTATGCTAAAGCATCACACTAGTAAGGGACAAAGACAAAGCTCCATACACACAAGGTCAGGTGAGTGGCCCTGTTGCAGCTGTTTCAAGTAAGAGCCTGTCTTGCTATTTACATAGGAGGTTAGGCAGGCCCCAGGTCTGGTCTGGATATGGTGATGAGAAAGTCTCTGTGCCTGCAGAGACTTGGAACTCTGTTCAGCTTTACTATTAATAGTTTTCAATAAAATGTAACACATGCATGTGTTCAAGCTAGATGTGTCGATTCATCAAAGTATTTAAATTGCAAGATCAGTTGGTGAATTGCATTGAAATGTAATATGGTATGTCAGACTTGATCAGCTACATCAGGGACAGAGTGGCTGTTGAGCAGGTTTTCCTTATGATATTTTCTGTTGTCCAGTGCAAGTTGTCCTGCTGCACTGTACTTGTCTGTCTGTGGCCCCAGGCATGTTCACTGGCCCTGACCAGGCAGTACATTATCACAGTAAAAATAATGCAGTCACCGTATAAAAAATATGACCGTCCCCATTGTGGTGCCATGAAATTTACAATGCCCATTCCCAGACACTTCTGACTATGGGTCGGTTAGTCTGGCGGTCATATGGTTGTAGGGGCAAACAATTTTCTCTTCTCCAAAACCGTGCAGACCGGCTCTGGGGACCACGCAGCCTTCTATTCAGTAGCTACTGGTGTTTTTTTCTGTGAGTAAAGTGGTTGGGGCCTAAAGTTGACACTTCATCTCCATCTAGCGCTGAGGTTAAGGTGTGTAGAGGTATACCTCTGCTCCCACACTACCTCTGTTTGCCCTCATGGTGTGGACAGGACTTCATGTTCACTCCCCACTAGACTGTTAATGTTGACCAGTATACTTGTGTCAAACAGAAAAATAAAACTCTGTAGAACAGAATAAATTGAAGACTTAAAACAAAAAATTGCATGTAAAATATTTTTAAGATCTTCCCACAATTTACATTGTTTGCAGTGTTATGATTTCATAAGTTTTCCAAATGTTGAACAGAGTTTAACAAAATCATTACATAGTTTAGACACACAGAACTTATGGAAGATATGCACTTTTAAATCTTGGGACACAGTAACTTGCTTTGTGCAAGCTATTGTGCAGCCCTCTGACCATATAATTGTGATCTGTGTAACATGAAATAGTCGTAATGGTGATACTTCATCATACATCCACAAAAATACACAGTATACAAGATACTGTAATGACAGAAATGCACTTCCAGACCTTAATGCATGGTCATACATTAAAGGAGACTTAGCAGCTTAGGGATGAGATGACTGAATTTCTGTGGTAAGGATTTTGTGTTTGCAACCACAACATACAGTGTGTAGTTGTTCACGTGCTTTTCCCTCCACTTGCACAGGTAACACCAAGTTATGCTTTTGTTCATTGTCCTTATTATGCTGTTTATATCTGTTCTGCCTGCCATCATCGTCCTACTGTTGGCTGTGGTGAAGTCTGCCTGTGTGCCTCCATTTTACAAGTGGGCATATACAAGTACAGTTAATAAGGTTATATCTGTAGGTGTTGCCCAAGATACCCTGTTTTGTGAAAAGTGATGCCATTAATGGCCTGGTGTGGCCCAGAGGGTGGGTAGTGGTATAGCTCTACTCTTCCACGATCGCGGCATAGAAGGGGGTGAGTGGTCAGCAGCACACCCCAGCCGCACTTTACCCCTGGGAAAGACTCGGTACCCATTGTACAGGAGGCTGGGTGGACCCCAGGGCCGGTCTGGATGGGCGAAAATCTCATCCCCCAGGGATTCGATCCCAGACCATCCATCCCATAGTCAGTCAATATAATGACTGAGCTACTTGGCCCATATCCTGTATTGTGCAGATACAAAAACATTATTTGTAGGAAGCATGTGTAAAATTTGAATTTCTTTGCACTTTAATTTGTCAGATTTTCTTGATGTGGGGTAGCTCAGTCATTATAGTGACTAGGCTCTGTGCTGGATAACGGGGGAAATTAGGTTGACCCCTGTGCAGGGGCAGAGGTTTTTGCCCTGTCCACTATGTCCATGCTAACTGGGAGGCCCAATAATCTGTGCAGTAGGTGCCAGAGCTCCTTTCAAGGGGGTTGGTGGTCAGAGGCTTGAAGCTGACCTACGTGGTTGGACAATTAAGTTCGCGAACTCGCCATCATGTGCTTGCCGTGGCAGCACTGGACAAAAGCCTTAGTATGGTTTGATAACGTTGACATATCAGCGTTTCACAGCTTTGTTGTTGTTGTTGATCTCTGGCAGTCTCTTTCTGAGTGGCATCTATTACTGTCTGCGTGTGTTTTGGTGTGCCGCCGCGAGAATGTCGGAGCTTGAATTAGAGCAGCGAATGAACATTAAATTTCTTGTTAAACTTGGAAAGAGTGGAAACAAAATCAGAGTGATGTTAGTGCAAGTTTACGAGGATAATGCTATGAAGAAAAGAGCAGTTTACAAGTGGGTGAAATGTTTTTCTGAGGGAAGAAAAAGTGTCACTGACGAAGAGAGATCAGAACGGCCAGCAACAAGCAGAACTGAAGAAAACAATGCAAAAATTCATCAAATTGTGCATGAAAATCGTCGGCTGACTGTCAGGAGCACAGCAGAGCAAGTGAACATCGACAGAGAAACAGTTAGGAAAATCTTAACTGAAGATCTGGACATGAGGAAGGTGTGCAAAAATGGTCCCAAAGGAGCTCATTGAAGAACAAAAGCAAAGAAGAGTCACAATTTTCCAAGACCTTTTGGAGAGGCAAGATGAATTTTTGGGCCATGTCATCACAGGTGATGAAACATGGGTCTACCAATACAACCCTGAAATGAAGCAGCAAAGTGCACAGTGGAAGACTGCCAATTCCCCACGACCAAAAAAATTCCGTCAGTCCAAATCAAGAGTCAAAACAATGTTGCTGACTTTTTTTTGATATTAGAGGGATTGTTCATTGTACCAAATGGACAAGCATTCAACCAAGTTTACTATTTGGAAATACTGGAAAGGCTGTGTGAAAAAGTTAGATGGAAATGACCCAAACTTTTTGCCAACAACTCATGGATCTTGTATCACGTATCACGACAATGCACCTGCTCACAGGCCACTGTCTGTGAGGGAGTTTTTAGCTACTAAACAAATAATGTGTTAGAACACCTTGCCTGTTCACCGGATCTAGCCCCCCATGACTTATTTCTTTTCCCGTAGATAAAGAAAATATTGGAAGGAAGGCATTTTTATGACATCAGGAGTAATACAATGGCAGCTCTGAAGGCCATTCGATAAAACCAGTTCCAAAATTACTTTGAAGGCAACCACGATGGTATTCAGCAATGAGGTATGTAGCATTTTACTGCGATGAGTTCGCGAACTTTATTGTCTGACCACATATCATCTGCATCTAGTGCTGAAGTTAAGAAGGGTTGCACAATTTGTGGGTGCCAGGTTGCCATGGGGACTAAACTTTGTACACTGGTGCCTCATATTTGTGGATCCTCAGTATGGAACTTGCTTTGACATTCAGAGGACCATGCATCATGAAATATTCTTATAATAAAAACCAATGAGATACACTATTTTCTTAAATTTGTTTTGGTATAGAACTCTACATGTTTCAGACAAGTTTACTGTCCATCATCAGGAGTCTAGTACTGTATACACAACAATAGGTATTTGTCATACAGGTTATGCTGGCTGACTGCTAGCGAGATCAGGATGACTTTGCTAGCAGACAGTCAGTGTAACCTGTATTGACAAATACCTCTTGCTGTGTATACAGTACTAGACTCCTGATGATGGACAGTAAACCTGTCTGAAACATGTAGAATTCTATACCAAAATAAATTTGAGAAATTAGTACATCTTGTTGTTTTTTATTATAAGAATGGAACTTGCTTTTTTGCTAGTTGCCTGGCACCTAGTATTTTGAGGTGGCTCCTAGATGTTTGTGCACCTCTGCACACAGGTGTACATCATTTCCTGTGTGTGTTATTATGTGGTGCTTAATTAATCACAAGGACTTGCTTATATTTATGTGAAAAACTACTTTCCAGAGCAGCATGTCACTTTGCATAAATATTAATAACCTAAATTATCTCTCTACACCCAATCCCTTCAAGAAAAACAGTTCTTTGCAGTTTCCGTGTGAGTTCATGCATTCATGAATGCACTGTCCCAAGTACCTGTAAAACTGCATTGACTAAATAGGAAGGTAACTATAGAGGGCAGTTTTATTACCATGTGAAAGATACAAGAAAATTTGTGCAATTTGTTCTTACCTCCACATCCAGCACATTATAGCTGCATGCTGATACACAAAAAACTGTAGGCAGTGACACAGCATTAAACTTACACATTCTTGGATTATGGGACTTGTGAAATTAAAATGATAACCAGATATTAAGAATGGCACTTTGACTGTAGCATTTCAGTCTGTCTCCTAGTTGTACGTAATGCAGACAGAGTGCTGTAGAGATTACAGTCTTGAGGTGTGAGGCAAAATAGTCAGAGAGGTACTGGGGTTTCAGAGGAACGTGCACCCTCCATATTTAGGGTAGAAGAGTCACTTCTACTTTGAACTTGGAAGTACATATCCAGCTCCTCCAAGCATTGGTGACACTCTTCTGAACTTCCCAGCATCACACTCTGGTACAGTGTGATGTTAGTACACGCTGCTGTGAGAATCTCATTGTCACTGAGTGGTTTATACTTGGGTTGTGCTGTTTGTAAAGCATCTCTTAAATCAGTGTGATATTGTTGGGTTTGAAACACTGTTTCCGGACCTGTGTGTAAGCTTGTAACTCACCTCACAGTATGAGGATATGTATGCATTGATTATGTATTTAATTTTCGTATATGGTTCTGTGATAGAATGTCAGAGCTGACATCCTTTAGCTTTTTAAATATTGTTTTGAGAGGTTTTTTTCTGGTTTGTGAAATTGGTGTAATTGGAGACTATGAGATTGTACTGTTGAAACCATTTATAGAAGGCATGAGACATAAACTTGAAGAAACTCGATTGTGTTTCCTTAACTCCTGTATCCTGCAGTAGAACCACCAACTTTGCTCCAGCCAAAGTGTTTGTGATTCCAGCTGATGTGCTGAGCCCCACTGGACATGAATGGTTACAGAAGGGAATGTGATGCTTATAGTGGTTGTTTCACCAGTATCTGCAAATTACATGATGTCAGAAGTCATGTATTATCTAATACCAGCAGAACTCCAACTGTTTGATGGGGATATGGTCACTTCACTTCTGCTTATTACAGTGTATAGTAGCTGAAACTACAAAAAGAAGGAACAGTACTTGAAAAAATCATAAATTAAAACCAGCAAAACACTTTTTTATGGAGAAGTGCCACATTGCCTGTAATTTATGCCCTACATGTTTTGACTACACTTTGGTTATTATTGAAGACAACTGAAGCACTTGAAGCTGCCTGTGTCAAAGGTCTGAAACATGTAATAATATGCAGTGGCAATCAAATTAAGAAATTTCGAAGTTTACTCATGTAATTAAAAAAAGAAGGAAATGATCAGACTTGAAGATTCAGACTACATCCAAAAATGTTGCTACATTACTTGCAGATCACTTTAACAGCTAAGACCTTCTGCATTGGCAAATATATGGAGTAAATGCTGAATATCATTGGGTGTTACATGGGAGGTACTCAGTATGAAACGAAACGTGCAATAGAATTCTGATTATTTGGCTGTCAAATTATCTCTGCACAGCTTCCTGTTACATGAATATTGGCACATATGGATTAGGCTTTTGTCCCTTGCGGTCCGCTTGGGGGGGGGGGGGGCGCCTGTTTATTGGGTCTGTACAGGTGATGTGGTTACATGACATTTCTTTCATGCTGTCCTTTTAGTGTTAGTCATAAGGGTATGGAAGAATTTTTTTTACAGCAGTCATTCTGCAGCTGATTGGCAATACTACAGGTGCTTTGTGGTTTTACAATATTAGTCTCTGCGCAGTAATTTCCATTATGGCACTGTGCATCAGTTAAGTGAAACTCTGGATCCAAAGTGCAGTGGATAAAAAATGTTATAAAATTGTACTGATAGTAAAACCAAAGTTAAGGTTATGTAGGCTACCCTCCACACTTCACAATAATTGTCCTTTAATTTTCACTGTGATGTATGTGGCCATCTTGAGGCAGTTTGAATTTAAAAGAGAAAAGCTTGGATTAATGGAAAATTTTGAAACTGGAGAATCTGCAGCAAAATTAGTCACAGATGTCGCATACAAACTGTACATGACATTCAGAACAGCTGAGTGATAGTAAAGAAATGTGTAAGGAACTGTAATTGTAATGCTGGATTTTCAACCATTCCAGTATGAAGTGTCTTCATAGCAGAGGGTGGTTGTTGCTCTTGATAGGTTTAGTGTTTCACTCAGAACTGAACAGAGGAAACACCAGTCCTTGGTTGCATGTGCACACAGAAAGCCAAGTTCTTTCATGAAACTGTAAGAATGGAAGGTGAGGTACTTGCATTGTTTGGATGGCTAACGAGATTCCAAGTAATGTTGCAGTACTTGTGGAATTGCCTCGAGGAAGTGATACTGCTGCTACCATATTTCATGTAGAATTTCACCAGCCACAAATGTGCCATGTGAACTTTTGTTCAATGCCACAGGAGGAGCTGCGTCCAGAAATCACGCTGTAAAAGCATTAACAGTGTTAACAACCTGTTTCTTGGTGATTTCTTTGAAGTGAATTTAAGTCAAGCAGATCTGTAAATTACTCAAAAATGCTTGTTGCATACTTGCATAGAATTTTCTGTATGGTCCATTAACTGTTTGTGTACAGTACATACTTTATTATATCATATGAGGGAAAAGTCTTTGAATATATCACAGTGAGACAGAACCAGTGATGTTAGATTTAAAAATCAGTGTTCTACGGGTTGTGGTGGCTAAGGTTTTTTACCTTCATTTTGTCTTGATCGGTGGCTCTTAAAATATCTATGGAGCCCTCATGACTAAGTCTGAATTTTTTCAGAAACCATTTAGAGAACTGTGCTTTTTGGGTGTGCAAATGAAGTAATTTTAAAAAACATGGACTTTTATTTTTAAATAAAATGTAAACATTTATGTAAAACATAATTTGATTGCTGATGATTTACACTGAAAATAAACCCAGCACTGTTTATGCACATGGGGGAAAGTAAAAGTAATCAAAATACGTGTCATATTATTTACTTATGTGCATTCATCAGTTCTATAAAACACTATGCCTCCAACATAGTTTGATCTGTTACAGATCATGTTCAGTGAGGAACCACATCAGTTATGTATATTCTTCACATTTCTGTTTCTGTTATGGATTTCAAGATGTCCAGCTGCAACATACATTGTAAGCCTATTTGTATAATGAACCAACAAATGCACAATTGATCAACAATTTATTATGCTGCCCCTACACATTCTGACGTCATCTTCAGGGAGCTTGTAGTCAGTACCTGCTATGTTCCAGAAGTGTTTGAATGTAGTATATACAGCCACAACACAGTACTTCCTAAGATTCCATGACAAAATAATTTTATTATAGCTAGAAAAACTAACATTTTTAATGATTTAAACATTGACAACAAAACATATGTAAAGTTTTAAGATGTATCAACAATACTGCATTCAAATACAGAAATTAGCAGGTACTGACTACGAGCGCCCTGAAGATGATGCAGTAGCGTCGAAACATGTAGGGGCAGTGTAATAAAGAGCAGTATAGTAAATTGTTGATCAATTGTGCATTTATTGGTTCATTATAAAAATGATAAAGATGGACAGTACAAATGTTAAAATAATTGTTAGCCTAATTTTATCTTCATTCAAGGAAGAAAACGGTCAAGATCTAGGTACAGTTTGGAGGATAATATTAAAATGTATCATAGTGTGGCCTGTATCATTTGGTTCAGTAGTTGGCTGTTTTGGACATGGCAACAAACATTAAGGTTTTACAAAAGGATGCTCGTATCAGCTCATTACATAGGACAGATGTGATGCCCATAGTTCAAGGAGACTCATTGTTCAGTGTCTATGAAGTGCCATTCCCAGTTCCCAGTGGGAGGTTAAGTTATTCCTATGCTTAATTAAGCACCATGTCATGAAGGCATAACGCCACACATTCTTAACTGCAATGCTAGGTGAACGGGAATGGTTAGCGTCACACCCTGATCGTGTGACTACGGGGACAAACACCCTGGTGTCCGTTGGATAGGAGGCTGGGGGAGCTCCAGAGCCGGTCTCGAGGCTCTGGAGATGAGAGAAAAATACAAAGCTGTAGTGTGTATATATCTATATATACATACAGTCATGAACACAATAATATTACAATTAATAGTGACACATAATATACAACTACATGTTTCGGCCCTGTTTGTAGGCCATCATCAGGTTGTCCAAAGAACTTATTAAGTGACTATACAGTGTGTGTGGTAATTTTGGAAGGGGGACGAGATCTCGTCTTACATCATAAATCGTGGGATTAGTAAAAGTTGAAATAAACATGTTAAGGGGTTACATCAATTGTGAACATCTTATAATTCTAACAAGCAAATTAGGTGGTAAAACCATCGTATTGAGAAGTTTCATCAATTGCCAACTTCATGGTTTGTGCAAAACATACAATAAATTACATGTGCTATAAGTGCTTATTATTGTAGCTATGTATTAATAATTTCAGTTCTTGAATATTTCCTTGTCTAGGTGGGCTATTGTTTCTTGTTTTCTATCCTCGTGGTCGTGCGGTATGGCCGGGATCCCTCAGATGGATGGGTATGGCTTAAGATCTATTATTGTCTCCTTCTCTTAAGAGGGGTCTTAAGTATTGTGGATCAGCTACCTGTGAATATATGTGGTCAGTGATGTTGACAAAGAGTGTGTGGTTTCTAGTATCACAGGGAGTTACGTAGAACTAAGTATCTTTACTCACATGTCTGTCGAGTTGCCGTTGTTGGAGGGGGCTGTTGTGTAGAAATTATGTAGAGAAAAATTTTGTCCTTTCACGGACTCGAACCCAGCAACTACTCTGTCCTCTAGACATTAGTGTGGGTGTGATTTGCACGACATTAGGGCGGAACGGCATCATGCAATGTAGAAGCAGTGAGCAAACGCAGCAACGTTGTTCTCTGAAACCCTAGAGTCGGAAGCTGACGAAATGTGGAAGTCATCGTCCATGGCACGTTGTCGAAAAGTAGAACAGCAAAATTAGGTCATGGGTTGTAGGCGGAAGTTGCGTGAATGTCCAGACTGTACACAGCGATTCTCGTGGCGAAGCTTACCAAAACCCACGACACTGCAACGAAGACCCTTTGTTCGTCGCCACAACGAGTGAGTACACATCTGAATGTTATAAGGATCTTAATGAGTTTGCAGTAGTGGGTCGTCGTATTTTTTTTGGGTGGAAGGGCACCTACTGGAAGCCGTACTGAGGCCGCCTAGCTCGCTTGTAAAACTGCCGCTCAAGGTCAGCAAGGTGCCGGAAATATGAAGCAGAATGCTTCCAAACTTTGCACTTGGGTGGTCCCGATTCGAATATTGTGGTTAAAGATCCTTGTCTCATTCAAACTGTCCATTTCAATTCCAGCAGAATAGATTGAAATAGGCAGTGGTCTTTCCTTTTTTGCACCTTTCCAATTCACTGTGTGTAATGAAAATGTTTTACATTCATTTAAGACCCAGGTTACCGCCGTTATATATCTTAAAGAAACAAGATGGAAGGGTACGGACTGGATCCATCTGGGTCAGAATGAGGAACAGTGGCATACTCTTTTGAACGTAGTAACGAAATATTAGCTTCTCAAGGCCTTTGCTACATGGAGAAGGTAACATAGTTATTAACCAAACGAAGAAACGGTTACCCAAAAACACAGTACTGTTTTTGCCCAGACTGAATTATCAGGTATTTCTTGCTGTAATTAGGCTTTAAAAACGCAACGAGATGCGGAAGGGGTATATCGACGCTGTAATACAAAAACGTAAAGCCTGTCGCGTTGCATGCCAAGCAAGCACAGGGTGGAGGTAGAGGTGTAGCTCTACGATTCTTGAACCTGGCGCTGCAAGGTGTTGGGAGGTCAACCCCACAACCGGCCGCTTAAGCCCCTGGAATGAAACCCGGGGTACCCATTTGACAATGCTGTCATAGAGTACACAGAATTTAAAATGCGAATAATGAAGTATAAATTATTGAAAACCTCCCGTTAATATCGAATTTCAGTAAAACATCCGTAACGGTTTATGGTCTGCATGGAAAGGTCCGTGTATAGACCTACGCTCAGTTATATATGATTTATGTGTTTGAAAATTGAATGGCCTGAAAAGTTTTTGTGGAATCGCCAATTATGGAGTCCATTATAAAATGACACGAAGTCATTTCACAGAAAATGTGAATCTTCTTAAACACCGTTGTGAGAATATCAAACCTCACGTCTGAGGTCAATTTCATTCACTTTACATAATTCACAATTTTATGAGATGTTACGTTACATTAAAATGTGTAAGGAAATCTGAAACAAAACTTATCCATTCATGGTCACAACACGAGAAGTAAACTGACCTTTAATGTGAAATTCTGTGGTACAGTTTAATTTCAGAAAATCGTGGTTGATGTGGCGATCAAACTATACAACACAGTGCCAGAAAGTATTTAAAAAAGTGGACAACTTTAAACTCTTTAAAAAAGAATTAAAACACTTACTATTGAGTCATTCCCTTTATTCAGTTGACCAGTTTTTACAGTTTTGAATAAAATTGGTTTGTAATGTATGTTTATCAGCTTTGTCAGATTAATATTATAATATCACACCGTGGTATTGTGTTCTATTGGACTGTCTGTGGTAATCACTGTTTTATCGCGCCATGTAGATAATTACTTCATGATTGTTGTATTCTTTCTTTTTGGGTAATTCTCCGGCGTCTGAATTTTAGGTGCAGACGTTTCGGAACACTCTGTTCCATCTTCATAGGTGGTGTAAGCCTTCAGAACACGGCGAAAGGTTGAAATCAAGAATACTTCATGATTGTTACAGTTCGAGACTTTGAACGTACATTGTAATATACTGAAATGTAGATTTGGACAAGTCCAAGGTTACATATGTAACAATGCGGATGTATAATAAATGAAATGAAATTATGTGATAAAGGTGTTCACAGTACCGATGAGAGGGGGAAGAAATCGATACAAATTACCGGAGCCCAGCGGTCCGGAAGGGAGCCTGACCATGTTGCGTATGTTTTGTTTTTCTCGGTCGTATGAGATATAATTAGGCAGTGATTTTCCGTGTTGACGGTATTTGTGGCCAGCAGCCATATTGCCTACGACGCTTTCCTTTTTGTTTCCTCGCTTTACCCTAGCCCAACTTACCCTTTCGATACTGCAGTACGAATCATACTACCTGCTGCTACCTTAGCAACTCACTCGGTTCGCTGTGCCATTATAGCCTTGCCCTTGGCTTGGGGGGGGGGGGGCGAAACATTTTGTCACCGGGGCCCGAAGCCACTCTCAGCGACCGTGGGACTGCACGTGTCAGGCATGTGCTTACTTACTGACTTATTCCATGGAGCAGAGTCCTTCTTGAGAAGCTAACAAGTTTTCAGCTAGTCAAATTCCCTGCATTTTATGGAACCCGAAGGTTCATTACCGACAGTCATAAGTACCCGCCACCTCTCCTTGTCCTGAACCAGCTCGATCCAGTCCACACCCCCACATCCCAACCTGACGATCCATCTTAATATTATAATCCCATCTACGCCTGGATCTACCAAGTGGTTCTTTCCTTCAGGTTTCCCCACTAAAACCCTGCATTAGCTTTCCTCTCTCCTATATGCACTACCTGCCCCGCCCATCTCCTTCTTCTCGATTTTATCACCCCAACAATATTTGGAGAGGAGTGTACAAAGGTATCAAAGTTTTCGTTGCAACACGTGCGGTTTCTGTCAGTTCTATCGTCCCATTCAACGCACTGCACAAAATTACAGAATCCCCGTGTCTAAATGTGTGTAACCAATTCCAGGGGTGGCATATCTGCACTTACATTTTTGTTGATGGGCCGGCTTTCGGGAAGCCTGAAGGAAAATTTACGGGCTGGGACTGCCGACATCTGGTAGCAATTCTCAGAGAGCGCCGCAACCTGAGTAAACAACTAGGGGTGAAATTCCAGCCACACGTGTGCCTATTTTATTGTGACATGCAGAGTGAAGAACTTATATGTCTGTAACTGCCAAAAAGTTGATATCCAGCTGTCGGCAGTCGGTTCTGATAAATTTCTTTCATACTGAAAAAAAAAAATATGCCGTTTCGTATTTCACTATGCATTTTAACCTCCAAATGTACCATGATGCTTATGGACGGTTTGTAAAGACAATGTGACGTGACAGTAGTAGGTAGAGTTTTCTTTGTCCTTGGGGTGGGTTGTAATAAGTAGCAAAGGGGCTTCATACTATCAACACTCAGCACAGCACACTATGTAGTACATTTATTGCTTATCCTTCCTGGATCAATTGCAAAAACATTATAAGTAGGAAAACAGGGTATATTTCACATGTTTAAATTGTCAAAAAAGTCCCTTCAGCATACTTTTTTTTGTACAACTTATTTCTGTCCATAATTAACTAAAATATGTTTAATATATACAAAATATAAATAAATAAATATATATATATATATGTATTCTCCAACGTTTGTATTTGGTAACACATATTCTCACTTCAAAACGTACTTGCCATTGGGATGTGGAATGTGAATTTCTAATCTGACACCAGGAGATACTTCGAAGGAAAATATTTCCGAAACGCTGAGGTAGATTATCTAGAAATAGATGGAGTGAAAAAAGCTTGACTCACAATGAGATTAGGCTATTATTCGCAAAAGATAACCTTTCCTTCATGAGCGCAAGTAGGAGTGGCAAGCCAGGGTTTTGGAAACCATCGGACATGAAAATAAGGAAATTTTGCACACGTGTGTTGTAAAATTATATTTTTCTTTGCTGAACACAAAGTCGTTTTTATATCTTCGTTGACCACATCCTCAAAAATGTTCATAAGAGGCTTCAAAGCAAATCTGTGAGTAGATTTTCTCCCCCCCCCCCCCCACACACACACACACACACACGCGCGGTCACAAATTGGGGCCAATCACATGGGACAATTATATGCTTCATGACAACATTTCCCAAGGCAGGGGATTAAAAGGACCACGGGTTATCAAATTAAAGAAAATGAGATTAACTGTCAATTGGAACGCATGAAGGAGAGGAGAGGTGCCTACAGGTTACTGGTGGAAAAACTTGTGGAAAAGAGGCACTTCGAAGGCCTAGACATTGGTTGGAACATAATATTAAAATACACCTTAAAGAAATCGGTTGGGATGGCGTGGAGTGGTTTGTAATGGCCCAGAATGGGAGACAAATGTCGGTCTCTTGTGAACATGATAATGAACTTTCGGGTTCCATTTAATGCTGTGTATTTCTTGAATAGCTGCGAAACTACTAGCTTTTCAATAAGCATTCTGCTCGATTGAATAATTTATTTAGTTAGTTGAATACTTTGCTCCAGCACTGCCGCTTGTCGCCAGTACGTACTGTTCACAGAAATACCAGTTGGTTCTAGAAGCCGCCAAGGCTGTGGGTCGCGTGGGAGGAGATGACAGTGACGAATTGGAGGGCGTGCTCGCAATGAATATGGCGGAAATCTGGAGCCTTCTCCAGACAAGTTCTGAGAACATCCTCACACAAGTGTGATGGGAGCAGAGCGCAATATATGGTCGTTTAGTATCTACAGCGAAATTGGTAAAAGGCGCTCAGGGCAACAGGCCTACAGTCAATTGCTCGTGACATGACTAATACGTGTTCCAGGACTATAATATAGTACTTGTACCAGGGTTACCGCTTATTTACTGGATCTTGCAGGTTTTGTAAGTTTTCAAAAATAAAGACAAACCTCTCACTTGAAAGTGTGTGTCTCGTACCACAAGGGTGATTGTGTTTTGTTGGATCAGTGCAAATCCCCGATTACTGTGGAAACTCAGAAAGAGTTTTGAGATTGTGTTTAAAGGTGTGTGTGGGATGATACAATTTTTAGAAGAAAACCCTTAATTCTTCACAAGCTATAACCAAACTTTCTAGCAAACACACTCCATCATTTAAAACTCGAACCGACGAATGTGTGATAATGTGTGATAAGTTTGAAAGAATTCCTTTGACTTACGCCTAATTAATATATGCGTTGTGTTTGTGACAGAATGTTTGAAATAATGTAACGTTACTGTGTTATTTTAGAACTGTAGACCCGTAACTTAGATAAAAGGAAAAGAACATGGAACCAAAACAATGAAGGATTTCGCTTGACATCTGTCAAAAGATGATTAAAGGCTATATGGAAGCGGAGCACCTTACAAGAACACTGAAATCTGAAAACGGCGAGGATTTGCGAGAGACCAAGAAAAGGCGCCAGATGTCGCAGCTACCCACTCAAGTGGAGGGCGGGAAACACAGGAACCAGGCGAACGCTCGTGAAAGAGATCGCACACACAGGTGAGGAGAGACGGCGAGTAGGATGAGATGCCGTGTCACTACGTGTCTGATGTACGGGGGTTTTCAAATTATGACGCTGAGAACATCCTCGTAAAAGTGAGCTGGCATAGACACGTGCAGTGCTTATGGCAGGCTTATGCAGCGTCTTATAATGAAATCCCTCTATTTCGATATATATTATAGATTTTGTCACACAAATATATGCTCAGACATTCGCAATGCTAAAGAAAGTATATTCATACCTTTGTACCCGCAGAAAAAACAACACTGCGGGTAAGAAGGGTTGCATTTGGAACATTTCTGGGGCATCTATGTCAAACTTTGAGGTCTGCTTTCTTCCGGTGTGTGACACCTCCTCACTGGACGTCGGGTGCCACGCGTCTGTTTTGTTTTTAAGGGTCGGAATGTCCAAGAAGTTCCTTCCGGACATTTCGACACTTCGAGATGAGACCATTACGTAGTCTCGAAAAGTCGGGAACCAAATGCCCAGTGATGCGGCTTCACATCCCAAAAGTAAGGAGATTTCGACTAGACCGCTGGAAAGCCAGGAAATCAAAATGGCGGCTTAATTTATTGACAACCTAAGTCCGACGGACGTACAAGATTGTCAGAGTTCGACTGTATTCGAATGTAACATTTCTTGCCTTCTGTTATTCTGAACACTAACTGGCAATCTTATGTTTATTGGACCGTGCATCATTGTGATAGTTGAAGAATAAAAGACCAACTTGATGTCACTTGCTATTTTATTTCACTTCTTATGTGCTCAACATGTTTCGGACATTAATATATCC
>Ga0131853_10002625_pt1 | contig 32090 bp, 30 predicted proteins | sample TergutLab28metaG_FD_92764 | JGI IMG/M metagenome (GOLD analysis project Ga0131853, IMG submission 92764) | Labiotermes labralis P1 segment gut microbial communities from Petit-Saut dam, French Guiana - Lab288 P1 (version 2) (version 2) | ecosystem: Host-associated > Arthropoda: Insects >... | reverse complement strand
CAGGTGCTCGCGGTAGTTGTCGACCGTGGCGCGCGAGGGCTTGTCGACGATCCCTGCCGTAGCGGCGTCGAGGATCTTGCTGTACGCCGCGTCCGTCGCCGTCGCAGCCGCATAGGCCGCCAGCCATGCCCGCAGCGCATCCGGCCGCCGTACGCGCAATCCGTTTTCCGGCAGCTCCGTCTCCACGATGCGGGAAAGGTAGCTGTCGAGCTGGATCGCTCGCGCCCGCTCGGGCAGGTCCCTGACCCCGGGGAAGCCTGACCTGAGGATCTCCTCGACATACCCCAGCAGGTCGATCTCGGATCTACCCTCGATCACGGGCCGAGACCCTGTCAGGAGCTCACCCAACGACACTGTCGACTCGGCCAGCCCGCGCTCAGCCACCGAGAGCGGACGCATCGTCAGGCTCACGATCCGCCCCGCGCCGGAATGAATGCGGACCCCGGGAGCCACCCCCGCAGAGCCCGCGAGCAGAAACCGGCCGCCGGTAGCGTCGTCGTCAACGGCGCGCCGGACGCGATCCCACACGGAAGGAACCAGTTGCCACTCATCGACGAGCACCGGAGCGTCTACACGCGTGACGTAGTCGTTATCAGCCGCGACGATCTCGCGCTGACCAGGTACGTCGAACGAGATCACTGTCCGCGCACGCTGCATGCCCGTCGCGGTCTTGCCGACCCCCTTAGCCCCCTCCAACGCGATCGCCGCGAGGTCGGGGAACAGCTCATCGAGGAGATCGTCGATGACACGGCGGCGGTACGGCATGCGTCCAACCTAGCAGCTGGACGCTTCTCAACTAGGCATCTCGACACCATCGAACTAGGCAATCCGACGCCCCGCGCAGTTCGGCGGAGGACACCTTGATCGTCACTCGGCGCGAGCCCTCTCGCGTGCCGCGCTCGACTGTTACGCCCAGCGTTACGCCGAGCAGCGCGACCCGACCGTAGGGATCGTCGGGCGACCGCTCACGGGGCTGACCGGTTCACCTCGTGAACACGCAACGAGGGGCCGAGATGATGAACAGAGTCAAAGATCCCCGCCCTGTCCGCGCGGTGTCTGCGCTGGTCAGGACGGGGATCGGAGTGGAGCCGCCTGTCGGAATCGAACCGACGACCTATTCATTACGAGTGGCAGTCAGCACTGATTGGGTGGCGTCGGCAGGCGTCGAACAGGTGTGGCCAGCAGGCGACAGACACCGCAGTTGCCGACTTGGGGGGACGCCGGGGGGACGCGCAAGGCCCCCTCTCCGTCCCGGCCTGATCCCCTGACAGTCCAGACCCGCAACCGGACGGCCCCAATCGGCCGTGATCGAGGGTCAGTCGATTCAGGAGTCACGAGGAGCGCCAAGTGACCGGCCCCAAACCCCTGCCAGTCGGCCCCAGGCCGACCGCCACAAAGACTTACAGGCGATCCACAACCCGTCGTTCGGCGGGTTAGCGGGCGCTCGCGACGGCGGCTGCACCAACAACCCCGGGACGCCTACGTTACTCGGTCATCGGTCTGGGGGCGCCCTCGCCGGTCTCGGCTTCAAGTCGCCAAGATCCCGCCTCATTTTCGAACCGAAGACTCGATCCGGTCACTCCGACGTAGATATCATCCCAATGCTTTGCTGCGTGCCAGCGAAGCGTCCCGAGTGCATCGACGGCGATCACCCCACCTTCGTAGATGATGAGCAACACCGCGGAAACCGTAACGACCTCGGTCATGAAGAACCCTGGGTCGGCCTCTTCTGACCGATTGAGAACAACGGTTGACGGGCGGTCACCGGCGCCCGGGAAGATCAGGGCTTTCGTAGCACCGATGACAATGCAACTCTCGTGCCAACCGATGACGTCTACTGAGGCTCTGAGACCTCCGTCCTTTGCGTCGACCCGAGTGTCGGCAAAGGACTGCTCCCGATGCTCTGCCGGACCCCAGCAGAAGGTCACATCAACAAGGCGCCCCCTGCGTGCGCGCGAACTGGCGGTCGCTGTCAGGCGCGAGTTGGACAACGGGGTCGGCTGACCCGGCGGCAGCGCGAGTTCTCGCAACGCCGTCACCTGACCTCACCTCCTAGCATCATCACGCTCCGCCCGAGGTCCCCAGCTCCCGCACCCGATGCGCCACCGGCTGCGGCAGACCCTTACGCTGCCGCGCAGCCGCCGCCTTGACCGCGGCAGCACTCGGCGCCGCCACCCTCACCAGCGGCGAGGCCGGCACCGGCGCCGAGGCGGCGGCCACGGCGGGCACGGCCACCGCCGGGGCAGCGGCGAGCGGGACCGTCACCACGCTCACACCAGCGGCCATTGCTACAGCCGCGAGACCAGAGCCAAAAACGCGCGCGATACCCACCACAGACCCCTCGAGAGAAGACAAACGTCGGCACAAGCAGCAAGACAGCGACAGCGCCCCACCCTCAACCTGAGAGGAACATCAGCCGGGCCTGTGTAAAGCCTGAGCGAATGCCTACGCCCGTCCGAGGCACTAGGTCAATAGCGGCGCGCTGCTGGTCTGGCCCCAAATATGGCGACCCTTGACGGCGTGCGCCCGCCCGCCGTGTCCGCCACCCCGGCCTGGCAACGACAGCGCGCGCCACCCCCGACGTCTCCGCGGGCGGATCGGACGAGTCACGCCAGTCCTGCCGGCAGCGCTCCACTCGTGGAGGTGACCGCACTCCGCAACGACATGCGTGCCCCGAGGGCATGGTGGAGGGTAGAAATCCAGGTCGCGCCACCGCGAGATAGACGGACGTGACCTTCCTGAAACCATTATGGATGAACCACCGCAGGGCCTGCTCATCCCCCACGGGAGGAGGGCGGCGGGGTCTTCGACCCGAATTTCGTCGCCAGGATCCATCACAGGGCACATCATTGAGCAGCCGCGGTTGGGCGGGCCGGCAAATCGCAGAAGCGCACCCAGCCGCATTCCGCGCGCGACCCGACGGCGGCGCTCGCCGTCGATTCGACAGCTGACAAGAAGGCCTGACGCGCCTCCTGTGGCGGAGCCGGTGGTCGCGTCGGTAGCGGTGTTCTGGGCTGCGTCGCCGGCGTCCGGTGCGGTCGCGCCGCCCACCGTTGAGGACTCGGATCCTCCGCTCCCTGCACCTCCTCGCGTGCGCCGCGAGCTGGCATGGCCGGCGAGCCGGACGCCCAGGGTCATGGGTACTACGCCCACCGTTTCCTGCTCCTTCCGCACCGTGTCATTTCCTTCACCGCCACACCCTTTCCGACCTCTTTCATCTCCCTCCAATCCTCCCCCACAATTCCCTCCCAACATCTGCCCAAGAACGCCTCCTCCGATTTCCCCGCTTCCTCTTCCCAAACCCTGGTACGCATGCTACGAATGTCGTAGATGGGTCGCCCCGGATTGGGGCGGCCCACCTGGCATTTCTAGGCATTCGTTGGTTATCGGCGAACGTCGCGAATTCCGTTGGAGAACGACTTTCGGAGTGGTCGGGATGCACGGTGGGGTGAAGTTCTACCGCGGCGCCGCCCGCGCGGCGCGCGCCTACGTCGAACGCGACCGGTCGCGGGCCGACGACTACTACCTGGCCGAGGGCACCGGTGTCGCGACCCGGCTGGCCGCCACCCCCGACGGGGTCACCGGGGCCGGGTCGATGACCGGGGAGGTCTACGAGGCCTGGGTCGCCGGCCTCGATGTCGAGTCCGGGCGGCCCAAGGGCCGGTTGCGTACCGACGCCCAGGGACTGCGATTCGTGGAGGTGGTGGTCAACGGGCCCAAGACCTGGTCCCTGGCCGCCGCCCTGCACCCGGAGATCTCCCAGGCGCTCGACGGCGCGCAGGACCGGGCCGCGGCCGAGATCGCCGGCTGGGTCGCCCAGCACGCCACCACCCGGGTGGGACCGCGGGGCCGGCAGGTCCAGATGACCCTCGAGCGGGTCGAGGCCGCGGTGATCCGGCACTACACCTCCCGGGCCGGGGACCCGCACCGCCACGTCCACCTGCAGGTCAACGCCCGCGTCTACGCGGGCGGGGGCTGGCGGGGGCTGCACTCGGTCGGGATCCGGGACAGCATCGAGGCGATCAATGGCATCGGGCACGCCGCGGTCGCCACCGACCCCACCTTCCGGGCCGTGGTGGCCGCACACGGGTTCACGGTCGATCCGGAGTCCGGGGAGATCCGCGAGCTCGCCGGCTTCGTGGGCGCGTTCAGTGCGAGGGCGGCGCAGATCGGGCGCCACCTGGACCGGTACGAGGCCGAGTGGCGGCGCGACCACCCCGACCAGGAACCCGGCCCCCGGCTCCGCGCGGTCTGGGACCGGCACGCCTGGGCCGAGGCCCGCCCCGACAAGGTCGTGCCCACCGACGGGGCCGAGCTGGTGACCCGGTGGAACGCCGAGCTACGCGATCTCGGCTACCGCGACCCCGCAGGCCCCGTCGCGGTCGAGGCGACGCCGGTGGGGTGGATCGACCGCGACGCCGCCGCCGAGTGGGTGGTATCCCAGCTGGGTGCGGAACGGTCGGCCTGGAACGCCGCCGACATCCGTGGCCACGTCGAGACCCTCCTCGCCGAGGTCGGGGTGGTGGCCGAGGCCGCCGCCCGGGTCGAGCTGGCCGAGGACGTCACCGCCCGCGCCGCCGAGCGCTGCGTCCGGCTCCTGGACGGCCCGGACGTGCCCGAGCACGTCCGCTCGCTGACGTCGCCGCGGGTCCTGGCCGTGGAGGACGAGATCATCGCCCGTCTCGCCCGCCGGGGCGAACAGCCCGCCCACCGGGCCCGGCCACCGCAACAACGCGTCGGGCGTGGCCTGGTCCGACCCCGACCCGACCCCGCCGCTGAGCATCCGGTCGCAGGCCTGTTGGCCGGTGACGGGCCGCTGGTGGTGGTCGAAGGGGCGGCCGGGGCCGGAAAGACCACCGCACTGGCCGCCGCCCAAGCCCTACTCGCCCGCCAAGGTCACCGGCTCATGGTCGTCACCCCGACGCTGAAGGCCGCGCAGGTCGCCGCCGCCGAGACCGGCGCCGAGGGCCACTCCGCGGCCTGGCTGATCCACCACCACGGCTGGCGCTGGGACGACACCGGCCACTGGGACCGGCAACCCCACCCCGCCCCCGAGGCGACCCCCGACCCGGGCGCCCGACTACAGCCGGGGGACGTGCTGGTGGTCGACGAGGCCGGGATGCTCGACCAGGACACCGCCCTACGGTTGCTCACCCTGGCCGACGAGGCCGGCGCCCGGATCGTCCTCGTGGGCGACCGGCACCAGCTGCCCGCCGTGGGCCGCGGCGGCGTCCTGGACCACGCCTTGGCCTGGGCCCACCCCACCGCCGTGGTCGCCATGGAGAAGGTGCACCGGTTCGCCGACCCGGCCTACGCCGAGCTGAGCCTGCGGATGCGGACCGGGGCCGATCCCGGCGCGGTCTTCGACGCACTCCACCGCCGCGGACAGATCCAGGTGCACCCCACCGAGGTCGAACGCACCGCCGCCCTCGCCGAGGCCGGCGCCTGCGGTGACCTGGTCATCGCCGAGCGCCGTGAGCAGGTCGCCGACCTCAACGCCGCCATCCGCGACCACCGACACACCACCACCCCAAAAGCCCGGGAGGGTGCGCACGGCGGGGATGGCGAGGGCGGCCGGTGGGTCGTCACCGGACGTGGTGAGCAGGTCGGGGTCGGGGACCGGGTCGCGACCCGCCGCAACGACCCCGACCTCGGGGTCGCGAACCGGCAGACCTGGACCGTGACCAACCTCGGCACCGACGGCACCCTCACCCTCCACCCACCCAGCCGCGGCCCGGCCCGGGGTAGCGGCGTCGGCCGGGACCGGCAACTCCCACCCGGCTACGTCCACGACCACATCGAGCTCGCCTACGCCACCACCGTCCACGGCGCCCAGGGCGAGACCGTCGACCGTGCGCACCTCGCCCTGGAGGAGACCACCGGCGCCGCAGCCGCCTACGTCGCCATGACCCGCGGCCGACACGGCAACACCGCACACCTGGTCGCCGACACCCTCGAAGATGCCAGGAAGCAATGGACCGACGCCTTCAGCCGCGACCGCGCCGACCTCGGCCCCGCCCACGCCCGCACCCGCGCCATCGAGGACATCGACCGCTACGGACCCAACGCACCACGCCGCCAAGCCCCCATCAGCCCGACAAGCCCGATCAACCCAGTGCCGCCTCCTCGCCCGACCACGCCCGTCAGCGGACCCCCGCTCGGACTCTAGGCCCCCGCACCCTGACCATCATTCGTCGCCGTGCTCGCTGTCCACGGGCTCGGCGACGATGTCGCGCACCGGGTCACCCCGCCCGTTCGCGGACGCGATCAGCGGAGCCCACGCCTCCCGGATCTCCTTGGGCAGCTTCAGGTCCCGCCACACCTCCACCAGCAGCGCCCCGTCGACCACCTGCTCGATCATCTCCGGCAGGCCGTGGACCAGCAGCAACGAGTAGAACCCGACCCGCTCAGTGCGCTTGGACAGGTCCCACACCGCCCTCCCGCCCAGGAAGGGATAGTCGGCCAGCCGCACCCGCGCGAAGCACAGCGGCGGCGGCACCGTCCACAACCGGTCAGGCACGAAGAACACCCCGCCATCAGCCAGCTCGCCGTAGGAGAACTCCACCCGCGCAACCACCGCCAGATCCGCACGGGTCGCCGCCAGCAGGCGCTCCACGACCGCCAGCGTGGGCGACTTGCGGCCGCTCTCGTACTCCGAGATCGACGACTGCGCCGTCCGAGCCGCCCGGGCCAACTGCTGCTGCGACATCCCCGCCACGCGCCTGGCGACCTCGATGATCGAACCGGTTATCGGCATTCATCGATTATCTCCGAAGATCGATTGGGAAGCCAGATGCACCTCTCCCCTGGAGAGGCATCCCCGCCACTCCCGACCCCACCGGGCCCGTGCCCACACAGGAGATCACCACGATGACAACCCAGCCCAACATCCCCGGCGACCGCTTCCGCCTCGCCAGCACGGCCTCACGGCCCCACACCACCCCAGGCACCATTCCCGACGACGAGATGCTCGACATCCACGAAGCCGCCCGCTTCCTCCGCGTCCCCGAAGGCACCCTGCGCTACTGGCGCCACCTCGGCATCGGACCCCGCAGCTTCAAGGTCGGCCGCCACGTCGGGTACTGGCGCTCCGACCTCATCCTCTGGCTCACCGAGCAGACCACCCGGCCGGGCGAGGGCGACTAGATGTCGACATCGGCCCGGACGAGGACGAAGATCGAACACGCGCTGAAAGGACCCACGATGGGCGTGACAATGGCATCGGCGAGCCTGCCGGACGGGCCGCCGCCCGGTGTCCGGGACGTGATGACCAGCGCCGAGCTGGGCGAGCTGTTGCATGTCTCCCAGACGACGCTGTGCCGGTGGCGGCGGACCGGTGACGGCCCGCGAGTCCTCTGGCTGTCCTCGCGGAACCCACGCTATCTGTGGGTGGACGTTCATGCCTGGCTACAGGGGCGTCGATCATGAGCGTGCAGAAGCAGGCCAACGGGCGGTTCCGTGGCCGCCTCAAGAGCGGCCGGGTCGGAGTCGCCAGCAAGACCTTCGACACCAGACGCGAGGCCGAGCAGTGGCTCGCCCGGGAACGGGCGGCGCTTGCCCGAGGCATCGACCCCCGCGCCGGCCAGCAGCGTGTCCGGACGCTGCTGCAGCCGTGGCTCAGCTCCCGCCGGGCGACCGTGTCGAGGAACACCTACCGGATCGACGCGGACCTGGAGCGGGTCCTGCCAACGAGCCTGCTCGCGGTGCAGGTGTCGGCGGTCGGTGAGCGGGAGATCGCGCGATGCTTCGAGCAGTGGATAGGCCGGGGGCTCTCCGAGCGCACCGCGGTGCGGTACCGGGCCAGCCTGTCGTCGTTCTTCGGCTGGTGCGCGCGCGAGCGGTACATCCTGGACAATCCGGTCACCGGCGTCCGGGTCCCGCGACAGTCCGGGGTGCCGACGGAGATGTCGCCGTTCACCGAGGACCAGCTCGAGGCGGCCTACCTCGGCTGGCGGGCGGCCAATGGCCGCTTGGCCGACGTCCTGCTCGTCCTGGGCTGGACGGGGCTGCGATGGAGCGAGGCTCGCGCGGTGCGAGTCGAGGATCTGATGCGGGTGCCGACGCCGGGGCTGATGATCCGCCGCGCGGCGCCCGAGGGCGTCGGGATCAAGTCGACCAAGGGTCGACGCTCCCGGCGGGTGCCGCTGGCCGACCGGGTGCTGCCGCTGGTGCTGGCCATGGCCGAGGGCAAGCACCAGACCGAGCTGCTGTTCACCACCGACGGCGGCGCGCAGCTGCACCGCACGTCCGTGCTGCGCGCCGTGCACTGGCGGCGAACCAGCCACGGTCGCCGCATCCACGACCTGCGCCACACCGCCGCCTGTCTGTGGCTCGCCCGCGGCGTGGACCCCGGGACGGTGCAGGCATGGATGGGCCACGAGTCGATCGCGACCACGAACCTCTACCTGCACTTCCTCGGCACCGGCGCCCACCAGGCCGGTTTGGAGCGACTGAATCGGTCACGGGGGGACGCCGGGGGGACGCGCCGCGACCTGATCGGCGAATGACATGGATGATCCCCGCCTCGTTTGCGCGGTGTCTGCGCTGGTCAGGACGGGGATCGTGGTGGAGCCGCCTGTCGGAATCGAACCGACGACCTATTCATTACGAGTGAATCGCTCTACCGACTGAGCTAAGGCGGCGTGCGAGGAGCGAGCCCCGCAACGCGGGAGAGTGTACCGAGGCTTCCGCTGTGGAACGAAACCGGCGCACACCCCTTGAAAATGCCCCGACGCCCCGGAGCACTGGGAAACTCCGGGGCGTCGTAGATCGGGGTGCGGTCAGAAGCTCTGGCGCGGACCGAACTGGTTGCGGCGGTAGCTCATGGTGCGGTCGCCGGCGCTCTGCTGCGTCGAGTGCGACGGCTGCGACGGACGCGGGCCGGCGGTCGGCTTCTCCAGGCTCAGCAGGCGACGGATGCGGCGGATCCCGGGGTTCATGCCGCCACGACCTCACGCGGGGCGGTGCGACCGCTCGTCACCAACTCGACCTGGGTGGCGCCGCACCAGCACTCGTGGGCGATCTCATAGCCACCCTCGACGCTGGTGAGCGACATGACCTGGCTGGGAAAGATCAGCTGGGTCCTGTCACAGGACGTGCAGTGATGCGTGAACACGATGGGCCTTCCGCGGAGTCGCTCCGAAATCTCTGACGTGTCTAGGATCCGCGATCTTTACCGATAGAGGTAGGCGATGTTTCCTCTGCAAACCATAGGCGTCCCCTATCCTGTCGCCGTGACGTCACTGCACCAGTTCCGCGTGTTCATCTCGGTGTACGAGCTGGGCTCGCTGACGGCCGCGGCGGAGGAGCTCGGCTATGCCCAGCCGTCGATCTCCGAGCAGGTGCGCGCGCTGGAGAAGAGCCTGGGCGTCAGCCTCTTCCGGCGGGTCGGGCGCGGCGTCGTACCCACCCCGGAGGCAGAGGCACTGCGACCGTACGCCGAGAAGACGCTTGCCGCTGCCGACGAGGCTCGCAAGGCGGTGCAGAGCATCAAGGCGTTCGAGACCGGCACGATCCGATTCGGCCTCTTCGGCGGCGCGCGCTTCTACGGCGGCGCTGGGCTTGTCGCCGACGTGCTCGACCGCTACCCCGGCGTACGGGTCGAGCTGATCGGGCAGAGCTCCCAGGAGGTGCAGGAGGACCTGCGCCGCGGACGCCTCGAGGCCGCCATCATCGCCGTCTCGACGCTCCGCGTCGACGGCATGCGGCTGACTCCGATCGCGCGCGACGAGTTGGTCTACGTCAGCGCCGACCCCGCACACCTCGCGACTCCTGTCACGGCGCATCGGCTCTCGATGGCCACCCTCGTGATGTCCGACACCAGCTGGCAGGCCGACGACTCCAGCCGCCAGCTCTTGCGGGCGATGCTGCGCGAGACCGGCCGCAACCCACCGAGCCGGATCGAGGTCGAGGACATCGAGACCGCGGTCGAGCTGGCCGCGCTCGGGTACGCCGACACCGTGATCCCCAAGGGGGCGGCACTGCAGCTCCTCCCCCGGCTCGCGCCGGATGCGGGCTGGGTCTCGCTGCGCCCTGCGACGTACGACACCTACGCCGTCGTCCACCGCGCCAACGCCACCCTGTCGCCGGCGGCCAAGCTGATGATCGAGCTGGCCACGCGGCGCATCCAGTCGGTCGCGGAGCCGCTGGCGCGCAAGATCATCGCCCCGCCGGAGGACCGCGTCTGACGCTCTGCGCGACGTGTCAACAGCCCCTTGGCGGGACGCCTCAACAGCGCAGACCGTTGCGCGGCACCACGCCGTCGACGAGGTAGCCCTCCACCGCGTCGTCGACGCAGGAGTTTCCGGTGTTGTAGCCGGTGTGCCCGTCACCGTTGCGCGAGACCAGGACTCCGGAGTCGAGCTCGGAGGCGAGCGCCTTCGCCCAGCGGTACGGCGTCGCCGGGTCGCGAGTGGTGCCCACCACCACGATCGGGGGCGCCCCCTTGGCACCGATGGGAGGCGCTGGCTCGCTGGCGCGCGGCTTGAAGTCGTCACAGACCGACGAGAGCCACGCCCACGACGCGCCGAACGTCGGCGAGGCCTTCTCGAAGGCGCCCACCTGCCTGGGAACCTGGTCGATCGGGATCGACCAGGGGTCGTCGAGGCAGTTGATGACGTAGTTGGCCTGCAGGATGTTGGAGGAGTACGAGCCGGTCAGACCTCGGCCGGCCATCACGTCGCTGAGCAGCAACAGCGTGGTGCCGTCGCCCTTGAACGCCTGCTGTAGCCCCTTGTCGAGATAGGTCCAGCTGTCACGGCTGTAGAGGGTCACCAGGATCCCGTACATCGCGTTGCCGGAATACAACGTCCGCCCGACGGAGGTCGGCAGCGGGTGGGCGTCGACCTGGGCGACGAACGACTTGATGCGCGCCAGCCCCGCGTCGACGGTCTCGCCGAGGAAGCAGTTGCCGCCATCGACGCAGTGCTGCACGTAGGAGCGCAGCGCCGTCTGGAACCCGGCGGCCTGCTGCAGCGCCGTCTGGCGTGCGCTCAGTCGAAGGTCCATCGCGCCGTCCAGCACGAACCGGCCCACGCGCCGCGGGAAGAGGTCGGCGTACGTCGCCCCGAGCTTGGTGCCGTAGGAGAAGCCCAGGTAGTCGAGCTTCGAGCGGCCGAGCGCCGCACGGAGCACGTCCATGTCGCGCGCGGCCTCGACCGTGGACACGTGGGCGTCCAGAGCGGTGTCGCATCCGTTGCCGAGCGCCTGGTTCCACTGCTCGAAGGTGCTCACCTCGCCCGCGGTGTCGGGATTCTGCGACTCCGAGACCCACGCGTCGGTCTGCGACGGGGTCAGGCAGCTGACCGGGGAGCTGCCGGTGGTGCCCCGCGGGTTGAGCGCGACGATGTCGAAGGCGTCACGCAGCCGGGTGCTCCATTGGGTCTGGCTGAGCTCGTCGGTTGCGGAGCCACCGGGGCCACCGGGGTTGATGAGGAGCGGCCCGACCTTGGTGCCCTGGTCGCGCGCCGGCAGCATCTCCAGCTGGAGCCTCAGCGTGCGACCGGACGGGTGGCGATAATCGAGCGGCACCGTCAGCGCGGCGCACTGATAGCTCTCGTGGCATGGAGACCATGCGATGGTCTGGTGGTAGAAGCGGGCCAGATCAGGCGCTGCCGGGATGCGGGCGCCCGGGGCGGCCGGCTCATGCCGGACCGGCTCGGCGGACGACGACGGCGCGGGCGTGGCCGAGCGCAGCGCCGGCGGCCACTGCGCCGAGAGGCCGGTGGAGCTCTCGGAGCCTCCGCGGCGTACGCCGACCCAGGCGCCGAGCGCGCCCGAGCCGATCAGGAACAGGACGATCGCAGCGACGAGGAGGGCCTTCTGCGCGGGTCTCATCGCGTGTCTCGCAAGGCCAGCATCATGGCCTCGACCGCCAGCGCGGGGGTGACGTTGAACTCCAGCAATTGCTCGCGCGCCCCGAAGATCGCGGCCACCCGCTGGAGGTTGAGCTCGGGCGTGGAGTGCGCCGCCAGCGTCTCGACATCTCGGCGGATCTCCTCGTTGACCAGCGGTGCGCCCGCGCCGGTCGCCAGCGTGATGGCATCGCGGTAGACGGTGACCAGGTCCATCAGCCCGCGGTCGATCACGTCGAGCTGGCGGCGCTTGGCGCGCGTCTTCTGGTCTTTCTCGAGCCGCCCGAGCGCGGGGGCATACTCCCGCGGGCGTCGGCCGCGCTCGACCACGCCGTACGCCGCGTCGAGGTCGGCCTTCTCGCGCGCGTCGAGGGTGGTGGTGAGCGCGTCCGCCTCCTCCTTCGCGGTCTCGACGAGCTGCTGGGCCGCCCGCAGGCAGGCGCCGACGCTGGTCAGCTTGGCGGGGATCGCGACGACGTCGCGACGCCGGTTGCGGGTGGCCTCGTCGCCCGCCAATGCCTTGGCCCGGCCGATATGGCCCTGGCTGGCGCGGGCGGCGTACGTCGCGAGGGCGTCGTCGACATCGAGCGAGCGCCGCAGGAAGGCGCTGACCTCCGGCACGGTCGGGGTGGTCAGGGTCACCAGGCGGCAGCGGCTGCGGATCGTGGGCAGAAGATCCTCCACGGTAGGCGCGCAGAGCATCCAGACCGTGCGCGACCCGGGCTCCTCGATCGCCTTGAGGAGCGCGTTGTTGGCCTGCTCGGTGAGGCGGTCGGCGTCCTCGACGATGAGGATCTGCCACCGGTCGCCGACGGGCGTGAGCGCGGCCCGGCGCACCAGCTCGCGCACGTCGTCGACGCCGAGGCTGAGCTTCTGGGTGCGGACGATCTCCACATCGGCGTGGCTGCCCGCCAGCACCGTGTGGCAGTCGTGGCACTGCGTGGGGCAGTCGGGGCCGCGGCCCTGGTGGTGACACTGCAGCGCGGCGGCGAACGCGATGGCGGCGTTCGAGCGACCCGACCCCGGCGGACCCGTGAAGAGCCACGACTGCGTCATGCCGTGGCCGGATGCGGCCTGCTGCAGCGCGTCGATCACCGGGCGCTGTCCGACCAGCGTGCTCCACACGCCCTGCCGCTCGGCCTGGGCGGTGGTCACGACGCCGCCCCGGCGAGCAGCGGCTCCAGGCGCGCCATGATCGCCCGATGGATCTCGTCCACGCCCGCCCTCGCATCGAGCACGAGGTAGTGCTCCGGTGCGGCGGCGGCCATCGCGGTGAACGCCTCCCGGACGCGCTGGTGGAACTCCAGGGACTCCCCCTCGATCCGGTCGCGGTCGGTGAAGCGCCCCAATCCCGCCTCCGGCGCCAGGTCGAGCACCACGGTCAGATGGGGCCGCAGGTCGCCCGTCGCCCAGCGCGCGACCCACTCGACCTCGGCGACGTCCAGGTCGCGGCCGGCGCCCTGATAGGCCAGCGTGGAGTCGACATACCGGTCGGTGACCACGACGTCGCCGGCGGCCAGCGCCGGGCGGACGACGGTCTCGATGTGCTCGGCCTTGTCCGCGGCATACAGCAGGGCCTCGGTGCGGTGGTCGAGGTCGCCGGTCTCGGGGCTGAGCACGATCCGGCGCAGCTCCTTGCCCACTCCCGTGTCGCCCGGCTCGAACGTGAGCACCACGCGGTAGCCACGCTGCGTGAGTGCCTCGTGGAGCAGCCGCGACTGGGTGGACTTGCCCGACCCCTCACCGCCCTCGAAGCACACGAACACGCCACGCTCGGCGTACACACCTGGGAAACTCACGCGCACAACCTACTGACCGGCCCGTAACGGAGAGCCGACCACGTCGAAGCGATAGCCGCCGAAGACGCCCGAGAGCAGCGGCCGCGCCTCGGCGATCGCCTGCTGGACCTCGGGCAGTTGCAGTGACGCGCGGTGGGCCTCGGCCGACGTCCACAGCTCGACGACGAAGACCGTCTCCGGCTCCTCGTCGCTGACACCGACCTCGTACATCAGGCAGCCGGCGCTCAGCAGCGTCTCGCTGGGGCGGGTCAGGTGGGCGACAAGCTCGTCTCGCCGGCCCGGAAGCACTCCCAGAGTGCCGACGTTGGCGAAGGTCATGGCGCCACGGTACGTCGGCCGTCCGACGGTTTCAGGCGTTCGCCAACCACTCCACGATCAGCGGTACGACGACCTCGGGCTGCTTGGCCCAGCGGAAGTGGTCGACGCCGCGAACATCGACGTGGCGGCGCGTGACCACCGCACCCGGCAGCTTGGCCACGAGCGCGTCGACGGCCGCGGGCACTCCCAGCGTGTCGCCCTCGATCGAGATCGCGAGCACGGGCAGGCTCAGCGCGGCCAGGCCGGCCTCGCCGTCCACGAAGCGGCCGGTGCGGGCCAGCCGGCCCCAGTCGCGCATCACGCCACGCGCCTCGCGCCCGGCGAAGCCGAGCCGCTCCCCGGGATAGTGGCCGACGAGCCGCGAGATCAGCGGGAAGGCGTAACCGGCCAGGAGGAGCCGCGGCCCCCAGTGCGGCCAGTGCGGCGTGCTGGAGGCGGCGAGGACCAGCCCGGCGACCGCGTCGGGATGGAGCGCGGCGTACATCGTGGCGATCTGGCCGCCGAGGCTGTGGCCGAGCAGGTGCACCGGCGAACCGGGGAACTCGGTCCGGACGGCCGCCAGCGCGGCATCGAGGTCGGCCACCATCTCGGCGTACCCGAAGTCGTAGGAGCGCGACGGCACCCGGCCGCCGCTCGCCTCGTGGCCGCGCTGCTCCGCGATCACGCCGTGCGCGCCCGCGGCGGCCAGCGCCTCGACGAGGCCGAGGTAGTAGCGCGCCTTCATGCCCATGGCGGGCACGACGACCATGACCGGCGCTGTGGCCACCGTGGCCCGGGCGCTGGTGAGCGCGAAGCTGGTGCCCTCCGCGCGCTCGATGACGGTCTGGGTGAGCGTCACTTCTTCGACGCGGCCTTCTTCGTCGTGACTTCTTCGTCGTGGTCTTCTTCGCGGTCGACTTCTTGGCGGTGGTCTTCTTCGCCGCCTTCTTGGTCGCCTTCTTCGCCGGCCCCTTGGTGCGCTTGTCCGCGAGCAGCTCGGCCGCGCGCTCCAGGGTGAGCGACTCCAGCGAGTCGCTCTGGCGCAGAGTCGCGTTGTACTCACCGTCGGTGACGTAGGCGCCGAAGCGGCCGTCCTTGACCACGATCGGGTTGCCGGAGACGGGGTCGGCGCCCAGCTCCTTGAGCGGCGGCTTGGCGGCGGCCCGGCCGCGCGTCTTGGGCTGGGCGTAGATGCGCAGCGCCTCGTCGAGCGTGATCGTCAGGAGCTGGTCCTCGGAGGTCAGCGAGCGCGAGTCGGTGCCCTTCTTCAGGTACGGACCGTAGCGGCCGTTCTGCGCGGTGATCTCCTCACCGTCCTCGGCCGCACCGACCACCCGGGGAAGCGTCAGCAGCTTGAGCGCGTCGTCGAGCGTGATGGTGTCCAGCGACATCGACTTGAAGAGCGACGCGGTGTGCCCCTTGGTGCCCTTCGGCGCATCCTCGGGCACGACCTCGGTGACGTAGGGGCCGTAGCGACCCGACTTCGCCACGATGTCGAGGCCGCTCTCGGGGTGTCTGCCGAGCTGGATCTCCTCGCCGGCCGGGTTGGCGAACAGCTCGGTGGCCTTGGCGAGCGTGAGCTCGTCCGGCGGCAGGTCGTCGGGGACGTTGGCCCTCTTGCCGAACGGCGCGCCATCGTCGCCGGGGCCCTCGATGTAGGGGCCGTACCGACCGACACGCAGCCGTACGCCGGAGTCGGCGTCGCCTACGGGGAAGGTGGCCAGCTCGCGGGCGTCGATGTCGCCGAGCCCGTCGACCAGGGCCTTGAGCCCCTCGACGGTGGGCGAGCCGTAGTAGAACTCCCCGAGCTCCGACCTCAGATTGCTGCGCCCGCCGGCGATCTCGTCCAGGGCCCGCTCCATGTGCGCGGTGAAGTCGTAGTCGATCTGGCGCGGGAAGTGCTCCTCCAGCAGCCGCACGACGCTGAACGCGATCCACGCGGGGACCAGCGCGGTGCCCTTCTTGTAGACGTAGCCGCGGTTGAGGATGGTGCCGATGATCGAGGCGTACGTCGACGGGCGCCCGATCTCGCGGTCCTCGAGCTCCTTGATCAGCGTGGCCTCGGTGTAGCGCGCCGGCGGCTTCGTCTCGTGGCCACCGGCCCGCAGGCTCGCCGCGGTGAGCGTGTCGCCCTCGTGGACGTCGGGCAGCCGGGTCTCCGCATCGTCGCTGGCCTGGTCGGCCGCGTCGATGCCCTCGACGTAGGCCTTGAGGAAGCCGTGGAAGGTGATCACGCGACCGCTCGCCGAGAGGACGACGTCCTCGCCCGTGCTCGCGGCGCCACCGAGGCGGATCGTGACCGACTGCCCCACGGCGTCCTTCATCTGCGAGGCGACGGTGCGCATCCAGATCAGCTCGTAGAGCCGGAACTGGTCGCCGGTCAGGCCGGTCTGCGCCGGGGTACGGAACGCGTCGCCCGCGGGCCGGATCGCCTCGTGCGCCTCCTGGGCGTTCTTCACCTTGCTCGCGTAGACGCGGGGGGCGTCGGGCAGGTACTCGGCGCCGTACAGCTCACGCACCTGCGCCCGGGCGGCGCCGACGGCGGACTCGCCCAGCGTCGTGGAGTCGGTACGCATGTAGGTGATGTAGCCGTTCTCGTACAGGCGCTGCGCGACGCTCATCGTCGTACTCGCGCTCATGCCGAGCTTGCGGCTGGCCTCCTGCTGGAGGGTGGTCGTGCGGAAGGGCGGGTACGGCGAGCGGCGGTAGGGCTTGGCCTCGACGCTGCGCACCTCGTACGTCGTCTCGGCAAGCGCCGCGACCAGGCCCTCGGCGCGGGTGCGGTCGAGGTGGACCACACCCTTGGCCTTCAACTGCCCGCTGTTGTCGAAGTTGGCGCCGGTGGCGATCCGGGCACCGTCGATCGTGTAGAGCCGGGCCGGGAACATCCGCTGGTCGTGCTTGGCACCGGCGTCGAAGGTGCCCTCGATGTCCCAGTAGCTGGCCGAGACGAAGGCCAGCCGCTCCCGCTCGCGCGCCACCACGAGCCGGGTCGCTACCGACTGCACCCGGCCGGCGGACAGGCCGCTCATGACCTTCTTCCACAGCACCGGGGAGACCTCGTAGCCGTAGAGGCGGTCGAGGATGCGCCGCGCCTCCTGGGCCTCGACGAGGTCCATGTCGAGGTCGCGCGGGTTGGCGGCGGCCGCCTCGATCGCAGGCCGGGTGATCTCGTGGAAGACCATCCGCTTGACCGGGACGGTCTTCTTCGGCTTCAACTCGTCGAGCAGGTGCCAGGCGATCGCCTCCCCCTCGCGGTCCTCATCGGTGGCGAGGTAGAGCTCGTCGGCGTCCTTGAGCAGGCTCTTCAGCTTGGCGATGTGGCTCTTCTTGTCGCGCGGGACGACGTAGTACGGCTCGAATCCGTTCTCGACGTCGACGCCGAGGCGCCCCCAGGGCTTGTCCTTGATCGCGGCAGGGGTGTCGGCGGCACTCTGCGGGAGGTCGCGGATGTGACCGATGGAGGACTCCACGACGTAGCCGTCGCCGAGGTATCCACCGATCGTGCGAGCCTTCGCCGGCGACTCGACGATCACCAACTTGTGTGCCACAGACGGTCCTTCGCTGAGCTGGGATTCGGATCGGGCCGGGCGGGAAGCACGGCCCCACGGCGAGACACGGTAGCGCGTGCAGTCGACGGACCGTTCCGCGTCCCACCCCTCCATGCCTACACAGGGCAGGCCACCTGACCGGTTCAGGTGCAGGAACGAGCGGGGTCTCAGGCAGGGCGCAGGAAGCCCTGGGCGACGAGCTCACCGGCGATCGGGAGGTACGTCGCCCGCACCTGCGCGGCGTCCTCGTCGAGGAGCTGGGCGATCGCGTCGAGGATCTGGCCGAGCCGCAGCTCGCCGTCACACGCGCCGACCAGAGCGGCCTCGACGGTGTCGGCCCGGCGGGCGCGACGAAGACCGCGCTGCTGGCGCAGCACGAGGTGGGTCGGGTCGTCGGCGCCCGGCGCTCCGACGGTCTCCTGCTGCACGTCGGGCTCCACGACGAGCAGCGAGTCGAGGCTCACCTCGACGTGCGCGGCGGCGCCCCAGCCGGCGATCGCCGGCGCGATCGGCTGCTCGACCTCGTAGGGCCACTCGAGGAGCTCGCGCGCGGGGGGCCTGCCGGCCGTCGCGGGCCCGTCCGCCGCGCCGGCGCCCTTGTGCAGGTTGATCCAGCCGAACCCCACACCCTCGATGCCCTGGTCGGTGAACCACGAGAGCCAGGTGTCGTAGCGGCGCAGGTAGTCGCCGACGTCGTGGGCGCCGGTGGCGGGGTGGCGGCCGGCGTCCTTGAGCCAGAGCTCGACGTACGCCGCCGGGTCGAGCACCTCGCGTTGCACGACGAGCGCGTCGACGTCGTCGGAGAGCCAGGACTGCAGACGCTCGTCCCACGCCATGTCGTCGCGGATCACCCAGTTTGCCAGGACCTGGCACCAGCCCCCGTCGTTGAGCAGGTCGGGCGCCGCACGGACGATGTCCTCCACGACGCGGTCGCCCGGCAGGCCGGAGTCGCGGTAGACGAGCCGCTCCCCGGTGGCAGGCGAGATCACGAAGGGCGGGTTGGTGGCAATGAGGTCGAACCGCTCACCCTGCACGGGTTCGAAGAACGATCCCTCCCGGACGTCGATCCTCGCCGCCACGTCGTTCAGCGCCGCGTTGAACCGGGTGACCCACAGGGCGCGCCGGTTGACGTCGGTGGCGACCACCTGTCCGCTGTGCGCGGCCAGGTGGAGCGCCTGGACGCCGCACCCGGTGCCGAGGTCGAGCGCGCGGCCGACCGGTTCGCGCAGGGTGAGCTGCGCAAGGCTGGTCGAGGCCGGGCTGATGCCGAGCACATGGTCGGCACTGACCCGCTGCGCCGTACCGTCGAGGCCCGGCGTCAGATCCGAGACGACCCACAGGTCGGTGTCGTCCGCGTCGTAGGGGCGGACGTCGAGCCGGGCGGCGACCTCGCCCACGGACTGCTCGATCAGCCCCTCGACGGCGAGCCGGTCGACGAGGCCGGGCAGTGCGGCCTCGGCCTGCTCGATGCTGACCGTGGTCTGGAGGAGGAAGAGGCGCACCAGCGTCTCCAGCGGGGTGCCCCGGCCGGTACGCCGACGGCCGGGGAGCGTCTCGTTGCGCCCCAGCGCGGTGTGGGCGACCGGGCCGAGCAGCTCGGCGACCGCGTCGTAGGTGAAGTCGGCCCGCTGCAGGGCCTCCCGGAGACGGAGCGGCAGATCGGTCACGTCAGGCACGCGCCCAGCGTAGGGCGTGCGGTCAGCGGGTGAGCGCCTCGGCTGCGGTCGCGCGGATGTCGAAGACCTTCGCGAGGCCGGTGATCCGGAAGATCTTGAGCAGCCGGTCCTGAGCGCAGACCAGCCGCATGCTGCCGTCGTGGGCGCGGACCTTCTTCAGGCCGCCGACCAGCACGCCCAGCCCGGTGGAGTCGAGGAACTCGACCTCCTCGAGGTCGATCACCAGGTCATAGGAGCCGTGCGCGACCAGCTCCGAGATCTTGTCGCGAAGCTTCGGCGCCGTATAGACGTCGATCTCGCCACCCACCGTCACCACGGTGGTCCCCTCGACCCGGTGGGCCGCCAGAGTCAGATCCACGTGACACTCCTCGTCGGACACCTGATCGACCCCGGTGCCGGATGACCCCCATGTCCCGGCACTCGACGTCGAAGGCAATGAAACCACGCTTCACACCCGATGGCGCAAGGAACAACACCGCAACGGTTGATCGTCACGCTCCCCGTGGCTGCACTGTTCTTGCCCCTCCGGTGATCGGCCGTGCTGTTCTTGTCGGTGGTGTTTGGGAGAATCACCTGGTGCACGTGTCGGCCTCGCAACTCTCCTCCGGCCCCGACGTTGCCACGCTGGTGCGCCGGCTGGCCGACGTACCGGGGCGCGAGGGCAGGCTGGCGCACCTGCGCGAGCTGCCGCCGCGGGCGGCCGTGAGCGAGGACTGGCCGGCGTGGGTCGACCCGACCGTGCTCGCCGCCCTGCAGGCACAGGGCATCGAGCGGCCGTGGCGCCACCAGGTCATCGCGGCCGAGGCGGTGCACGAGGGCTCGCACGTGGTCCTCGCCACCGGCACGGCCTCGGGCAAGTCGCTCGCCTACCAGCTCCCGGCGCTCAGCGCGATCCGATCCGGCCGGGGGCCGAAGGGCCAGCGCGGCGCGGGCGTCCTCTACCTCGCTCCGACCAAGGCGCTGGCGCACGACCAGCTCACCCGGGTGCGCGCGCTGGGCCTCGACGTGCGTGCGGTCACCCACGACGGCGACAGCAGCCGCGAGGAGCGGGACTGGGCGCGCGACCACGGCGAGTACGTCCTCACCAACCCCGACATGCTGCATCGCTCGCTGCTGCCGGGCCACGCCCGCTGGGCGTCGTTCCTGCGGTCGCTGCGCTACGTGGTGATCGACGAGTGCCACCACTACCGCGGCGTCTTCGGTGCCCACGTCGCCCAGATCCTGCGGCGGCTGCGCCGCGTGTGCGCGTCGTACGGCTCCTCGCCGGTCTTCGTGCTCGCCTCGGCGACGGTCGCCGACCCGGAGGTCGCGGGCGAGCGGCTGACCGGGCTGCCGGTGCTGCCGATCACCGCGGACACCTCGCCCCACGGGCGCACGCTCCTGGCGCTGTGGGAGCCGCCGTTGACGTCGTACGCCGGGGAGAACGGCGCGCCCGTGCGCCGGGCCGCCTCCTCCGAGACCGCCGACCTGCTGGCCGACCTGATCGCCTCCGACATCCGGACCCTCGCCTTCGTGCGCTCCCGGCATGCGGCCGAACAGGTCGCGCTGACCGCCGCCGGGCTGCTGGCCGAGGTCGACCCCGGCCTGCCTGGCCGTGTCGCCGCCTACCGCGGCGGATACCTCCCGGAGGAGCGACGCTCCATCGAGCAGGCACTGCGGTCGGGCGAGCTGCTCGGGCTGGCCGCCACCAACGCCCTCGAGCTCGGCATCGACATCAGCGGGCTGGACGCCGTGCTGATGGCCGGCTATCCCGGTCGGCGCTCCGCGCTCTGGCAGCAGGCGGGGCGTGCGGGCCGCGGCGGCAGTGACGCCCTGGCCGTCATGGTGGCGCGTGACGACCCGCTCGACACCTACCTGGTCAGCCACCCCGAGGCGTTGCTCGGCGCCCCGGTCGAGGCGACCGTCTTCGACCCCGACAACCCCTACGTGCTCGGGCCACACCTGTGCGCGGCCGCCCAGGAGATCCCGCTGACCGAGGCCGAGCTGCCGCTCTTCGGGCCGAAGGCCGCCGGCGTCGTCGACCAGCTCACCCAGGCAGGGCTGCTGCGCAAGCGGCCGCACGGGTGGTACTGGACGGATCGGCGCAGGGCGGCCGACCTGGCCGATATCCGGTCGGCGGGCGGCTCCGCGTTCCAGCTCATCGAGGCCGAGACCGGCCGCGTCGTCGGCACCGTCGATGCGGGCAGTGCCCACGGCACCGCCCACGCCGGGGCGGTCTACGTGCACCGCGGCGAGACCTACCTCGTGCACGAGCTCGACCTCGAGGAGCACGTCGCGGTCATCGGCCGAGCCGACCCCGGTTACTCCACGTCGGCACGGGAGGTCACCGAGATCTCCATCGTGGGCGAGCGCGAACACCAGCGTTGGGGCCAGTGTCGACTGGCCTACGGCGAGGTCGACGTCACCCACCAGGTGGTCTCGTTCCTTCGGCGGCGTCAGCCCTCCGGCGAGGTGCTGGGCGAGGAGCCGCTGGACCTGCCCGAGCGCAGCCTGCGCACCTCGGCGGTGTGGTGGACTGTGCCGCCGGACGCGCTCGCCGAGGCCGGCTTGGCGGCTGCCGACCTGCCCGGCGCCGCTCACGCAGCCGAGCACTGCGCGATCGGCCTGCTGCCCCTCGTCGCCACCTGCGACCGGTGGGACATCGGCGGGGTCTCCACGGCTCACCATCCCGACACGGGCATGCTCACGGTCTTCGTCTACGACGGGCACCCGGGTGGTGCGGGCTTCGCCGAGCGCGGCTACCGGGCGGCGCGCGCGTGGCTCGCAGCCACCCGAGAGACCATCCTGTCGTGCGAGTGCGACGAGGGCTGCCCGTCGTGCATCCAGTCGCCCAAGTGCGGCAACCAGAACAACCCCCTCGACAAGGACGGCGCCGCGCGGCTTCTCGGCCTGCTGCTCGCTCAGCCGTGAGCTAAGCGGCCTCGCATCGTCACTGCGGCCGCCGCGCCCCGCACGTGCCACCGCCGACAGACCGCCGTGCTGACCCAGCCACGCCGGGCCCGGCACCGCGACCTGCACGGTCACCGAGTCGCCGGCCAGTGCACAGCTCACGATGCGGCCACCGTTCGCCGCCGCGACCCGGGCGGCCGTCGTACAGGGGTCGGCGCCGCGCTGCGTGGCGCCGGCCCCCGCGAGCGCGGCCAGATCCGCGGCCGACTGCGCGCGGCGATGCGCCACGACGAGCGCGATGGCCACGACACAGGCCGCGCCGACGAAGAGGACGAGCCCGAGACAGACCGTCGCGAACACCGTCGCGGATCCCCGCTCCGACCGCCCAGATCGCTCGCGCCGCGTCACGGCGACTCCTCAGCCGCGACGGCCTGCGCGCTCAGGTGCGCACCTCCCAGGAACCGCAGCAGGCCGCCCGGGCCGGCCACGGTCGCGGTGGCGGTGGCCACCACGTCGCCGCCCGACCTGCCCACGACCACGACGGTGCCCGCGGGACCCACCCGCCGACCACGCGCGAGGGCGCTCGCCTCATCGTCACCGCGTGCGACGGCGCGCGCGGTCTCGCGCGCGGCATCGACCGTGCGGGCCTGGTCGATGCCGACGGCCAGCAGCCAGACGAGGCCGAGGGTGAGCGCGACCAGGACCGGCAGCACCATCGTCAGCTCGGCCGTGGCCGCGCCCCGCTCACCGGCCCGGGAGCCCTTGCGCATCAGATGCCCAGCAGACCGAGCACGTGGGCGAAGAGCCGATGCAGCAGGTCTTCGCCGAAGCCACCGGTCAACAGCTTGTAGAGCAGGCCTGCGAGGCCGGCGCCGGCGGCGGTGCCGACGGCGTACTCCGCGGTGGTGATGCCGCGGTCGTCGTGGAGAGGTCGGGTCATGTCGCATCCTTCGGTTGGGTCGCGCCGATCGCGACCGGTGCACTCACGATGGCTTCGCCCGGGGACAGAGAACGACGCCCTTGACGGGGGCTGTGGACGCACCCGCCCGCGACGTCGTCTGTGGACGACAAGTGGCCGGGGCCGGGAACGCGGCGGTCACAGGCCTAGGCCACCGAGGAGGGCCCCGACCACCGGGACGATGCCGATCAGCAGGAACGCCGGAAGCAGGCAGAGGCCCAGCGGCACGGCCGCCTTCACGCCGACCTGCCGGGCCTGCTCCTCCGCATCGGCGCGGGCTGACCTGGCCAACTCGTCGGCGAGCCTCTCGACGGCCGCGGCCACCGGCGCTCCGGTCGCCGCCGACCGGGCCAGGGTGCGCCCCAGCGGCGCCAGCGCGGGTACGGCGGCCAGCGCACGCCACGCCTGGGCCGGGTCGGCGCCGAGCCGCAGCCGCGCGACGAGCGGTGCGAGCTCGTCGGCGCCCGCGCCGGGGAGGGCGTCGGCCACCATCACCAGTGCCTCGGCCGGGGCGGAGCCCGCTGCCAGCGCCGAGGCCAGCAGCTGCACGAGCACGGGGAGGTCGCGGCTCACCGCTTCGCGCTGCGCTCGTACGGCGCCCGGCTCGGCCCGCTCGATGAGCAGCCAGCAGCCGGCGGCCGCCGCTGCGCCACCAACAGCACCCGCCACACCCCCGATCAGGGCCCATGCCGCGCAGGCCGAGAGCACGACCCACCAGAGGCGGTGACGGTGGAGCCAGTCGCCCCGCGCTTGCTCACGTGCCTGCCGTGGCACAGGCGGTCGGGTGCGCGGCGCAAGGGCGAGGGCAGCGGCCCCGGCGAGGGCCAACGCGGTCGGCCAGGGGCTCATCGCACGCTCTCGGCGCTGCGGGCGATCGCCTCGATCCACCACAGGCCGACCCAGCCGAGCGCGAGGCCGACCGCGAGCGCGCCCAGCCCGACGGGTGTGCCGAGAAGGAACGCCCACGGATCGCCCCCGACGCCCGACCCCATCAGGAGCGCAGCGACGGGAAGCGCCGCCACCAGGCGTGCGGTCGACCGGGCCGAGGCGAGCTCCCCGGCGATGAGACGCCGGGTGGCCGCTGACGCCCGTAGGTCGATCGCCACCCGATCGAGCGCATCTGCCAGCCCGTGACCTGCCCGATGTGCGACCTGCCAGGCCGCTGCTACCACGCGAAGATCGGACGCACCAGGCGTCGCCGCAAGGTCCCGGAACGCCGACGGCACATCGGCGCCCACCCGGAAGGCCTCAGCCACCGGGGCCATCGGCGGCCACTCGGCCGCGGCCCGGGTCAGTGCCGGCCCGGGTGGCAGACCGGCCGCGAGCTCGGAGGCGAGCTGCTCGCATGCCTCCACGACCCGAAGGGAGCACCGCGCTGCCGCGAGCCGAGACGCTCGTCGCCTCCACAGGGCGAGCGTTCCGACGCTCACGGCGACGCCGATCAGGAGCAGGACCACCGCCTCGCCGCGCACCAGCCGCGCACCGATCGCGACCGAGGCAACGGCCACCGCGATCACCTGTCCGCGGGGCCGCGACCGACGCGCGAGCGACCGCGAGAACCCCGACAACCGGCGCGATGACCCGCCCGGCAGCGCCAGTGCGACCGCTGCCCCGAGGAGTGCGGCCGCGACGAACGCCGTCACGAGACTGCGCCGAGCAGATGCTCCAGCCGGTCATAGGCCGGCCCCGGCACCACCTCGTCGACGCCGACCCGGGCGGCGGTCACCATCGCCACCAGTCCCGCGGAGTCACGGACCGGGACCGCGACCTCGGCCAGGCGGCGTACTCCACCGTGACGGGTCACGTGGAGGACCAGATCCACCCCGGAGGCGAGCTGACTGTGCGCCGCGTCGCGGCCCAACCCCGCCGCCAGCGCGAGCGCCTCGATGCGGGCGGGCACGTCGGCTGCGGAGTTCGCGTGCAGCGTTCCACAACCGCCCTCATGGCCGGTGTTGAGCGCAGCGAGCAGGTCCACGACCTCGCCGCCGCGGACCTCACCCACGACCAGACGATCGGGCCTCATCCGCAGCGCCTGCCGCACCAGCGTGCGTACGTCGATGGCGCCAGCGCCCTCGATGTTGGCGGGCCTGCCCTCGAGGCCGATGACGTGCGGATGATCCGGACGCAGCTCCGAAGCGTCCTCGACGACGACGATGCGGTGCGCCGGTGGCACCTGACCGAGCATCGCCGCCAGGAGTGTGGTCTTCCCCGACCCCGTGCCGCCCGAGATGAGGAACGCCGCCCGCGCTGCCACCACGGCGCAGAGCAGATGAGCGGCGGCCGCGGGCAGCGAGCCGGAGGAGACCAGGTCACCGACACCGAACGCCACCGCCGGCGGCACACGCAGTGAGATGACCGTCCCGGGACGCGCCACCGGCGCCAGCACCGCATGGAACCGGGTGCCGTCTCCGAGGCGCAGGTCGACCCAGGGCGAGGCGTCATCGAGTCGTCGGCCGGCCCCGGCGGCCAGCCGCTGCGCCAGTCGCCGCACGGCGGCATCGTCGGGGAAGGTCACACCGGCCGGCTCCAGCCCTGCTCCCCGATCGACGAAGACCTGATCGGCGCCGTTGACCAGCACGTCGCTGACCCCCGGCAGGCGGAGCAGCGGCTCAAGCGGGCCAGCCCCGACGACATCGCGTCGGAGCACGTCGTAGACGGCCAGGACCGTGGCATCGCCGACGGGGCGGCCGGCGGCACGCAAGGCCTCGGCGACCCGGTGGGGTGTGAGGTCACCGGGGCTGCGAGCCAGCCAGTCGCGGGCCCCATCGACGACCTCGGGCGCCAGGTCGATCACGCCGCCGCCACCGTCAGCCAGCAGCGCTCCAGGATCCGCGTCACGGTGCGGCCCAACTGTCCGCGCCGGGTGAGGAGCGGCCCGAGCCCGAGGTCGAGTGCCTCGCCCAGGCCACGCTGATCGCCCATCGTCGCCACCACGGGCACCCCCAGGGCGTCGGCGACGGCATCGGCATCCATGGCGCCGCGGATCACGGCCATCACGCGGTCCGAGTCCGGCAGGTGGGCCAGCATCCGGGCGGCCGAGGAGACCCCGGGCACCGAGCCTGCGACCACGAGGAGCACCGTGTCGCACCGGCTGACCAGCTCGTCTCGCTCGGGGCCCGGGGACCGGGCGAGGTCGACCACCACGAGGTCGTGACCGCGCCGTGCCGCAGCCAGCGCCGACCGTACGACGTCGGGGGCCGGCCGAGCGCACTCGCCACCGCGGGCCCAGGTGAGGACGCCCAGACCGCCACTGCGCGGCAGGGCCTCACGCAGCGCGCCCGCCCCCAGACGACCGCTGGTCATGGCCAGGTCGCCCCAGCGCACGCCGCTGACCTCCTCCATGCCCAGGACCCGATCCAGGCCGGGGCCGAGGGGATCCGCGTCGATCGCCGCGACGCTGCGGGCCTCTGCCGCGGTCGCTCGGGCCAGCGCCGCGGCAAGGACCGTCGCGCCGGCCCCGCCAGACCCGCCCACCACCCCGACGGCGAGGCCGCTGACGCTCTCCTCCCCCAGGTCACCGAGGAGCTCGGTGACCAGCGCGGCACCCGCGGGCAGCTCGATGACGCTCTGTGCGCCCACCGCGAGGGCGGCGCGGAACGATGCCTCGCTCGCGGCACCCCAGCCCACGGCGTACAGATCGTCGCGCCGAGGTGGGCCGAGCCGGGCGACCTGAGGAAGGAGGTCGACGCCGACGAGCACGGCCGGCGCCCGTTGCCATCCGCGCAGCGCCGTCGCGTCGTCACCGGCGTGGTCGGGAGCGACGCCGGCGGCCGCGCAGAGGCGGACGAGCTCGTCGAGAAGATGAGGGTCAGCGGTCACGATGAGTGCACGAGTCATGCCCGGCAGCCTTCCCGCACGGACCGACAACGCTCCCTCCGCCCCGACGGCCCTGTGGACAACCGGCGCCCCGGCGCTGCCTGGGGACAGCAGATGGCCCACGCGTGCACCGTGGACCGTAGAAAGGGAGCCGTAGAGAGCGAGCCCGGCCTGCACGCGCGTGCAGGCCGGGCTATGCGGAAGCGCGACCTCAGGGACCTTGCTGCTCCAGGTCGATCGAGTTGACCGGCGTCAGATCGAGGTTCGCCCAGGACTCGCCCTGCCGAGAGCTCTCCTCGTGGGTCCAGCCGAGCCCGGTGATCTGGGCATTGCGCCCCGGGGCGTCGGCGCACCCTCCGTAGGTCGCACACGCGATGGCGATCGCGTTGTGCTGGTTGTTGAGCACGTGGTGGTGGCCGACCTGGTTGTTCAGGTCATGACCACCGTAACTCCAGAACACCAATGACGGTTGGCCGTTGTTCCAGCCCGCGTCCTGCGGGTAGACGCAGACGGCGCCGTAGGGGCAGCCCTGGACCGGCCCAGCGGCCTCTGACGGCGCAGCAACGAGCGTCAGGCCGGCCAGTGTCACCAACGAGGCCAATGCGGGCCCCAGATGCCGCATCGCCGACACCCCTCTCATTTCTTGAGGACGACGGAGTTGATGGGCGTTAGGTCGACGTCGAGCCACCCGTGCTGCGAGTGGTTGTAGCCGGGCATGTCGAGATAGGACCGCCAGTCATAGTTCTCAACGGTCGTGATCGCGCTGCCGTGGCCGTCGTACCCGCTCATCAGGTCGACGTACGCAGGACCGGTCCCGGTAGTGATCTGGTTGTTGACCACGTAGTGGTGGCCGACCTGGTTGCTCAGGTTGTGCGCCCCGTAGCTCCAGAACTCGATGGACGGCCGGTCGCCGTTCCAGCCGGCGTTCTGCGGATAGATGCAGACCGCGCCCGAGGGGCAGCCGTGGACGGTGCCCGATGCGTGCGCGGGCGTCGCGACACCGACGATCCCGCCGGCCAGCGTGAGACCGCCGAGTGTGGCAAGAGCCTTGGTGAAGATGGACATGTTTCTCTTCCTCTCGATGTTGGATGACCTGGATGACCTGGATGACCTGGATGACGCGGGGTCACCAGAACCGGACGGCGCCCCAGAAGACCGAGCCGCTGTTCACGGACGTGACACCGTCGTGCGTCCCGGACTGGTAGGCGTTCATCTGCTTGCCGTTGCCGAGGTAGATCGCGACGTGCTCGTTGGCGTTGGTGCCGTACCAGAGCACATCGCCCGGCTGGAGCTGGGACAGGTAGTTGTTGACGTTGGTGGAGTTGCCGCCTGCCCCGCCCGAGATGACGGCCTTGTGCGGCAGCTTCTGCGCCGCCGTCCACTGACCCCAGGTGTAGGCGTTGAGCGCGTCGCTCCCGGTGGTCAGGTAGTAGGCCCACCGCACCAGGCCGGAGCAGTCGAAGCCCTTGACATGGCAGTCGTCGGGCGCACCATTGCTGGGACTGCAGTCGCCGTACGTCGGCCCGGGGCTGGCGCCGTGGCCACCGTCCCAGGCATAGATGCTGTACGGGTACATCTCGTCGTTCGGGTTGGTGACCCGGCAGGCGTTCTGGATGAGCTTGACCGTGAGCGCCGGGAGCCCGTTGAACGATGTCCCACAGGCAACTCCGGGCGTGATGGCGCCGCCGTCGCTGGGCGGCGGAGGCGGCGGGGGTGCAGCCGACGAATAGGCCGCGACGCCATCCCAGTAGGGCTGACTGCCGCTGAAGTACACCGCAGGCACCCACCCGATCGCGCCATGGTCGTCGCCGACGGTCTTGGCCCAGTTGGACGAGGTGTACCCGCCAGCGCTGGCAGCGCCACCGTTCTGCTGGCAGGAGAACCAGTTGACGGAGCCGCCGACGTTGAGGTGGTCCACGACCGTGGCGGAGGCGGAGGTCGAGGAGTAGACCGGGACGCCGCCCGACGGGACCCAGATCGGGCAGTAGAAGACGGCGTTGCCCGACCGGTTGGTGCCCGGCGTGCACTTACTGCTGCTGCCGGTGGGTGCGGAGCAGGCCGGCAGCCCGCTCCAGTAGTTCGCCGAGCCGCTGAAGTAGACGGCGGGGACGTAACCCTGGGCGCCGTGGTCGTCACCGGCAGTGCGTGCCCAGTTCGATGAGGTGTAGCCAGACGCGGTCGCAGTGGCGCCCGACTGGGAACAGAAGAACCAGTTCGAGGTTCCCCCGTTGTGCAGGTGGTCGACCACGGCGGAGTCCGGGGAGGTGCTGGCGTAGACAGGCACGCCGCCCGACGGGACCCAGACCCCGCAGTAGTACACGGTCTGCCCGGCGGCATTGGTGCCGGACGTGCAGACATCCGCGGCCTCGGCCGGGGCGCTTGCCACCCCGGCGAGTCCGAGGAGCGCGGTGAGCACCGAGATCACGGAGATCACGGCGGTGAGCATTCGGTGCATGGAGCCTCCTTCACATCAGCGACGCCCCACCGGACCCCACATGCCGGCGGCTGACGTCGCGCAGAGTCGAGCACTGCGCGACGTCGTACGGCGGCGATGTCGGACTTATTCGGACGACACTGCCTCGAAGCCCCCGGCCGCGTCGTCCGGCTCGCGCCAGCGGACCCCTGGGATCGGCCCCGACGACGCACCGGCGATGGCCGTCGCGGGCGCCCATCCCCACCCGTCCCAGTCGCCATGGGTACGGTCGGCCTGGGTAAACAGCCAGATGTCGCTGCGGACCGAGTCGCCCAGCGACGGGTTCGCGCCGCCACGTGTCTGGCAGAGGAACCAGTTGTTGCCGGGCAACAGGTAGCCGCGCCGCGACGACGCCGCCACGGGCTCGGCGTAGACGTACGTGCCGGTCCAGGTCGTGCAGACGACCGCGTGCAGGACGCTGGGACCCGCGGGATCGGTGAGGTCCCCCGCACCGCGCTCGGGGCAGGCGGCCAGACCGCGGACCCGACGCCCCCGTACGGCGGCATGGCCCGTCGGGAGGCGCTGCCAGGCGTCGTCGCCGCGACGGTCCTCCAGCGATGTCTCCTCGAGACGCTCGAGCGCCTGTGCCCACTCGTGGGTCTCGGCCGCGGTGCAGCCGAGGGCGACGACGAGCGCGTCGAGTCGGTCGGCTGGTGGCAAGGTGGCGCCGACCAGATAGCCGTGGAGCGAGGAGCGCGGGATGCCGGTGAGCCGGCTCAGTTGGTCGAGACCGATGCGTCGACCGTGCCCGAGGCCCGCCCGTCGCCGCAGCCGGTCGAGCTGGACGACGAGGTCAGCGACATTGGAGACCAGGGCCGGCTGGGGCGCCAGGCCGGACGACGAACCCACGGCGGTCGCATTCCCGGCATGAAGGGCTCCGAAACCGAACGCCGAATGAACGGATGAGCACGAGGTCACGGCACGGAGGGGCGCCCGCGCGCAGGGGACGGCACAAAGGCCGCTGCCGCGCCTCCTCGCCCCCTACGATGGCTCCATGGCTCGCAACGCCGCCTTCTTCGACCTCGACAAGACGATCATCGCCAAGTCGAGCACGCTGGCGTTCTCCAAGCCGTTCCAGGCCGGCGGTCTCCTCTCCCGCAAGGCCCTGCTGCGTAGCGCGTACTCCCAGTTCGTCTACGTCGTCGGCGGCGCCGACCACGAGCAGATGGAGAAGATGCGCAGGATGCTCTCCGAGCTCGTGACCGGCTGGGAGGTCGCCACGGTCAAGGAGATCGTCGCCGACACCCTGCACAACATCGTCGACCCCCTGGTCTACGACGAGGCGGTCCACCTCATCGAGCAGCATCAGGCCGAGGGCCGCGACGTGGTGATCGTCAGCGCCAGCGGAGCGGAGGTCGTCGAGCCCATCGGCGAACTGCTGGGCGCGGATTACGTGGTCGCCACCCAGATGGACGTCGCCGAGGGCAGATACACCGGCGAGATCACGTTCTACGCCTACGCCGAGGGCAAGGCGGAGGCCATCCGCGAGCTGGCGGGTGCCAAGGGCTACGACCTCTCCGAGTGCTACGCCTACTCCGACTCGGTCACCGACGTCGCGATGCTCGAGGAGGTCGGGCACCCGTTCGCGGTCAACCCCGACAAGGACCTGCGCCGGATCGCGACCGAACGCGACTGGCCGATCCTCGTCTTCACCAAGCCGGTCGCGCTGCGCAGCCGCGTGCCGCTGCCTCCGACCGGGCCGACGCTGGCCGCGCTGGCCGTCGGCGGTGCCGTGGCCATCGGTGGGGTTCTGTGGGCCGGCGTCCGTCGGCGCAAGATCGGGGCCTGACCCACCGATCGCCATCGAAGTCAACCCTGGCCAGCCCTTGAAGGTGTCCGCAAACCGGCGTACACAGAGGGAGAGACAACTCAACGACGCACACGAGGCCGGGGAACCCACGCTGCGATCCACCCATCCGATGGGGTGCTGACCAGTCGGGGACACAACCCGGGGCAGCAGTTAGACCTTGCACGCGCTTGGTATCCCCCTCGCCTCGTGTCCGCGGTGGCATCCGGATTCGCTTGACGACCGGGTGCCACCTGCTTTGTCAGCCCTTGTCGTTCTCACCGCGACGCAGCGGCGATGCCTCGGCGCCGGCGGCGTAGGCCTCCGCGGCATAGAGAAGCCAGGCGTGTACGCCGGCCCGCCCGCCGTCGCGGTAGCCGCGCAGGTTCGACTCGTATTCCGCGCGCAGGGCGAGATGGCCCGCCTCGGGCACCACGAGCGACTTCTCGTCGACGCCGCGTGCGACCAGCACCAACCGCTCCGCGGCCCTGGCGATGATCCCGTTGTGGGAGGCGAACGGGGCGACGGTCGCGAGGTCGGCGTGCACGAGCGCGGCCACGACCAGGGCCGGTGCGGAGGGCGGCGCGAGCAGTAGGTCGCTGAGCCCCCGGAGCCGGGCGGCCGCCTCGCCCGAGCGCGGCCGGCCGAGCTCGTCGGCCGGCAGCGTCGTCGCACCCGCCAGGGCGTGCAACCGCGCGAAGGCCTGCAGTGGCGTGGCCCTCACCACCGGGACGAGCCCGAGGAGCTCCACGGAGACCCGCACAGCGTCGGCGGCGATCGGGTCACCGCCCGTCTCCCGTACCTCGGCCAGGGTCGAGGTCGAGCCCTCGAGCACCCCCGAGGCGTGCGCGCCACGGAGCAAGGACTCGGCGGTCGTCTCGGGAGAGGTACGCCGCAGGCCGCGGTCGCGCAGCATCACGTCGATGCCGTCCCGGGTCGCCGCGTACGCCGAGGCGACGCCCTCGAGCGACACGAGCCATGCCAGTGGGTCGT
>Ga0131853_10002624_pt1 | contig 32097 bp, 27 predicted proteins | sample TergutLab28metaG_FD_92764 | JGI IMG/M metagenome (GOLD analysis project Ga0131853, IMG submission 92764) | Labiotermes labralis P1 segment gut microbial communities from Petit-Saut dam, French Guiana - Lab288 P1 (version 2) (version 2) | ecosystem: Host-associated > Arthropoda: Insects >... | reverse complement strand
GTAAATGCAAAAGCTCACCAATAATATCATCGCTGGTGAGCTCCACAATCTCTTCTTCAGTTTCTTCTACATATTCTGCACCTGCGTCAATACCCACAGGAGACGTACCCTCTGTCAGTCTGGTGTTCATGTCTGCAAAGATATCATTTGTCGCTTCTGATGCTGTCGTGTCATAGGCGATGGCACGAAAACCGGGCTCGAATGTTTGAAAGAACAGCAGAATCGCCAATAATACGACCAGTACCTGTTGCAACTTCTTCTTCATCTTCCACAATCCCCTTTTACTACTTCTTTATATGTATACCGTACTCCGCACAAAAATCGTCACCAAAACAAGACATTCGGGTCCTTCCTCTCCACTTACTGCCCAAAAAAATCCCCCCACCCTGTCATTTTTAAGTTAGCACTCGAAAAAAACAAGACGAGGGGAAAGGAAGAGAACGCATAGCGATATGTTAAAAACCTACCTTTTTCCCTGACACACAACAAAGTTTAACAGATTCTTTATGCAAAATCTGTTGCTTCCCGTTGTGAGTTCACGTGAGTTTATCTCCCCTTCTTGCGCTTTTTTGTGAGTTCTCGTGAGCTTCTCCCTTAGCACTGTATCGCAATAAAGACCGCAAATCATTGCAAACAAAAGAAAACCTTGCAATTTCAACGACTGCAAGATTTTCTTTGCATTGGTGGAGATAGGTGCACCCATGCGTGAACCAATAAACTCTTTACGGGGGGTTCCAAAGGCGGAGAATCTCCCTCTTTGGCACACGATTTTGCGTAGCTGCGTAGCAATGTCTTGGAGGGGTTTCTTTTTCCACATACACTTGAATGTACTATATATATGCACGTCTGCCCTTTGCGGACAGTTCAATTCGTGCAGGATAAGTACGAAGTGTATGTCAACATTTTCTTGGTTATAGTTCCCGGGTGATTGTTGGTATGGTATAATGGAAAGATTGCGTAATATTGCCGATGCAGTGTTATAGTTCCCGGGTGATTGTTGGTATGGTATAATATGGACAGTATGCGCAACATGGACTATGATGTTATAGTTCCCGGGTGATTGTTGGTATGGTATAATCAGAGCGTCGTGCAACAGAGCGTTGTGAGCGTTATAGTTCCCGGGTGATTGTTGGTATGGTATAATTGGTTGCTCCAAGTTGCGTCTGTAGTGATCGTTATAGTTCCCGGGTGATTGTTGGTATGGTATAATGGCGATGGATGAGGCAAATCGTGCATTGGAGTTATAGTTCCCGGGTGATTGTTGGTATGGTATAATTCCGATATTTCTTGTGAAGCGGCTCTTGAAGTTATAGTTCCCGGGTGATTGTTGGTATGGTATAATTGTGCGAAATGTGTGAACACTACAACCCTGGTTATAGTTCCCGGGTGATTGTTGGTATGGTATAATTGCAAACCCATACCCATCTCCCCGAACATAGTTATAGTTCCCGGGTGATTGTTGGTATGGTATAATTCAGGCCGGGCTGTACTGACTAAGTTATAGGTTATAGTTCCCGGGTGATTGTTGGTATGGTATAATGGAGGCATAAAAATGGGACTACTCAATTTGGTTATAGTTCCCGGGTGATTGTTGGTATGGTATAATACATACATATGGGCCGAACCGCTAGCCGTCGTTATAGTTCCCGGGTGATTGTTGGTATGGTATAATACACCCCGCAAAAGGCTTAGGGCCCCAATGGCTCTGACCTTTTGCGGGGTGTATTATTTGCGTGAAAGGGCTTAGTTTTTCTTGATTTTTTCAGAAAAAAGTCAATTGTTCTGTTTCAAACTTATTATCACAGGCGGTCAACCGGCCAACTAAGATTTCAATGCTCTGATACTGTTTTTCCGTAATCACAAGCATACGAATAGAGCCGTTGTCGGGCAAACAACTATATAAACGCCGCCTATGTTTTTCTACTGCATCCAGCCCATTGCAAGTACGGGCATAAAACGAAAACTGTAGCATGTGATAGCCGTCTTTGAGTAAAAAATTACGAAATTGCGTTGCAACACGGCGTTCAGTTTTCGTTTTCACAGGCAAATCAAAAAATACAAGTATTCTCATAAGCTTATTCATAGGTATGTAACTTTAGCGCATCCAACCTGGGTAAAAGCAATGTTTTTGTCCGCCCGGCACAGACTGCCGAAAAGCTTTGTACGGTGAGCTCAATTGCACGAGAGAGTGCGTATCGCTTACCATTGACGATAATATCGTAATTGATTAAATTTACAAGCTGCCCCTTAATACTACTTGTCAAATCATCATGGCGGCTTGCGTGCTTGGCTGTGTATAAATCTACGATCTGCCTATATGGTTCAATAAAGTCATCCGCTAAATTAAACTGGTTTAAGGCGGAGTGATGTTGCAATCCAAACATGGGAAGAAAACCATATACAGCAAGGCTTCTGGCAACACATCCACGCACAATGGCATATCCGTAATTGAGCCAAGAATTTCTACTGTCATCAAGATTGCCCCGAATGAATCCAGCCCCGAACAACGCCGGAAAATACTTTGCCGCGGCGTGTCCCTCCGCATTGCCCTCATCTCCGGATCGGACCTGCTTGGCGATTGCCTCCAGCTCTTGCGCAACAACGTGGCTCTCACAGAGAGCGAGACACTTGGCTTGATTTTGAATTTTGGAAACAACAATTTGCTTCCACAGTTGCTTTTTTGCTGGCACGGACAGTGCAAGTTGACTTTTCCCGATTTCAAGCTGGCGTGAGTGTTGCGAAAATGGTGTGAGCACAGCACAGGGCAAGTGGTATTCATCACAAATAAATACGGCCACGCCACTTTGGGCAAGTGCTCCCAACAGGGCTGTAGTAACCGCTGTCTGCCGATTTTCGATGAGGATTGTGTCAATATCTTCAATCGGCAATGTTGCATCCGCCGTATCCGTTCGGATTCGGATCTGTCTGTTTTTCAGCGAGAGGCTGGCCTCATTTTGTATGATAAGATTGCGGTACGGCATCCGTCACCTCCGTTTCTGATCAAAGCCCTGCCGGGTTTCATGTCCAACTTTTGAAATATTGCCCAGCACATCCACTTGGTATTTTTCAAAGGCCTGTAGGGTTTTTGCGCCGAGTCCTCCTACTATATAGCTATTGTTGTGATTGATGATTGTGATTGCACCCGTGCCGATATGCGCCCCTTTATAATAAACCAGAGATGCCTCTTTCTCTAATTTATCCGGCAACAGACTGTCTTTATTTATCTTATTAAACACCATTGGTTTCTTCGGCTTAACATAAATCAAATCATTCGGATATAGCGAAAAGATAAAGTCCTCGTCATTCATCACTTTCCATTCGTCATACGGTTTGTTCGCCACAATCGCCCGATTCGGCAACACATCTTTCACCGTATCTGCCACATAAATTGGAACGAGATAGTAGCCGTCGCCCTCTATATAGAATACGTCAACCCGCACCATTCTGTCATTGTCTGCAGCACCCTGTTTATCGTGGACAAGTACGTTAAGGCTACTTTTTTCTAGTATCTTCACTTTCTTCACAAGCGGCCCATCTGTGCCATCACTTTTTGGCTTATAAAATTTGTCCGCAAAAGCTTTTTCTCCGCTGCCATCAAATGCAATGAGTCTTTGGCGGAGCGCATTGTAGAGCAAGCGATCATCATTTGGGTTATAGTATTGATCTATTTCGCCGTCTTTGTTCAATTTTAAGGCGGTCAGCGGTACTTTTTTAATGACAGTATGATCCTCCCCAACGCCTTTGATCGTCTCCTTATGTGCGGCTCCGCTCACTTTGCGGGAAGGCATCCGGGATACAAAAACGGGGGCCAACTGTTGTAATCGGGCATCGTCGTATGTATGCAATTTTAGGCCACGGATGCCGCTCTGCGGATCGGTGGATAGACGTGCGATTAACTCGTCAGAAAAGCGCTCATACGGTTGCGGGAACTGTTCTTTATCCCAAAAGGTTTCACGGCGGGTGTAATACCCACTTAACTTTTGAATCATGCCTTGTGTTGTGCACGCAATCACAGCGGCGTCAAGGGCGTGGTGCATATCTCCGTCTGCACGCACTTTTGATAGCCCCCAGCGACTACGCAACATAGATGTAACTGCACCATTTACAGCGGTGACATGACGCTTTTTATCAGTGGCAAAAGGCGAGAATCTGAGATAATCACTCAAATAGCGATATAAAAATGCGGAAATAGTTTTGGTATCTTGTAGATTCCGCTCTTTAAATCCCTCTTTATCCGCCTCTGTCAGTTCCTCTTTGAGCAATAGCCGTTTCTTCGCCGCAGGTAAGGTGGCTTGGTGCGTTGTCCAGAGAATAAATGTATCCCGCTTTGCACCCGATAAATATTGTAGCGGCAGTTTGTTCCCTTTCTGCCGATTCTCATTGCTTTTCACTAGAATTTTATTTTTATAGCTGTCATCAAACGAGGTGCTATAGGGCACAATGTGGTCAATATCTGCATATCCATGGTCGAATAGTCGATCACGGAATATACGTTCTCCTGAATATGGACATACACCGTCTTGCTGTTTCCATAGCTTTAATTTTACAATGTCGAGGCCGGTAGGGTTGAGTCGCCCATCTGTCTCCAACAATTCATTTTTCAGCTGCTCATTCTGTGTAGCATTTTCTCTCATGCCCTTATCCATATCCGTCCGATCCTTGTGAGAACGGGACACCTCACGAGCCAGTTCAATGTTGATATATACGGGGCCTATGCCACCCATTTCACGGATAATGGCATTGATTACTTTAGCGCACTGTGATATGGCTCGCTTTGCCACAGGGCTTGTGATCGTGTGCTCACATTCTGCGGCGAGGTGAGATAGTGAAATTTTTGCTTTGGTCTCTCCAGAGGCATGACCTTTGAAATTGTACCCAGCTTTTTCGCACGCCTCATTATAATTGAGCCCATGTTCAAGAAAGGGAACAATTTTATCAAGGGCCTTGACAGATAAGCGTCCAAACTTGGAAAATGAGTTCATATGCTCAAGGAGCGCATCCATGTCGAGTTTTTCAATACTCGCCTGGGCAGCTTCTTCACGCAGTCGTTCCTCACTTTTATATAGTGAAAAAATTTTGCCGATTTCATTTCGTTCAGCCGTAGAAAGGGCTAGAATTCTATTTTTGGACACCTTGTCCAGCGCCTTTCGCATTGCGTGGTAAGCGTTTAAGCAATTTAGTTTTTCTTTTTTCTCGGCGGCATCCAAGTCTTTTTCATATTTGCGAATCGAATTGAATCGTACACCATCTGGAAGTTCGAGTTCTTTGCGAATGCGTTGAAATGTTGGCTTTTCAACATTGTGCGCCAAAGAAATGAGTTTAAGACGCTGCTCCTTTGTGAGCGGAACAGTTTTTCCGTCTGCTTCAAGCCTAATGTGATTGATCTTTTGCAATAAGTCAAATCGCTCAAAAGAATAGGAGGCTTTCGGTGCACGATGCTCTGTAGGTTCAAAAGTACAAAAACCAACCATGCCTGCAATACCTTTGGCATATGGGTTTACCTTGCCTGTTGCAAGTGGGCCAGGTCCTTCTTCAAAAGAGCGCTGGGCAAGTAAAATTGCAAGATATTCCTCTTCAAGCTCTGGGGTACACATGGCATTCCCGAATACTCTCTGGTGGGCGAAAATCTCTCGCACTTCTTGCTCAATCATACCACGAGAGACAGTATTCAGATAATTCTCCCCTTTGTTACGTTTGTGTGCGTCATAGCGCACATCAAGATAGAGCATCTCGCCAACAGTTCGGTAGTTGTTCTTTTCCATTTCAGCCTTATTTTCAGAAACCGCTTTTAATAACACACCATCTTCTTTTGTGCTTGCACCTTTTCGGTTGGACTGAAAGCCACGCCGTTGTGCCATGTGAATTAAAATGCGTGCAAGTTCTTCATTTGTTATAAGGCGGTCAAGGGCATCCTTTCGTATTGCATAGATATCTGGAAGTGATCCTCTGTATAGCATTTCAAATTGACCGATTGAAAGGAGTCCCTGTTCCAAGATGAGAGCCCGAACCCGCTCTTTTCTGTGCCTCCGCCTACGTGTACGGCGGCGTGCACTGCGAGCCTCACGGCGGGGAAGCGCAAGGGAGGCCCCATCTTTCGGGTTTTCTGCAACATCAAACACCCGTGCTCCGATGCGCACAATTGATGTCGGGGAATCTTCCTCATTTAACTCCATAACAGCAAAGCCAACGGACGCAATACCAATATCCAAACCAATACTATAATGCATCTGTATCCCTCCTTTTTTCTATAAAAACAGATGACGCTCCGCCAGTGTTGGCAGAGCGTCAGCGCTGTACGGTCTGCTACCTTATTATAGCAACCGAGTGATTCTTGGTATGGTATACAAGAATTAACCATAATATAGCACAAATCATTTATATTGTCAATATTTTTTTAGATACTCTAGTCCTATGAGATTTTCAAGCGATAGCGAGAAAATTCAGCCTGTTTTCATTAGGCGGGTGGGCATACGCCCTTGACCTTCGTCCTGCGTACAGCTTGTTTATTTTCTCCATTTGACATTTTTACATTTTCCTTTTATGAAACGGAGAAAATCTTCGTATTTCCCCTCGCAGACTAGGCTATTTTTATTAACGATAATCACTAGATTCTCTTTCGTAAATAACACGAAAATATTTTCAGTTTCCGCACAACGGGCAACAACATTGTAGTCCATAAAAACAGTTGCCCCCGTGTTGACGCTATGTACTTTGATTTTTTCATCGGTAAAGGATACGATCCGTTCATTCTCTGCCGTTCCTGTCTGCTCTTGCTCACGTCGAAAATTTGTTTTGGTGACATGATTAAACTGTCGGATATAAATCAATGGAAACAGGACAGCGATTATGAAACAAAAAATTGAAACGTAGAAGATATGAACGTCGTCAGGGTGTCGTAAGCTAATACCTAGAATCCCCAAACACATAAGGAGCGCTGACCCTATTGCAATTCTAATTTTCTCCCGCGGTGGTTTGATATGTTTTTTTAATTCTCCGTGAAACGTATCTAGCGTAACGATGCTTCTAGTTTCAAAATGTTCCATAAACACAACTCCTAATACAAATTCGATGCGCTCATTGTATCACACTTTTTCCAGATTTCCACCCCTCGGCACTCTGCCGACACTACCCCTTTCCCCGTTTGTCAACTACTCATCCAAATACAGAAAAAACCGCTACCAAAATAGTAGCGGTTCGTCTTTGGGCCATTTGGTCGGAGTGGTGATACAGGACTTTTTTAGAAATCCAGTAATATCAATGCCTTAAGCGCAGTCGATAAGTTGAATTACATCAAAACTCATCTCCCTCTGCGCCTTACGGGGGTGAGGGAGATGTTATACAACTTTTGCCGCTACTCCGTATCGGTTCGACTTCTATCTAAATTTTTGGTTAGTTCGCAACTTGTTTGCGCCACCATACTCTCAGGAAAAAATGAAACTTGTATTAGGTGCTTACAGCGTTGGCATTTAATTTGTAGCTCTCCGTCACTAGGGCAACGCACAATGTCATATAGACGGAAGTTACAGTTCAGACACCTCATCTGTTTCATTTTGTGTTTCCCTTTCTCACTCTTCTGCGGACTTGCTCATTGAACTTTTTTTACATATAATTTTGGACAAGGAAATTTTATCACAAACGAGCAAAGTACACAATATCAAGCGGAGTAATCCGGTCGAGGTGGTGATACAGAACCTAGAAAGCGAAAAGTCTAGGCATTTCAACACAAAAAAGTCCCCTTGAGACTCAAGTTCTGTCTCAAGGGGATGGTGGAGATGGGGGGAGTTGAACCCCCGTCCGGAAGCGTTTTGTGGAGAGATTCTCCGGGCGCAGACGGTTATTTACATTCCCTTACCCGGCCGCAAGCCGTCATGCTGCCGGGGTTGGTAGCTTCATTGTTCATGGTGCGGGCAAAGCTTACCGCACGCACGGTCACCACTAAAAGTTACACCCAGAACCGGCCCGTGGTCCCTCCGGCTTGGATGGGCAGCCTTAAGCGGCTACCAGTTGATTGTTATTATTGTTCTTTAATTTATAAAGAGGCCCATTTTTAGGATGGTAGGCGCATCCGCCCGCTACGCTCGACTCCGCACCCCCGTCGAAACCAGTACATCCCCATATGGCGCATACGTTTTCTGCGGAAAACGTGGGTTCGCTTCGCTCACGATGCGCCTCCAAAGGGGGACCAGTCCCCCTTTGGGGATCCCCCTGGCCTCCGGCGGGGTTGAAAGGCAAGGGCCGGAGGGGTTGGGGATAGGTCTTTGGGTTGAGTTTGTTCTATTGTAGCATATTTTATACGTTTTGTAAAATGGAAAAGCGCACCGGTTTAAAGTTTTTCCGGCTCCGGATACGCTACGCCTTTTGTGTCCACCGTCATCCGCTTGATCACTTGGGGCGTAATGGGTTTATCGGCGCGGGTGCTGGGGGTGTTGGCGATTTTGTCTACGAGTTCTTGCCCTTCGATCACTTTGCCGAAAGCGGCGTATTGGCCGTCTAAGTGGGGGGAGGCCTCGTGCATAATAAAGAACTGGCTGCCGGCAGAGTCCGGGTGCTGGCTTCTGGCCATAGAGAGGACGCCTGCGTCGTGCTCTAAATCGTTGTCGAATCCGGCGGCGTCAAACTCGCCTCGGATGGAATAGCCGGGGTTGCCGTACCCCTCGCCCAGCGGACAGCCGCCCTGGATCATAAAGCCTGGGATAACCCGGTGGAAGATCAGGCCGTCGTAGAAACCGTCTTGGATCAGGGCGATAAAGTTGTTGACCGTGTTGGGCGCTACGTCCGGGTAGAGCTCGGCGGTGATGATTCCGCCGTCTTCCAGTTCCATGGTGACGATTGGATAATTCATGTGTGTTCCGTCCTTTTCCGGGCGTTTCAATGCCCCTCTATTTGTTGCGTTCTCTCATGTTGCGATCCATTTCCCGCTGGGCGTCTTTTTGGGCCTGACTGTCTCTTTTATCGTGGAGTTTTTTTCCCTTACAGAGCCCCAACTCCACTTTGACCAACGCGCCGCGAAAATACAGGCGGAGGGGGATCAGGGCATAGCCCTCCCGCTGGATACTACCGGTGAGCCTTGCGATCTCCCGCTTGTGCATGAGGAGCTTTTTCGGACGCAGGGGATCCCGGTTGAAGATATTGCCCTTTTCGTAGGGAGAGATGTGCATCCCCTGGACAAAAATCTCCCCGTTTTTGATGTGGCAGAAAGATTCCTTCAGGTTGACCGCCCCCTGGCGGAGAGATTTCACCTCGGTGCCGTGGAGTTGGATACCCGCCTCAAAGCGCTCCTCCACGAAATAGTCGTGGAAGGCCTTACGATTGGATGCGATCAGTTTTTCGCCGGTGGATTTCGGCACGAGGGACACCTCCTTTTTGCGGTGGTATGCCGCATTAGTATAGCACAGATTCAGTTGTGGGGCAAAGGGTTTCCCCTACCGCACAACTCCACTCTGCCGATCAATGGAGAACGCCCCTCCATCGGTGGTTACGATCCAGACGGGGCGGAGTTCCAGATAGCCTATGCCCTCTGCGAGATAATAGCCCATTTCCATGTATTCAAACCGGGAGACAGTTCCCCGTTCCCGCAGGTGATCCGCCAGTTGGATCAGGGCGGTGGTCACATCTTGTAGCGGGCCGGAGGCGTAGCGGCGGCGGGTACCCCACAGGGCCGGGCCGGAGATCTCCCGTAGCTGACCATCTGGATAGTAAAAGACGACTTGGCCGTTGAAAACCAGCATATCTTCAATTGTCAAAGGATAGACCAGTACGTCGGCCGCCCAGATAGGTTCTCGCGCAGTGAGTTGCAAGTAATCAAACATGGTTTGGGCATCCGCCGGGGTGTTGAGCTGGAATCGAAAGCTCCCGGCACGAAATTGGGCGTAGCCCTGTGAAGACGTGTAGTGGTAGATGCCGCCGCCAGCCTCTGTCCGGGCGGCGTTGCCCAGGACGCTGTCTGCCACCCGGACTTCTGCCGCAATATCGCGGATCAGGCGATAAAATGCCTGATCCCGCGTGTCGGGAATGGCGGCGACGTCCATGGAGAACCCCATGTTTTCGAGAACCTGGACCAGCGCGACCTTAGCGCCCTGGTCGATCCGAACCGTGTGGACCCGATCCGTGAGGAGAATGCCGAGAAAAGCCAGATTCGCCGCCAAGAGCAAGAACAGGATGAAGGTCTTTACTCTGCTTTTATCCATGCAACTCCCCCTCTCTGACAGGGCCTAATATCCATCTGACCCGAAGTTCTGTACCAGCTCGCTCCGAATCGCCGCCTGCCGCGTCCACAGGGGCAAATGCTAAGCGGAGCGGGGCGTCACCGGCGGCGGCGGTGGCCTGAAGCTCCGGGAGAACAGCGGAAAACTGCCCTGTCCGGTAGTAGGCCCTGGCCAAAAAGAGGACATCCGTCACATAGCGCCCTGTGAAGGTCACCTGGGCCGCGGGGGAATCCGTCCAGATCGGCAGGCCGCCGATGTAGTAGCCGAACCGGATGATAAACAAATCGTCCGAGTAGTCAAACCCCGTCAGGTAGATGTCCGCCGCACCGGAGACCAGGGTTAAACTCTCCGTGATCTGTCGCGCGGCCTCAATGGCCTCCCACAGGTCGGGAACCATTTCGCCTGTGGCGATCCGTGGGGACTCGCCTTGGTATTGATAGTGGATCACGCCGTCTTCAGATATCCGCAGGGTGGCACCCTCCTCCACGAAAATCCGGGTACCGCCCTCATCCATCGAGCGGGCCAGGGCGGCGTTGATATGAAGCCGTGCCAGTATCTCGTCTAAGTTTCCGTAGACACTGCCCATGGCACTGTGTTCTAGAATGGTTGGGATTTGGCCGTAGTTGGGCAGAAGGATCGTGTCTGGGTCAAGAGCCTGATCGGCTGCCGATTGGAAGCCAAATCCCACTCCGTTGGGGGTCAGATTGTGGAGGACTTCCAAAACGTCTTCCGATCTCACCGCAGTGGCGGCCCGGTAGGGCCGATTGTCTTCGCCCATGAAGTACAGCTCCACCCGATCCGGCCCCGGGGCGAGATAGAGCATCTGCACAGGGGCGACAACGCCGCCCGGTTCCGTGCCAAACCATCTGGCCAGAACATCCCCCGGAATCTCCAGGTCATAGCGGAAGAACACGCCCAGATTGGACAGGGCGGTTTCCCAGTCCGAGCGGGAAACTGCAGTCGGCGGGCCGGAGGAGCCGAAGGCCTCCCCCAAAATGCCGGAGAACAGGCCATAGAGAGTTCGCACACCAACCGATTCCTCCTGCCTGTCCCACCGGTGGCCGTAGGCGGTATCCGGCCCCAGGGTCGCCAGGGCCGCCGTCGGCCAAGCCGCCGGGGCGATGGCGCGCTGGGGCGCAGACTCCGGCAGGAACATTTCCTCGATGGTGACATAGAGGCCCACAGAGCGGATGGCGCCGTCAAACAGGCCCGTGCCAATCCCCAGCGCCACAGCACTGATGGAGAGGAGGACAATCAGAATCGTTTTGATCCGCTCCTTAAGTCGCATAGATATCCTCCAAGGGCAGGGTGATGGTCACGGTGGTGCCATGGCCAAGGACACTGTCTATGGTGATATCCCCGCCGACCTGTCGGGCCATCTCTCTGGCGATGGCGAGCCCCAACCCAGTACCGCCCATCTCACGGCTCCGGCCCTTCTCCACCCGATAGAATCGATCAAATATCCGAGGCAAATCCTCCGCCGGGATGCCGATGCCGGTGTCCCGAACCTCCAGGATGGCACGGGTGTCATCCGTGTACGCGGTGAGGGTCACGCGCCCGCCGGCCTGTGTATATTTGACGGCGTTGGCGACAATGTTTAGTACAATCTGCTCCACACCGGGTCGGTAGCCCGTCATCCGGGGCAGGTCAGAGGGAAAGGCCAAGTCTAAGGCCACATTCTTCTCCTTGGCAGTCAGGGCGACGGCCCGGACAGCGCTCTCCACGGCGGTCCGGAAGGAGAAGGATTCAATGGATAGAGATTGCCGCTGGCCGTCCAACCGGGACAACGTGAGCAAGTCTTGGACGATTCGAGTCATGCGGTCGCTCTCCCCCACAACCACCTGGAGCAGCTCCTGGTGGGTGGGTTCCGGCAGTTTGGAGCCGCCGACTAAGAGGGTCTCGGCATAACTGCGGATACTGGTCAAAGGGGTGCGCAACTCGTGAGAGACATTGGCCACAAACTCCTTTTGCAAGGTGGCCGCCTGCTCCAGCTGGGCCACCGTCTCTTTTAGCTGACCGGCCATGTTGTCAAAGGTCTGGGCCAGATCCCCGATCTCATCCTGGGCGGGGGTGCCCAGGTGACGGGAAAAGTCCCCAGCCGCCACCCGTTCGGCGGCCCGGGTCAGGTTCTGAATGGGGATTACGATGGTCTTGCTCAAGACGAGGCTCAAAAAAACGGAGAGGACAAGTCCGATGACAGCGGTCCGCAGGATAATGGCGAGCAGATTGCTACTCAAATCCGAGGCCGTCTGCTTGGTGTCGAGAATCTGGATGATATAGGTGTTGCCGTCAGCGGTGGTAACGGGGAGCGCCACGTCCATGTAATCAAGCCGTCGGCTGTAGCTGTTACCGGGGGCACCCCCCAGGGCGGTGAGCACGTTGGGCGTAACGCGAAAAGCGCCCCCCTCCGGCGTCTCGGAGCCGACGAGAAAGGCACCTGTCTCCCCATCTAAGACATAATAGTGGCGGATTCCATATACGATCCCCAGCCGCCCGGAATAGACGCTGAGGAGTTCCCCCAACAGGGCGTAATCCGTCCGGACATCAGTGCGCCGGGCGGAGTGGAGCTCCCTGGATATCTCCGGGTCGCCGAAAAAAGCCTGCATCTGGGTGTAAAACTCCTCAATGTAGAACGTCTCCACGCCGCGGATGAGAAAGGCGCTGATGACGATAATCAAGAGCAAAATCGTCAGCACCATAATGAGGCTGAGTTTCGTATGGAGGTTTCGTTTCATGGGCAATTGCCCTCCCGACTGATACTACTACAAAATCCCGGATCGAACGCAGCGATTTTTATTCCAGGTCAGTATTAAAATAATACCCCGCGCCACGTTTGGTGATGATGTATTCCGGGTGGGCCGCGTCGTCTTCAATCTTTTCCCGGAGCCGGCAGACCGCCACGTCTACAGCGCGGACATCGCCGAAATAGTCGTAGCGCCAGACCTCTTGCATCAGCGCCTCTCGGCTGACAACCCGGCCCGGCTGGGCGGTGAGACAGCGGAACAGATCGTACTCCCGCTGGGTCAAATCCACGGGTTGATCGTCTTTATAAATCTGACTCCGCTCCTGATCCAGCGTAAATCGTCCCAGGTCCACGCGGTTCCGACTGGGCGCCCCCTCCGGCGCGGTATCCCCCCGGCGGATATTGGTCTGGACTCTGGCCAGGAGCTCCCGGACGGAGAAGGGTTTCGTCATATAGTCGTCGGCGCCCAGTTCTAAGCCGAAGACCATATCCCGCTCCTCTTCCCTGGCGGTGAGCATGATAATCGGTGTCAGCTTGTCCTGGGCGCGAAATTGCTTACAGAGGGAAAACCCGTCTAAGTAAGGGAGCATCACGTCCAACAGGATCAAGTCCGGCTTCTCGGAGAGGGCGAGGGCCAGCCCCTCTTTTCCGTCTTGGGCGCAGATGGTGTCATAGCCCGCAATAGTCAGGTTTAGGGTCAGGATATCTAGGATGGCTTTTTCATCTTCGACAATGAGAACTGTTTTTTTCATCACATATCCTCCGCAGTATGTTTCAGATATTGGATGGCCTTGAACAGGCCAACCATGGTCTTGGCGTCGGGGAGATTATTTTCGGCGATCATGGCCAACAGGGCATCAATGGGAATCTGTTCTACAGACAGGTATTCATCTTCGTCTAAATTGGCCGGCCCCTTTTCCAGATCCAGGGCCAGATAGAGATGCAAAATTTCATCCAAGTAGCCGGGAGAGGGATACATAGGCCCCAGATCAATGAGCCGCCCCGCAGTCAGGCCCGTCTCCTCTTTTAGTTCCCGGATGGCACAGGCGCGGGGCTCCTCGCCGCTGCGATCTAACTTCCCTGCCGGGAACTCTAATAGTTCTGTTTGAAACGGGTAGCGAAACTGCCGGACGCACCAGCAGGTATTGTCGTGGTCGATGGGTACGACACACACGCCGCCGGGGTGCTCCACCACCTCGCGGGACACGTGCTTCCCGCCGTGGATTTCAGCGATATCACTGCGGACATTGACGATCCGCCCGCGGTGCACGGTATTGCGCTGGATTTCTTTTTCGATATACATGGACTTCCTCCGGCGATGAAAATCGTTGCCGACATTATATCATAGTTGTGCGCCTGTGGAAAGAGTTCTGCTCTGTTGGCAATCCTTGGGAAGATTTCCTGTATTTTAGGCTCGAAAAACAGAGGAAAAAGCGGTATACTAATCCTAATTGCACACGAAAAGTGGGAGAAACTATGATGATTCAACACATCGGCACACGCGCCCTGTCTCTATACATAACCAATCAGGAATTAACCCAGATGAATTTTGAACCGGAACAAATCGGGCGCCAAGAGGCCCGACAGATTCTGGCCCACGCCCTCGAGGAAAAGTGTCTGGGCAGTTGGGAGGCGGCGGAACTCACCCTGTACGCCGGCAAAGACGCCCTGTTGCTCTTCGCCCGCCGCAGATCGGGAAAGCCCGTCCACTTCTTTTTTCCCGATTTTGAAGATTTGATCCAAGCGGCCCACCTCTGTCCGGATCCCCTGCCCTCCGGCTTGAGCCGTGTTCCCGGCGGCTACGTCCTCACCGTGTATCCCTTTGAAGGGGAGACACCCCCGGCAGTGCTGCGGGAATTTGGCAATCAGCTGGGCCAGGGGGCATATCTGGCGGCGCACCTGACAGAACAGGGCGCGGCGCTTTTGCCAACCGCAGCGCTGGCGCAGTTGCGGGAGCATTTTGCATAAGCTCCTTTGGAAAAGGAGGCTTTTGCAGTGGGGGCAACGAGCGTGTTGCCCCCACTGCTTTTTATAAAGAATGGGCAACGCAAGGTGTAGCATAAAAAACCAGACAGGGTGTTCTGTCTGGCTAAGAGTAGATATTAAACTATATGAGATTTTTGTTTGTATCTTGACGACAATCTTGAATGTCGTAGATACACACCGCATTGTCAACGACTTCAAACACAATGCGATAGCGTTTTCCAAACAACTTATATCGGAGCGTTGCATCTACTAATATTGAGGTCGTATACAATGGGCAACTTTCCGGGGCTTCTTCAAGAAATCCGAATGCCTCTTCGTATTCCTGATACAAACCCATCGCCGCACGTTCACTGACACGAGCTAAAAACGCAATGTGGTTAGCGAACCTTTGATCGGCTGGTGGCGTAACAGAGACAAGATATTTTTTAACCTCCATGCTTTACGCCCCGTTTGATGGCCTCACGCATATTAGCTAAGGATTCTTCGGCAGTTAAAAACTTACCGCCCGCCCTTTGGTAGGCAATCGCTTCATGGAGGATGGCCTCACGCTCACGGCCAACGTCACGCCGTACAGCAAACGGAATACCACCAGCTTCCATGGAGGCGATTAAGAACATGCGAATTGCCGTTGGCGTATCTAACCCCAACGAGGAAAACAGTACATCAGCAGATTCTTTTAATTGGTCATCCACACGAACTTGTATTGTTTTTGACATATAAATCAACTCCATTTCATTACTATTGCATGTATATTATAGTGAATACACAGCGATATGTCAACACATCAGATATGTACGATTCGATATTGCGAAATCCCTCTTCTTGGGGTATACTATATTATTAGACCATACGCCAAAGGAGAAAAACTGCCATGGAGAGAGTACGTTTACACGCACTATTAGGTGCGCCGGAGAAATTTGACGGGGCAACGGTGACCGTCTGCGGATGGGCCAGGTCCATCCGGGAGATGAAACAACTGGGCTTTATCGAGCTCAATGACGGCAGTGGATTTTCTAATTTACAGGTTGTCTTCTCCAGAGACAGCCTATCCAACTACGACGAGATCGCCGGACAAAATGTGGGCGCTGCCCTGATTGTCAAAGGCACTGTAAATCTGACCCCGGAGCGGAACCAGCCCCTGGAACTCCAGGCCACAGAGATTGCCGTGGAGGGGGCCTCCTCGCCGGAGTATCCGCTACAGAAGAAGCGGCACAGCGTTGAATTTTTACGCACCGTGGCCCATCTGCGGCCCCGGACGAATCTGTTCCGGGCCGTGTTCCGGGTGCGCTCCGTGGCGGCCCAGGCCATCCATCAGTTTTTCGCCGAACGGGGATTCGTATACGTCCACACCCCCATCATCACCGGGAGCGACTGTGAGGGCGCAGGGGACATGTTCCGGGTCACAACTTTGGATTTAAACAACCTACCCAAGACCCCAGAGGGAGAGATCGACGTCTCTCAGGACTTTTTCGGGAAAGAGACGAACCTTACCGTATCCGGCCAGCTCAACGTGGAGGGCTTTGCCCTGGCATTTGGAGATGTGTATACGTTTGGTCCCACGTTCCGGGCGGAGAACTCCAACACCCAGCGGCACGCCGCCGAGTTCTGGATGATCGAACCGGAAATCGCCTTTGCCGGCCTCCCAGAGGATATGGCTCTGGCGGAGGACATGACGAAATTCGTCATCCGCGCAGTCTTGGAACAGTGTCCGGATGAGATGGCCTTTTTTGACCAGTTCATCCAAAAGGGCCTCTTGGAGCGCTTAACCCATGTGATGTCTTCTGACTTCGCACAGATCACCTATACCGAAGCTATCGAGGCCCTAGAAAAGATCCAGGACCGCTTTACGTTCCCCATAAAATGGGGACTAGATCTCCAGACGGAGCACGAACGATACCTGACAGAGGAATATATCGGGCGCCCCGTATTTGTCACGGACTGGCCAAAGGATATCAAAGCGTTTTACATGCGTGTCAACGACGACGGCAAGACCGTTGCCGCCATGGATCTCTTAGTCGCCGGCGCGGGAGAACTCATCGGCGGCAGCCAGCGGGAGGAGCGGATGGATATGCTCTTAGGGCGCATTGAAGAGATGGGCCTCAACCCGGAAGACTACGGCTGGTATCTGGACCTGCGGCGCTACGGCGGCGCCCGCCACGCAGGCTTTGGCCTGGGCTTTGAGCGGCTGATCATGTATCTCACAGGGGTATCCAACATCCGGGACGTAACGCCCTATCCCCGCACTGTGGGGAATGCGGAATTTTAAAGATATCAAGTGAGGTACAGCCGTGAATAGAAAAATATCTCGCCTCCTGCAGCCCGGTATGCGGTTTTACTTCGTGGTCATCAGCTTATTCGCCGCAGGGGCGGCCCTGGTGGATTACCGGGTGAGTATCGCCCTGTTTGCCGTGATCCTGATTTTGTTTATCTACTTCAGAGTCACCATGCGGCGGCAGAGAAAAGCGCTTTTGAGTTACGTGGAAGAAGTCACCTATAGCGTGGAGTCGGTCAAGAAAGACAACATGTTGAACTTCCCTCTGCCCATGGTGATTTTCCGGCTGGACAACGAGGAGATACTCTGGTCGAACCAACGGTTTACCGATATGACAGAAAACCGAGAGACCATATTTGAGCAGCGGGTCTCCGACGCCGTACCCGGCTTTGATATCCGCTGGCTGGTGGAGGGGAAGACCGAGTGCCCGGAACTTGTAGCGGTGGCGGATCGAAAATATCAGGTCTTTGGCAACATTGTCCGCACGGAGGAGGGGGATCAACCCTATCGCTTTCTGGGCAACGCCTATTGGATGGACGTGACGGCATTTGCCGAGACGGAGGAGACATACTGGAATACCCGACCCGTCTGCGCCCTCATCGTGCTGGATAACTACGAGGAACTGCTCAGTAATCTGACAGAGAAGGAAAAAGGGGCAATCCTGGCCGCAATCGACGACAAGATCACCCACTGGTCCGGCACCTCTACGGGGTTTCTCTGTAAATTTGACCGGAACCGCTATGTCCATATTTTTGAAGATCGACATCTGGGCGCCTACATCCAGGGCCGATTCTCTCTCTTGGACAGTGTCCGAGAGATTGTCAGCAGCGTGGGGATCACGGCGACGGCCTCCATCGGCATCGGCAAGGACGGCGGCAGTTTTGCGGAAAATTACGAGTATGCGAAACTGGGCGTGGAGATGGCCCTGTCCCGGGGCGGCGATCAAGCGGTTGTGAAGAATCGATATAACTTTGAGTTCTACGGCGGGAAGACCACGCCCCAGGAGCGGCGGACAAAAGTCAAGAGTCGGGTCACGGCCAGCTCTCTGGAGAAGCTTATGGCGGGCGCAGGGAACGTTTTCATCATGGGCCACGTCTACGCCGATTTTGACAGCTTGGGTGCCGCCTGCGCCATCTGCTGTATCGCCCGGAAGCTGGGGAAGGCGGCGAAGATCGTCATGGACTTGGAGCGCAACGCCGCAGGGGCCATGATCGAACGACTCCGGGCCGCGCCGGAATACGAGGCCGCGTTTATCTCCGGGCCGGACGCCCTGGTGGAGGCGGACAGCACCAGTCTGCTGGTGGTTGTGGACACCAACCGGCCCGATCAGGTGGAGTCCAAGGCCCTCTTGGAGGCCACCCACAACCTGGTGGTAATCGACCACCACCGCCGGGCGGCAGACTATATCCAAAACGCCACCATCAACTTCCACGAGCCCTATGCGTCCTCTGCCGCGGAGCTTACAACGGAGCTGCTCCAATACATCGTAGATCAGGCAGATATCCTCCGGGTGGAGGCGGAGGCCCTCATGGCAGGCCTTGTGATGGATACGAAAAACTTTACCCTGCGCACCGGGAGCCGCACGTTCGAGGCGGCGGCGTTCCTGCGCCGGGCGGGGGCCAACACCACCGAGGTCAAGCGTCTCATGCAGAGCGATTTCGCCGGCACCGTGGCCCGATACGACGTGGTGCGCCAGGCGGCCCTGTACCGGGACGGCGTGGTGATCGCCGCACCGGACGAGGAGATCAACCGGGTGACCGGCGCCCAGGCCGCCGATGAATTGCTCAACATATCCGGCATCCAGGCCGCTTTTGTCCTGTATCCGTCGGGAGATGATGTGATCATCTCCGCCCGGAGCATTGGGGATGTGAATGTCCAGTTTATTGTAGAGCGTCTAGGCGGCGGCGGAAATCGCTCCACCGCCGGGGCCCAGGTAAGAGCGCGAAGCCATCCTGATGTCGTGCAAGACTTAAAGGCCGCAATCGACGCCTTTTTCCAAGACAGAGACAAGGAGACGACGCAAGGATAAGCATAGATACTAGAAAGGGGAACGCAACATGAAGGTCATCTTATTAAAAGACGTAAAAGAACAGGGCAAAGCGGGCCAGCTGGTGGAGGTGTCCGACGGATACGCCAGAAACTTCCTGATCCCCAGAAAATTGGCCGTACAGGCCAACACGGACAACGTAAACGCCTTGAAACAGCAGGAGAAAAAACGGGCCAAACAGGTGGAAAAAGAGGTCGCCGGGGCGAAAGCCGCTCAGGAGAAGCTGGAGAGCCTGCTCGTGAAGATCTCCGCCAAGGCCGGGGTCGGCGGGCGGCTCTTCGGCGCCGTCACCAGCAAGGAGATCGCCGAGGCCCTCTCGGAGCAGCACGGGATTTCCATTGAAAAGAATAAAATCGTCCAGACGGAGCCCATTAAGACCTTTGGCTCCTACGAAGTCCGGGTCAAGCTGGGCCATGAGATCTCCGGCACGATCCACTTGGTGGTGGCGGAGGGGAAGTAGAGAAATGAAAGATGAGGATAGTGTTGATATCAACTGTAGGGGCGAACAGTGTTCGCCCGGATGTTGGGAACATACTGCATACGGTTTGTTGCGGTAGCGGTTGACGGGCGCACAATGTGCTTATCAGAACTACGAGTAGAGGAGATATCTTGAAAGAACTACCTGTGCGGAAAGATACACGCCTGAAAGGCCATGATTACTCGCAAGCTGGGTATTATTTTGTCACAATATGCGTGAAAGACAGTCACGAACTGCTGTGGGGAGAAGCGCCTGTAGGGGCGCACAGTGTGCGCCCGCTCTCTCACATCGGAGAGACAGCGAAAAAAGGAATTGAAAATATCAGCCAAATTTATGATACTATAGATGTGGACAAATATACCATCATGCCAAACCATCTACACATGATTTTGCGTATAAAAGCTAGCGGGCGCACACTGTGCGCCCCTACAACGGTTTCAAATGTAGTGAAGCAGTACAAAGAGTATATTACAAAGCAAATAGGTTTTTCGATATGGCAAAAATCATTCCACGACCATATCATTCGTACCGAGGCTGAATACCAAAAAATATGGCAGTATATTGACCAAAATCCTGCAAGATGGGCAGACGATTGCTACTTTGCAAAATAGCCACTAGGCCATAGTAGCATACTCCAAAGACGAACAAGAGGTAGACAACATGTTTCAAGGCTTTTCTCCCCAGACGATTGATTTTATGTGGAATCTCCGCCTAAACAACCAGAAGACCTGGTTCGAGGCCAACAAGGAGGCCTTTCTACAAGACTTCCAGGCCCCCATGAAAGCCCTGGGCCGGGAGGTCTTTGAGCGGATCACGGCGGACTATGGCGACCACGGGTTTATCCACAAGGTCTCCCGGATTTATAAGGACGCGCGGCGCGTACGCGACGGGGAGCCATACCGGTGCAACCTGTGGTTCTCCATCGAGCGCCCCAGCGAGGAGTGGACCTCTACCCCCGTGTTCTGGTTTGAACTGGCCCCGGAGGGCTGGAGTTATGGCCTGGGCTACTATCAGGCGCGGCCCATCACCATGGCAAAACTGCGGGCGCGGATTGACCGCGACCCGAAAAAATTTGAAACGCTGATCGCCCCGCTGGCAAAACAGGACGAGTTTATCCTGGACGGGGACGCGTATAAGCGCAAAAAAGAGGCCCCGACCCCGAAAACCTCTGATTGGTATAATCAGAAATCCTTTTCCCTGATCCACCGACAGCAAAACGGCGAGGAGTTATTCTCCCCTAAACTGGCGGATCGCCTCGTCAGCGGCTATCAGTTTCTGATGCCGTATTACGACTACTTTGTCACACTGGATACAGACCCAGATCCGGGCGCGGTGTGAGTAGAGCCACACCCCCAGAAAGGAGGCATCACACATGGACGAACTTCTATCCCGCCAAACCCCTCACAGCCTAGAGGCGGAGCAGTCGGTGCTGGGCTCTATGCTCATTGACGCCCGCTGTATCCCCGACGTGCTCACAGTTCTCCGATCCGGGGATTTCTATCTGGAGGCCAACCGGGACATCTACGAGACCATCTTGACCATGTTCAACTACGCCCAGGCCATCGACCCCGTAACTGTGCTGGATCAGATGCGGAGCGGCGGACAGGCATCGGAGGGGACGCCCCGGTATCTGGTGGAGCTCATGAACATCACCCCCACGGCGGTCAATGTCATGGAATACGCCAAAATCGTGGCGGACAAGGCCCAACTCCGGGCCGTGGGTGAGGCCTCCGGCGAGATCACCGAACTGGTCTACTCCGGCGGCGGATCGGCGGACGAGGTCTTGGAGATGGCGGAGAAGAAAATCTTCGGCCTCCGGCAGGATCGCACCACCGGCGGGTTGGAACCGGTGAGCCGTGTGCTACTCCAAGCCTACGCCAAGATCAACGAGGCGGCCAAGCGGGATGCATCCATCCCCGGCATCTCTACGGGTCTTGCAGATTTGGACTCTGCCATTATGGGCCTCAACGACTCCGACCTGATTTTTGTCGCGTCCCGGCCCGGTATGGGTAAGACGAGTATCGCCTTGAATGTCGCCCTCCACGCCGCCAAGAGTTCTGGCAAGGCGGTGGCCATCTTCTCTCTGGAGATGAGCCGGGAGCAGTTGGGGATGCGTTTATTGTCCGGCGAGAGCCACGTTGACAGTAAACTCCTCCAGACGGGCAGACTCTCTCGGGAGGACTGGGACAAACTGGCCCGGGCGGCGGCCACGATCAGCCGGACGAATATTTTAATCGACGACAACCCGTCCCTCACGGTGTCGGATATGAACGCCCAGTGCAGGCGGGTGAAGGATCTGGGACTTGTGGTCATCGACTACCTCCAGCTCATGACCTCCGCCGGGTTTGACCGGAGCGCCCACAACCAGAACCGAACACAGATCGTCTCAGAGATCTCCCGGTTCTTAAAGATCATGGCCAAAGAACTCAACGTACCCGTGGTCTGTCTCTCCCAGTTAAACCGCGCCTCGGCGGATCGGGCCAATAAACGGCCTGTGTTATCCGATCTGCGGGAGTCCGGCTCCATCGAGCAGGACGCAGATATTGTCCTGGGCCTCTATCGGGAGGGGTACTACGAGCCGGAGACGGAAAATCCCAACGCGGCGGAGTGTATCATCCTCAAGAATCGCCACGGCGAGGTGGGGACAGTGGATCTGGTCTGGGTACCGGAGTTTACCTCCTACCGCTCCGTTGACAGACGGCACTATGAACCCTAGACGCCGGGCCGAGGAATGGATCCGTCAGCAAGAGCTGATTGATCCGGGAGACACCGTGCTGGTGGCCCTCTCCGGCGGGGCGGACTCCGTCTGTCTGATCCGCATGTTATTGGAGCTACGAGATAAGCTAAAGATTCAAGTGTTGGCGGCCCATTATAACCACTGCCTCCGGGGGGCAGACTCTAACCGGGACGAGGCCTTCGTCCGGGCTTTTTGCAGTCAATGGGACGTCCCTTTGGCCGTGGGATGGGGCGATGTGACCCAGGCGGCATCCGATACCCGTCAAGGGATCGAGGAGACGGCCCGTCAGTTGCGCTACGCCTTTCTACAAGAGACGGCGGACCAGTTGGGGGCGAATAAAATCGCCACGGGCCACAACGCGGACGACAACGCCGAGACGGTGCTGCTGCATTTGATCCGGGGCGCTGGTCTGCGGGGCCTGTCGGGGATTCCGCCCCGCCGAGGGGCGATTATCCGCCCCCTCCTCTCCGTCCAGCGGCAGGAGATTGAGGCGTATCTGGCCGAACTGGATCAGCCCTATGGGGAGGATGCCACCAATCAAGACGTGCATTACCGCCGCAACGCCCTGCGACATGAGGTGCTTCCGCTATTAAAAGATAAAAATCCGAACCTGGCAGGGACGCTACTGCGCCAATCGGAACTTTTGCGGCAGGATAGCCGTTTCTTAGACGAACTGGCCACGGAGACCTTTGCCCGACTCCGCCGGGGAGCGGAGGAGATGGTTCTCCCCATACAGGATCTGCTCGATCTGGATCCGGCCATTTCCAGCCGGGTAATCGCTTTGGCCATACAAGCGGCGGATGGTGAGGCGGAGCAGGTGCATATCCGGCAGGTGTTGGGCTTAATCGAAGGGTCGCATCCCTCTGCCCAAATATCGGTTGGGGGGGGCGTAATCGTCCGGCGGGTGTATGATCAATTGATGATCGTCAGAGATCACGGGCAGAGCGCCCCCTTTACGCCCTCGGTTTTGCCTCCATCAGGGCGCATTTTTTTGCCGGGCGCAGAGATTTGGGTCTCCTGTGGCGAAAATTCAGAAAAAATTCACGAAACAATCCACACTTTCCTCTTTAAAAGCGATGCCATCTGTGGTAAGATAACTGTCAGGCCGAGACGGGTGGGGGATTCCATCCGGATTTTTGGCGGAAATGGGACGAAAACCATAAAAAAGCTCATGATTGCGCACAAAATTCCGGCCCATCAGCGAGATCAATGGCCCATCCTCGCCGATGAGGCAGGGGTTATCGCCGTACCCGGCATTGGAATCGACCAGCGGGTGGCTCCAAAACCAGGAGATAAAACACTGCAAATTACAGTGGGAAAAGCGGGACTCTAGTCCCGCCCGCCGGGCGTCCGGTGCCCAAGCATTTTTGCGAAGCGAAAATCTTGATACCGGTGCGGCTTTGCCGTACCGAGGAGATGAAATAGAGAGGGGGACCCCACGGGGCAAGCCACGTGGGGGAGATATTATGCACAGAGATGTAGAGAGGGTTCTTTATACAGAAGAAGCGCTCAAAGAGCGGATCACAGAACTGGGGAAGCGTATGACAGCGGACTACCAGGGCAAAAATCCGGTGTTTATCGGGGTGCTCAAGGGCTCTTTCATGTTCATGGCGGACTTAATGCGCACCATTGATCTGCCATGCGAAGTGGAATTTATGGCGGTATCCTCCTACGGTAACAAGAGCGAGACCACAGGAGCTGTGCGGATCACCCAGGACTTGGATATGGATATTGAGAATCGCCACGCCATTATCGTGGAAGATATTTTGGACAGCGGTTTGACTTTAAACTATCTCATCAACTATTTAAACGGCAGCAAACCCGCCTCCATCGAAATCTGTACGCTGCTCGACAAACCGGAGCGCCGCCGCGCCCAGGTGAACCCCAAATACACGGGCTTCACCATCCCAGACGCCTTTGTGGTGGGATATGGGCTGGATTTTGCCCAGCGGTATAGAAACCTGCCTTATATCGGGATACTAAAGCCCGAAGTGTATCAATAATACCGTCGTCAAACCGCTCTAAGGCTCCGCCTTTCGGGCAGAAGCCTTAAGAGCGGCTAGGCCCGGCATTAACGGGAACTACCCTTTCCCGGAGGCGATGCCTCCCCCAAAGGAAGTTTCCGTAAAGGAGTGTGACATTTGAACAAAAAGCCGAGTAGAGCGAGTAATCTGGGACTCCTCACACTGATTATAATTATTTTGGTGGGCGCGATCTTTATGATCAACCAGCCCAATCGGAACGAGGCCGCGCTGGATTACTCTGACATCCGCAGATTTTTTGAGACGGAGGCGGTCAGAGAGTTCCGGATCGTTGACAACGAGATCATCCTCTCCGTACAGAAACCAGAGAATCCGGAGGGGGAACTGACGGAGCTCACCTATGAACTGCGGAGCTTCGACCTGTTTTTCCAAGATATCAACGACCTGGTGGTGGATCAGTTCCAGCGGGGAATCATCCGAAGCTATGACTATTCCAGAGGATGGCAAGCCCCCATTTGGATGCAGTTTATCCCCTATGTTCTAATTCTGGGCCTGTTCATGTTCATCTGGTACGCCATGATCAACCGCTCCAGTGGCGGAGATCGGGGCGCCATGCGCTTCGGCAAGGCGAGAACCCGTCTCGGTACCGAAGAAAAAAAGCGCGTCTTCTTTGACGACGTGGCCGGGGCCGACGAGGAAAAAGCGGAACTCCAAGAGATTGTAGACTACCTGAAAGACCCGGCCCGCTATACGGAACTGGGGGCCAGAATCCCCACGGGCGTGCTCTTAGTGGGCCCGCCGGGGACGGGTAAGACCCTCATCGCCAAGGCGGTGGCCGGCGAGGCGGGGGTACAGTTCTTGAGCATCTCCGGCTCGGATTTTGTGGAGCTCTACGTGGGCGTCGGCGCCAGCCGTGTCCGGGATCTCTTTGATCAGGCGAAAAAGACGGCGCCGTGTATCATCTTCATCGACGAGATCGACGCCGTAGGCCGCCAGAGAGGCGCCGGTATGGGCGGCGGCCACGACGAGCGGGAACAGACGTTGAATCAACTACTGGTGGAAATGGACGGGTTCGGCAACAACGAGGGCGTCATCGTCATCGCCGCCACCAACCGGAAAGATATTTTGGACAATGCCCTGCTACGGCCCGGCCGATTTGATCGCCAGGTCTACGTGGGCCTACCCGATGTGAAAGGCCGTGAGGCCATCCTGAAAGTCCACGCCAGGGGCAAGCCCTTGGGCGACGATGTGGATCTGGCCTCCCTGGCCCGGGGGACGCCCGGCTTTACAGGCGCGGACCTGGAAAACCTCTTAAACGAGGCGGCGCTCTTGGCCGCTCGCGCCCACCACCGGTTCCTCACCATGGCGGACATGGAAGAGGCCGTTCTCAAGGTCTTGGCAGGCCCCGAGAAGAAGAGCAAGGTCATCACGGAGAAAGAGCGCAAGCTCACCGCCTATCACGAGGCGGGCCACGCCGTGTCGGCCTGGTATCTGGACAACGTGGATCCGGTACACCAGATTACCATCATCCCCCGGGGCGGTGCCGGCGGCATGACCGTCTATCGGCCCCAGGAGGATAAATCCTACCGCTCTAAGAGTGATATGTTCGAGCGAATCGTCACCGCCATGGGTGGCAGAGTGGCGGAAAAGTTGTTCTTAGACGATATCTCCACAGGTGCAGTGGGAGATATCCAGCAGTCCACAGCCATCGCCCGTGCTATGGTCATGCAATATGGCATGAGCGAGAAGTTGGGCCCCATCTCCTTTGATTCCAGCGGCTCGTCGGTCTTCATCGGGCGGGACTTCGCCCAGACCAAGGCCTATTCCGAGAAAGTTGCCGCCGCCATCGACGACGAGGTCAAAGCCCTCTTCGATGCGGCCATGGCCAGGTGTGAGCAAATCCTCTCCAAAAATAGCGACATGGTCATCAAGACCGCGGAGTATCTATTGGAACATGAGACTATGGATGGCAACGTATTCGCCTATCTCTGTCAGCACGGCGAACTCCCGACAAAATCTCTGGAGAAGGCCAGCATGTTCTCGGAAGCTGAAAAAATCAGAAAGAACGTATTGAAAGATGAAGGCGACACGGAACCAAACGAAAAAATCGAAGACGACATCTTAGACGCCATCATCACCAGAGCCCGCCAGGAGCAAGAGGAGACAGAGCGCCTCTTCGGCGACATCGAACTCCCCGGCGTATCGGAAGACGACGGCGGGGACGACGAGAGTAAAGACGGCGATTAAAAAAAGAAACCACAAGGGCGACCCACCCGGTCGCCCTTGTCATGTGGAGGAGTAAAGAGATGAATATGAGACTAGGCATTGTGGGCCTGCCCAATGTGGGCAAGAGCACGCTGTTTAACGCCATCACCGAGGCGGGGGCCGAGGCGGCCAACTACCCGTTTTGTACGATTGATCCCAACGTGGGTACCGTGGCCGTGCCGGATGGCCGGCTGGATTTCTTGACCGAATTATACAAGCCGAAAAAAAGCACCCCGGCGGTGATCGAGTTTGTGGATATCGCAGGGCTCGTCCGGGGCGCATTCCGAGGCGAGGGGTTGGGGAACCAGTTCCTCTCCAACATCCGGCAGACCCATGCGATTATCCATGTGGTGCGCTGTTTTGACGATGAAAATATCATCCACGTAGAGGGCGGCACGGATCCCATCCGGGATATTGATATTATCAATTTAGAACTCATCATGAGCGACATGGAACTGATCACCCGGCGGATTGACCGGGCCAAGAAGAACGCGAAAGGCGGAGAGAAACAGTTTCTGCGGGAGGCGGAGATCTTTGAGGCCCTCCTGGCCCATCTGGATCGGGGCCTGTGCGCCCGGAGCTTTGAGGCGCCGGAACAGGACTTGCAAATTATCCGGCAGGCGGACCTCTTGAGCTTAAAGCCCGTCATCTACGCCGCCAATATGGACGAGGCGGCCTTTGCCGATCAAAATAACCCCTATTACGCAAAAGTCGCGGCCCTGGCGAAGGCGGAGGGCGCCCAGGCGCTGCCTATCTGTGCCAAGGTGGAGCAGGAGATTGTAGAACTGCCCCCGGAGGAGCGGGTGGGATTCCTGGCAGAACTGGGGCTCACCCAATCCGGTCTGGATCGGCTGATCCAGTGCTCCTACACCCTCTTGGGGCTGATTTCTTTTTTGACTACGGGGCCGGAGGAGGTCCGGGCCTGGACGATTCAGAGCGGAACCCTGGCCCCACAGGCGGCGGGGAAAATCCACACGGATTTCGAGCGGGGCTTCATCCGGGCAGAGACGGTGGCCTTCGACGAGCTAAAAGCCGCCGGGAACATGGTCAATGCCAGAGCAAAGGGGATCGTCCGCTCCGAGGGCAAGGAGTATATGGTACAGGACGGCGACGTGATCCTATTTCGCTTTAACGTGTGATGAGACTCCCTGGCCATACTTGAACATTGGAAAATTGTGTGGTATACTACCCAATGGTGAAACGCAGACAACCATCGTCTGCCCAGCACTGAAAATAATGGCACGGGAGAGGAGCTAGTTATGGCAGAGTATGTAATCATGACCAACAGCACTTGTGACCTACCCGAAGAGATGATCCAAGCGTTGGCCTTAAATGTGTTGACCCTGGGCGTCAACATCGGTGAGGAGACCTTTAAGGAAATCCCGGTCAAAGAATTTTATCAGAAGATTCGAGATGGGGCCATGCCCACCACAAACGCCGCAAACATCGGCGAATATGTAGACGCTTTTGAGGCCGTTTTACAAGATGGGAAAGACGTCTTGTGCTTGACCTTCTCCTCCGCGCTCTCCACCACCCACAACTCCGCGCTCATGGCCGCAGAAGAGATGGGGGCGAAATATCCGGACAGAAAACTGTTTGTAGTAGACTCCCGCTGCGCCTCTATGGGCGAGGGTCTTTTGGCCTGGTATGCCGCCGGGTTAAAGCAAGAGGGTAAGACCATCGAAGAAATACGGGACTGGGTAGAGGCGAATAAGCTGAATCTGGCCCACTGGTTCACAGTCAATGACCTGGATCACTTAAAGCGGGGCGGCAGGATCTCCGCCGCAAAAGCCCTCATGGGCAGCATGCTGGGGATCAAACCCATCCTGCGAGTCAACGACGAGGGCAAACTTGTATCCGCAGACAAAGCCCGGGGCCGACAGCCGTCTCTGCTCCGGCTCTTGGATCAGATGGAGAAAACCGGCGTGAACCTCGCCGACCAGACCATCTTCATCAGCCACAGCGACTGCTATGACGACGCCAAATGGCTGGCGGATCAGATTCAAGAGAAGCTGGGCGTAAAAGAAGTTGTCATCAACTACATCGGCCCTGTAATCGGATCCCATACGGGAATTGGTACCATTGCCCTGTTCTTTATGGCGACTGGGAGAGAATAAAACATACATAAGTGAGGGGCCGACGCAGATGCGTCGGCCCCTGTTTCGTGTCGCCAGACGAGAGCAAACCGCACTATCCTCCCACGATCCCCCGTAGGCCGTCGATCAGTTCCAATGCCCGAAACCGGATTTGATACCCGGATTCGCCGCCGGTGATGAGGGCGATCTCCTCCCCAGTGAGGGCGTCCGCCTCTATGGCCCCGGCGCCGCCCTCGGCGGCCCCCAGACAGAGGGGTGGGAACACCACACACCACCAATTCTGTCCGCGGGCCGTGCCGATCTCCACCCGCAGGGCGCTGTATCGCCCGGCTGGGAGGGTAAAGGACTCGTAGGCCCGGGTGGGGTGGCGTTCTAGGGTCAATGCGACCCTGACGGGATCATCCCGGCCCCAGTTGGCTACAGCCGTCTGGGCCGTCTCGGTAATCCGGGGGAGATGGGCGGCGAGAATCGCCTCGGCCTCGGCCCGATCCGTCTCGCCCTCCAATAGGGGGGCGGCCACTTCCAAGACCTGATCCCGGACATGTAATTTCAGCGCCTGATCCCCCACCTCGTCAGAGTTTGCCAACACGTGGAGCCGGATCAGCCTGTCGGATAAATCCTGTTGTCGCTGTTCCAACAGAGCGCCCCACAACACTGCGAGCACCAGGGCGACCAGGAGAGAGAGTTCCCATACTTTCAGTTTCATAAAAAACACGCACCGCCTTATCCTATGTAATGCCCATAGGATACCCGGTGCGTGTGGTGTTTATACAGTCGCCCTCCGATTCCTCGTCAAAAACGTCTCGGGATGTACGCTCTTCAACCGCTCCCACGCCGCTTTCGCCAAAGATTCCTCGTCGAACAGACCGAACACGGCGGGGCCTGTCCCCGTCATACAGGCGCCCAGGGCGCCGCAGTCGAGTAATACGCTTTTGATCTGGGCCACGTCCTTGCTGCGGCTGTCCAGTACGTCCTCGAAGACGTTGTACATCCGCAGGGCCACCTCACCCAGTTGGCCCGCCTCCAATGCGCCCAAAATCCCCTCTGTATCGGGGCGATGGCGGATTTTCCCGCAGTCGATCCGGGCGAAGAGGCTGGCGGTGGAGATGGAGAACTTGGGCTTTGCGATGACAATATGACAGGGCGGCAGGGGCGCAAGCGGGGTCATTTGATCCCCCCGGCCCTGGGCCAATACCGTACCGCCGGCAATGCAATAGGGTACATCGGAACCCAAAAGCCCCCCCAGTTGTTGGAGTCGCTCCACGGTGAGATTCGTCCCCATCAGGGCGTCCAAGCCCCGCAAAACGGCGGCGGCGTTGGCGCTGCCCCCTGCCATCCCGGCCCCCACGGGGATCCGCTTGTGGAGGCGGATGGTCACCTGTCGTTCCGGCAGATCCAGTTCCCGGAAAAAGACCGCCGCCGCCTTCACTGCAATGTTCCGGTCATCGGCGGGCAGATAGGGTAAATTGGACTCGGCCCGGATGCCACGCCCCTCGGTCACGGCCATGTGTAGGCGGTCATGGAGTTCCACGGTCTCCATGACCATTTTCAGATCGTGATACCCGGTGGAACGCTTTTGCAACACGTCCAGGGATAGATTTAATTTTCCATAGGCCCGTACAGTCGTCTCCATCAGGCGTCGTCCCCAAAGAGCAGATCCATCAACACCGTGCCAACCGGGAGATATTCGCCCTGTTCCCCGTCGGCCTCACAATAGGCCCGCCCGCTGTTTCGATTGTTCCGGCTGTCGTAGAGCAGAAAAGGTACCGGTTCCCCGTCGTGACCCCGGGTGGCCATTAATGTCTTGTGGTCGGCGAGAAATAATATCCGATATTCTGGAATCCCCGCCCGATCCAAACACGCCAGCAGATAGGCCATGACCCGGCTGTCCAGCCATTCGATGGCCTGGAGTTTGCCCTCTAAGTCCCCGTTGTGAGTGCACTCGTCGGGGGCCTCCACGTGGACGGCCACGAAATCCCCGTTGGTCAACAGAGAGTTGACGGCGGCCTCGACTTTTCCCTCATAATTGGTGTGGAGTTCTCCCGTGGCACCGGGGACGGAGATGGGGACCAGCCCCATAAGCGCACCGATCCCGTGACAGAGGGGTACCGCGCTGATGACGCCCCCCGTCCTCCCGTATCGCGCCGGGAAATGCGGCAGTTCCACCGCCGTTCCCTCCGCCCAGATCCAGATGCCGTTGGCGGGCAACTGCCCCGCCTCCCGTCTGGCCCGGTTGATGGGGTGGTCGTCCAGGATCGTGTGGGCCAGTTCCATCAGGTCGCGGAGGACACTTGCGGTCTCGTTGCCCGATGGCAAAATCGGCCCGATGGGCTCCCCCAGATGATCGTGGGGCGGGCGCAGATGGATGCCCTGTAAATCCGCCCCGGTCTGGACGGCCATGTGGCGGAAACTGGGTGCCGGGTGGACGGACAATCCCGCCGCCTCCGCCGCCGGGGCGAACCGGGGGTCAGCGAAAAGATATTCGATCAGGGCCATGGAGGACTCCCCCGCAATGCCCCCCGCACTGTGGGATAAGATGCGCTTCTCCGCAAAGGGGATATCCACATCCTCATAGGTGACCATATTACAGCGATAGGCGGCGCTGCCTGGAGCCAGGGAGATTCCGGTGGCGGCGGCCTCCAGGGGGGCGCGCCCCGTGTAGTAGCGGTTGGGGTCGGCCCCGAAGATGGACAAAATCCCCGTATCGCTCCCGGCGGGCAGGCCCTCGGGGATCGTCCGCACGCTGCCCACCCGGCCCCTGTTCGCCAAATCGTCGATCACAGGGGTGTCGGCGTATTGGAGAGGGGTCCTGCCCCCCAGGGCCTCTATGGGATTGTCGGCCATCCCGTCGCCGATGAGTAACAGATATTTCATGGGTTGTGTCTCTCCTTACGTCAGCCCCAACTTTTCCCTTGCCTTATCGCCCAACCTATGATACACTACTTATTAGGGCTGGAAAGTCCGATCAAAATTAAAAAACGCGATGGCGACAGACAGGGCGCAACCTTCTGCCGTCATAGGGTGCAACAACCACCCCATGCATGACCCTCACGGGCCCCACCGCTTCCTTAGTATAGCACACTCTCTCTATCTGGACAAGCGTGTATGGCGTGAGGACATAGTTTTTACTACGTCGCAGTATGGGTATTACACCCGTATTGCGTTTTTTCAGCCCTGCGGTGGGGTCTAACCGTAATTTTTAGGAAAGGAGGAACGTATGGAACGCACGTTAGACGAATCCGTCACCAAAGCCAGAGCAGAAGTCCGCTCGGCCCTGTATGATCTG
>Ga0131853_10002623_pt1 | contig 32098 bp, 13 predicted proteins | sample TergutLab28metaG_FD_92764 | JGI IMG/M metagenome (GOLD analysis project Ga0131853, IMG submission 92764) | Labiotermes labralis P1 segment gut microbial communities from Petit-Saut dam, French Guiana - Lab288 P1 (version 2) (version 2) | ecosystem: Host-associated > Arthropoda: Insects >... | reverse complement strand
CCCCCCCCCCCCCTGCAAGGCAAGGCGCCGAAGGAAATTCACGCCATTCTGACAGAAACATTAGCTTGTTTCCTTCCTGGTAGGGCTAAGGACTTACATGCTTCTTCCTTTGTTTGTTGTCACGAAAACACTGCCTGCATTACTCCAACCAACCCAATGGAGACGAGTCCTTCTTGAGAAGCTAACAGGTCCTCAGCTAGTCAAAGTCACCGCATTTTATGTAACTCGAAGGTTCATTATCGCGTCCACAAGAGCCTGCTATTTTCCCATATCCTGAGCCAGATCAATCCAATCTATCCCCTCCCCAACCTATTTGAGAACAATTCCATTATTATCCTCCCATCTACACCTAGGTTTTCAAAGTGGTCTCTTTCCGTCAGATTTCTGCACCCAAACCCCGTATGCATCTTCCCCCCTCCCCCTCCAGAAAGTGCCACATGCCCTGCGGAACTCATTCTTTTTGATCTTATAACCCGGATAATACTGCATACAGAAACGGGTATTAATATAACCATATGCTAACAAAGTTCTCAGTTTGTGAAATAACTGCTCAGTGCTGAACAAGGTGCAGAAAATATGGAAAGCTGTTGTACTGTCCGCATAAGGATACCGCATCGTTATGCTGATATCCACACCACGGGGAGTCCTTAAAGGAAAATGAAAGAAGACGCTATCTGAACAAGATCCGTGCCATTTTTTTACATTCTTCATCACCATACTGTCCACCAATAGGTACACCACTGACAAAAATACGCATTTCATTGCCGAAGCTCTGAATCTTTGCTAATTCTGTGGAGTGAATGGGAAGCAATCATACCTTGAAATTACAACCTATACTGTCCTCATACTAAGAAAAACAACACAGTGGGGCAGCTCTAACGGTGTACTGAAAAAGCGTCATTATACATACCGATGACGATGAACACAACACGGCAGGCGATTTAATGACATCTGGAATCAATCAAGGCTGCTAGACCTCGAGGTCGACCTCCGTAACGAAAGCTACGGTACTAACCAAAGCTTATCACACTAAACGCCGCGTTCTAAACCCACATTCAATCAGCGCAGTTACAATATGTCATCTGCTTGAACCACATCTCTGAAGTTATCCTGTTTTAAGCATTAACCTTCAACGTCCATTTAACTGACAGTTGTTAGACCAACTAATTCGACGGAGCATAGTTCTTCCTCTGAAGCTACCAGTTGCTCAGCTAGTTCAGAAACTGGAATTTTTAAGAACTATAAGGTTCATTGCCGTCTACCTGCCCCGAGCCAGAAGAATCCAGTTCACAACATCCCTCCCTATTTCTTTTTAAGATCCATTTTACAATTATCCTGCCACCTACATCCATGTCTCCAGAAAGGCCTCGTACCTTCAGATTTCCCCCATCCAAACCTTGCATGCATTCCTCTTGCCCCCCCCCCTCCCATACGTGCCATACGCCCCACCCATATCACCCTCCTTGATATAATCACTCAATTACAGTTGTTCGGTACAAAGTAATACCATCACAGTATGAACGAGCACAGTACTGGATCCAAGTGAATGAACACCTAATATGCAGTAACATTTCTATACTTCCATCATCATATGTCAAAGGTTTCAAATAAGTAGCCCTCAAAATCTGTCTCAATATTAACCAGAACACAACGTCAACGGATTAACAGAATTCAGTGTAAGTCTATAATAATGAGTTACAGTCATACTGGACTCCCAGAACTTTCATCATATCACGCACTGCCTTAAACCAGGCGTATGCGCCGAACTAGTCGTCGAGGCCCACTCGTTTTTCCAACAGTTTCGCTGCATCATAATTTGAAAACACGCTGGTTTAGATAGTATTATTTGCAGGCAAACGAATCAAGAAACGTGAGGAAAGCAACATGTGTGTCTTTTAGAATTTTCTGTGCGAAACGCACCTATAAATGTCAGCTCTTATTCGGAGAATACTTTGGTTGCTTCAAGTCGGCGTATTAAAACCACTCAAGCACGAAAGATTATGCGTTTATAGATCTTTTACTATGGGACCTGACTTTATGTAACGTGTCTTTATATTACAGCCGTGGTGATACGCCAGCCGGATGCAAGTTACCAACCCTTTAAAAACTAACATTATCCTTAATTACATTAGTGATTTAATTCGCACCGCGTAGTAAACACACTCCGTCTGGGTTATAAAAACCAGCGAGTTACGTGCTGTATAGGAAAATGACATCTGTTTGTTCCGAGAACCATAAAAACACGCAAATGCTGTCTGTGGATAGAAAGTAGAATTTCTCAGTGTTAAAACTGGTGGTAGAGTCCAGATGAAATGTGATGGCACACGGTGACGCACGGTACGGGAAGTGAAGGGAAAACTGGCGAATAGAGTGGGTAGCCAGTATTCTTCACACTACCTCGGAACATAGTGTATCCAGCATTACTACCGCTGATGCGCACACCGCGGCTGCCAGTAATCGACTGAACTGACGCCCCCGCCGATTTAAATGGGCTCGTCCGTTTCGCCGAAAGACGAAATCTGGTTTCTGCGGGTGTGCCATCACATTTCAAACGTAGTCTATGCACAGTAACCTCTAGACTCTGAGAAGTTAATGCACAATAGGAAGAGCAGATTAATAAGACCGCGAAAAATATGTTGGCGTGATAATGCTAAGTGACGAACCATCAACTTCACCTGTTAAATTTGTAGGATTACTTTGCTTGAGACCCTAAAATATACCACACGAAAGGCACATGATGTAAACATTTCTTAATCAATTACACAAAACGGTCATCCCGCATGGGTTGATATGACCCGGGCCCTTGCATTCCCTCGAAGAGAGCGTGAATATTCTGCACGACAGGGCAGGACAATGAAATAATATGAACTGAGCTACACGACACAATTACAAAGGAGCAGCCGGTCTGGAATATGCGGAGAACATAAAAATGTTTCTGCCTACAAACACAAAATCAAACAACCTCTCACCTTCACGTTATATATATTCACGCATCTTATCATCAAGGTTTCTGCTGTAAACAATTTTTAAGAAAAATTCTTTGAATATATTTACAATGTATTATATTTTAAAGGTGGAGATCTTACGTCTATTGCAGTATTAGTATATTTTTATTGTTCTAAAAAAAGGCCTCATGTTGGTTTAATCGGCCAAAATATGTTGCCTGTTATATCCTGTCTTGTATGTTGTGTATATCTGATTTTTAGAAAATGAATCTGTAACATTAAAATCACTTGCCCCTCCCGGTAGTCAAACCTCCGTCCAGGCCGCAGCGTGGTTGCTACACCGACTCCGAGGAAGTGGTCGCGTAGTTATTTTAATGTGCTGTTAATATTTGATCTATGGACTGAAGAAAACGCGAGTAACTTGAACAAAAACTACTGGTACTACGAGTGAACATGAGGACGCGAAGCGTCGTGCACGTGACGGGATACGTCATGGAACTATCACACTTCCAGCCGTGCCAGAACAGGGGTTCCTAAACCATGGGTTGCGACGATCTTTCAATGGGTCGCGATGCGGGAGTCAATTAAAAAAAACCAAGTTTTTTTGTACCTATCAAGGCAAAACAATAATCAATAAAATATAATGCTGTACTACTATATTTACAACAAAATCTGCTTGTAATCTGCCCCCGGCTGACAAACTCAAAATGCTGGGTAGCGAAGAAAAACATCTGCGAAGCGATGCTCTCGAAACTACATTTCATGTTCGTGGCGGAATCTACATCGACCCACCGGTAATAATGACCATGCGTGATATTCTTACACATCCCTGTTCCTTATAATGCGAACTGGGATATCCACTGTGCAGCATAATCGAGGTACTTTCGTGTAAAAGAATCGATCAGCAGGAATGACGCTGCTTTCATCAGCGTTTGCATCAGCCGAAATTCATGTACTAGTGCTTAATGGGATACAATCTCCATCAAGGAAGATGGGGAGAATAAGGCGCCTGTGTCATTTGGTGTCATCAGAGTCGTAAGGATCTGACGGTATGAGTGCTTGTAATACAATGGCAGTGCATCTACCTCAAGTATCCTACCATCACAGCTTGAAGTAGGTGAAAGGTGGGTTGAGTTGCAGGACAAAGAAGCGATATTTCTCTAAGAGTAGGAGAATGAAAGAAACGGCAGACGGAGAGAAAATTTCTCCTCCCAAAAAAAACCCGTTAAAGTAGGCTACAATTTTTGTTGCACCTCAATCAGCGACACATGACATATAATTCGTTTACATAACGACATAAATCGCACTATTAATACTACGCGTTCGAAGAATGATTTTAAGCAGGCACGAATGCTAAGCTTAAATGTGCACGATGAACTGGCATTCAAAAAGGTATAAACACATGATAGATCGAATGTCAGACACTTTCACTCATCCCACGTGGACGTGTAAATGTTTCAATTTTCTTTTGAGGCATAAAACGGGGATTATATTCAAACTGTTGCGTAAGGGCCGAAGGCACCCACCTTCAAAACTGTAAGAATGTAAGGCATCAACGATGGAATTTTCTCAGAGTAAGGAGCAAAGCAAGTCCAGGTGTGATCTTTTCCTTGGACCACCAACCAGTATGTCAAAGAGGTCTAACTTATCTAACTATACCGTTTCAAGTGCAAATATTGCACATTATCAACAAGAAACTACAGGATAATTATAAAATGTTAACTCCAAAATGTTTTTTCTGTCTTCCAGTACCATCCTGTATTTTCCAAAAAACCAGACGAAAATAATATGATACTTCAGTCAGGGCCAAAACTGGGATAAGGAACCTGCCAACATGCAAGGGTGCCCTCAGTAGCCCAAATAACCAGTTGGGGGCCCTCCTATAACTGTAAGGGAAGTTACTCCCATATGTAACAAGGATCCAGAATACCGCCTTCTGTAAGAAGAACAGAATTCAGTCTGAAAGAACCTATAACAAATTTTAGTACTCCACATATTTTGGAGAACTCCTGACTCACTAGACCGCCAGTGCCATGGGGTCTTATCTATGCCACTGTGTGCCTGAGTTATCTGTAACAGTTGTAATTCCAACAATCCATATAATATATGATGGAATAAATGCCTTAGGACACAGCTACTACTGGAGGGTACTATTCTTGTTCAGACTTAAGGAATTTATTTATTATTTATGTACTTTATTTTGTACGTTTTAGGTGAATTAAACAGTTAACAAAACATATTAATCATTTTAGATCAAGATGCCGAATAATCCATTGGAAGATTAAAAGTTTGACGCATTCACAGCTGTACACACCAATACACAGCAGTGACTCCTCTCCAATAGTCACATTTCCTAAATTTCTCCATGAGGTGAACTTATAAGCAGTGGGTTGGCCTGATATGAGGGTACAGCATACAACTCTCCTACCCTTTCATGTACTCAAAACACAGAAGAAATAGAAGCACTACCACCATTTGAGGCTACTGAATTCAAGCAGGCAGAAAACTTCTGAGTGTGTGTAGCATGCTGGCAGGTGGGCTCCTTTTGATCTGGCTAATCAACACTTCATGTGTGGATAAGCACAGCATGATGCTACCAAGCCATGGAGATACCAAATGATGGCACTGCTCTCACAGAACTTATAGACTGTTGGTACATACTGGTACTAGACATAATAGAGCCTGTAAGGTGTACCAAGTGACATACGTTTAACACATCACATCCTTATATTAGAATACAGATCGGACTATTTTGCAAACAGATGTACATGTCGACACTGTAATTCTGTATCTTAATATTTCTGATATGCAACACAAAAATCATTACAATTTAAATACACATTGGACAATTTCAAGATAATGATGGACAAGATGGATATGAAAATTTTGTATTTGCATGCTCCACAGTCAATGAATAGAAAGTTCTAAAATTTACCAAGAATCCAAGGGAATAACAAGGAAAGTTGGGCAGTATTCATTAGGCATATGTTTCTTTTGCACTGACGTCTAGTTTTACAAATCTGTGCTATTAATATCACATTTAGATAACGAAAATTTATGCTCAAACTGTGAAATTACCTTGCTGCACTTATGCAGATGGTCATTAGATAAATTCTGGGCAAGAAAAATGTTTATTTCTTGTAAACATAACTGTTGAAGATTACTGTTGTTTTTGTTATTAATTTCAATCTCTCATGGTAACTAAGTCAACACAACTCTCTCAGACTAGCAGCCACATAGGAGGTTTACTGGTCATTCACCCACCTGACATAGCTGTTGGCCGGAGGGAGTGTTATTGTTGTTGTTGATGTTAATATTTTCATCTTCTTTTCTGGAAGAACTTACTAGATAAATACAGATTTTGTTGCACATATCTCACAATTCACACAACCATAAAAAATGCTTCAACAAAAGCCACTATTGTAAATTACTCCAGGACTTACTCCCACCAGCTCAGTAAATGTATGGACACATGGACAGAGGTCAGGACAGCCAGTGTCTCGTCTGGGATCAAACTGGATATTTAATGAATATAAACTGAGCTCATTACCACTAACCTCTGTTGCTCCATTCTAACTGTACAGTAAAGTAACATAATTTTCACTTTGGACCCACAACTCTGAAGGTCCAGCATCATCTTTCATATCTCAGACATTCAATTATATGCCAATTTTGCAAACACACAAACCTATAGGTTCAGCAATACTTCTGCTTAAAAAGACATGAGGCCAAAAATGGAATTCACAGACTCTGTCTAATGACACGGGTGTCTAAAGAGTACAGGATACTGTATTTATGCACATGTAAGACCACAATTTTTCTTACTCATCATCTGAAAAAGGACAGTCACTTTATAATAGCACACAAGGTTAAACATGTTGTGTGTACATACTTTTCTGACAACTAAAGATTGAAGGGGAGTGGCACTATATACATAGCGTCATGTTATATTCAGGCAAATATAGCAAGCATAGACAGTTGGTCCATGTTATGCAAATTATTATGTAATCACTCACAGTTGAACTCCAGACTGAAGAAATTAGACAGCTACAATTAAATACAAATAAAGTTTGGTACCAAAATACATGAAATAAATTAATCTTACTTCATAACACACATGACCACACCTGAATTAACCCATCATCAAATGCAGTGACTGCTAACGAGGAAAGAAAAAGTACATAGGTACGCTTGTCCAACCACCTTGCTATTGGAGCACATGTCATCCCATATTCATTTCTGAACAAATTTACATATCTTCATGAAACTTAAGCATGAATATTTTACCATTAGTACTCAAGCCCAGAAGTGCTCAAAATACTGTTACAAAAATATTTAAAAAAATACTTCCTGTAATGATATTATGCATATTTTTTTCAAGAAGCAGCATAGTAAGAATGCTGAAAATCTGTTATGTGAGATGTGATTGCTAATGGATAATAGGAACTGCTAAAGGCACTTGTCGATCAACAGTCATGTAGCTGCAGTTGTTGCTTCAGACTAGTGTAAAGAGCTGCTAAATGCACTTTTTGATCAATAGTCATGTAGCTGTGGTTGTTGCTTGAGACTAGTGCAAAATTCTCTTCAGAACAATTTAGTACTGGTACTGAGACAATTCAAGTCTGTACTGCTTTAAGTTTCCAGTTTATCACACATTACAGAATCAACTGCACAATCTACTCCTCTCTCTCCTGTTCCAGACACAGAGATAAATATAAAATTATATAAGACATACCTATATTCAAAATTAAGGGGGGGGGGAGGGGGGAAGAGCACAAAAAGAAAGACACCTGCCTGTAAAGTAAGTAGAATATGAATGAATATGAATTACAATTTTGGTATACAAAGTGATGCTTCCAAAAGGATATTCAGTGTTCTTTCTTGTCTTACAAACAAGTACGAAGACACCCACTTTAAGATCACAGTTCAAAAACTGTAGTTTTCTATGGCTTGATTAAAGGAAGACAGAAAGTACACACAAATCACTTACCTTCTGCAAGTACCCTGCAACTCTGGATGGAACATTTTGCATCTTCAAATTATGTACAGAATCTGTTAAGGCAATGGCAAACACATTGCTGTGGAAATGGGAGAAATACCGAGTAGCCTACAAAAGAACAAAATTACTAATAAAGATATGACATGGTACTAATTCTGACATGACTAGAACAGGGACACCCTAATCATTTTGGAAAAGGTAAATAAAAAACAATACCTACTACAGAGTACTGTGCTCTTCTGGGTTTATTATTCAGCAAGTAGTGGTAATTTCTCACCACACCATACCATGTTATTGAGACTTTTCACTGCCCACACTCCTCCCTATACAAAATCGTATTGGGGCAACAGGCTTTCTTTTGGATTCTTGAACCCTGAGGATGGGACCAATAGGTTGCCTGAAATGTCAGAAAAAAATTACCACTACTCACTGCGTAATAACCCAGGAGAGTGCAGTTCTCAGCTACTGCACAGTGGATGTCTGAAATCATGAATACCTAATACAGATTAATAAATAATATGCCACAAACAGTTGTATACAGTTGATAACTTCGGCTAAAATCAATACAGTTCAGAGATGGGTCACACTTACATATGTAATAAATACAAAAAAATGCTATTCACATTTATTGAAGTAGCTTGTATCATCTAAATAATATTACACTACTGTCTGTTGCCTAATTTCTAATTCCTCAATGACTGCTATTCAACTACACATGTTTAAAAGCACACACCTACATTTTGTCATAATGCATGTGACATTCTTTAAAGTATTTGACAGGAACCTCTAAAAATTCAGATCACAAAATGTCGCATCAATCTAACTGATATATATTTCAAACAAGAGTAGAAAACAAACTATATGACATTAAATAAGAACACAGAAAATATCTGTGAACACTTTACACTTCCTCTTAAGAGAGCATGTTCTTACCAACAATGTAGGTCAAGTAACATATCTATATTTAACACTTGTCATGAACATGATTTTCTCAGGCGTGGAATATCTTCAATGCAGGATCACATTCCTGCCAGTTAATACGGTGCAACTAACACATAAAAACGCCATCACAATACTCTTCTAGTCTCCATTCTAATTTAATGTTTATATTGGAAGGTAAAATCAGTGAGAAGTGAATTAGAAGAATATAATTAGGAACAGCTTATGACTACATACTTCATACTTTACATCAACAAAAGCATCAAGTTATTTATCTACACTTTTAAATTTTATACTTTATATTATATTGCAAACTAATTATGAGTTCATCCAACAAATTACCAAACTAAAGTTTAACTATGATAAGCAAATATTAATATGATTTACTATACAAAATGTGGAAGCACAACTGCACCTATATGCAAATATAAAAAAATACAGCACTTTGATCCACAAACTGCTCTATTCCTTTGGTTTACTAACTTGCCTGCAAACTGTCAAGTACACATGCTGGTAGGAGCCCATTGTTTTCATGTGACTGAGGTTCAACGCATATGGTGTATAAGACAGGGACTGGGAGTGGAGGTGAAGGGTGGGCATTCCAAAGAAGCAGTCCACTTCAGAATTTGGTCAAGTGGAAATCAGTGATTATAAGTTGAACAATGCAGAACTCTAGTACCACCTGTCACCAAACCCATACCAGTTTCCACCACAAAAAAACAAAAAGTAGGGGTACAAAGTCATTGACTTACCAAGTCAACTGTCAGGAATCCACCGTAACTGTGAGCAATTACTGCAATGTGCTTTGGAGTCCCTTCTTTAACATAATGCTTCCATACATAATCTGCATGTTCTGTGGCATTACTGCTATTCTGCATCAAAGAAATAAGCTTATGTAGGCACTACACATTTTTCACAATATAACATGACAAGGGGGAGATGGGATGGCATAGTTGGTTACAATGACTAGGCTGCGGCCAGACGTCCAATGAATCATGGTTTCACAGGCGAGATTTTTATCTTCTCCAAAGCATTGAAACTGGCTCTGGGGTGAATAGGTGGACCTATATTTCCTCAGCCCCAAATTTCATAGGATGCAAAGGGACAATTTTACCATTACAAACATGATAAATCATTTACACTTATCAGTGGTCATTTTATAATCTCGTACATGCTGTCCCTTTTGTCAGTCACATTCCTACTACCTCTAATTAAAATTAAGGCTGAAAAAGACATGGAAAAATTCAGTCACAACACTTGGCCTTGGAATTTAATTCATTTTTCTATGAAGGCAATGCATGCCTGATACACACAGAAATTATGATTATGTTTAACAAGAAAACAAAAAGATAAAGAAGGTTAAAGACAATGACAGCTCAGGCAATAAAGTATGGGCAATAAATGGGTATTTATGGTTGGTTCCCAATCGGGTAACTGGTGCTTTTCTAGTTCCATCTCAAGAAGGGGAATGGGGGTTTAGTCTCATCCTTCTTCCTTGTTGAAGCAGAAACAGTGTAGTTGAACACTAACCTGTAGCTAGTACTAATTTAGTACCACACTTCATTACAAATGCAGTTAACTTTACACCCACATTCCTATTTTCGTACACATATACAATTTCACTTTCAGTTTTTAGACATGTTCACAAAATTCTGAACAGCGACTATCAGCTTCATCATGTCTGTCTGTCTGTACATCTGTCTGCATGGAACAACTTGGCTCCCACTGGACGGATTTTCACAAAATATGATATTTGAGTATTTTTCAAGAATCTGTCAAGAAAATTCAAGTTTCATTTAAATTTGACGAGTATAATGGGTACTTTACATGAAGGTCAATATACATGCATGATAATACCTAGTTCAGTTCTTCTTAGAATGAGAAATGTTTCAGGCAAAAGCTGTACAGAAAATCAAAACAAACATTTCATATTCAATAATTGTTTTTTTTTAAATCACGCCATTTATGAGATAATGTGGAAAAATACAGTAGAGCCAGGCAGGCCACAGATAACAATGTGGCACATGTGCATTGCATGCTGCATACATAAGGCTACTAATACACACCAAGAATATGTAACACTTATTGCTTTTCCCCTGCAACAATGGTTGCATGAATGTGCCTTAATGTTACGTTTTAAGTACATCGCCTGTCTTTTACAATAATAACGACTGTACGTGTGGAATCGGTATACAGCAGTCAAGTATTTACACATTATGAACAAAGAGTAGCACCAGCAATGCAAACAAGCTACATTTAATGAAATACTGCAGATTATCCAAAGGACCAAAGAAGGACTAGTTAAACATTTCCTCTCTATACCATGAAAATTCATTTAAACTTACCACAATGTTTATTTTTTTACCATTTATAACTTTGGTGTTTTCATTTGGGTTCATAACTATAACTGCATATCCAAGTTCTCTTGCACGTTTGATGAATGGGATTTGCGACCCACTTTGTAAACTGTCATTTATGATCAGACTGGAAACAGAACCAGGTTAATTTTAATTAATGTCAGAAAAATATGGCAATGAGTATGTCTAGCTAGAAGTAAGTCCCATATAAAGTTCTAGCAGTGTGACACTGTGCTGGCTAATCATGTGTGTCACATACTTAAGGAGCAGTGATAAGTGGGTACAAAGTAACAGCGTAGTGATGAGTGACAGGGGAAACCAAGGTATTCAAACAGCTTTTCCAGTGCACTCTGTCTATTATAATTCTCCTATTGAATTCTCTTGGATTTATTATGAATGAATGTAAAACTGGCATCTCCTTAGTTTTGGCATGAAAAATTAGGACTGGCTTGTTAAATTACAGGCCAGCATTTCCTGCACACACAACATAAAATGTTACACCTTACCAGAACAAAAAATTATTGCTGTTGTATAAAATCTCATATAAGAGAATTACTATACTTTATCATTTATTTGTTTATATATGTCTTCTAGTTTTTACATGTTTTCACCATTAATCACAAATATAGGCACAATTCTATCAAATTTCTGGAAGAAAAAAAGATAATAATAATAATGAAGGTAAAGATAGTAGTACTCTCATTTTTTATTGTAAATGAAAAATAAAATAAACACGTGCACTCTTTTGGGAACTGGAAAAGAATGGTACAGGACTGTGCAAATTTATTTTCACATTTCCTCAGCATCATATGGCTCTCACTGACAATGTTTCAGACTCAAAGTTGAAATAAGTTTCGTTTGTGAGAGCATACTTTCACATGTTTCAAAACAGAAAGGTTGTTCAACACCAATAACTACCCTCCCTACAAGATTTATATTACCTCCGAGCCCACTGCCCTGATTTCACTACACCACTTCCAGGAATCAGAACAAGGAGAACATCTGGCTTTGACAGTGCATCTGATGAAACAAAGATAACTGCACTTTTTTGCACTGCCCCTTGGTGAGGAACCATCATTCTCTGGAGACCAACTTCAGTCTCAAGAAGGCCATATACATACTCTGTTATCACCTGTAAACATAAGCATAATATAACTGAAGAATAAAATCCAACTAGATGCCACTTATTACTTTATTATGCTTATGTCAGGTTCAACATGTTTTGGGCACCATTATGTCCATCATCAGGAGCTCACAACAATAGCATTGGTTACCGCAGAGGCCGTCTGGTTCTCAAGTTGCTGCTGGTTGGAAGTTAAGTGCAGGCAGGATGGATGAGTGTCCGGACCGAAGGCTGTAACACTTAACTTCCAACCAGCAGCAACTCAAGAAGCAGACGGCCTATGTGGTAACTAACACTATCGTTGTGAGCTCCTGATGATGGGCATAATGGTGCCCAAAACATGTTGAGCTTAACATATGCATAATAAAGTAATAAGTGGCATCTAGTTGGATTTTATTCTTCAGTTATCAAGATGATGCACGGTCCAATACACATCAAATAAGCATAATATGTTAACTTGGTATGTCACATCTGTATATACCTATGTGGGAAAATCTTATACAACTGACAGAAAACTTTTGTAAAGAGCACCAGTTAAAAGTAATTTTACCATAAAAACTAAAAAGCACTCTACAGTTTTCCCACGTATCACAAATGTTATTAAAAACATCACAATGAGAGTTACATATTTTGTAACTTCTAGAACCATATAAAACTTCAAGAACCCATACAAAAGGCATCAGTGTTGTTCCATACTCTTCAAGTTCACGTGGCTGCCATAAAGGTATTAAGAATAGAAGGTATGAAAAGTAAGCAGATGTGAATTCCAACAGAATGAGGTTCATAGTGAACTCAGTGAACAAAGCAAACTGTAATAATGATATCTTTGGTAAAACTGGGGAACAGTCAGTCACATTCAACTGGCTAATAAGATAAGGCATTATTCTGTATCTCTAAAAGCACTGTATAAAACTCTGCTGAAAGATTCTAAAATTTGCTTTTTTTTTTTACCTTAAAAAAGAGAGGATCACATTATGCGAGAACACTGCTCATTAAAAAATACTCAAAATATAACAAAAAGATGAGACTATTTCAGAATAATGCAACTACACATCATCCTGACTCAGGCAGTATATGGAATTACACAACTTGGTATTACATGAATCTATCACACAATTCCAAACTTCAATTTACATTTAACCTTCCATGTAACACTCTGTTATATAACTATGCAACTGCACATTGCATTGTGAGATCTGAGGTCCATATGGCAGTTATTTTGATATTACTGCTTTCTGGGATGTAATGCTGTACCACATGCCAGAAGATTATACTCATAATAACCATAACACTGCCACTTAGAATATTACATCAAAATAAGTCCACAATTTGTATGTCCTGGCAACGTATTTTCCACCCAACAAAATTATTTTCGTATGATGGATTCTCTTTCCATGGAAGAACAATAAGGTGCCCACTAATACAAATTATACAGGGTCTGTACTTTATATGGCTCGCATTGCTGTCCCTTCTTGTCTGCTTCTATTTCGCATCAAACTTCTGACTCAGCAAGCTAGCTGCACCCATGCTGTCACAAAGGTTGTTACTGTCTTGTAGTTTTGGACAGCTAGTCTTGCACAGCAAATGGGTGCATCTCCATAATCAACAAGAAATGCAACAAAACTGCTGCTTTACAGCCATATAAGATAAGGAACAACCATGGTTCTTGAATTCTATGGCACAGATCATGTAGCAAGAGTGAATTTTGTGAACCACTACATTCATGTGGTACACAGTGGTAATACAGATCCCACACTCATCCTGTTTGTAATGAAGCTGATTTCAGTCTCAGTGGATACATGACATGAAGTCTCATAATAACAGGTTTTCCATGTTAAGCCACAAAGTGCCATTACATGATGTTTCAATTGGTATGTAGTGTAGGTTAGAGGATCTATTTATTCTGAGACCACAAATTCACGTCCATATATTACACATGTTTGGATGTCATATGCTATAACACTATGATATTTAATTAAATGCCAAGCACTGTTTATAGAGTAGCCTCCTCATTCACCAGATATGAACCCATAAAATTTTATGTGTACAGCACATTAAAGAATAAAGTGCTTAGTAATAATCCTAGCAATGAAGATAACCTGAAAAGAACCATTCAGAGTAAAGTACTTTCAGTTTCACCAGCAAAACTTGAAAATGCAATACAAAACTTGTTCGTTAAGTTACACATGTCTGCAAGACAAAGGAATCTATTTTCATACAACAATTCAAATTATAGGCCCATTTCACTGTTACCAACCTTCGCTAAAATATTTGAGAAAGCAATGTACAGTAGGTTAAGTCAGCATTTGCAGACTAGCAATATACTGGGCACAGAACAGTATGCTTTTAGGAAGGGCAAGTCTACTAAGGATGCTGCATTTAGGCTAACTGACAGTGTACTTAAATCTCTTAATCTAAAGTTATATGTTGGAGGAATATTCTGTGACTTCTCAAAGGTTTCTGACTGTGTAAATCACAAAATTCTGTTCACTAAGTTGCATTTTAATGGTATTCAAGGAATAACTATAGATTGGTTCAGGTCCTAACAAACAGAAAACAGAAGGTAGAAATAAAATCACCCAATTCAACTCATAATTTAGTTTCTGATTGGGGAATATTGAAGCACAGGGTTCCACAAGGGTCCATTCTAGGACCCCTACTATTTTTGGTTTATATAATGACCTTCCATTGCAAATAAATTCCCTTGCAGAATGAATATAATTTGCTGATGACACTAGTGAATTTTATAGATTTCTCTACTTCAGCAAACCAAGTATTAGCACGTACAATTGAATGGTTTTCAGCTAACAAGTTAGTTTTAAACTTGGAAAAAACAAATATAATGAAATTTTTAACAACAAATCAACCATACTGTGCACTGGCCATTAGTTATAAGGATAAGTGTATAGAAGAAGCAGTAAATTTAAAATTTATTGCTATACAAATTGACAGTAACCTTAACTGGAGAAACCACAATGATCAAACAATTCCTACACTAAGTGTAGCATGTTATATGGTTAGACAAATGTATCATATCTGCAATAATGATATTCAGAGATCAATTTACTTTGTTTATTATCACTCCATTGTGAGTTATGGAATAATTCTCTGGGTGAAATTCCTCACACAGTAGGAAGATATTCACTCCTCAGAAGAGAATAATCAGAATTATGATGGGTGCACACCATAGAACTTCTGCAGAAAGCTATTTAAAAAATTGGAGATTTTAAGTCCCAAACCAATATATATATATATATATATATATATACACTCATTGATGAGTTTTTGTATTGGAAATCAGGATAAATTTCTGACTAACTCATCAGTACATAGTATAAATACAAGAAATAAACACCATCTACATAGACCTATTGCTAACCTGTCTTGTTTTCAGAAAGGTGCATCTTACTCTGGGATCAGAATTTTTAACAACCTACCACAAAGTATTACAAACCTTAGGAATGATAAGCACAGTTTACAGTTGCCCTAAAAAAATTTTTATATGCACACTCCTTTTACTCTGTGGATGAATTTTTTGTATGTACAAGCGATATCTATTACTGATTTATATGACTGTGTAAATCCTTACACTGTAATAATTTTATATGTTTGTATGCTTTTGTATGTTTTTGACATGTTCCACATCCAATTGTCTGGTGACAGCCTCAAGGATCTATGGTGTGTGTGTGTGTGTGTGCACGCGTGCATGTTCTTTAAGTATGATTAAAAACCTAATATTAACTTCAACAGGTTCACATGAAATTTAAATAGCAGTGGGCAATGTTTTGCCTGCTGTGACACAGTCTGTGTAGTGACCTACGATGTGGGCCAGATAAACTATGAACCTTGAAGATCGCTATTTCTTAATTTAAATTCTCATAACCCTTTATTAAAATTATATGAAAACCTTGAGGTGCTGACCATGAGCAGTACATAACTGTTGCTATTAGCTGACATATGGCATAGAGGAGTTACATGCGAGAAGGGACCAATTTCAGACTGTGTCAAACAGAACAAACTGTTGAAGGACCCTTGAAATTGCATGTATGTATGCATTCAAGCAGTTAGACACTTACATCACCCAAAGCTTCATATCGTTTCTGATTGTAATCTTGATTCTCACTAACATGAAACTCAAAGGGTTCATTTCCAGGTTTACCAGTATTTGGATCGATTTTTCTTAGCTGTCCCTCTGGAAAACAACACACTGAGTTGATTATCCACATTCGTAATAACTATGTCATCAGCAACAAGCTCTGTCTATATACACATGACATAAAGAGATGCAAGTGTTTAAATAAAAGATTAAAATCCTACACAAATATGACTTTGCAATTATACAACACTCACTATTTTCTCAAGATCATGTGATTTACACATGGTTTACCTGAACCACAAGCACAGTGGAGGGTGGGGGAGAGGGAAGTAGTTGTGCAGCTACCCCAGGCTGCAGAGTCCAAGGGTTGGATTAGGATGGCACAATGAATATTTCAAATATAAAAATTTTCTGCACTTAACAAATTTCAAATACTGAGCCAAATATGAGGAAATTTTAAAATTATTGTGATTTTTTAAAGTCCATATTTCCTGTAGGGGTGTCCATGGTGATTACTCACTGCATGTGCCAAAAAACCTAGATATGCCACAGACCTGAAATCATCCTCTAGACAGAAAATCTGTAAAAAACGATCTTTTCGAATGGCTTACGACTGGCATACTATCTGTTAATGAAAACCATATTTACCGACTGGGTTAATGTAAGTTGAAATGCGTTTTGTTAGCTTAGCAATAGTAAAGTGTCAAATGAATAAGTGTATCTTTACAATATGGTGGCCAGCTGCATTACTTAAGTCATCACAATTTCTGTAAGGGCCATTAACATTCAATAAAACCCAAATTCAGTGCACTCTATCACATTTAAAATGTATGGTTTTAATTTTACTCCAGGGTTTTATATTTCTGTGGTATGTTTAAATAGTTTTATGGTCTGTCATGAACATGTAAATACATTTCAAATTCAGAGACAGATATACATGAGAAACATCACTAATATGTACCAGGAATTTTTCCACTATCACTGAACATAGACACTCACTATGTATCAAAAGCAGTCTGCTTTTGAAATGTTGTGTTTGTGTTCAGTGATAACAGAAAAAGTCCTAGTACATATTAGTAATGTTGCACATGTTAAACCACTGTCCAGACATTTTACAGAACAGATGGATATACATGTCCATCGTACTATAAAAGTTGTTTCATCTCATAAGATTGCAGTGTTAGAAGGGGAGAATAGTTAATGCCAGGTCTAGCCACACAATCCCTATATAAAACAGCCACAACTCTGCGACGGGAGTTGGGAATTCAACTTCATTTCACAAATCCATCTATGCAAATCTTTAATTTTTAAAAAATCAATGCTTCTATTACCTGTGTTGAATGTATAACCGAATCCTTCAAGGGTGTCCGGAAAACTCCTCCCTTCTTCTGTAGAAGTCATCACAAGGAAGAAAATAACCTGAAAGGGACAGCGCGTTTCAGTATTGTAAAAATTAAAGGCAATGTTATCTCCAAGTTGTCATCTCAAAGTCTTAGGACTCCAAGACGCCATATAGGGGTCTGAAAATTCAAAAAATATCTACAATACTGTATTCACTTTCGGGAAAGACTGGGGACACCTATACTTTTCTACCAATGAACAGGCATGACAAGGAGTGTTTAATTATAATAGCATAAATATTTACAATAAACTCCCAGATGATCTTGCTGAATTAGTATCAAATAATAAATGCTTTCTTTTGCAATTAAAAAAATAACTAACTGATTAGCCCTTTTATTCAGTAGAAGAATACTTGAATGCACAATAGACCTATGATCAGAGGCACAATGTGGTAATGTTTGTATCAGTGTATAAACTTGTCATACTGTATTTAGACTCCGTAATTCATGAAATTATGTATCGATGTGTACTCTTTTAATATTTTAAATGTTGTATGTGTATATGGATTGATTAGTGCACGCCTAATAGTGTTTGTCAAATCTTAAGGACATGTTTCATATCCGAAGCCTAATGGCCTACTGGGACTGATGAAATGGCATGTATGTAAAATAAATGATATCGGCTTACTAGAAAACGACTCTCCTCACGACACCAGTCCCAACATAACCTCAAACACATACACCCTGTCATATACGTTCTTTGCCTTGTCTGCTATCCACACACACACGGAAACCATCGATGATTTGTCACAGATTAATACCATTTATTTATGTTATCATTTAACAATGTTGGTTATACTCGACGCAGCTTAATGATAAAAACCGTCGGTAGGTTGCAGCACGAACCTGCTCTGTCGGTCAAAATAGCCAATGGACGCTATCGAAAATTGTAAACTCTCGAATAATTAACTCGATACCAGTTTAATTCCGACTTTCAGTACTGTATTCGATTGGCGGCTTTTAAATGGTATTGTTGGATCGAAGGCCAACAGATACAAAAAAGAGCTGAATATATAGGTCTAGTATGATTCCTACTTTTGACTTTAGGTATTTATTATTACAAAATGAACGCGTTATATAGGAAAGTTTTTCCAACCCCGAACTTACAGCGTTCATGATTGTTATAGTATTATTATATTATTATTATGACACAGTACAGAGTGTGTACAATCTTGGTGCAGGTAAATGCTCCGTTCAAATGAAATATTCTTTTCCTTACTGTTACCAATGGCAAGAACGTGATTCCCCACTTCAAGTTCAGTTAAAGGTACAATTTAAAAAAAATTACAAATTATAATTTATCCAGTTGTATTCTGTAACAATCCTACAATAAAAGTATTCCAATGAAAACTCTTACTCTGACTCACCAGCGGTGGTAAAAATTGTCACACCAAAAGGATAAAACACAAATGTACGTGCGTTTTTACATTTAACTTTTCCCTTTTTATACAAGACAAAATGTTCGTTTTCTCCATATTTTAGTAACAGATATACAATCGATCACGCTCAATTTTGAAAGGACTGTAGTCCCTCAGTAGTAGAAAATAAGCTGCTCATTTTCAAAAACAGTGTATTTTTTATAGCCACATACATTATTTTAGCTCCGCATTAATCAAGAATGGAAATTATTATTTTCAAGACCCCAACCCAATAAGTTTTGCAGCAATGAAGAAAGCAGAACTATTTTTCTTCGTTTCTATTACTATACACAGTTCTGCAATAGGCCTGTAGGGGTGGATCATCATACTGTCCCAGTCCTTTGCCAAAGTGGGAGCACGTTACTTGCAGTTTGATTTCTTTTATTTGACGGTGGAGTCTAAAAGGCCAGTAAAGTATTTCACTTATATGTCTCTTCCCACAAGCAAATTTAAACTGAATATATGTAGCACATGAATACCTGCTCAATATTTCATTAAACATTAGTAAGGAATAAATATCAGTACTTTACTTGTAATCTCAAGAGATGAGATAGAAATTTCAGCATTATGAACAGTGAAACAGTTAAAAATTAGGTAGACGTTTTCAAGACAACTTGCAAATACTATGGCAGGGGGCAAGGGTGTGGGTGGGGAGTAAGGTGCTCAACCATGTCTGGGCCCACTTCTGCCCTACTTTAGCTCTACATATGACACTTGCTAATTTATATTTTATCTCAGTCACAAAGATATTACGATAGGTAAGTTAACTTTTGTGGTTTATTCCTTGATGCTGTCAGTGTGTCGACCGGCACATTGGCTATGCCATTGGGAGTTTCCATTCTTTCCCTCAGTCTGTGTAGAAAAATACAGCAACGGTGCATTGATTCCTTCCAAATCCTTTCACCAATCACCTTTCCATTGATGTTACATACTGTAGTCAGCGATACTGACCGCAACAGCAAATAAACCACAAAAATCGTCATCACATGTCACATAAATCATCCATTAACAATACAAAAATAGAACCAAACATAATTCAGAAGTTGAGTTTCATTAATAACAATGGCGGATTGCAAAACATTTCAAAACTACTATTAGGCCTATATCTATCAGTACCAGCAAGGTGCACATTACCTGCATGTGAAGTGACCAGATTTTTTAATTATCATTGCTGGACAAGTTAGTAACATAACTGGGAATCCTAAGACTAACAGTGTAAGAACTGCAGAAGATTTAGCTTTGTTGTTGTAGCATTTTATTTTTTATTTAAAAATTCAGAAAATGTCCAGATCCCAAGGAGATAGAAGCGCATCATGCCGCAGCTCTCCGCCGGCGCCTGTTATTACATCCTTCCAGCTAAAGTGGTGGTCACAAACTTTTATTGAAAAGGCCTATCTATATCAGGCCATTTCAAATGTCTGAAAATGCTGGCAGTTGAGGGAGGACCAATAAAGATTACCCTACTGAATTAAACACAAATATGACCCAATCATAAAATCAAGAAAACAAACAATCTTAAATTTTGGATTTGCTGGGAGGTTGGTAATTTTCAAATTATGTTCACGTAATTTTATTGGAAATCCTTGACATATCTTCCTTTCGCATTTAAAATACCAATATATAAAACTTGAAATTAATTACATGTACAAACAATCTACATTTCACAAGGCTGATGCATTGTTTCTTGTGTGGGATTGGCACAACTACATATCATTGTCACAGTCCCTAATCCTCCATAAGGAGCATATTGATATTACCAGACTGCAACAATTGTGTTCGGAAAATTCTTTTTCTAAGCATCACAAACAGTTTCGCCTTATGGACTTTGTTCATGGACCCAGTTTAAAACACCAAAAACACTAAGTTTTGGGGTGGTGGGGGGTGTAGTGTTCTTGTCACTTTTAAAAAGGGGCACTGGAGAATGTAATATACCGTCAGAGTCCTAAACAATTTTATCATATAATTCATTCAATTATTTCTGACACATTCATCAAATCCATACAAGGTTCAACAAAACTAATGGATACCGAATTTGCCACCAAGAAAAACAGAACTACACAACATACATGCCATATCAAAGCATAAGAAACTTATCATAAACAGACAACTTTGTACTTAAGATGAGGAAGAGGCATAAGTTTTAAATACAGAATGCCAAAAAAAAATTTTGAAACCGTATGCTATATTTACAAAATTCGTCTTGTCAAGCGTTTGCAGACGAAACGTCATGCTGTTTTGAGTTTTTATGAGGGCGTGCTGATACGTCCTTAGCCCGACCTACTTCCCGATGTCGTAGGACGGAATCTATAGTGTCGTTGGAAAGAGGGGCCCGTTCATGTGCCGAATTGCAAGTCTTTTCTTGTTACAGAGGGTGAAAGGATGCATGTCAGGCTACGCGCGCGATTTCAACAACATGGAAACGCGAGCTGTCATCATTTTTTCCCCCCTGCAAGGCAAGGCGCCGAAGGACATTCACGCCATTCTGATAGAAATATCAGGGGAACATGCACCATCGTATGCCACCGTCAAAAACTGGGTGCCCCAGTTTAAACGTGGTGATTTTTCCACCTGTGATGCGCCTCGTCCTGGACGACCCAAAACAGTGACCACCCCGGAGATTATTGATCAAATTCACCAGTTAATCTTGGAAGACCACTGGATTTCGGCTAAATCAATAGCTGAGCAACTAGGCATCTCACGAGAGCAAGTTGGGTCCATCATTCATGAAGATTTGGACATGCGGAAGCTCTCCGTGAAGTGGGTCCCGAAATGCCTGAACGCGGATCAAAAACGTCAACGTTTCCAGTCGTCTGAGCAACTTTCAGAATTTTTTCGGTCCGATCCAAACTATTTCCTGTCGCGCTTGGTGACCATGGACGAAAGCTGGTTATAGCACTATGACCCGGAGACAAAGCAACAATCAATGGAGTGGCGGCATAGCGGCTCACCCCACCCCAAAAAATTCCGAGTGCAAAAATCCGCTGGAAAATTTCTCGCCTCGATTTTTTTGGATCAAGACGGTATCCTCCTCAGTGATTATCTTCCAAAAGGCCAAACTATTAACGCGGAGTATTACTCATCTCTGCTGGTGCAACTGAAGGACATTTTGAAGGAAAAACGCCGCGGGAAGGGCACGACAATGCCTCGTGGCACTTGCAATCCAAAAGAAACTGGCCTACCTAGGATTCCAGTGTCTTCATCACCCACCCTATTCTCCGAATCTGGTCCCGTCGTCGGACTACCACCTGTTCCCTGGAGTGAAAAAAACAATTGAAAGTTCGCCATTTTTCGTTGCTGCCGCGGAGACCTGGTTGGACGGACAACCTTCTGAATTTTTTTTGAGTGGCTTGCAAAAGTTAGAACAACGGGCTAAGAAGTGTATTGAGCTTCGTGGAGGGTATGGAATCCCAAGTTTGGTCGCTGTAGCTTGTTTCCTTCCTGGTCGGGCTAAGGACTTATCAGCAATCCCTCGTAACAGCATGTCAGCTATGAAGCACAGGAAGACTTCAACTCACTGTTGCAGATGAGCTACATTAGCAATCTTGACACTGTCAGCTTGCAGTCTCTCACAGTCTCAAAGGCGTACAAGAGTGGACCAAAAACTGGTGATTTTACAGCCCACTCTGTTGGTTCACTCCTGCAAATTCATCGCCCTGGAAATATTTCATCTAGCAGAGGCACAACACTAAAAATTAATTTCAACCGATTTCCTAACGTTCCAGACCTCTAGGACACTCCATATTATGACACATTTAGAGCAAGAAGTTCACTGTCTAGCAGTCTTAAAGAAACAAGTTGAAACCCAATAAACAGTTTTCATGAAATTTGACATTGAGTAGTTCCACTACATTATGTTGATGAATTCCAATTGGTTTAAATATGGCAAAAATAATGGACTCTTTCATTACGACAAGCATGCTTTTCTGTGCACGCAGCCAGTTGCCTGCTAAATACTTACTACAGCGAAAAATCTTTTGGACAATAATTATGGAGAAAAATTTTTCAAGTGTGTTTTTTGTACATTTTTTCTTTCTTTTTCTCTAGATAATTAAACCACAGGGGTTTTCATGCTGTCATCACGTAACTCTGCAATACTCAAAACTGTTTTGATTAATTTTATGCTGGAATATGACCCTCTTGTCTCACTTCTTCTTCCACATGTACAGTACAAGACATCAACAGCCATTCATATTTTTTGTCTTGTCCGATTATCCAGATTGTGAACGGTTCTGCAGATTCCAGTGCAGACTTACCAAACAGCAATCATTCTAAATTAAGCTAATTTGTTTTACATATTTCAGACAATTTAATCACATAACATACCTAGACTCTGACAGTGTATTCTACTGCAATTCATCAAGTTGCTGACGTAAATGAACATCTTACAGGGTGAACTAAGAGGACTGATTGACATGCCAGACGTTGCATTGCTGAAGAAATTCCCATACTTAAGTGCAGAGGACTTGGCTATGTCCATCCCTTACAATGATGAATGCTGGAATGAGATTTCTAAAAGTGAAAAGCTGTGGAAGAACACCTCCTTCACACCTCTATACAATTTGACAGAATACGACATCATGACACATCTAAAGCACATGTCAGAGCTGAGGTTCTTCTGGCTACGCCACAGAATATATATCGACATGATCATGTCAGCCATAATTCTGTATTGTAAGAACATCCGAGTTATGGTATGGAAATGTGGTCCTAATAAACACAAAGTTGAAGAACCGATGTCTGCTTTGCCCAGAAGTGAATGCCTGGATGTCATAATTCTAGGTTCAAAGTATAACACTGATTTTAAGGAATTTTAAAGCAAATTCAACAACGACTCCACACTCACAACGCTGATTACATGGTAATCGCATCTGGATTTGAATGAAATGATGCCTTCGAAAATTTGTCTTCCACATTCTGAAGAGGGCATTCCACAAATGATGAATATGAGGACGCAGCATTTAGAAACATTAGGAATTACTTGCACTTTGACACCACACACACTCAAAACAATTTGTAGCTGTAGGAACCTAAAGTACTTTCTCGTGGCTAACGAACACTTGGTAACGAGTACAGCAATTAATATGTATCCTTTGGCAGCTCTAAATAATTTACAAAGTCTGCAGTTGCATTGTATACACAAGAGCATTTAAAACTCTCACATCACTAAAGAGGTGGCCCAGTTTGCTCATTTAGTTAAAATGGAAATTGTTGGAGGTGGAGGAGCACTCAGCAGATTGGCCTTTCCACAAACCTCAGGAATTTTAATCTGCATGAAAGACATTATGCTGATGAAAAACTGATAAATATTTCCTCATGCAAGTCATTAATACACCTCAATATTTCTCCAAACATCTTTTTCACTGAAAATGTATTGAATATGTGACACATGGGTACCACAAACTAGAGTTTCTTGATGTATCACATTGTGAGAAAATGACAGACATCATCCTGAATATCCTACGCACGAGTACAAACCTGCAGTCACTAAGGATGAAGGGTTTTAACTTCAAAGAGAGAAATCTCAACAACATTCCAATCCCATTTCCACACCTTAAAGAGATCAGTGTTAGAGACAGTTGGGTACCTTGGATTACACAGCTTGTCACAAAAGAAATGCAAAATTTAAGAATTCTTACATGAATGCAATGAACCAGAAAAAGTCTCTGACAAAGTGTGTGCAACAGTTCTCCTCTCATCATAACAGCAATAGGGCAAGCATTTGTAATGCATATTGGCACTGACATACACTGCTTCTAATGTAAACAGTTAAGAAAGGGCCTCTTTATAGCATAGTCTTGCAATATTTGTCTGGCACACCACATTATACCAAGGCCTTTGAGTGTGCTTTTTTAATACTTCCATTTCCCTTCCCTTTAGAAGCAAATTCATGTAGCTGGATTACTGCAAACATAAAATTCTTTGTATTCCATTTTGAGTACAAGTTAATCATCAACTCACCTACCAACTTCAAATCTAACATCCCTCTAACCTCAAATCAAGAGACAGGACACCCAGAAGTTTTCTGAGGTTTCCTTCACCATTTCCAGATAAATAAAAGAGCAGAGCATTAAATTAGGCCATGGGCATTTTACTTGTTCAGTTCACTCATTTATCAGCCTATCACACATACTCTGAGGTATTGATAACATCATTAAATATGTCACGCATAACTAAATAACAACCTTAAAGTTTGAATGTAATAGAATTCATCCCCTTGTATTCACAAAAGCATTCAAAACAATATTAAATGGTCATTCTAACACATTTTGCTTAGTTTTCACCCCCCACCCCCCCAATAAAAAAGCACAATCATCCATACAAAAATGCTTGATGTTGTCGGTCATTTGGTACATGTCTCCACTTTTAACAAAACCAGAGCCATGATGAAATAAATTACTACTGATATTACTACTGCTGTTACTACTACATTTTTAGGTAGAAGGTGGGAAGACAAGAACATTCCAAACTGAACAGTAATAAACACAGGCCAGACTTAAACTACTGTGAATTCTTCATGGATGCAGAATTCACATTTCAGTGTCCTTCTGAAATAAGTTTACATACGTTTCCACACCTCTGGCATCTTTCATTCACTGACACATCACCCAAATACAACAATGAGTTTTTATCAACATCCTTCAATTGCTCTACATGTTTTGACCTATGGGTAAAACATAATATTGGCATATCGAAGAAACCTCCTGAAAATAATCTATGAAGACGAAAGCATCAATGTGCTATGCTTGGGTGTTGATTTGAATGTCACTAAACATACCATTCTAAAATATTTGAACATAATCCATTTTAAAAGGTGTAACTAGCTATCTTTATTTTAAGACTTTGTCTTTATGGTGATGACACATAACCGTATGCAATACTCAATTTCCTCCTAACTTCAAGTGTCTGGGTTGTGTGTGGAAAGTCAAGCACGGGAGCATCAAAAACTGCAAAATGAAACAAGGGTACTAAATAAAACTGTCGTTTATTCTGCGAAGTTCTGAATTATTCAACTAAGGACATAAAAGAAATGACAAAGGATAAAAGCAAGTTTTGGTACACACCCTAAAATCATACAGAGCACCCCCTAACCCTAGCAGGATGGTTGCAATACATTAATGTTTGACTGAAGGTGCTATTCCCTGGCAGGTGCCACACTAGCACAATGTCTGTTGTAAACAGTCTGCATGACTGCCATTCACATTATATTTGATGTATTTCCATGCCAAGTGACATACATTTATGGTAATTTTTCCATATGTCAACTTCCATATGCCATACCAATACACTATTCATAATGCACAATTTTTAATCTTTTAATAATTGACAAAAACAATATACCTCATAAACACAACCCCCTGCCCCCAATATATACTACTAGGCACAAAATGTGATATTTCTTGACCTTAGCTGGTATATGTTAAAGTGTATTCTTGTGTTAATCCTGAATGGGTTAATCACAAAGATGCCAGAAAAACACTTGATAAATGACAGAAGCCTGGCTACATATACATTAAAAATTAGTAGCAGTTTTGCAAATATGTCATAATGCAATGCACTACCTCATTAACATGGCCACATTTGAAGGCCTTATTACACATAAAGTCAATTAACCAGTGGTAAAGAAGTCATGAATCACAAAAGGGAAGGGGGAATCCTATGAATAAATTAAAGGATTATTTGTTATTTACGAAAATAATTTCATGTCTTACTATCCAATTTTTATCAGATTCCCTACATCACCTGCCAAGTTCCAGTATTGCAGTTAACCTCTGCAACTTCTTACACATTTAACAAATATTTTACTTCAAATTTTGTCATCTGTTGCACAATTCAGAGTGAACCCTTTCACAATCCACTGAGATTCTTAAGCGTCTTAACACCTACTAGGTACACATCGTTTTACAATTACAGATACCAACAACATATTGTGCATATTACTACACTTATTGAAATTACATTTGGGTGAATAATCCTGATACTGTTCACAATTTCAAATAACAGTAATGTAAGCTGTTACATCAAATGCACTTCATGTGAAAATGTACTCTGAATGGACAGTATTCATGGTGGATATCAAAGATGTGGAGAGAGACTGGTTTCTTCCACTGGGTACACCTGCACAATAATTAGGGACTCCACTGAACAGGTACATGAAAATACCGTAAGTCATGTAAAATAAAAGTTTAAAAATTGTCAACAATCCAAAATAAATACACATAATTAGGAACATTTTTGAGCATTTTGTGCATACTATCTAAAGTGGAAAAACACAAACAATGAAGGGCATAGCATGATTATAAAAGTGTAAAATCAGACAGTATACACGTTGCACTTTTTGATTCTTGCATCAGCTGTTATATACAGGCTGTCTTAATATCCAGAAATGTTTAAACTAATGCAATATGTTATGCACATAATGTTGTACAATTTAAAATTCATACATATAGTAAACACACTGAACATATAGAAAGCAAGAAAGCACATTATCTAATGATGACTATGATAATTTATTTTGTTTTTAAAATATGTAAAAGAATCTTTTATCAATTTTTCTGTAGCTGCAAATGAGCGAGGTATGTATTTGTTAGTCCATTGGGGACCATAATGTAATTTTACATCCTCATGATGCCCATTTTCATGGTCTCTTTGATGAAGTCAATCATAGTTCAGGCCACTGTAGGTTCCAGTTTAGCACCAGTCAGAACGTGGATGGTAGCGACAATATTCACGTCCACGTGCTCTTTCAAAATACCAATTATCTGTTAAATGTTTCTTTTCCCTCTTTAATTTGCGTGCAACAGCTCGATCAAAAACCCAATCACTTCTGTGTTCCAACTTACGTCGCTCAGCACGATTATTTGCCAATTTCAATATCCAGTCTCCTGACACATTATTTTGCTTAAGGGTATTAGTATCATCTAAGATCCAAGATGCACCCTGTTCCAAGATCACAGATTGTTTGTGGTGTTTGTACTGGTTATGCCTGTTGTTTTCTGTTTTATACTCACTTTTCTTTTTATCATTAAACTGGTTCTTCCATTTCTTTTTCTCATAACAATGATTATCTTCACAATCCTGACCTTTCAAATCTTCAGAATGCAATTGCTGTCGACTACTTTCACATTTATGACAAACTGTCTTTCCATTATGTGTCCGACAACACATTTTTGATTCAGGTACACTCTTTCGCTTATCCTCAGGTTCATTTTTCTCTTTTCCATTGAAGTGTCTCTTAAATGTGCCTCCACTGTCATGTTTCAAATTTTTTTGTGATTTTGACATGTATGGCTCTTGACCAGTGGATTTACCAGATTCTTCAGGAACTGTAACTGGTGTGTTAATTTTAAAATGCTGTTCACTTAAATTGACATGGTACATACGAATTTTCTTGGGCTTCTGTTTTTTATTGACATGGATCTCTCGTACTGGGATATTATTCTTTTGGTCTACTTCTGATACAGTATTTGAGTCGACACTTTTAAAATCATATTCTTCCTTTATGTTATGACTTTTTGAAATATCAGGTACATATGTTCCTTCCTGGTTCTCATCTGAGGTACTCCTTACAAACTTGTCCTTTAATTTATTATGTTCTTTAGCAGAAAAAAGTTTAAATTTCCTTCTGGTTTGCTTGTAACTTTCCTTACACTCTAATAATACTGAACTATGTAGCCAATTATATATTGCATCACTGTCATAATCATACTTATCTGTCAAATGGCACCATTTATCTTGCAATTTGCCTTTAAACTTTTTTAATTTCCGTAAAATTTTGGATACTAATTTGTACAACTGTTCATCTATGTCATCAACAAGTCCCTCTGCTGTCTCTTTCAGATTACTGACTGACACTTCCACCCTCTTTTGGAACTGAGCACAGAAATCAGTCTTCTGTACTTCACACTCAGTAATGGTGTCCTGTAAATGGACAAGACTCTGTTCAACTTCTGCAGCCAAAGCAATAGAGGAGGACAAGATCCTGCCAGTGTCTGTTGGTGCTACATCATCATACTGTGCCTTCAAGAGTTTAAGGGTTGATTTAATTACTTCTATATTATTTTCTTTCCAGTGATATGATTCTTCTGTCACTTCTGGCTGTAGACTGTCTACATTTCTGTTTACCTCTGGACTGGTGTCACCTCCAGAGAAATCTGTGGTCAATGTGTGTTCTAAGACATCGCCATCTTTTATAGGAAACACAAACTGTTTATCCTTCACATGACCTGAAGGCTGTGCCACTCCATCATCCGTAACAGAAGATCCATGAGCAATGTTTTCATCATTCATTACAAGGGGGAATTCTGCAACAGCTTTCTTTTTGTTTAAAAGATTGTAAGATTTGTCAACATTCACTTCACCAGAGAACATAGCAGAACTGTCATGAGCTATGAATTGCTCAAATGCCACACTGTCCACAACATGATCAGTAAAATCAGAAACACTATTCCTTTCTATATTTTGCACATTCGCTGGCATCAGTGGATTTTTAGGGTTTGTTAATATTTCACATTCTGAACTTGGTTCAGAAATGACCCTTTCCATTTCTGCATCAGATGGTGGTTTTCCAGCAGTCTCTTCTTCATAATTTATTAGTGTTACATACTCTGAATTTTCACCCACTGAAACTCTTCCTACACTCAAAACTGGAGACTGTTTTACAATATTCCTGACTTCACCCTCGTTCTGATTTCTGCTATCTGATGTATGTTGCTGAGAGCCTATATGAGTCGCACGATAACCACTAATCTCCAATTTGAAGGGATTTTCATGAATACCTACTTGCAATGATGGATGCAAATGCAATGTACCTTCATTTCTAAGTCTGGCGTCTGTTCCACATTCCCTGTCTTGAATTTGTTCAAATAAACGTGCTACAGCATCTTTCTCACTCATAAGTTTCTCAATTTTATACTGCAGCAGCTGATTATCATGTTGTAGTTTTGTTAGCAGGTTTGTAGTTGATTCATTCAGCAATGGGCATTCTTCCTGTAATCCTGAAATTGATGAGTTACAGAACAATATATGACAACAAACACACATGAATACGACACTGATAAGGTAGGATAGTGATATACTGAACAATTTTTACAAAATGTAGTGTCTACAGCATTTTAAAAGACAACTATGGATAAAAACAACAGAAAAATAATTGGGAACTTTGAAGAAAATAACCTAAGCAGTGTTGTAATTAATATTCAGTTAAACTGTGATGGCCATCTGACGATGTTTCACACTTAGATTGAAGAAAAAACTAGATTCTGGACATAATCTACATTTGGTGATATATTTATTGATATTTCCAAAATCGGAAACTATACAGTGTGTCCTTGGGCAAATGCTTTATCAGACCATGATGCACAACTCATAATGATAAATGACACTGATCTGCAGCCACAATATTATCTAATTCAAACCATACAAAAAATTAACAAATACACAGCAGATTACTTTCTGATCAAATAAAGTTATGCAATGTGGGAAGTATATTTTATAGTGATGATGTCAATATAAAGTTTAATTCTTTTCTAAACACATACTGAAGGATCATCCATTCCAGTTTACCCCCCAAAAATGAGAAAGGTAGCTATAAATAATACCTGGAAAACACTAGGAATAAAAACTTCATGTAAATGCAAAAGAGAACTCTTCTTCCTCAGCAGGAACAGTAATGACACAAAATTAAAAAACTGTGATAAATCTTATTGCAAAAAAACTGTCACAAGTTACTAAAGAAGCTAAAATATATAATTACAATAGCCAGACTCTAAATTAAAATAGTAACATTAAAACCACCCTGAAAATTGTAAAATTAAACACATGTAGTAAAACTGTCAATGAAGATTCACATTTGTTAAATACTTATGGGAAATCTACTATCAATCATCAAGTCACTACATATGTTTTCAATAACTCCTCCATTTCAATTGAGAACAAATTAATACAAAAAACATATATATAAAAAACAGTGCTTATGAACACAGCAGTAACTATGACAGTATTGAGGATAAAAATGATGATGATGATGATGATGATAATAATAATAATAAACCCTCACACAGAAATGCTGTGCAAAAGGAAGCAGAAAAGAAGTTAAAATACAAGAGTTTATGTACAGAGATACAATGGATGTGGAACCTGAAATGTACGATTATACCAGTACTAATTGGAGCCACTGGTATAGTAACGAGAAGCTTAAGGAAAAATTTGGAAGCTGTACCAGGAAGACATTCAATAGATTCACTACAAAAGACACCAATACTTGGAACATCAAACATAATACAGAAAGTACTGCAGTGTGAAACTTGAAGCCTGAGCGGTGGGTATCACCGCTGGTTCAAGAGAAGTACCAGGAAGACAAGGCCTGTGACATGAGACATCCATATCAAATAATAATACTTATTTACTCACTCCATGGTGCAGAGTCCTTCTTGAGAAGCTAACTGGTTTGCAGCTAGTCAAGAAATTCCCCGCATTTCACGGAACCCAAAGGTTCATTACCGTACTCACAAGCATCTGCCACCTGTCTCTATCCTGGGCCACCCCAATCCAGTCCATATACCCACATCCCACCTCCTGGAGATCAAACACTCCCCCGTGGAGATCTCAGTGGGGGAGTAGTTTACCTCTGGATTGTTTTGTCTCCAGAGCAAGCATCCCACATGTGAGTGTTTCTTAACAGAGTTTTTTACAGGGAGTGGTTGTTAGCACCTCGCCCAACCCCCAAGCTGGAGGACCACCCCTCGTCGGCTGTCCGTGACTGCTTATTCAATTTATTCGCAGCTACCCTCCTTATCGGAGGCCGTTCCTCTATCCGCAACCTG
>Ga0131853_10002622_pt1 | contig 32101 bp, 18 predicted proteins | sample TergutLab28metaG_FD_92764 | JGI IMG/M metagenome (GOLD analysis project Ga0131853, IMG submission 92764) | Labiotermes labralis P1 segment gut microbial communities from Petit-Saut dam, French Guiana - Lab288 P1 (version 2) (version 2) | ecosystem: Host-associated > Arthropoda: Insects >... | reverse complement strand
TGTGGTGTGTGTGTGTGTGTGTGTGTGTGTGTGTGGTGTGTGTGTGTGTGTGTGTGTGTGTAAACTCAGGTATTCAGCATGCGATGCGCGTGCTCCGTATTATCGTCCGTGGCCTGCCCGAATTTACAAAATGTTTCCACATTGTCCCATTAACAGCACGATTTTCGGAAAAAGTTACCAAACCTGAAATGTGTTTTTTTATTTTCTCTACAGTTTTGTCTGGAACATTTCTCATTCTAAGAAGAATTGGACTAGATATTATCATAATGTACACAATTCTTCACGTAAGTTCCCGTTATTCTTGCCACATGTTAATGAACCTTGAATATTTTGACAGAATTTTGAAAAGTACTCAAATGTCAAATTTTATGACCTTACTTCCTGTATGGACGGACAGACACGGAGGGACACACATGACCTAGCTAATAGACGCTGTTCATATAAACTGTCTTGAAAGAAGGACATGAATTTTATTTGGGGGGGGGGCGGGGGTCCGCAGACCCGTGCCATCTTACAAACACTTTCACTGTTGTTGAAAATGAATGAGTCTCCAGCGCGAGGAATTTTACCACGCAGTTTAACCTTTAACATGATCCACAAGTAGAAGTCGCAAGTATTCAGATCTGGCGTAGTAGCCTACCAAATTTCCCCACCTCCTCTTCAAGGCTGTTTCGCAAAATTGCGATAAACTACCATTAGTTTCAGCTTGTCTATGTCCATCCACACCGCAGTAGCACAGTGATTAAGGTGCTGTGCTACAAATCGAGAGGTCGCTGGTTTGATTCCAGTTGGTGTCATTGGAATTTCTCATTGACATAATCCTTCTGATCGCACTATGGGGTCGACTCAGCCTCTTCCAGAAATGAGTATCAGGAGTATTTCCTGGGGGTAAAGGCGGCCGGTGCTTAAGGCTGACAACCTTACCACCATCGTGGGCCATTGTCATGTAATCTGTGAACCTTAACTTCCTGGAACCCTCTGGGCACCTCGGGGCCTGTAATGGGACTGATTTAACCTATGTCCGTCCATATGGAACAACTCGGCTTACACTGGACGTAGTTTCGTAAAATTTGATATCCGAGTGTTTTTCGAAAATCTATCGAAGAAATTGAAGTTTTTTCAAAATCAAACAAGAATAAAGGATACTTTACATGAATACCTATGTACATTTATGATAATATTTCGCTCATTTCTTCTTAAAATGAGAAATCGTTCAGACAAAAATTGTAGAAAGGATAAGAGCACACATTTCACGTTCAGTAACTTTTTTCAACAAAAAACCCTACCGTTTATGAGATAATGCGGAAAAATATTGTAGAGCGGGGCAGGCCACAGATGACAATATGGCGCATGCGCATTGCATGCCGGATAGCTAAGGCTACAAATACACGCACTCAGGTTGTGCAACACTCATTGCTTTTCCACCGCAACATTGGTTACATGAACGCGCCTCAAAGTCACGTTATACGTACATTGACTGCACTGTTATATACTGTCAGGAAAAACACATTGTAAACGAAAATATAATTCATGTTTCAAAAGAATGGGATCTAATAATCGTTCGTTTTCCATATTTGGTGCATGTTCGAACGATAACGTGTGTTTTAAAACATACAGGGAGATACAATGTCAGCTGTTGGAAACTGTCCGGTTGTCCGACTTATTTTGGCCAAGTCTCCATTCCAATATGCTGTCTGTAATTTCCGTGACTTCTTCGAATGGAATAGAAATTTCAGTACCAAAATTTGCCTTCGGTTATTACGTGATATTACATAGACATATTCTTATAATAACACAAACTAGACGCACTAATTTCTCAAATTTATTTTTGGAATAAAACTCTACATGTTTCGGACAGTTCCTCTGCCCATCATCGGGAGTTTTTCACTCTACACACAACACTGGTATACGTCATACTGAAATGGGTAAAATTACTAGTGTATATATGTGAAAATGTGGGCCGGGTAGCTCAGTCGTTATAGCGACCGACTACGGGCTGGACGGTCCGGGATCGAATCCCGGTGGGGACGAGATTTTCCGCCTATCCAAACTGACCCTGGGGCCCATCCAGCCTCCTATACAATGGGTACCGAGTCTTTCCCGGGGGTAGAGGCGGCCGTGACGTGAGGCGACCCCCCACCCCCATCTAGTGTCGAAGGTCCTAGAAAAGAGTAGAGCTATATCTCTACTCACCCTAAGAGCCTGCGTGGCCCATAAAAAGGGTGAAAACTTACCTATACTTGTACATTGTAGTTACAATTGTAAGACGTGTTGTAGATAAAATTCTATGTTATATATTACGCATTTTTGCCCTTTGTTTTGACGCATATGTAGTTGGGCGTTAGTTGTTTTTCTCTGCGTGTTTTGTTGAGCCATATTGCCGCTTTGGTTTCGTACAGTCAAATACGTAGACATAATTTGTTTGAATTGCTACTTGGTTAAAAAAATTTATCAAATTATAACATTTTTTTATATCTTGGACGTGATATTATCTGTCTCTTTTATTGCGTCGGTTCAGCTCTTGTCGATTGGAGTAATCAGGAATTGATACGCGCTCAATAAGTGGGTTTTTTCTTGTGGCGCAACAGCCCTCCAGTGGACCAGGACCTCCTCATTCACGAGGCTTCTAGATCACACATAACGACGCACTACAGTTGGTAGGACTTCTCTGAACGAGTGATCAGCTCATCACAGAGACCTCTACCTGACAACACACAACACTCACAACTGACAAACACCCATGCCCCCGGTGGGATTCGAACTCACAATCTCAGCAGGCGAGCGGCCGCAGACCTACGCCTTAGACCGTGCGGCCACTGGGACCGGCCATTGAGTGGGTTATGGTTCATTAATCCAGTAAACTATCACACATACACACACACACACTGACTTGTCTGAAGAACTGCGGTCTTATTTAGTTCGTACAGGTTAGTGTCACACTGCGTGGCTGCCTGCTTTGCTATGTCGACCATATTTTAGTTTTGTTAGTGAAATATTTATATTATTATTATACGATATGTACGTCTCTTGTCACAGGCATTTCTTCCCGGTACTTCTCTTGAACCAGCGGTGATCCCCACCGCTCACGCTTCAGGCTTCACACTGCAGTACTTTCCGTATTATGTGTGATGTTCCAAGTATAGCTGTCTTTTGTAGTGAATCTGTCGAATGTTTTCTTGGTACAGCTTCCAAATTTTTCCTTAAACTTCTCGTTACTGTTCCAATGGCTCCAATTATTACTGGTACAATCGTACATTTCAGGTTCCACATTCGTTGTATCTCTATACATAAACTCTTGTATTTTAACTTCTTTTCCGCTTCCTTTTGGACAACATTTCTGTCTGCGGGTATTGCCATGTTTTCTCTTTTTTGTTTTTAATTATTATATCTGGCCCATTTGCTGTAACTTCTCTGTCTGTATGTACTGCTTGATTCCACAACACTGTAACATCTCCCTCTTCACACACTGGCTTGGACGTGTGTGTGTACCATTTGTCTGTGGTTTCAGTGCCTAAGGCTTTGCATATTGAGTAAAATACATACTTTATCGTGTCTCATTAAATATTCGTTTTTCGCCAAAATTATTATTATTATCATCATCATCTCCTTTATGCAGGGTATTTATACTTATATTCCTGAGACAAACTATGTCCCTAGGGAATACAGTGGTGCAGCTATTCTGTTGTTACTATTCATGGTGCTTATATAATTAGTTTCAGTGTTTAATGTATTGTATTTTTACATTAGCACTTTCCGAAGCATGAGTGCAGTGCCCAATATGGCTGTTTTTTTTTTTGGATTTCCTTGACTTCGTGTTTTCCTGCTATGTTGCTCACGTATTTTCTGAATGACTTTGAAATAGCCCCAGTCGCCCCTATTATTACTGGCATCACCTTTGTTTTTACATTCCACATGCGCTGTATTTCTATTGTAAGGTCTTTATATTTTAGAATATTCTCAGCTTCCTTTTTAATCACATTTATATCTCCTGAGATTGCAACGTTTATTAACATACATGTTCCCTTTTCATTATCACCGATTATAATGTCTGGTTTGTTGTTGGGGATAGTTCTGTCAGTTTGTATTATTATTATTATTATTATTATTATTATTATTATTATTTCAGAAAACTGTTGTTAAATAAGTATTCTCAAATAACAAAACTTTCAGTGATGATGACATTCTGCACGTTACAAACTTTGAACGGTGTTTACAACAAATATTTGTCAGAATATTTCAGTTTCTTTTTTTCAGTTAGTTTAGAAAGTGGCGCTGTGTCGGCCTGCAGCTTACGAGAATATAGAAGCAAGTCCCCCTGTTCTGGTGAGGCAACCTAAGTGCATATTTCACAAGTGAATAACTCTCTTTTGATTGGTTGCCCGAAACTTCCAGAAGCGATCCAGTTTTTGGCAAGAATTTTTAGGAATGAGAAAGGCTGATTACTGTCATTAGACTCACATCAGATTGTCGATTCGAGACTGCGTGGTTGCTTAAAATTTGCTTAAAACTTGTTTGAAAAAAGCTGCTAGGAATTTGGATTTATCTTAGCAAAGGCATGTAATATCATAAAGATAAAAAAAAAAAAGGTAAAGCAATCCTAATACAAGCCAGGACAGGCCCTGCGGGTTCCAGGAGGTTCAGGCTCCCAGATTTCAAAACAATCGGTACATGAAGGTGGTAAGATTGTTAGCCCTACGCACCGGTCGCCTCTACTCCCCAGGGAATATTCCTGATATTCATTTCTGTTAGAGGCTATGTCAATCCCAGGGCCACAGTGTGGCCGGAAGGTTTATATCAATGAAAAATTCCAATGACATCATCGGGAATCGAACCTGCGACCTTCCGGCTTGTAGCGCAGTGCCTCAACCAACTGCGCACTGTCATATAAGGGGTAAAGCGATCTCTGTTCAAGGAGATTGAGAATCCCAGATTTCAAGACAATCGGCACATGCAACCCTAGGCGCCGGCTGCCTTTACCCCCCAGGAAATATTCCCGGTACTCATTTCTGTTAGGGGCTAAGTCGATCCTAGGGCCATAGTTCTGCCGGAAGGATTATGTCAAAGAAAGATTTCGATGACAGCATCGGGAATCGAAGTCGCGTGCCCCCACGGCCTTTTATAGTAGGTGGAGAAATTATTTCAACAACTTAAAAGATCTTGGTGCTTCAAACTGTCAAAGTCATTTTTTGAAGCTTACAAATGTGATCTCTTAATGGCCATGGCTGCACAATGTTGGCTGTCAGATCCTTAGAATATGCGGAACACGTTCGTAGGTTTCAGCTCATGCCCCTGCAGAATAACTGCCTACTGGAGGCTTCTAACTTATTTGAACTCCAGCGGCAGTGCACAAGTTTCTAATTAGTGGCCCATTGTACCGTGGTACCGCTGTATTTTCCCCTCGTATCCACACTCTCCATGCCCCCTGGCGGCACTTTCACGAACTAACATTTTTCCCCTTCACATCCTCCACCACCCCCCTGAAACTTTGATTGGGGGAGTGGTCAACTGGAAAATGACATCTATACGTGATCTATAGTACCAGCGACTGGATTGAGAGGCAGGTATTTCCAGCCGATGACAACAGGTGTCAGCAAAGTCGCGAGTCACATGATCGCCTGTGCTGCGGCCGGAAACAAGCACAAGAAGGGTACTTCAATTTGTCATACATGATCTGTGCAACTATGCAAACCGGAAATATATTTCAACTTGACAACAGAGCACAACGTTCCTGTTCATAACACAATCAGTAACAAAGCCATAAATCACAAATTATCCTCTCATTCAACGCTGAAAATCACTATGTTAGGTATGGGACACTAAGGATCGTAGCGATCGACAACTACTCGTTGCTAACGACATAGTCACGGGGTGCGGGAAAGCCGCTGCAAATTATAGGGTACGGAAGTATATAGTACATGTTTTTTTTCTTTTTCGGCGGTATCATTATTTGTTGATTGTACATATTAATCATTTCAGGCCAAGCCCTGTCACTCTGCAACAGAGATTACGCTTTCCAATTTAGTATAGAGGGTTTTAGCCGCTCCGCCATTGCTAAGGGAACCAAAAAATTTTTCACCTGGGTCTGAACCCCTTTTTGGCAACCCTGGCTACACTCTGGTATGAAAGACTTTACCTGTATTCCTCCATTATAACTGGACTAATTGGAAATACATTTCACAGCACAGTCCAACACATTAAAATTGCAATTGTCAAAAGCCATGTGCACTAGACCCATTATATTTGACTTGGGTGGAATTTTACCTTTCTGGCATTTAACAGGAGGAATTTACCTTTGTCCTGATCCTAAATGGTATAAGAACCCAGACGACTATCTTTTCAATAATATTATGTTATAGTACACCTATCTAGAACTCAGTATCTCCTTCTTGGCATTCACCCAAGACTCGACCATATTGGCTGAGGTGCCATGACTTTCCTCATTCCTTCGAGGTGAATTTCAAGAAGGAACCATAAAACACACCACTATCACTTCTCCCATAATACAGCAGCATCCTATTTCATTATGGCTACCAACTAATGGATATCTGGACTGACGAACTTTCATTTACTTTCCAGCAGTGTATAATCCTTGAAAGTAGGGACAATCAACTTTATTGGCAAAATTTACATAACCATTGAACATCACATCCATATCCAAAAAAATAGCTATCAGTGTCATTTGGGACAAGATAATGTCCAAGGCCAAAATACAGGGTAATTTCTGTGATGAAGTTGCTACACAAATCAAAAAACATTTACAATTAGCAGAGGCAATATTTTATTATTTGTGTCTCACAAATGAAAGTTACAGTGAAATACTTCTCATTATCATACTAATATCAAATGTCTTGCTTCAGAAGTGCCCGGCAGTCCTCTCCTCCATTTTGTGTTCCAAATAGAACGGTATTGCAGTATCAATACAATATTTCTTTTGACTCATTTTAATGCAAAACTTTTAACATTCATCATACACCAATTCTCAGTTACAGTTGTAAACAATCATATATAAATACACAATGATGTATCAGTCAAACACAACAAAACTTTATTATGTTTATTATTGTATTAGGGCAACATGTTTCGATTTTCATAGAATCATCTTCAGGCCCTTCTAAGAATACAGATCATCACTTAGCAATGTTTAAAATGCGCTGTGGGATCCCAAACACTAACATTCTTTATATAACTATGTACAAAATGCATGCATTTTTTACATAGTGGAAAATTTTTCTAAATGCATTAAAAGGTAAATTATACTGTTGGGACCAATTTATTCTAATGCTTACAGCACAGAACTGCAGCAGCAATGTCAGCAATGACTTTCACTGCACACATATTGTAACACAATGGTATTGGTCAATATAGCAAAGATTTCTGCTGCTGCAGCAAGGTTCACAGTTGGTAGATTTTGCTCAAAACCACTGTAAGGCTCAAACATGATTCCAGTTTGATATGCTCCTATTAGCACATAAACTGATGCTGTAGTACTACTAAGTTATTTAATGTTCACATTTTGAGTCTGTTTTATCCATATTTCTCACTGGTGGTGAGAGAAAGGGGGGGGGGGGAAGGGGGTGTGAATGTCTTAGTGTGCTGAGTAAGTCATGCAACAAATGCCTGTAGATAAACAAGTGTACTGGCAGACATTAAAATATATGTGTGTGTGTGTGTGTGTGTGTGTGTGTGTGTGTGAGTGAGAGAGAGAGAGAGAGACACACACACACACACACACACAAAGAGAACTAGGCTCTTTTGTGAAGTAAAAGTATATGTTTATTTTACTTCAAGACGACCTGACCATGAACAGAAGGGTACAACCATTTCTTTTACCAGGCCCTGAAAAATAATGTGCATTATTTGGGAAAAATAAACAATGGTGGATGAAGATTTAACATTATTGTTATGGGTCTTCAGACACAATAAAACAAAACATGTGTAAAATGTAAATGCAAAATGTAAAATCCAAAAGTGAAGAATAAAATTTAGACTGTAATAGCAATGGCAGTGCGGTGATATGTAAACATGATGGTGGTGATATTGCACAGGTACGGATGGTGGTGATATAGTGGGTTGGGGTGGTAAGTGTAAAGGCAAGATTGGGATGGGGCAATAAGGTGTGGTTGGGAGAGAAGTGATGCTGTGATGAAGTGATGGTGGCGCAAAAGAAGTGGATGACAGAGCAGAAACAGATGGTAAATCTGGTGATAATCATTAGAAAGATAAAGAAACTGAAGTTCTGCTGCTGTGAAATACCAGGGCATAGGTTCTGCAGCTGAAGTTGACCACGTAGAAGAAGAAAAGCCAAAGTGATACACTTTAACATGAAACTGACACTTACTATTCTCTGTCAGCACCCAGGCATATTGCAATGTCTTGGTATTCTTGTCGAGTGCGAGCAACCAGTTCAGGACAACCAAGTGTCACCAACTGTGATGCAGCAACGCGAGATGCCATTGTTTCTCCTGCAGCAACATTTTTCAATAAAATGACATGTTATAACTCAAAAACAACCAGCGCACAAAGCCAGTATTACTGAACCACCAACTTCATCACTATTCCCACAAACGCGAAGTAAGTAAGGAACTAAGTAAGGAGAGGGGGTCTGTATTTATATCTGCACTGATACATAACTAATTGACTGTGCACCTGTTCTAACCCTTCCTCCCAAAAGGAAAGATGTAGAGATGGTGGCAACAAAAACCAGTTCCTCTTGGACAGATAACTTCAGCAATTTCTTCAGTCTTTTTCCATTTTAAAATCTAGGCACTGTATGCCCAAATATGAAAACTCTAGCATCAACTGTGAGGAACCCACACTACAGCCATTCCCAGAATATGGAGAAAACTGCCTCTGTTCTGTTCATTAAGAGCTTGTTGTTCATAGAAAGCTCAGAGGGAGGATTTTCTGTGTGGCAGAAAGCCATTGTAGTTCTTGGAGAGACAACCCCATGAAATGTAATCCCTTCTTACCATTTCAACAAGTTTATAAATTGTAGCACTGTTGTGAGGACATGGTAATTATCACATAACACACACAGTGAATCTGATGATAACAAGAAAATGTGAAGTTACACAGCCAAGGGCAAACTATGAACATGAGAGGGCCGTCAGTAAATCCCCAGTGCCCAGATAATGTGTAATGCATCATTATAGTACCATTGCCTCAAAAGGAAGGCATAAGCACGACTAGTATAATATTAAACTAAAATTTTGAGGGAACAGGGACTGAAGATGTGCTACTGATTGTGCTGACAATAAACAGGAGCCACTCACATGCTTGTATCAATTCAATGACAAAACTTTAAGTTCAATATGAAAAAAACAAAGAGTTTACTGACCAGTTGCATAAACAGAAACTGCTCAAGATGACTCAATATCATGGGTTTAGTATGACATAAATAACAAAAAATATTTTTTGAAACTGTCTGTAACAAAGATTTCAGGGAAAGGCCTTACACATATTAAAACTTGTGGACTTTAGGGTAGTGAATTTCAACACATAGCCTTAAATGTACCTTAGGTCAAGAGAGTTTGCTGCTTTCACGTGCACTGCTCCTGCCTGTGGTCCCCACAACTTATAAGGAAGAGTATTCCATTTGCATATCTCTTGTCAGCTGTTGGTTCACAAGCATCAAGGTAACTATCTACATTTTGTGGAGTCTCTGAAGAAGTCTGTGAATCAAGGGGCTTCACAGCTGAAGAAGTTAATGGAGCTGGACACAAGGGGTCAGTACAAAAGATAAAATCATGGGATCACTAGGTATTCTGGACATTATTGATGCCAAACCTTCTGGGCTTGGGACTATTTTCTTCAACTGTGAAAGTATCAGATTTTTTTGGAGTAGGTGCTTCTGAGTATACGTGTTCTCCCATACTTCCTTGCACAATATCCACTAGAACAAATTCCTTCAGCTGAGATAAAATCTCTTTGCAGAATTTGTATGTGCATTTGTATTATAACCCCAAACTAATTTCAAATTTATATATGAAATGATTCACCAGTTATCATGATTCATGTGGAAGTTATGAACAGATTTTGCGATCAGTTTTAAAGCATATTTGGCACATAAAATTACAAACCCTTGACAGTGGCAATGGGGCTATACACACACATGCACACGAGATCTCTGCATAGGTGCCGAGTTGGTGTTACTGGTGGCAGAAAATTAAAAAACAGGGTGGCATAGTCTTCAGTACATTTCATGAAAATATAACTAGTTGATTCAAAATATAATATTGGAGGATACATGAAGATAGGGAGAGGATGAAAACATAAGTCTAATTTCCTTAAAATGGTAGGTTAACCCTTTGAAGAATTACTCAGAATTATATTTAAATATTCAGTTCCTACCTCACAGAGAACACTCTATTAGATAGACAAATTGGTTACTGATGTTAGAAAAGTAATGGGCATCATACAAAAATGCATAAATACACTCACGTGCAAAATTATAATGTTAAGTGTGATAGTGTACTGGGGGATTAATAACAAAATTGTGTGGGAAAGTTGAATGGAATAATTTGCATAATCACATAAGAATTAAGGGATGAGTCAAATTCAAATGAATGCTGCAGTGCAACATATGGCACTGTTTCTTTAATTTGTCATCTGATAATCCAGAAATGAGGTGTAGTAGTCCAAAGACTGGAAGTTTTCCTTTTTACCAGAAACAAGCTTCCATCAATGAATGAGGAGAGTCTCTGGTATACGTCTAAACAGGCCTTCAAGAGGGTTTGTGCATCAACTGTTGTGGTATTTCCTGACCCCTTGTCTTCTCTACCACCAATTTCTGCAGCTACAAGGATTCTAGAAGGCACAGAAGATGACCCTGTACCAACAGATAAAGGAGATATCCACATGGAATTTTCCTTTCATTGATTGTGTAACCCAAGTACAGGAGCAATAACAAAAATTACCTGGGAGAACTCAGGTCAGCACACAGACTGCTGATATCCCAGAGTTTCTAATTATTCAGAATGCCTGATAATCAAACACCTGTCCAGTCCCATGGATGCCAGAATTTTACTGTACCTAGAAGGGTAACCACAGGTGTGCCACTCCACAGAACATCCATACTTGTGGTATGTCCATTGCACAAGGGTGTGTCCAGGCACACATCTGCTAACTGTCCTCACCTAACGTGTTCCAATTTGTCTGCCACATTGCTGAACAAGATCCTTCCTGGGGGGAGGCCAAGCTGTTGAACCGCTACCCGCAGGTTGTGTTCTCCAACTGCTTCGTAGCGCAGCAATCATAACACAGAGTTTGGAACATGCTTCACTATCTGTTAGCGAAGTGTTTTGTGAAAGTTTGCTAGTTTCTGTATGGCATTTTATTTCTCAGTACAAACCAGCTGCATTATATTACTGGGTGTCAAGGTTACAATACTGTATCACAATGCTATGCAACTACTCATGCCCAAGAACAAACTGCCTACTTATGAGGAATTCTAAGGTTCCATCACCATGTTCACAAGAGCCTAATAGTGGACCACCTCCTGAGCCAGCTGAAACCAACACCTACTTTCATTTCCCATTTCTCTCTCACCCATTTTAATATTATCCTCCTACCTACACACAGGACTCCTACACAGTGATTTCTCTGGAGGTACACATAGCTGTGTCTTGCCTATCTAATCCCTCACTTCATTTCTCACAATATCAGGCAAAGAGTATGAATTGTTTCATTACTTAATTTTATGAATCCTCCTCCGATTCTCAAAGTGCACCCCCCTCCCCCCTCCAGCACCACACCAAAAGACTAAGTTGTCCCACACCAATACAAATCAACATGCAGAACTGCAACTCAAAACATCACCCTTCTTGTACAAATGTTTTGATTCTGGACTCATATGGAAGATCACACAAGAAATGGAAAGGAACACACTTACATGGACCCACATCTGCAGGGTGAGGGGATCAATTTTGCACAGATGATTGAAATTACAGTAGACAACATCTTCATTGGATAGACCATACTGTTGGCGAGTTGTGATCACAATGCCCTGTAGAACCTCTTCACCTGTTGCAGCTTTGTTATTTGTTTCATATATTTTTAGTCCATTCTGCAGCATCACACCATTCACTGAAGTTTGGGTCTGTCTATATGCAATCATTTTCTGCAAAAATGACATTCACGTGGGATTGTGGCTCCATTCCTTCTGCAGTATGGCCTACTCATGTCTCTCTTCACCACTAGGTCCAGACTAGTTCTGAGACTCAAGAAATCCAGTGCACAGGAGGAGGAGAAGGAGGAGGAGGAGGAGGCTACAACTCTACCCACTCTTCATGATTTTCAATTGTTTCTTTCTCTTAATGCAATTCTAATATCCAAACTTTCAATGTGGCACAGTCTGCGCCAATTCAAAGGCTATGGCAATCTTTTTGACTGCATTAAGTGCCAATTTAACAATCCCATATCAGGGCTTAGTGATACTGGATTACAGATACATGAAAATACAGACAACTGCTTCACAACATGTTAAAAGAATTAGAATTTCTAGCATACCGTGAGTATGTCTCAGTCACCTCATTCAGTGCACTACTTGTAGCTACCAGCAAAGAAAATTTGCAGACCATAAATTTTGGAGTTTTACTTTAATGCACAAAATTCCTACCTCAGAAATCATTTTGGCCATAGTTCTGTTTCAGCATTACCAGAACAGCAGACTGGACAGAGTGTGACACCTATGAAGGAATAAATGCAGGCAGATGTAGCACGTCCCTCCAAGGTGCTGGTGACCACTTGCCAGGTGAACTAGATGGCATAAGCCACAAATTCCTCATGTGAATGTCATAAGCATAACTGAATTGTGATAGTACAAATTCTTGTTTCTGTTTTGAAACTGAACATTATTTTTTGGTACTTTTCTGGCCGTGTGTGAGAGTCCTGACATACTGTCCCATTTTGAACATGTATGCAGGCATGCATACATGGAAGATGGGGAGGGATACTCTTATTTAACCCCATAGAAACCTGGGGCAGTCACTGAACATGCATCCATGGTAGAATGCATGAAGTACTGGTGATTAAAAACTAAATTCACACTGCATATGTACAAAGCATATAAATTTGCCATGCCTAAAATCAATAACAATAAATACATACATGGAAACTCTGAGCTCCTCCATCTGTAATAGTAATCAGTCAATGAAGATAGGCATATATAGTCTAGTCCAACTACACTTGAGGAGTATGGCCAAATATTTTCTGTATCTGCTAACCCTGGGCAATTAAATAAATCTTTACACAAACAAAAGCACACAGACTTCACTGTACTGGTTGATGTTCCATTTCTTGTGTTTACCTTTATGGGTGCGGTGGTAGGAAGTTCTGCTACTTTCAGAGAAATCTCAACAGGTCAGGTACTGGTCTTGTTGTCAGGAGCAACAAGCTCTCTGATCTCCTTCACTTGAACGTGTTTCATGATAGGCGACAGATCAGTTGCATTGATCACAGCCACATTGTCAGGAACTTTCTCTTTGCCATCAGACTACAAAACCATAAACAGAACATCTTACAACATTGTTTATAACCACTTGTTATTGTGCAAACTAAGCTGTCCAGAACTGGTTCTAGAAAAAATTAATTACACCCCTATCACATACATACATACATGTATTTTGAACTAGCTGCATTATTAGGTACAAAAATGCAAAGTTTAAAGCCAGAGAATGTCACCTTCTAACCTTGTCTGTAAGAATGACTCTCTCCTTAAGATGAGGAAACGTCTGCCAGTGGTCGCCAATAAAGTAAGTATGTGACATGTATGCAAGTTTCTTAATATACTGGCTTGCTAGCTCAAGTGGAGAAGTCACCACATCAGTGATAAGGTAATCTATGAAGCTGGCTCCACTTGTATCAGGATATCCTAGCCACATGACTTGTATTGGAACAGGTCTTAGAGCAAAGATTCCATTTCTGTCACCCATCGTGTAGCCATTCATGTTCACCAGAACATGAATTCCATCAGCATTGATGCGATCAGCTGCTATGCCATCACGTGGAATCTAAAACACAGGCCAACCTGTATGACATACAAATATGAACTTCGATAGTTCTAGGGCAATTTCCAACCAATTGTGAACGTTCATGGCAATGGTAAAGATCACCTGTGCAAATAACAGACACATTATTTTCTGGAATGTGACACCATATTGTCTGATATGTGTTATGTGTACCAACATTTCAGAGAAACCTGCTACTTCTAAAATCATTGTTACCTGCCAGACTGCATGACACAACAACCCAACCCATTGTAGTCTCTTTGATTTCACTACCATATGTGATCAAGTGGGGCTAGGATAACTCAGTTGGTATAGAGTCTTGCTAGGGGCTGGACGGTCTGGGGATCAAATCCCAGAAGGGGTGAGATTTTCCACACCCATCCAGACCAACCCTGGGGCCCACCCAGCCACCTATACAATGGGTACCGGGTCTTCTCTGGGGGTGAAGAGACCGGGATGTGGCGTTGACCACCCACCCCCCTTTGGTGCTGAGGTTGAAAGAAGAGTAGAGCTATATATCTGCTACCCCTCTGGGCCACCATGGCCTGTTCTAGGGTGAACTTTACTTTGCTTATGTCGTCTGCTGTTGTTTGGACAGCAGAAAGAATGATGTGAGGACAACATTAAACATATCTTATACAGTTATGCTTTGGTAGACACTTTCTTAATAAAGTGGGTTCAGATGTTAACACAGATACAATTTGTCATCAGAAGCAGCCAAAATATGAACTGGCACCAGCAGTGTGCTTTCCTTGCTGTAAATACATAGCTCTTCTGGTCCATTCATGTGGTTAATAATGTGTTCCCTCACACATCAATGTATTTGGGAGGTTGGGAGCAATTTCACTTGTGTTTATGGAAAGCATGTTTACCCGTGATAGATCCACAAAATGTTCAGCCTCCCTGGCAATCTTGGCGCAGAATGTAGTCCCATCATCTGGACTTAATGCATAGCAGAAAACTTCTACCTTGGTTTTGTCATGCAAACCAGGGATCGACTGCATTAAGCGTGACATTGCATGGTCTCCAAAGTCTGAAGACACATAGCCTATGTGCAGGCAATTACCAGCCAGTTCCTTTGGATACTTGTACGGTGGTTTATGCAGCACATGTATCTGTTAATGTACAAAATTACTGTACACAAAGCCAATAACACTCAAAACCCGCTATCAATTAATACTGCCCTTCCAGACTTGGTCAGATGCAATGTCCAAGAGGCACAACATGTCTCCAAGGCATTTTGAAATTCATGCTCTGATTGTGTGCAAGCATATATTTCTTACTGATGTCAACAGAAGGCAGCCTTACATTTTTCTGAGTTTTTTGTTTAACCAACGAATTCTTTCTATTTACTGCCATAAACCTAAGAAAATACTAATGTGACAATACAAACTTGTTTACATACATGTGTCTAAAGGATTAATCAGGACAGCTGCTGCACATTAATTCACATGTCCATGTCCTCCCACCCTCACCCTTCCACACACACACACACACACACACACACATACACACACATCTCACAAACTAAAACAAAATTTCAAATATAAATGCCTTGATCATCTTCTCAACAATATAAGGGAATTATTATAATAAAAAAGAAAGAGATATTTCTTCATTGTATCACCTAATGTACAAGCTCAAAATTCTAGTGGAACTAATCAAATGTGTTTACAGACAGATACGTTCACTTTCGTAATTATTAACCCCCCCCCCCCCCTTCTCACTTTATTTTATGCACACAGTGAATACCTTATGTCAAAATAATTCTATAGAATGCCATGGTGTTTATGGCCCACTGACTTTGAAATATGTGATATTAATTGCACACATGAGTGGAAAAGGAGATGATATTTTGATGCTATAGTGACATTTTGTACCCTTTTGTTGGTAGATGACACAGTATGATTGCTAAGATCTATAAATTTTTTTACATTAACGAAGAGCTAGGTCAGATCTTTTAACCAGTGCAGAACACGCTTAAAAACCGGAGTAAGGGACTGAAAAATAAAGAAAAAGTAGTGGCCATGAATTGCATTCCACTGTATTCCATCAACAAAATAATGAACAATTCAAGAATGCAATGGGCAGATGTGAAACCCTCACAAGTAGTACATTGCACATACCCATACTGTATTGCCACTTGTTTGTTTTGGGTCATTTATTACATTGAAATCCAGATTTTAGGTATTTCTGGAGGACAGAACTCCAACATAAAAAAAATATTACATATGATACATGCAGCAGAACTTGACTGAATCCACACCACCACCTCAAATGTATTCTTAAGCCTCTCCAAGCTTGACTGCTTGAAAATGTTCATATGCAAATTACTGTCACTAGCAGCCTTCCTTAGTGTTTAATAGTTGTTTTTTAACCCTTCCTGCCTCCTAGTGACATCTCTTGGAGAATGAATTACATATCAACATGACTCAACAGACCGAAAGAATCAGACTTCTTTAAGAAATGGCCTCCTCCATTTCGAATCAGTACAACCTTCTGTTTACAAATAAGTGAACTAAAATAATCCACATATGTCAAAGAATACTGGAGCAAAATACCCATTTTCATATACACTATTTACAATATTTATAATCAGCAGCTCATCACAATTACAACATAACCTGTCTTCTCCTGGCTTATAAACAGTCTTTTCTTAACTAAAATATTCCAACTAACTTTACTACCACTATGAACTAAGATCTAGATATCAGCACAGTTATTTGCATAAAGATTTCCACCAATTTGTTTTGACAAAAATAGCTCCAAACAAGGTGCCATCTTGGATTAACTAAATTTTAATTCAAATATTTCTGTTCTTATACACCATCCGTTCACACTACTGAGATGTAGAAGCTCAACTGACAAACGCATCTACTTTAAGAAGTACACAAACCTGACACACATCAGGATGCATCTGTGTTGCTGATCTGCAGCATGTCAGCAACATAAAATAATGTTACAGGTTTTTGAAGGGTGAGACATCTGGCCAACATCTTTAGTTACAGACTGTTGCAGCAGTGGCAAGAAATGGTTAAAAAGAGGGCTGTCTAAATTCTCCCTCTACCATAGGCAATATAGAAACATTACAACCACGGACTTCTTGTTTATAATGGAAAAAGAGAATACATAATTACATATATTTTTTAGACAGCAGCTGGGATATCTGGTAGCAATGGCTCTTCTGAATTCATGGGAGAGTGGGTACAACATTGAGTTGTGTGGGTGCACTGAAGGCAAGCGATTTTTGGCCAACTGCTCACCTACAATGCTGACTAGTTTCTTCATGCGTGCCTCATAATCAGTCCAATCACATACATTCTGAAGGCCGTAGGACAAGTTACAGTATGCAACTGGAAAGTCGTGTTTTAGTTTGAGTGCTGTGCTTTATGACTGGATTGCTTCTGGAAAGTTTTCAAGTTCCTGAAAAAATGTAATACATTCTGCACATTTTCCTCCAACTGGAACTAGGAAGTCTAAAAAATGATTTCAGTCCCTAACCACAGAAAATTTAAATTAACCATATAGCAATAATTTCACAAAGACGTTGTAATCCTAAGAACACTTAGGTATTGTCTTACTTTATGACTCCCATACCAGCCAGATGGGCAAAGAAAATTCTACTTTCAAAGTATAAAGAAAGAAGTGGGTGGGGATGTAACAACATGTAATGATAACAAGTTCTGACAGTTGTGTGTACTTATAAGACCATAATATCCCAAAATTAGTATCACATACTTTCAGGATAAGGGTGAACAAAGGTGATAATGACAACAGGTGATAAGAATTCAAAACAAATGTGGTATTAATACCTAGTGTATTAAAGCCAAGCAGTTATGTGCATCGACATGTGCTGGGTTGATTTTTATGACTATACTGTAGTAATAGAGATCCCTGTAATCGCATTTCTTTCAGCAGGTTTCCCACGTTGTTTAGTCTTGCCGCTTTGGAGAAGAACGACACATGCATCAACGACATCTTACAGCTGATATTGCGAACTAAGGGCACATACTTCCCAAGTCTGACCAAAAGGTGTCAGTGAGGTCAGTGGAGTCTCTCTCTCTCTCTCTCTCTCTCTCTCTCTCTCTCTCACACACACACACACACACACACACACACCCCTGACCAAAGATTGTCTAGTTTGGTAGTACGGCCGAAATGAATGTGAATCGATAGTAGAGCCATCTGTGTACAGCACGAAGGTAATATCAAAGCGTCTTCCTTTTCCTGTGTGTGTGTTTTTTTTTTCTAGGTTGTGCGAGGTGAATAGATTTGTAAAATCGGGAAACATCAGCGAAGTATATTAGCATTACATAAACGTAAGAAAGTACATATTCTCCGTCTTTTTTTCAGAACTCAATGTTGATTATAATACGCAGTATTGTATCACACGTGTGTTGAAATACTTTTGTAAATGTGATGTGTTATTCGCTTAGATTACGCATGCCTTGTTTTGGTTATAAAGTATGTGCAGATTAAATTATATACTGTACAAATGTCGGATTGCAAGGGTTTGCTGTATCTTTGTGGCGTGGTTAATAGCGATATTTGAGGTTAGCCCAGTAGTGACGTGTGGGATGTAACGCTGTATTGAGCAGACCAAGAAGCATGCTTTGGATTATTTGGCTCTTGTCGAAACGTCGGATACTACTCGTGCTTCAACACAGCATTACATCCCAGAAGATTTAAGTCTTCAAACATATTTGTTTCTCACACTACGGGAATTTGTTTCAGATTCAAAATGGGGAAGATTATGAAAGCAGGCAAAGTTGTGCTGGTCCTGAGTGGTCGGTATGCCGGAAAGAAGGCAATTATAATGAGGAACTTTGACGACGGTACATCTGATAAGCAGTATGGTCATGCATTAGTGGCAGGTATTGACCGATATCCAAGGAAAGTCCATAAAAGGATGGGGAAAGCCAAAATACACAAGAGGTCAAAAATTAAACCCTTTGTGAAGGTAAGCTTGCATGTTTGTAGTTAGGTACACTAGAAACTTCTATTTTATGTGCCATGTGATGTGTTGTAGTGCTGTCACTGACTGTAGACAATTGTGACGCACACACACACATACATACGGGTCAGGTTCAAGTTCACATTCCACTTACATAGCCCCTACATGATTATGATGCTTATGTTTTACATAATACCGTGTTTTACTTTTACACTGTTGACATACATAGACACACATTGTTCTTTTCTTGCTAGTACCAAGTATTGGTTCTTCACACTTTATTTCACTCCTTAGAAATATATGCTTTCTGATGTTTGACTTGATTTCATTTCATTGTTAAGACAGTTTAGGTTAGGTAGGTTTATTTGGTTGTAATAGTTTGTGGTGGAACAGGATAGGTTAGGTTGGTTGAAGATAATTAAGCACTGTGTATGTTATGTTGATAGCATAGTACCTCCCACTTTGGCAGTACTGTATACCAATTTCTTCAAAATTCACATTCATTGAGAAGTAAGCACCATATAACACAGTGGTTCACTGATCACTCCAAGAACTTTATGTCACATTTCTGACACCCATAATTTATAGGTGGTTCAAAAATTTTTTGAAATTCGCGGTCTCTGTACAGAATATTTGGGCCCTGTACAGGAGTTTGTCAAAATGACAGGAAAAAGAAATTAGTTTCATGGGAATTTTTTTGTACCCTTTGGTCACATTTTATATGGGCTGTGTATAAACAGTTGTGGTTTTTCTGTTTGTGTGTGCTGGATTAGATGTGCATCATCGGTGTTTGTAACTTTGTAAACCGTACAGTACCAGATTCTTATAGTAAATTGGTACATAAAATCAAAGAAACATTGCTTGAAAAGAAGCAACCTGTTACAACAAATGCCTTTTTCAGTGCTTGAATCCATGTTGCAAAAGAAGTGTGCATTGTTACAAGAGAAAAGTTGGATGGATGAGTATGTACGTACCAATATGCAGATATATGTTTAGAAGTTTAGTGGAAATGGCGTGGTGGCCACGTGTTGCAGTGATACGTCTTTGTGCTGCTGTCCACATCAGATGATGGTGTTTTAGGTTCTTATACTGGTACAAGAGCCAAATAATCCAAAGCATGCTTCGGATGAGTTTGTTCCTCCAAAACATCGGTGAAAACCTAAAAAATATCAGCAGCAACCATGCAGGTGTAGTGCAGTGCATGGCTTTAGCTGGTGGATGGGCCTATGGGGTGTGGTGAAGTGCTGAAGGGTGGGTGTTTATTTGCTTGAACTTCAGCATGACAAGGTCAGCTGTGCTTACAAAGGCAAAGAGAAGGACAAGACCAAACATGATGCTGTTACTGCATAAGGTTTTCGCTCCCAGGCTACTGTATGAATATTCCACCAGCCAGTAATCGTGCGCTGCGCTATATTAATTTATTCTTTTATGTTCATACCATGTCACTATATGTAAAAAATTTTTTCTCATTGAAGCACTTTGTATGTGTAAGAAGCTCAGTTATGTTGTTTCTTGCACACTTAGGTCCTCAATTACAACCATCTGATGCCCACACGATATACGGTTGACCTTACTCTAGAGAAGACGACAGTTAAGGACCTGAAGGATCCCATGAAGAGGAAAAAGGCAAGGTTCCAAGCTAAGGTCAAATTTGAAGAAAGGTGAGTCTATTAATTGTGGGTGTGCCATGTTATGAAATCATTACTACAGCAAGCAAGTGCATAATTATTGTTGATATGTTTCCATTGTATTTCTTTCTGTGGGATGCAAGGATCTGAACAGCAGTGGACATGAACACTACAGTCTTCTCAGTTGTGAACATCTTGTAGTTTTGTGGATTGTACCATGTTTCTGAGGACTGTTGCATCTGTTGTTGGGGTCTTCCTTGGAGATGGAGTTTGTGGTTTCTCTGAAATTCCAGTGCATATCTGCCACACTACTTGGAATTGTTAATTCCTAGATTCTGAATGTCATGTTCTGATGTAAATTTGAGAATTGTTTCCTATACACTGTTTCTGTTGTCACTGTCATGGAATTAGTAACTGTGATCATTCGGAGTCTATAGCCCCGCAACATTGGAAATGATATTCTGCATATATTACATCCGTACTAACATGACTGAGCTGTGAGAAGGTAGAAAACCCTAAACGTACAGTCACATAACACTACTCAGTCTAGTGTTGTCCACACTGCTGCATTTCCTTATGTTATAAAAATTCTGCCTGGGATATCTGCCATTAATGTGTTGGACTGCTAGTATTACCTGTTTTCTGCCATCATTCCATGGTGAAAGTGGCAGAACATAACATGATCCGACTGGTATGGATGCCAGGATACGAGGGGATTGTTTGAAATGAAGTAGCTGATTTAACCAGGCAGGGTTCCTCATATCCACTACAGGACCTGAGCCTGCCTGTGGTATATCTGGAATGCTTGCCAGGGGAGTGATCAGGGGCTGAACGAGCAGAAAACGTGAGCTATGGAAGATGCAGGCTAGGGGCTATCTCAAGAGACCCTCTGATAAAAGAGCTGGGGAATTACTCAACTTAAGCAGAAACTAGCTAAGAATAATGACAAGGCTGCTAACAGGGCACTGTTGTTTAAAAGGATTTCTGTTTAAACTGGGGCTGGCAGACGGTCACTGATATGATGTATGAAAACACGCATTTGAAATGGCCTCACATGTTTTTTGTGAATGTGAGGCACTGGCGGTATTAAGATTTAGGTGCCTGGGCCATCGTTTCTTGAAACCGGGTGACATTTGCTGACATCTTCGTCGGCTAGATTCACTTCGTTGCAAGTGCAGGTTTGCTGATTGCTTAAGCAAAGGGTTGCACCAAAAATCAAAGAAGTCAAATTGCAATCCTTGTTGCAGTACTGATGTACTCTTCTGTGTGCTGTGCCGTGCGACCAGAGTATTGCAATCACTTCCCAAAAGTATCTTTTGCAAAGAGCTCTTACAAACGCAACTCTTCCCCCACCCTTAGTGGTGCAGTTCAGTACACCTTCTGCAGCTTCACCTTTAATCCTTAAGCAACAGATTTTAAGTTTAAATAATGTCATCAGCACCACAGGGTTTTCTCAGCAGGGTATTTAAATTTTGGCACCTCCTTACCAATAACATGATTGTTATTTCAACCGAAATGGATAAAATTGTTTAATAAACTGTATTTTGTGGGAAATATATTGTGTGACATGTCTTAAAGATGCAGTAAATTTGCTTATTGCATGAATGTATATTATGAAGTTCAAGACACTGCCAAATTTCCAGCTTGTTGTACTTGCATTTTGGTTTGAGACTTGGATTTTGCATAGGGAAGTCTCATTTCATTGTGTTATAGACAAGCATTAAAACCAACTGTGTTTATCACCATGGTCGCTAGCACTGGGTGAACTGGGACTGTGTGGCATTTGACCACTGGAACACCCTGTATAACTGCCCTGCAAGAATGCATGCTACTGTTGAATAGTAATGTCTCAGTTCCAGCTGCTTCATAACCTCACTTCTGCAGTCTCGGTGTCATTCTGACTTGTCACTGTCACTCTTTCTGTCTGCATTTAGTTAACGTATCTTAGTTTCAGCAACGTAACCTTCATCTTTACAGGGTCACTTTGCTTTTTATATACATATATAAATCTATGGCTGTGAGATACTTATTTATGATGCATATTCCTTCAATCTGCCTTAGTAAAAGTAAAAGTATAGCTGTTCCTGTACTTGTCATGAACATGTGCATGGGAAGTGGTGTTACAGACCATTTCTGGTAAACTGAAACTTATGGGGTGAAGAAATGGGAAAAGGAAAAAGCAAACGGAATGAGCAGGGTATGAGGCTGGTGCTTGTTTTGTGGAACTAGATGTCAGTGAACAATACCAGTCCCTAATACAATGTCCGCCAGAACATTTGGAGCTGGCACATTCATTGTATTGTAAGTGGTAAAACACTTTTGTAGAGATAGTCACTGATTTGCATACAGAATACCAGCTGCATACTACCCATATTCCTTAAATACCTTCCACATCTCATTTTGCGAGAACTACACGGTACAGCTCCCTACTCGTTCTTAACCTCAGCACTAAGTGTAGTGGGTGGGTGGTGACCCTCACAAATTGGTCCCTCTTCCCCCATGTTGACAGTTCCCTTTACCCCTTGAAAGAAGGCTGAGTGGGCTGGACATTTTGGAGAAAAATTCGTAATCTGTACACTGACTGTGATATGCTGACCCTTTCCAACTTAGGATGGATGTGAAGTTGACAAGTGATTGTGAGAAGATATGTGATGTTTGTAAGCTGTGAGTGTGGTTCTGTTCTTGATACGGAAGCCATGTAAATTTACTTTTGTTACTATTTAACGTGGTAACCTTCGACTTCTATATCAGCATGCTGCAGACTATGTGATGCGTCAACTGCACGCCAACACACAGCAAATCTAGCTAAGCTTCTCTCGTATTGCCACATGTGCATTCCGTCTTGGACTAACACAGCACCCTTCATCTGGGTGCCAGACACTTGTCTAATACTGCTGTCTATCCACTAGCTACCAGGAACTCTTGGCTAAGCCACCCTCCTATCCAGGAGCTACCAGGAGACTCTTGGCTAACACACCATCCTACCCACTAGCTAGCTACCAGGGACTGTTGTCTAACACATCCACCAGTTACCAGAATCTCTTGCCTGTGGGATCATCCTGTCCACTAGGTACCAGATGCTCCTGACTAATCCAGCCCCCTCTCCTCTACACTGGAGTCTGCCTTTCCAGTAGCTATGAGGGACTTCTGTAACCAAGCCCACTTTCTGTTGGCTACCAGGCAGTCTTGGCTATCACAGCCTCCTGCTCACTACTTACCAGGGACTATTGGCAAACCCAGCCCAATATCCACTGTCTACCAGGGACCCTTAGCTGACCCAGCTTTTCCTCTCTCTCTCTCTCTCATGTATGACAAATTTTGCCAAAGTGGCCTGCACCACATGAATGGTTGAGCAGGCCTGAGCAGGGTACATAGTAATTATTTGATTAGTCTCCTAGGTGGACCAAATGATTGACAAGCATTGAAGGCCACTTGTCTTTTTGAGAGCAGAATTAGGAAGGTTTCAATGAATAAGTTCCATTTCTACATAGAAGAGTTTATGGGTTGTAGTACGTTATTGAGTTAACTTTTATGAGACAGATTTAAATGTCAGTTGCATCTCATGATGGCCTAAATTTTCTGGCTTAACATGGACATTGATTGCTACCAGGTAAACACATGTAGACCAGTGTATTGTCCCATAGGACATTGTGGCATGAAGAGGTTTAAACTCAGTGGAACAACACAGAGCCCAAAGCTGTTCTTTCCATACATTACTTTAGCCATTTAATTAATGAAATTCCATTTACAGGGTGGGGAGCAGGGATGGGGTAGTTGTGGTGACTAGGCAGTGGGCTGGTTCTGGGGATCCAGTTCCTGGCAGGGTGAAGGATCTTTTCCTTCTCCAGACCATCCAGATCATCATCTTGGGGCCTACTGAGGATTGTATTCAGTTGCTAGTGGGGATCCTTTCCTTGGAGGTAAAGTGGTCTGGGTGTGAAGCCAACCACTTGCATCTATCCAGTACCATGGTAAAGAGTGAAGCTCCATCACTGCCCCCACCCTGCTGTATATCTGTAGTGCATGTACAGGGACACCTTTACCTTTATGTGCATTCTAAGTGCACATGGTTTGAATGTGTTTTGTTGTGATTTTAACAATCTTGCTGTGGGTCAATTCTGTAGTCAGGTTGGATCTGAACTGTGAGCTAGCGTTATTTGCTGGAATGTGGGTTGTAAGCAAGTTTTAGGCTTTACCTTTGCTTTAGTTAAGGTCTTCATTCCTTGGGGGTGTGGCATTATAGTACCAGATAATTGGGGCCCAACATTTTGTGACCATCAGATTGTCTTGACACATTGACGACTAGTCACGTGGTAATGTGACGCTGCATCCCACAAGAACAGGGACCTCAAGAGAATCATCTGTTTTGTTGCAGATACAAGTCTGGGAAAAACAAGTGGTTCTTCCAGAAATTGAGATTCTGAATGAAGATGTCTTATTGTGCTGTATTATAAACAAAGATTTTGTTCAATAAAATATCTGAACAGTGAACACTGATTTTTTATGTAAATTTCTGAGAGAAGAATATGCTTTCTTCTTTTACCCTGACACCTTTGAAAGCATGTATGTATATATATGTGTGTGTGTGTATATAGAGGATTCTGTCTAGTTTTGTACTTAACAAGCAAGGCTACTTGCTTGTTTTGCTTAGCTGTGTATGTATTTGGCATCTAGCATATTGTGCCAGGAAATTGCTATGTATATAGTAATGGCTAGTGAAAAAAGATTTTGTTACATTTGCGAAACTAATTATCTCTTACTCAAGATGATGTATGCCTTTGCTGTGGCATATTTAAGGTGAGAAAATGATGTGCATTCATTCTGTGCAGAACATACGATGGCTGGCAGTGTAAATGTAAATTTATACTTTCGTTTGAGACCTATAATATGATAGGTATGACATGACTGGGGCCGCAAAACACGGTGTACCTATCAAAATGAATTGCATGTTCATTGGAATCACGCCTGCCCACATTCCTGCCACCCATAGCACCAATAGTGAAGCCCCGGACCAATATCTACCAGGAACTCTTAATTAATCCAGCCACATGTCCACTAGCTAGCAGGCACATTTCCCTAACAGTCCCCTATCAAGTAGCTACAAGGGAATCTTGGCTAACCCTGTTACCAGCTACCTGGTTCTCTCAGCTTCCTGAACCCCTGTCTGCTAACTACCAGAGACTCTAGGATAAACCCTCTCAGTATCCATTTGCTACCAGGGACTCCTGGCTAATTCAGCCTCTTATTCAAGAGCTACCACCAGCTCTTAACTAACGCAGCCTCTTATCCTGTAGTCTCCTGGGACGCTCTGCTAACCCATTCCTCTTTTGGCCAGCTACCAGGTGCTCTCGGCTAATGCATTCTCCTTTACACTAGCTACTAGGAACTTTTGGTGAACACTGCCAGGGACATTTGTCTAACACAGCCCCTATCTGATAGATAGCAGGGATTCTGGTTAAAACATACCGTTATCCACTAGCTACCACAGACTCCTGGCTATTCCAGCCCATATGCAGTTCCTAGCACGGACTCTTGACTAACCTGCCCTTCTGAACCCAGCTATCAGAGATTCTTGGCTAACCAAACACCCTGTCTGCTGACTACAGGGGACTCTTGGCTAACACAGCCTCTTGTTCAGTAGCTACCAGGGACTCGGCTAACATAACCTCCTATCCATAAACTTCCAGGGAATCTTGGCTAACAAAGCCCCCTACCAGTCATCTACCAGCGATTCTTGGGTAACGAATTCTCCTATTTACTAGATTCCAAGTAATCTTCCCTAACTGTGCCTTCTCTAATTAGCTACCAGGGACTCTTAGATAACTTATCCTGCTATTCACTAGCTACCGTGAGCTCTTTGCTAAGACAGCCTCATATCCAGTAACTAGCAGGAACTCTGCCAAACCAGCCCATATCCACCACTGACTCTTGGCTGTTTTCTATCCACCATCTACCAGACACACTTGACTGCAACATCCACCAACTAACAGGACTCTTAGCTAACCATTCCTCCCTCCAATAGGCAACAGGATGTCTGGGGTAAGCCAGCTCCATTTTCACTAGCTACCAGCAAGTCTTGACTAATCCACCGCCTGACAACTGAGTACCAGGGACCCTTGGTGATTGAGCCTACTTTTCAATAGTAACCCACAAATCTTAGGTAGCCTATCCTCATAGCCTCTACTTAACAGTGCTGTTGGCCAACATAGCTTTCTATCCAGGAGGTACCAGCGGCGCTTAGCTAACACAGCCTCCAAAATGGTAGCTGCCTGGGTCTCCTGGTTAACTGATACTCATATCCACTAGCAACCAGTCTTGGCTAACCCAACCTCCATCCAACCTACCTACCACCTAGTCGATTCACACAGGTAAGCGATCCTCCCATCCACTAGTTCCAGGGGCTCTTGGCTAACTCAGGCCCTGTCCACTAGCTACAAGGGACTTTTCACTAACCCAGCCCCTTTCCACTAGCTACCAGGGACTCTTGACTAAACCCTTTTCCACTAGCTACCTGGGACTCTAACTGAACCTCTTATGCACTAGCCACCAGGGACTCCTGGTTAAAACTAGCCCACTATCCAAATGCTACCCTCAGTCCACTACTACTAGTGAGTCTTGGCGTACACATCCCCCTATCCATGAGCTTCCAGGGACTATGCTATCATTTATCCTCTACCTACCAGGGACTCTTGGCTTTTCCATTCCGTATACAATAACTACCACAGTTTCTTCACTAAACTAGCCTATCATCCATTATGTAGCAGGAATTATTGTCTAACACAGCCCCCCCCCCCTACTAGGTACAGAACACTAGGCTATCACAGAACTTTGGTTAAACCATCCACCAGCTACCGCAGACATGTAGCCCCTCCACCTACCAACCAAATAAAAGAGATTCTTCTGTAACTCAGAATTGTATCCACTAAATAACAAGGACTCTTGGCTAAACAAGCCCCCTTTCCACAAGCCAACAGGGAATATTGGCAAACTCAGCCCCCTATCTACTATGTACAAAGGACTCGTGGCCAACTCAGCATCCTATAAAGAAGCAACCAGGGACTGTTGTCTAAAGGAGCCCTCTACGCACTAGTTATCAGGGACTCTTGGCTAACACAGCCTTTCTACTAGCCACCAGTGTCTCATCTAAACCAGGATGCTATCCACTATCTACCAGGTACTCACAGCTAAATCAGTCCATATCCACTAGCTAACAGGGTCTCTGCTTACCACATCCTCCTACCCACCATAGACTAAGATAACCCAGCCACCTACCCACTAGCTACCCAGGACTCTGTGAAACCACCCTCCTATCCAGTAGGTACCAAGGAGTATTGGCTAACCCAGCGTCCCAAACACTAATTACCAAGGACTTTGCTAATCCTGTATTTACCAGGCATTCATGGTTAACCCAACCTCCCATCCACTCACTACCAGCAAAACTTGTCTGAGCAGTAGCTAACAGGAACTCTGTCCCACTGTCCACTCGCTGTCAGGGACTTAGCCCAGCCTCGCATCCAGTAGCCAGCAGGGACTTTTGGCCAACTGAGCCTCTCATCCAATAGCTGCCATTGGCTAACCCAGTCTCCTCTCCAGTAGGTACCAACTGGTCTTGGATATCTAAGACTTTTATCCACTAGCTACCAGGTCTCTTCGCTATACCAGCCCCTTATCCGCTACCCAACAGGAGCTTGTGGCTAACCCAGCCTCCCATTGAATAGCTACCATGGACTCTTGGCTAACCCAGCCCCCTATCTACCAGGGACTCTTGGTTGAGCCTACTATCTGCTAGCTATGAGGGACTATTGGCTAATTGAGCCCTTCTCAACTAACTCTCAGCTAAATTAGGCCATTTCCAATAGCTTCCAGACACTCTTGGCTGACCAAGCCTCACGCCCAGTAGCTCCTATCCACATGCTACAAGGACCCTTGCATACACCAACCTTCCATCCACCAGCTACCAGGGACTTGTGGCTAAGCAAAAAAACCAGCTATCAGGGACTTTTGGGTAATCTATCCACTAATAGGGAATCTTGCATAATAGCCCCATCCACTACCTCTCAGGGGCTCTCAACTAACCCAAACTTCTCTCCACCAGCTATGATGGACTTTAACCCACACACTATCCACCAAGCACATATAGCTAAACCATCCTACGATCCACTTGCAACTAGGTACCCTTGAATAATGCAGCCTCTGTCCATTGTCTACAAGGGACTCTTGGCTACAACAGCCTTGTACTGACTACTGCCTCCTATTCAGTAACTACTAGGGACTTTAGCTCACATGTCCATCACCACCTATTGCCTCCTGGCTGAACCATCCCCTTAAGCACTAAATATGAGGGGCTATTGGCTGTCCCAGTCCCTAGGTACTAGCTAGCAGGGACCCTTCACTAACACAGGCACTTATACACTAGATGCGGGAGACACTTGAATAACACACCTCTATTCAAAAGCTACAAGTGCCTCTTGGCTAAGCCAGCCACCAACCCCCTAATTACCAGAGACTCTTAGCTAAACCATCCCCATATCTATCAGAGACCCTTGTCTGAGCATCTGTCCACTAGCTACCATAGACACTTAGCTATATAATCCCCCTGTACACTAGCTACCAAGGACTCTTAGCTGACACAGCCTTCTATCAAAAGCTACCAGGGACCCTGGCTGAGTCTCCTGTCCTTTATCCAACAGGGACTCTTGGCTAACACAGTCCCCTATCCAATAACTACCAGGGATGCTTGGCTCACTGAACCTACCATTTGCTAGTAAACAGGGACTCTTGGTGCAAACATCCCCCTCTCCATTAGGTACAAAGACCTATTTGCTAACAGTTCCAGGCACCTTGCAGTAAATAAGCCTCTATCCATTAGCTACCAAGGATTCCTGGCTAACCCATCTTTCTAAGTAGTAATTTCCATGGGCTCTTGGCTAAAACAACCCCTGTCAATCTGCTACCAGGCACTCTTCTGTAGCCCAGCCCCCTATCCTTAGCAACCAGCACCTCTTGGTTAACCAAACCCCCTACACAATAGCTACCAGTGATTCTTAGTTAACCCAGCCCTCTATTTTCTAGCTACCAGCACTTTGGTAACAGTTCCCCATCCAGTAGATACCAGGGACTCTTGGATACCAAGGCCCCTATCCATTATCTAAGGACTCTCCTCTAACCCAACCTTTAATTCACCAGCTAGCAGGGACTGTTGTCTAACCCATCCACAACATACTAGATACTTATAGCTAACCCACCCACCCATCCACAAGCTACCACTTCTCCACTACCTTTGAGAGGCTTTTGGCTAACTAGGGTCAACTAAGCCTCCCATCCTCCAAATACCAGAGACACTTAGCTAACATATCCAACTATCCACTAGCTAACAGGAACTCTTAGCTACTTCAACCACATTCCACTAGCTACCAGGGATTCCTGGCTACCCAGGCCCGTCTAGTAGCTACCAGGGACTCTTTGCCAATACAGCCCCATATTTACTAATAGGCATGCCTGTCTAACACACCTTCCTGTCCACTAGGTACCAAGATCTCTTGGCTAACGTAACCTCCCCTCCACTTGGTACCAGACTATTGTTGAAGCCATCCACCAGCTACCAGAACTCTTGTGTAACTGTGTTTCCTATCCACAAACTAACAGGGACAATTAGCTAACAGCCTGCTATCCAGAACTTACCAGGGACACTTGAAGGAATTAAACAGCCTTCTGTCCAGTAGTTACCAGGCTGATTGAAGCTAACCCTGCCTCCTATCCACTAACAAACAGTTGCCACTGGCAAACAGACTCCTAACCACTAGCTACCAGGGACTCTTGGAAAAAGCAACCCAATATCCACTAACTACCAGGTTCTCTTGGCTAACCCACCCTCTTTTATTCTAGGTACCAGGAATTCTACTCTAACTCATCCACCAGCTACTACAGAGTCTTGGCTAAATGAGCCTCATATCCAGAAGCTACCACAGATTCTGGGCTCCAGTAAATACTGGGCACTCTTGGCTAACTTAACCTCCTCTCCAGCAGCTACCAGCTATCTGAGCTGACAGGGACTGTTGGCTGACAGCCTCGTATCCACTAGCTACCACTAGCCTTAGATAACAAAGCCTCCGCTCCACTAACTACCAGGGACTTTTGGCTAACACATCTTCCTGTCCAATATGTACCTGGGGCTCTTGGTTACCCAGCCTTCTATCCAGTACCTAACACAGATGCTTGGCTAATGCAGCCAACCAACCAACTAGGTGCCAGGGACTTGAATAACATACATATCCACTATCTACCAGGGTCTCTTGGCAATCCAGCCATTTATGCACTAGCTACAAGAGATTCTTGGTTAACACAGCCCTCTACCCACAAGCTACCAGGGACCCATAGATAGCACAGCCTCATATCCACTTCCAAACATGGACTCTTGGCTAACTGAGCCCCCTACGCTATAAATACCGGGGAATCTTGGCTAACCAGCCAACTACCCACTAGCTACCAGGTGCTCTTGTTTAACCAAGCCTTCCAACCACTAACCACCAGGTGCTGTTGGCAAACTACTAACCCAGTTGCAAACTACTATTGCAGACTCTTGACTTACCCACACCCCTATGGCATGCTTACAGTAACACCTTATGTGTTTTTAACTATGATTTGATCATCGTCATTTACATATTGGATTCATTTCTGTCATTTCCACAAATGTATCATCTTTTAATTTTTATCCTTTGTAGTGCCTCCCTGAGGATGGCCACTTCAGCAGCTAAAACATGTACCAGCATATTGCACATAAAAACTATTTTACTAGTGTGCATTTTGTTGGAATAAATATTATAGGCCCACCAGTTGTTTCATTCTTTCACTTTATTCAGTGTGTTAGACATGTTAATTCCAAAGAACACTGTACATTGTTGATGGTAAGTGTAAAATTATAAAATTGTTTTCGACAACAAACGACTTACATCGGAATGTACACTGTTCAAATCTCAGCTCTTCTTTCTATGGGTCTTTATACTTATCAGTGCTTGCAAGCAAATGGCAGGATGCTGCATTTGAATGTAATACGACTGTAGCCTTCCGCATTCAATCCAGGGCGTATTTACAGTTGTCCCATTGTATGTCATTCAACCCTAGCCACTGACAGAGCGTCATAACCGAAGGTGAGAAAAGAACAATATGTAAGTCGTGATATGCGAGGTGGAATATAATCCCCACTGCACCAAAACAGTCACCAAATATTTTTAACCTTTAAATGACCTAAGTTGGCACATCTGAACTCGCATTTAAAAAAAAAAAAAAAAAAAACCTAGAATTTTGTTTAATATATTTTAGGCATCATGGGAAAAGGCATTCTACCTAATCACTGTTCTACTGTACACAAAATGCTGTTTCTTTCATATTTTTTTCTTTTTCTGTTCAAATAACATTCACATTTTTCACAAGTGATGCTCTGAAATTTATACACCAACCTGGCTCTTTAAAGGTTAAAGTACAATGTACAACTGTCCCAGCAGCCACATAAGCAC
>Ga0131853_10002620_pt1 | contig 32113 bp, 15 predicted proteins | sample TergutLab28metaG_FD_92764 | JGI IMG/M metagenome (GOLD analysis project Ga0131853, IMG submission 92764) | Labiotermes labralis P1 segment gut microbial communities from Petit-Saut dam, French Guiana - Lab288 P1 (version 2) (version 2) | ecosystem: Host-associated > Arthropoda: Insects >... | reverse complement strand
GCCTACACAACACAACAAGTACTCGCTAGCTCCTGAAGATGGACGTATTAACGTCTGAAACATGTTGAGCAATATATAATAAAGCAAGTGTCATCTAGTTGGTCAACCTTTATTCAAATACCCTTTCTTTATTAACTTTATTAACAGTTAAGTTGAGGGGTAGAGTTTTTATGTTTATGTATTGCTTTCCAAAGTAAACTGTACGTTTAGTACCAAGATAGTGTTTAGTTTATGTTTTAATTAATGCAATTTGTCATGTTTTATTGTTCATGCCTGTAAGTAGTATTCAGGAGTATCATGTGACAAAGGTGGCAGTTAATTTTTATGACTAAAAGTATGTAGGAATCACATTCATTTCTTTTGATACACAATTCTGGTAGCTGGTTTGTCTTAGCAAAGTTGTCTGTGTTCAACCAAAAGTAAATATTAAACCGAATATTTGCAAGCTCAACACTTTTACTGGGCTGTGGGTCTCCTTTCCATACAGCAGTTTTTACAGAAAGTTTTTTTTTAATTTCCAGTTTTATTTTGACAGTCCAATGCAGATTTGGAACTTAATAGTAAATCTAGCATCGTATTATCATATACATTCATTTTCTTCACTCATTTTTGTTCAGTAGGCAGACCTTAGGTAAAGGCAAGGGTAACAATGTGTGGTTTTGTATTTTCTAAGCTATGTTAGGCTAAGCTGGGCTCATTGTACAGTGGACTTAGATGAGTTATGTGCTTTCTCCAGGTTTTAAAGAAGATGCATGATGTAATGCACAGCTATGAATCGGTTGGTTTGGCAGCACCACAGATTGGAGTTCCCCTCAGAATATTTATGATTGAATTTTCAGAAAAAATGAGTGAGAAATTCAGCCCAGATATCCGAAAATCACGTGAAATGGCCATAATTCCACTGAAGGTGAGTTGGTTTGGTGACATCATGTCCAGTGTTTTATCACAATAATATTTGCCATGTTCTGTTATGCTTGTATGAAGGACACTTCTTTTACCACAAGGGTAATAATTACATTTAAACATAATGATGAAATCTTTGCTGCACAGTGTTAAATGTTCCTCAGTTCCTTGTATTTAGAATGATTTTGTTTACATTGTCTGTTCTCAAAAGTTGATTTTGCTTGTGTACTTTGGTTCTAATATAAGGAAACCAAAACCAAAGTGGATCAAGAACCATTTTCAGACATCATTCTTTTCCTAACCATTGTATTTTACCTCTTGATTAGTATTAGATGCTGTAGTTTTTTTTTTTTTTTTTGGGGGACTTTTGTTTGGTATACTTATCATAGTAGTGAAGGTGTTTATAATACTTTAAATATCATTTGAATTGTACAACTCTTGTTTAGAATTGGAAACAAAAATATTCATAACCATTTTTTCTTCTTCAAATACGATAGCCCATAAATTGTGTTGACATACAAATTAAATGCACTAGACTGTAGCAGTGTGAAGTATCTTTGAAGTCTCTATGCCAGGAGTGCACAAATTCCAGCTGCCATATTGCCATTGCAACTAAATTTTGTACAGAGGCTTTTTTTTAAATATATTAGTCCAACAAATGAACAATATATTTATTAACAGTTATCTGTTTCTTTTTAGCACTCCTGCATGATTCGATGTTTATACATCATCCCCAGGGAGTTTCTTATTATGTATGCTAAAGTTACAAATTCATAAAATGGAAACAGTTGTACAAGTGGTTGTTACAATGAATTGATAGAGTAAAAGCATTAAAACAATGTAAAATATGTCAGGTTGTGTACAGTTCTTAAAATGCATGTATGTTACAGTACATTATTGTATGGTGTTATGTGGTTGGTGGCTGCATATACAATCAATTGTATCTGGAATTGTATTCTCTGTGGGCTAAATCCCTGTTTCCGGAGCTTCCTGTGTGAAGGTTTGATGAGTTTGATGATTTCCCATCAAACCTTGCTTTTAAACTATCAGTTCTTTGTAACAACCACTTGTACAGCCATTTCCATTTTATTAATTTGTAACTTTAGGATACAAAATAACAATCTCCCTGAGGATGATGCTTAAATATTGTGGGAGTGCTATAAGAAACAGATGGTTGTTAATAAATGTTTTGTGCATTTGTTGGACAAATATATGAAAATCTTCACAATGCACAGTACATGCTATATAAAGTTTGTACAGTGGCATCTAATATTTTTTGGATCCTCTATATGGAGCTTGCTTTACTTCCCCCTTTAGGCACCTGATGTTTTGAGATGGCTTCTGGGTTGGTAGAAAATTTGTGCACTCCTGCTGTTAGCATTTTCACACTTCCATTTCTTAAAATGACTCTGAACTGACAGACAGTAAAGATTTCAAGTTTCAGTGGAAAGGATTTTTCATTTTGTAGTCACTTTGTTTCGATAAACCATATACATTTAGGATTTCAGTGTGTTAGGTTATATGAAAAATAAATATAATTAGTTTGATTTACCATTGGATGTTATATATTCAGCAATGTTTACATGGCAAAGTACAGTTCCTTGCAGCTTGTGTTTGAATGCCACCACAAAGCTAGACCTGACATTTCTAACATTTGCTGTCATTCATCACAGCTGATATGAAGACCACACTAGCTCACAGCTATACAGCACAGTCATAGTTCACAACATACACAGAGCGAACTGTTGTGTCAAATATTAAGAGTTTTATAATAAAATTTTGTGTAATAGCAGTTGATACACAGCTTTCACAGTTACAGACTGAGACTAATGTTTTGCTTTAATGCATTTCACACACATAACTAAGGAGGTTCTTTTGTGGGCATACATGTTGACTGCTTTAGTGTCAAGAAAGTGTAGGTGCATTTCGTGATGGCTAACCAGAGTTATATATGTCACATCGAATGATGAAGTGAATTTGACCTTCAACAGTATGTCCTTTAAATATGTTGATAAGAATGTGTTGTGCATCAGTCATGAATTGTGCATCCATTTGCATGATTCACATGGTACAGCCATAAAACGTATATTGACACTGAGACAAAGTGACTCATATGGCATTTGTAAATTTGTTATACAGGTTTTTATCAACCCAAAGCTAACAGTTGTCAGTTACGAGAAAATCTTATTTCCAGAAGCTTGTGAGAGTGTGAGGGGTTTTTCTGCAGATGTTGCGCGTTACCGGGAGGTTCTGGTCACAGGTAGGTGGTACAGGTGGATCTTAAGGGACCCTGTAGTTCACATGAATGTGTTTTTCATTCTGTGAATTCTTTGTACCTGTGCTGCTTGAGGCTCTTTTAATCATTGTTTAGTAACAAATTTCTGAAGTTACATTATCTTGGATATACAGGTGCTCCTGTACGTACAAGCATAGATCTTATGAACCTTCAGGTTTATGAACACATTTGTCTGTATGCCCAATTGTCGGTGTGTAAGTTGAACTGGTGCTTTACAGATTGGAAGGTGGTGATTGTTTGGTGTCATTTCCCAGCATTTCTCCCTGAACTGTTGCCAGTGTCTGTTGTGTTGTTGCTGTGTGGTGTATTACAGTGTTGTGTGTCCTTTTCACAAACATTGCCCCCCCCCCCCAATCATGTCTCATGCATAAGTGAGGTGAAGTTGTTGAGGTTGGTAGTGAGAAAAGGCACATTATGATGATGGAAAGTGAAGTGAAAGTGTCATAAAATGATAACATAGCACATGCTGTGGGATGAATTGACTGTTGAGACAGTTTTAAAACAGACAAAGGTACAAATGGAACCGGTAGAAGTACAGTGTAATTCCATTCTGAAAGAAAAATTTAGTGTTGGGAGTGTCAAGTCTGTACGTGGGATTCAAGCCTTTAGCAATGTGACGCTGTGTCACTAGATGACTGGTTCCTGGACACAACATAACCTCACAGAAGAATTTAGTCATCAGTGGCACCACCATGAGAACTTCAAATCCATATTTGTACTTATTTACCATACGTTGATTTCCAGACGTTATTCAGTTTGTTTCAGAGGACCATGGTTAACTGCACATTTATCTTCAATATTAATAATAATGGCATCAGTACAAAATTTTAACTTCACTTCAGTAAGCTCAGAAATAACGGATGCCAGGTATCTGGAAAAATCTAATGATTAGGGTGAGATGTCAGTATAGTACATAACTAGTTAATATAATTTATTTATTTATTTTATTTAGATTTATGTTTGTTTCTTTAAAAAAACATTTTAGTAGTATGTCATTTTGGTGGGTGTTTTAAAATTTCATGCCGAACCTCAAGTCTCTGAGCTTAGTGCAGCCCATGTGCACAGAGTTTGATATGTTTGTGTGAGAGTAAGGGTCTTCCGTACTAAATTTATTTTAAATCTGAAAGTCTTCAGGTGCTGAAAAGTATAACATAGATGAGGACTTGATGGGCAGATTGAAGGGCTTCAAGCAGTCATTGTGTTACAGAACAAAATAAAGCATAGTAGTATTTTAACTGTTTCGTGTTACCTTATTTCACTCAACACCACATACTAATGGAGCATTTATTTTCACACATGTAAATTACAAGCTAGTGCATAAGCTTAGAGGATCCACTAAAACCATTTAGTTTATTCAACTTGAGGCTATCCGGTTCCAGGCTTGGATGCTGAAGGCAAACCCATTTCATGGCAGACATCTGGTTGGCCAGCTCGTATAGTTCAGCATGAAATGGATCACCTCTGTGGTCGTCTGTATACTGACATTATGGTCCGTTCAACATTCACTTGCACGTGTTGGGAGAAAGTGAATAGAACTGGTGGTAGAATATATGTTCCATTTTCACCAAAATGACAGGTACTGAATATACATTTTACTTTGGTTGATTAGTTGTTAGGTAATGGGAAGAGTTTTGGAAATATAAATAGAGCATGATTAGAATGCATACAAGTGAACTGCCTCCAAAATATGAGAATGTGTAAAGTGGCTCCTGTCACCTCAGCAAGGCATGTCATCAGGTTGCAGATGGAGGAGTTGGAATTCATATATGGAAGGTACCAGCAAATGTATTGGCAGCCAGCAAGAGATGTGGCCCTTCAGCTTTGGAAATGGGTGAGGGGCTTAAAAATCGTCTTAAAAATCAGCATGTTGTGAAATATTACACATGGCCTTGGACTGGGAGAGGTCCTGTTGACTGTCAGGAGTCTTATTGCCTATTTATGTGCAACAGTACAAATTCATGTCTGTTTACATTCTCATATGACTGTGTCATGATTGAGAGCTACTGCCTAATGTTTGTTTAGATTTGTAATGTAAATTTATGTTTTTATACTGTAATATTGAAGACTTTAATTTTTTATGTATTTGTATGTTTGACTGTGTTCCATCTTGTGTACAGATTATCAGAGATGTTTGTAGTTACAAGAGATTCTAATGAATGTTATAAGTCTTTGCTGCAATATAATTCTCTGTTAATAATATGCAGTTTTGAAATTGTGACACTGGAATGTATGTGAAAAGTGGGCTTGCCCAGGCTTGTTCAGCATTTACACCAGATTTGCAGAGGGACATATGATAAACCCTATAGTTGTGTGCATATTGACACTTTGGAACCTGAATTAAGTGCCCACTGTGCTCTTCAGTAGATCCAGATTTAAATGGCTTATTCTTAGCTGACAGTTTTAGTGGACATTCAGTTTTCTGCACACCACACTACATGTCTACTATAGTCTACTTTCAGCGTGGGAGGTTTTACACTTTCTGTGGTCAGTGTAATGCAGGATGTGTGTGTTCTTCCAGCAGCATTTATATTGTTATAGAGTTATTCAACAACTGTCCTTCATTTCATTATATTGAGTGAATTTAGTGCATAATATGAACAGTGGCAGCAATATTATCAACATACTTAACAGCAGGACTGTGGAAAGACAGCACATTCTGCTCTGTTTTTTTTTTAAATATAGGCCTAAGTGTGAGAATGTTTATAAGCTCTTGGTATATTTGGCCGATTTCAGGCTGTTCTTAAAATAGAAAGTCATTCATTCAAAATGTTGGATTCTGTGTAATTCCCTACTGGGTATGAATGAAATAGCCTATTTTCTTAAATTGATTTTATAATTCTGCCTGCTAATATATCCATGAACTTACTTGAACACTTTAATTCCTTGAAGTGCCAAAATGAGATGGTGGGGATTTTGTGTCTGCCTATGTTGTAAGTCTACCTGCTCTTTCATAGGGTTTACTTCTGAAAGTACTTGACAGATTTCAAATAAATTTGTTATTAAGGTTTATTCCAAAAGTGGTAATGTGAAACTTTTATTGTTTTATGTTAGTCCATGATAAATATGTCACATATATACCTGTTGAATTGTGCGGGTGATAAAATCAAGAAGAATGAGATGGGCTGGGCATGTGGCGCGTATGGGTGAGGAGAGGGGGGCGTATAGGGTCTTGGTAGGGAAGCCGGAGGGAAAGAGACCACTGGGGAGACCTAGGCATAGATGGGTGGATAATATTAGGATGGATCTCCAGGAGGTGGGATGTGGGTATGTGGACTGGATTGGGCTGGCCCAGGATAGGGACGGGTGGCGGAGGCTTGTGAGTGTGGTAATGAACCTTCGGGTTCCATAAAATGCAGGGAATTTCTTGACTAGCTGCAAACCACTTAGCTTCTCAAGAAGGACTCTGCACCATGGAGTAAGTAAGAGTATATACCTGTTGAGGTAGATCAGTCACAGGCCTGACTTGGGGGGAGGGGGGTGGGAATGCAACAGAATCTCTCGAATTTCTGTTTCATAATGTCATGTCTTCTACTGTTACTGACTGTAGTTGGCAGCTGACCTTGGCAGTGGTTTGTGGTGGGTAAAGCGAATCATCCCTTTGACCACCAACTGATGTGGTCCAGTTAAACACATACACTGGGCTGAAGCTCTGTTGTATTATGTGCTTGTGAGATAATACAATTATTTTTTTGTAGTGTTCTTTGTGGCTTGTTACAAACGAAACACCTAACAAATTTCAACCTGTACTTGTTAAAAAATATGTCATCCAGGCAAGAGATGTATGTTTTTGAGAGGATCTGTATGTTTTCACCCTGACCGTCATCATGAATGTTATGGGATTCAACTGATGTAGTGCCGATCAATCTCATTCTCTGGAGTAAGTGACTGTACCACCATCATGTCATTCAGTTGTCTTATCCCTTGCCTCCTATATTGGCCACTTGCTTTGTGGCAGTGGAGCTAAAAATACAACATAATACCTATCAAACACCAGCATCTTATAGTTATGTATGGAACTTATTGTTGCTCTGGTGACATCAAAACATCTGTACAACTGCACGTATAAATCTGCCAGATCTGAATGTGTCCTTAGAATATATCATTGGTCTGTAGTCTGACGTCTGTGTGACAGAAGATAAATCTGAAATTGCCTTGGATGGTAGGGAGACATTTAGCGTAATTGTCACCTCCCCGTATTTGTATTTCAGGCAGACAGATCAGCCAGCGCAATAGTCGTGCAGATGCTATGCATGTATGCTAGCTTCTTATAATGGTGACTGGATGTCACAGAGGCTATTTGTAATTATTGAAAGTATTGAATTTATTCGATGATATTAGTAACCAGATATAACAATGCCATCATTGTTCTTTGTAACTGTTTGTTGGAAAAAGACAACAGAAATTGTTCAGGCAAACAGAAGCATCTGTTGTTATTCATTATCATTATCACTATTGGGGCCTATGGTAGTCAAGACTTTCAACATATGACAGTAGCTACACTAATGACATGTGAAGGGTAAAGTTCACCGTAGGACAGGCCATGAAGGCATGGAGGGGGAATAGCGGTATAGCTTTACTCTTCCTTTAACCTCAGCGCTAGGGGGGGATGCGTGGTCAACGCCACGCACCGGCCTGTTTACCACGGGGAAGGAGACCCCATACCTATTTTACAAAAGGCTGAGTGAGTCTTGACGGGAGCGGAAAAAATCGTCCCCACCGGGATTCGATCCCCGGACCGTCCGACCCATAGCGAGTCTGTGTACCGACTACGCTGTCCCGGCCCATGACTAATGACGTGAGCTGTCCTCTGAATAGTGTGGTACCTCCACTTTCGCATTACTGATCCCACAGCATTGGCTTAAGTACCACTACTTTCACCAGCTTGTAGAACCGAAGAAAGGATTAGCGGGCAGCTCAAGATATTGTTTACCTCTTCGAAAATCCAGGCACATTTCCATTTCAAGAGCATCATATATTCGATACAGATTTAATACCATGAATCTGTGTTCTGTGATGACGTAGTGAAGGCTGTTACGTCACCATCTGGGTGCAAATTTCAACCACACAGCTGTCTACTTATTCTTCAAGCAGGCCTACTGCTGCTAATCCTACCACGCGCCCAGACGGGCACTCTAAGATTCCTGATAGCAAGTGGACAGGCCGCGTTCATCGTACCATCACTAAAGCGGATAGTCGCCGGCCTCTCATTGCAGGGCTGGGTTCGATCCCGGGGCAGTCAGTATGGGACTTATGGTTGCCACTGGGACAGGTTTTTCTTCGAATTTTTCGCCTTGTCCCTGTCAGTATCATTACATGAACGCTCCATGCCAATAAATCTACCACCGACGCTGTATTATCTTAGCAGTTGGACATCGTCGTTAAATAAAACGTCGCTCTCTCCCTCTCCCTTCCTACCTCTCGACTCATGTTCTGAAACTTACCAGTGAGTGTGATAATAGTGGTAGTAATCTGTGTATTATTACATGCAGTTAAATTCCTCACTTTAAATGTTTTTCTTTTAACAGAACCACTGCGCTACTAGCCGGAAGGTCGCGATTTCAATTCCCGATGGGTTCATTGGAATTTTTCATTGACTTAGTTCTTCCGGCCGCACTATGGACCTCAGCCCCTAATAGAGTTTAGTACCAAGGGTATCTAATTGGGGTATGGACGGCCGGTGCGTAGGGCTGACAGTCTTGCCACCTTCCTGTGCCGATTGTCTGGAAATTCCGGGAGCGTCGACCTACTGGAGCCCTAAGGGTCTCTCCGAGCCGGCACAGGGATAGCTTTCTCTAACAGAACATCGCATGAATTTCGATTTATCTGCCAGAAATTCAGACTACAAGAGCTGTTTGAATTTTAGATATAACTGGAAATATCTAGAGTGAACTGCATTAAAGACCGACGAGGTATTGCGCAAGATTGCAAAGCCTGAATTCGGGAAGCACTGGTGTAATGCCTAACTTTAATTTGAAGTTTGGCCTGAATCTTTCGCAGTTCCGTGATACACCAGTTATTGTCGATGAAATCGTTCTGCTACGTCACTTCGCTGCTTCATCGAATGATTATTTATTTATGTCCGTATTGCATTTCATATGGAGCAACTAAAACCGGAAAGCGATTTAGTGTTGTGCTTATTTATTTTCGAATATGTATCTGCCTTCGGTACAGTGTTTTACGTGACTGAATATAAGATAGTCGCATAAAACAATCAGTAATCCATGTCTTTAATATCTGCACAAAGAGGCAGGCAGTTACTCTTCCGCAGTGTATTCTAACCTATCTTAGAATGACATCTTAAAATATTCCATGATCATTTTTGTTCCGAGCAAGTTAATGTGTTCTTGCTGCAAGTACAGTTGTCACCATAGTCATAAATTTAGCAGTAATCGCGGAAGACCTTGATTAAACAGTATACCGGTTAGCGGTGTAGCAGACACGATCGTGAAACCATGATAGTTTGTAGCATAGCAGGGTACTTCTGGTGTTCGTGTTGCGTTTTACTGCGTGTTGATATTCCTTTCTGTCGGCAGATACAGTATACTGTTGCCCGTGGCGTGGTGGGCTACCCTCACTTTCGCCCCACTTCCCTATCGCCGGCTTCCTCGGCAATTCATGGTACGAGACCAGATGCCTGATACCCATCAAAACCTCGGCTTCCTGCATTCTTCCCATTTTAAAATTCAAGGCCGTGATAGTCATCTTTGACGCTACCAGCACTGTACTACGTGCTGCAGGGTCTACTGAATGTCAATGCGATCTTGCAGCGTGGAAACTACAAGGTATTCAACATTTCTGCTGCGTCACATATTCGGGGCATAGCTTGTAAGCTCTGATGGTCTGTCGACATTTCAAGTTTTGCTGCTTTTGTTAGCGGAATCGCGAATATTAACAAAATGTCCGTAGAAATTTTAAGGGGTAGATTTCAGATTTTCCATCTATAGCCCTGATTTGTGCCACTATTACACATCGTCTCCCACAGGGCTCACTTTTAAACGCCCTTCGCACGAATTGTGAAAGTTATATAACGTTTTGACAAAGTTTGTGAGACTCCAATGCCGACAGGCATATATGTCCTTATCATTGATGTGTTCTGATATCATCTTCTGGTCCTGTTATAACTACTGCAAGTGATCCATGTTTCTTCATAACAGGCAATCATAAATAATCTAGACCTGTTGTTACAGATTAAGACAGTAGTAGTGTTAGGTATAGTAGTAGCAGTAGAAGTGTTAGAAGTAGTAGCAGTGATGGTGGTGGTGATAACCAAACCTCACAGATCTAATTTGGAGCTGTTCAAGGCTATGAGCGAGGGGGTTCTATTCGTTCTTCCTATGAAGCTGTAACATTTCTGTCTGCTGCCACAATGAACAATAAGTGTATCTTTACCTCCATATATCATCTGGGTTTGGTATCAAATACAGATATAATGATGATTGTTTCCCGTTTCATTACCTGAAGACATCGTCAGGGCTGGACATCTACGAGGCCTGCTAATTTTATTCCAAAATCTTCTGATATTATGATGACATCGATTGTTTCCATTTGCATTATTTGAAGATGTCGTCAGGGCTGGACCGTTTGGACGCCTGCTTATTTTATTAAAAAATCTTGGTCTCATTGTAACTGAAATACAAGTACCAGTATGTTGGTGAGTTGTCAGCTCTTCTTGTGGCCGCGCGACAAAAACAGTATCTGATTGTTCCAAAGTAATGAAATTAGTCTGTTGTTATGTACTGCACCGTCTGTATTCAGCTGCTTAATTATATGTGCCAGACGTTATGATGCGAGTACTGTTACTGTATTAAGTGAAATTTACGGGGTTGCCCCTTGTGCCTGCAAAGTATAGAATACAGATAAATCAGAGGTACACAAATCCCGGGCGCCAGTTCGCACCGGCCGTGCGCGTAATATTTGTGAGCCCCTCAGTATGGAGCTTGCTGCATGTCACCTTGCCTGCCATCGTAAGATTGCGTTGAGTCATAGGTTTCTGGAAAATGTGTGCACCCCTGAGCTAGTATTGTCTAAAAGTTTAGTTCTTATCCGTTACAAAGACTATTGAGTTAATTTTGTGTACAGAAGTATTTGCTTTTATTGTGGGGACCATACGAGATTACTAACTTACCTAAACACACTGCAGAGATTCTTAATGTCACAACCAGTTAGTACTGGTTTTTGTAAGTAACAAGTTGCCGTAAACAGTTAATATAATTTAGCTTAAGAGGATTTTCGACGTAACTGTCTTTGTCCTCATAACAAATGTAATAAATACTGTAGTATTGACTTAAATAGTTTATGTCACTATTTTTCTGAACATCTTATGATTTTCCATCGTCAGTACCCCTTGTGCTGTCCAGTCTCGATCCCGCATGTTCTGTCTAACAGACAGCACCTTCGAAGGCCGCCAATCACAGTCAGATGACTCAGACGTCGCAATTACTGGGAGTAGCCTTTTTCACAGGATATGAACTTGCATGGAACAGGTTTTGAAATTTCTTCTCACGATGGGGCACATACATTACGTGACATAGCAGAATGATGTGTTCGTCACTTTTCCTATGTAATATGAGGCCTACTGAGTGGCACAGTGGTTAAGGTGCCGTGCTACAAATCGGAAGGTCGCTGGTTCGATTCCAGCTGGTGTCATTGGAATTTTTTATTGACATAAAGTCCTTCCGGTCGCACTATGGCCCTGGGGTCGACTCAGCCTCTAACAGAAATGAGTACCAGGAGTATTTCCTGGGGGTAAAAGCGGCCTGTGCGTAAGGCTGACAACCTTACCACCATCCTGTGCTGTTGGCATGAAATCTGGGAACCTTAACTTCCTGGAACCCTCAGGGCCACTCCAGACCTATAACGGGACTGCTGTACCTTTACCTTTACTGAGTGGTTGAGTGTAGCCGTGACGCCTCTGCCTTATTTCGAATCACAGCTGGAGAACGGATATCGTCGCCCAGGTTTTTCCCAGGTTTTCCCCATTCTCTCCAAACGAAAGCTGAGTTGTTAACTTCGAAGCAGACTGAGGCAATTTCGTTTCAATCCTGTAACTCCTCTCAGTTCATTATCACTGGCTTTCAGTTAAATTCGTATTTATGGATCTGCTTTAAAACATGTTAGTGCAGTTTAATCTCGGCACCTATTTTTCAGTTGTACGAAACTGATACAAAAAATTGCCCGTTTTACATGACATGTACGAGTAAATTCTGGCCGCTAACAGACCAGCTAAGTAAGTACAGACGGTAGAGTCCCTCTTGAGAAGCTAACAGTTCTTCCGGAGGCCAATAAATTCCCCAAACTTTATAGGACTCGAATGTTCATTACGAGTTGACAGGAGACCTCCCTTTGTCCCTACCCTCAGCCAGATTAATCCAGTCCACACTTCCCCGTCCTATTCTTCAAGATCCACTTTAATATGATTCGCCTATCTATACTAGAGTCTTCCAAGTGGTCTCATTCCTTCAGGTTCTCCCACCAAAACGTATGCACTTGTACTTTCTCCTACACGTGCCACATGCCCCGCCCATCTAACCCTCTTTTATGTGATTTTCCGAATAATATTTGATGAGGCGTGCAAAACCGGTCCCGGTGGCTGTGCGGTCTAAGGCGTCGGTCTATGGCCGCTCGATTGCCGGGATCGCGAGTTCGAATCCCGCTGAGGGCATGGATGTCTCTCTGTTGTGAGTGTTGTGTGTTGTCAGGTAGAGGTCTCTGCGACGAGCTGATCACTCGTCCAGAGGAGCCCTACTGAGTGTGTCCTGTATTTGATCTAGAAACCTCAATAATGAGGCGGCCTATGCCCGAGTTGAGCTGTTGCGCCGCAGAAAAGACACACAAAAATGTGCAAGTCATGAAACTGTTCGTTGTGCTGTTGTATCCAGTCTGCTGTAACTTCCTCCGTCCTAGGCCCATACATTTTCCTCAGCACTCGTATCTCGAACAACCTCAGTTTAACTTTTTTTCGTAAATGTGAGAGACCGAGTTTCACACCTGTATAAAGCAACAGGCAGAATCATAATTCTGTGTGTTTCGACTGGCATCTTTTTAGCTGTTAAAGGAGAAGACAATATTGTGGATCTAATGGCAGCAGACATCCCGCGGATGTGGTCTGCTCTTAATGTCTTCATGCATGCAATTTGACATTGGCTGCAGTTGTAGTCAATGAACGTCGTGGTCTGTTGGGTAGTAGAATTGGACAGAACGCATTTGGAAAACAATTGCACGCTTCTACACTCTTATAGAATTGTAGTTATTGTATGCCGTATATATAGTCGCGGATAAGCGATGTCGTTGCTTTGGCGTTGTGCCTACACTCTTTTCGACACCAGCGCCTAACAATTCTTGCGAGTCGTGAAACTCGCCAGTCACGACTGCTTCGTTTTCAGTAACTATGTCACTAATATGTTCGACAAACTGTCATAATGTATTGCAGAACAATATTTGTTATGTAATTGGCAGCCTATATATGTGCGTAGAACGTATTACCTGTTCCTGCTCACTGTATGGTTTGCAGGCTTTAACTTGTAATGAAGTACTCTGATACGCCCCTAACCGAGTGCTCTCAACGACATACCTGTACCATAACTACATACTGCATTCCAGAAAATAGAACCGATATTGCAGAACCTCTGCATGGACAATGAGAAAATTAATCTGCTAATCTGTGATTATGATATAGAGCATAAGTTTATGTTTAATGCTAGCAATAGTAGCAACGGTACATAGCATATTGCTCGTACAGTAATTTTATGATAAACTGTGTGTGTCACTTTATTTTTATGAACTACTTTAATAATCCATGCAACTATATGTCGTTTGATGAAATTTGGTTCCTCCTGCAGATGACCACAGGGTGTTCGAAACATATTCAGGATAATGTGTGAATCTTCTCTGTAGACACAGGCACAGAAAGTCGCTTCTTTGTTGTCTTTCATTTCGTTTTATGTTCTGCGGCAGATTCTGTAGCATCTGAGTTTGTCTCGACATTCAGTAGTACACCATGGATGACGGTCGGTCCAATCGCAAGAACTTCACACACAGCAGAGAGGCACTCCGACATATGGCAATGCCTCGAGCAGGGTTCGAAGCGACGATCCTTGATACAGTCATCAGTGATATGTCGGGTATTACCCATTGTCTTGGGGTTATAGTACCGCAGTGTTTTAAAAATTGGGTCTGTTTTCGTCTTCATGTGGAAGGGGTGCTGGGGAGATTTGTAATCGGATGGGGCTATCACAAAGAGCTAGCCAGTTTTACTGGATGATCGTTGTGGTACAGTAAACGTACATGGTGAACGGTATCGAAGCACCGGTCAAGCTTTTAATAATGTGCCATTGTCAGAAGCCTTTAAAATTGAAGATGGCAGTTTTTGAACTGTTTTAGACGATTTGTCTACAGCCATTTGGTAACGTAACGTGAATCGTAATATATTGCCCTTCGCTTTGGACGCTGCTGGTCTTCGTGTGCCAGCTCGGAAATCCAGAAATTTTCCTTTGTTTCATGTTGGTCGTAAACCTGTCCTTCCGCTGTATGTGCATCATCCGCAAATACAATATCTAGTGATATTAATATATTAGGCAGAAACTTTGAATGGGATGCTGGGTATGTCACAAAGTCGATCTAAATGCTTTGGAGGAGAGATAAATCTTTTTTTCCATGCCCGGATTCGAACCACGATTATCAGACGTCCAGCCGTAGCTTTATCGTTTTAGTGACTTCGCTATGTCAGCCACCTTTACTTATTAAAACATTCTGCAAGGTCCGTCTCATCGTAATGCCAGTCCTCGTTATGATATTAATAGCCAACTCGTGCGCAGAGCTTGCTGCGAGTATGTGACTAAAATGCGCAAGAAGAGCGTGAGAGATCCAGGCAAATATTAAGGCTTTGTTTTACCGATAATAATTATCGCTGATGGATGAATATTCTTTCTCAATCTTGCATGCAAATGTCCAGCAATGACCCACAATTAGTGGTAGCTGCAGTTCGAACAGTATGCGCAGAAGTACTTTCGGTATTTCGTAAAGGCTGCTATGTATTTGTTATGTGTTCCCGGAAGAATTAAATTCTTTTCGAGATTATCAAAGCATTGAGTCTCTTACCATAGTCGGAGTGTGACTTGTACCAAAGAAAAAGTTAAGTTTGCACTTTTGGTTTTTCAACTGATGTACTACGGGTTGTCGCAAAATTCAATGGAAGCTACAGGCAGCGTGTTGCACGTCGAGTGTCAAGTAACGTTAATGTTACGCGCATTAATCTTGTTGACACGTGTCTTGAAACGTATTTCGAAACTTCGAATGAATTGATGCAGTGTGTTCAAGGAGACAGACATTGGAATTTATGTAATAAGGTCTTTTGTATAAAAATACCACTTCTTTTTGGCTACTCTAAGCCTAATGTATGTGAGTGTTTCTTAACAAAGTTTTTTTACAGGGATGGTTGCTAGCACCTCGCCCAACCCTCAAGCTGGAGGACCACCCCTCGTCGGCTGTCCGCGACTGCTTATTCAATTTATTCGCAGCTACCCTCCTTATCGGAGGCCGTTACTCTATCCGCAGCCTGAGGACGCGCCATGCCGTGGTGACAGGGACCCACTTTATTGGGATGGATCTCCAGGAGGTGGGATGTAGGTATATGGAGTGGATTGGGCTGGTCCAGGATAGGGATAGGTGGCGGACGCTTGTGAGTGCGGTAATGAACCTTCGGGTTCCGTGAAATGCGGGGAGTTTCTTGACTACCTGCAAACCAGTTAGCTTCTCAAGAAGGACTCTGCACCATGGAGAGAGTAAGTAAGCCTAATGTATATTTCCGATTTTCTTGTAGTTATGCCAGATTTGAACAAGAAGTTAAGTTGACCACCTTTCAATGATAGGCATAACGCAAATATGTTGAGGTGATTAATACAGATTACTTAACTAATTTGGAAAATATTGACTGATTTGTACATTTTCGTTTTTTTTTTGTCATTCTTGTTATGACCTCTTTCTGCCTACTCATTGTAGGTATAGAGGGTTATTGTTGAACCTGATCACGCTCAGTGACACACATACTCGGTAGGACTCCTCTGGACGAGGGATCTGCCCGTCGCAGACACCTACCTGACAACACACGGAAAACATCCATGCCCCCGGCGGGATTCGAGGCCGCAATCCCAGCAAGCGAGCGGCCGCAGACCCACGCCTTAGATCGCGTGGCCACTGGGATCGGCGCATGTACATACTCAACAGCATAAAATATGAAATTTTGTTTATTGATTGAGGTAAAGTTCCATCTCTGAATGCCCATGACTAACTTATTTTTTTCAACAAATTTAGGCAAAATGCACCTTGAGTCGTATTTTTAAGACCCAAGAATCTAGAGAACGTGAGGGTGAACAGCATTATAAGCCTAGTGGCTAAGAGAAGGCTTGGCACAGTTCTTCAGCCCCATTTAACTGGCTGGGGGATACAAAGGAACACATATGATCTATATATCGTGAGGATCCGTAATGGAACCATTTGCTTTCATACTACTACTACTAGTGGTAGTAGTAGCAGTAGTAGTAGTAGAAGACAGAATGCAACACGTGGTTTAGGAGATAATTATTGCTGGCTGTACGGACAGACAAGTATGACAGATTGTAAACGGACATGTCTTGGTAATTGGTAGTTACAGTACTATATCAACATTTATTGACGATATCCATTATATTTTGAAAGCCGTCTCGTTTGTCATCAACATTGTTTCGTCTGCAGTAGCCTTACAAGATCAGTGTTATTGTCAGTATAGCAATGACAGCAAATATTGACCGTGCAAAGGCCCGTTTGCAGCCAGCCGAAAAGCAAACTTAATTCTATTGTACCTCAGGCTCACCACGGGTTAAATGCCAGGGACAGCCGTCCCAACTCCATGACATTAAACTGCGTCTACATCTCGTTATAGAAAGTTCTCTTTTGCGTCATTGGCCATCATTACGGTTCGACATCGCTTCGTGAAGGTTGAATGAATTCTTAAAGGAAGTATTTATTTACTTCCGCTGCTCATTTATTATATACGAAAATCGTAACATACTTTCCTTGAAATCCGTCATCTGCGTGTGTTACGTAGAAGGGGCTCGTTACCCGAAGGCAAACGCTTGGCACTGTAAATGTAGTTTGTTGCTACGGCACAGTAGAGCCAAGGTCTTTACGTGGTTTGTTAGGTTCACTCTGACGAAAGGAGGTACATTCAAGATGCAGTGCACGTTGCGAACACACGCAACTTAAGAGAGTTGCCTTCAGCAGTAAGGATAGTCCATTTTTATCGGCATAAGGTGAGTGTGTGTGTGAAATATTTGTTTAAAAACTCTACTCCATAAATGGTATTTATATATGCAAACTTTTAGTGTAGAATTCCGATTACTTTTTGCGTTTGTAAGTCCCTATTGTCTACTCTCAGTAGAGATTCGTAACAACTACAAGACCTGAGGGTTTTCCGTGCTTTTTCCTCAGTTGTAAGGACAATGCGAGGGTAAAATCCCCAAAGACTGGGGCATAGCCCGCACCTTTCCAAAATGTTTGTGTTGTTCTATGTACTGTTGCTGTCGTTCTGTGTATTTTTTGTGTGTAAATGTGTACTCTACTAGTGCCACCGGGTGGCTACCCATTTGCAGTTAACAAATATATCATTCTGTGTTTGTTTGCGTTATTTCATCATACCAAATGTGTTTTTGTGTTGTTCTGCGTAGGTGTGACTGTCAGATCCATACTTGAACTTTTCAAGATTACGTTAATTTGAATTGTATATAAAAATTTATTTTCTACCTCACAGAGAACACAGCCCGTGTCAGTTACGAAGACCACTCGGTTAGTGTTAGAAGCTCAGATCGCGTAGTCCGTGTAGCGACTAGGCTACGGGGTGGACTGTCTGGAGTTTGAATCCCGGTAGGAACGAGCTATTTCTCTTCTCCAAAACGTCCAGAAGGGCTATGGGGTCCACCCAGCGATTTCTCCAATGGCTACCGGGGTTCTTTCCCCGGGGGTAAAGCGGATGGGGCGTGAAATTAATGACTCATCTCCATCTAATGCCGAGGTTAAGAATGAGGGTCTACATTTCTACTCGCCCAATGCATTTATGGCATGGATTGGAAAATGGCTTTTCCCGGTTAATACTGATTAGATAAAGATAACGAAACAAAGCGTGTGGGCAAACCCGGAGTTTCTTAATTTTATAGCATGTGGTACTTATACTTACTAGTGGGTTTAAACGGTTAAAATCGGTGCCATCACGTTAACGTATCTTGTAGTTCAAAAGCTTTTGATATATGAGGCTAGGCAGCGAGTACATGCAATGCACAAGAGTGGCGCAAAAGTCTATTGATACTAGAGGTGATGTGTTGACCACGTGGGGTGAAGCGAATATTGCACCACCTTGCATATAAGAGCATTGTGACAGTAGGAGTAGCAAGTTGCTCACATTTGTGTATAAAATGATTATCATTATTTATTGAATAAATATATGTAGGTGTGTTCCAACATAATATGAGACCTTGTATATGCAATGACTTTACTTTGGGTTTTCGGTGAGAAGTACTTACATCTTACATTGTTGGTATTGTTACGTGGAGAATTTACGATATTTCAAGATTTATTTAGATGATAAAGTCTGAGTCCGCTGTTTTCAATGAAGTAACGAAGAAAGTAGGGAAATTTGTCTCATCATGTAGTCTACCTCATGAATATGTATACCGCTGTACGTTTGTATGCAACTTGTTTTGTGAAACTTTAAAATTGTGTGTTTATTGGTTCCGCGGTTTAAAATTGAGCGATGTATGATGGACATGTAATTTAATGAGCATTCGAGAGGGCGGGAAAACATCTTGCCAACAAATTCCAGCCATTTATGACTTCTTCACGACAGCCGTATGTATCCTGAGCATTGTTTCCTGATCTTTTTAATATTATCCTTCCATCTATACCAAGGTTTCCCAGGTCGTTTCTTCCTTCCATCTTTGAGGTCAGTATTTTTGTTATGAATTTCTCTTCGCTTGTGTTGTACTGTCAAACTTCGAAACATTTATGAAATCGTATATTCATAATTGATAAACGTAATGAATAAGACTCGACATGTTACGTTGCAATACTTTCATTCCTGCTGGGAGATGTCCATTATTATCTTCTCCTTGGGTGGGTGACGAACACGAAACGATTTTTGGTACTGAATTACTTGGAAATATTTAACAGTAAGGACTGCCACTTAACAAGCAAGACCATGGACTTCACACGGAGAACTGAATTCCGAAAAGGCGCTTCTGTCTCATTGTAACTGATGTGGTAAATGACGTGTGAATTGTAAATTGTAAATATTATTTGTGTTATTGGCATTTCATGCGATGATAAGTAATATTGACATTCATAAATCCCTTATCGGCTTTTCATGAATTTCACTTCGTGTGTTTAAGTCGTACCACTTTTAAAGTCGGGCACTGTTACATTTCTGCATACTCAGGTTTGTAATCGTTACGTCGCTTATATTCAATTACTGCTCGGTTTCTTTTCAAGCTCATGGTTACATTCGTTTTTGTCTAGGGGGAAAAAAAGGCAGTATGCATTATTCTTGTTGATTCATCAGCATCGCATATGACATCCGTGATATTTAAATGGGCATGCTGCTGATAGTTAAATGGGCATGCTGCTGATAGTTAAATGGGCGTGTTGCTGATGGTTAAATGGGCATGCTGCTGATAGTTAAATGGGCGTGTTGCTGGTGGTTAAATGGGCATGCTGCTGATAGTTAAATGGGCATGCTGCTGATAGTTAAATGGACATGCTGCTGATAGTTAAATGGGCACGCTGCTGAGCACATGGTCGCCGGTTACAATTCCCCGGCGGCAAGGATGACCTATATCCACCCCTGTGCATGTCTGTGTTGTTATGTTTCTAATTATCTTAACCAACGCCACCAGTTTCTCTATATTGACTTAGGCTAAAGTAATTGTATGTTGAAACTTAGGTCGGTGAGATATCTCCCTTCCTTCCTTTCTTCCTCCCTTCCCCTTCCCTTCCTTCCTTCCTTCCTCCTCTCTCCCCCTTCCCCACCCTTCCTCCCTTTCTTCCAGAGAAAGCCTCTAAAAATGCAACACTAATGGCCTATCTAAAAATATCGAGACAGGAGGACACTTATTTTAACGCCCTTCCCCACCTAGTCTTTGAAGTCTGACAGTCCTAACAAAATGCTTGTCTAATACAGAATATTCTCAAAGCGGTGACTCTTCCCGATTAGTGAATTCGAAATTTCATAGTCATCACCACAGAAGTCCAGTGAACAGGTTCGTAACCTGTTTCTTGATATCTGTTTTATTATTTTTCTCTGTCTTCGTCTCGTTCTCTTTGTCGGTTTGTTTGCGCAAAGGTTGTCAACGATAATTTTTGTTTATTTGTCGTGTCTCAACCACCTTGGTTTAACGAAACTATAATTTTAAATGAAGTACATATTGTCTGAAACTTGAAGCAAGCAGTTTTCTAATAACACAATTTTAAATATTACTCTGAAGTGCTGAGCAAAACCACGGGACTTACCGAATGTAAGGCAGTTTTGCTACCTACTAGGCCGGCGAAGTTCGGTAGCATTACATTTTGAAATAACTGAATAAAACCATGAATATTTGCTATCGTATTATCACCAGTCCACGACGCATTATGATCTTCACGTCCAACTTCCTGTGTTAGACGCAAGTGTTGTCATATGTCGACATATGTAAGCTACGCCTCATTAATTGGTTCCACTACCCATTTACACCACCTATGGAAACATTCTTCAGAAAGAATTCCTGCTTTACGGTATATTTGCAGTTCTTGTAGTCGCTGTAACAGCCGAGCTGCGTGCAATAGACTTTCATTTTACCAGGCATATTGGCGAATGAGCCAATTCCCGACATCAGCTGTCGCATATCCCTGCCTTCAGTGATGAACCGCAAGGTGTGTCAGCTGCAGTGTTAGAAAGTGGTAACATGTTCACTCGGTATTCCACATACTTTTTTTTTGCGACACCTGGTATAATTTGATATAGGCTGTGTTAGATAAATGTGAGTTCAGTTTGGGAGAATAAGTCTTTTCAAAACAACTTCTGTCAGTTCACATTGTAGTCCTTTGTGTTATGACACAGTGTAGTGTGACAGGTGGGTACTACGTGGTGTCCTAACACAGAAGACGACAGTGTGAACCTTGCACCACTTTCAGGCCTTCAAATCTTAACAGCTTTGGTGAAATCTGCTTTGGGAATACAAATCGTACGCGTTAGATCCTGAGCTGCGGACCTCAACATTTGGGAGTCTCCAGTGAATTACATATTTATGAAATCATTATTGACATTATGTGTAGGCATGTAAATGACGAAGATGATTTAATTACTTGCAGGATGATTAGTTTGCTGAAAGTTACAAGCGTAACTTGCTTATGACAATGAGTTAATAAATTCAGTTAATTGACAGAGAACACCCAATGCTGAACACCGAAGAACTGGTTGCTTCTCCGAATCCCTATAAGCGAATATTGGGATTGCACATCCTTTCACGTTCTTTCCAGTTCACTCTTTATAAACCGTCCAACCATGTGACCTACATAGAGCGTCTTTATATAGGTCACAAACAAACAAATAGATTAAAGATTGCAGACATTTATAATGTATGTTCATGAATTTAATCGAGAAAACTTAATATTATTCCTGCTATGCATTATAATTATAATCTATCACCATATGCCAACAAATGCACATAATTTACATACAATAGATATTTTATGTTAATCGCATTACATACCATAATGCCCTTCGTTCTTAGTGTGTGCCATGAAGAACTTTATTTTGGTGTCTCATGACAGCAATTTTCATTTGTCTCCGTCAGTACTGTGCATTAAACAAGACAAAAGATTGCAGTTTGGAGCTGATTACATACAGAACGCATGTGTCTGTAAGTGGCAAACGGTAATGCAAGGTTTTCAACATGTTTTTTTTTTTGCGAAGCTTTTCCTCAACAAGAGAACAAAATAAATTGGTCTGCGTGTGCCTAAACACAGTGCCTTGAAGGCGTATAGAGGTCGTATGGACAAGGACCCAAATTATTTTGAACATGGGCACCGTATGGGATGAGGTGTCAGGATCACGTCTCGGCTGCTTTGACCGCGGGTGATAGGTGTAATTATATATTTTTATGTAAGGTACCTATCATTCTTGGTCATCTTTCCATCCATTTCGACGTAATGTAACATCTATAGTTGAAACGGCACAGCCACGTAACTTAATGAGACTGGATAGGTTGCAGAGAAGGTCTGAAATTGGTACCGAACGGAAAATTCTATACCTGTGCTGGAAACCCAACTCTGAAAATCCTTTAGGTATAGCAGGATTACGTCCACTAAGTCCCTATCATTATGTACGGCTACCTTCCGCGCGAGTTTCACAAACGTTACGGTCCTTCTGTCTGAGTCGCATGATTTAAGCTAGTACGTAAGCCAACGAATGCAGGTACTTCACCGCTCTGTTTTCAGAATCACGCGGATCTTCTCTCACATGACATTGCAGGTACTTCGACCCCTCTGTTTTTCAGAATCACGCGGATGTTCTGTCACATGACAATGCGCAATCTCCCGACTGGTAACATCAGCCTATGCTGTCTGAACCTGGAAACTATGTGGAGATAATCCTGCTATATCCCTGTTGATTAGATATCCCTGTCCACTAATTTGTTGTTGAAGATGGATAGGAGCAGCAGTATTAGTGACGATTTACCCTGATGAATGGACCATAAAAGTGTGTCTCCCTCTTAATCCTTGGATGACTTACGAATAACAGAATTACAGAACACGTGTACAAAATTTATGTGGCTATGCCTGCTGACAAAAACAGGAATGACTGTCACGTGAAGTGGATAAAACAATAAATTAATAAAGGAAGGGGAAAAAATCGTTGTGTGAAAGAACTGATACTGTGTTTCAGTGCTAGACCAAGTATACTTCTGAATTGGGGTACATGATACGCAAAACCATTCATGTCCGAAAACTGTAGCGATATTTCGACTGTCCAACGCAGCAGAAATTATGCTGCTGTTTCCTTTTGGGGTCTTCGTCGTGTTTGGCGACGGAAGAAAACAGCAACACGAATCAAATACAAAAAAAAATAAATAACGCGTTTTACAAACCGGTTTTGAAACCCTGTCGAGTCATTTGACCCGATTGTGTACGCAAGGTCTTGCATTGTGATTGAGCAACAGCTGGCATTGAACCGGTTTGAAGCTATTTCGATGACTAAGTGTCTACAGATTTTAATGCCCCCAATTATGAAGAGAGAGTAGTAAACTTTACGTTTAATCTGTTTGAATGTCTCGCTTTTTAATAATGAGACAGTAATGTTCAATACATTACACTGGTCGCTCTGGCCGTGGCACACAGTGCATTACGGTGTTAGACTGCCCGAAAACTGAGATGATGGCTTTAAATCATTTCGGGCGTTTGATGAATGTACATATTTCTACGTGCGTCAGCAAAGCAAATAGCGACAATTAGCTTCATTCTATCTGTCTGCATGGAAGAGCCTCACCCCCACGGGACGGATTTGATATTGGGAATTTTAAAGAAAATCTGTCGACACTTTCCAGTTCTGTTTAACGACGGACAAAAAGAAGCTGACACTATTTGAAGCCGTACGTATCCTACACATTTGATTATATACCTGTGATTGGTTTTTGTAATAATGACGGAATGTGTTCTCTGTGAGGTATGAGCTGAAACAGACCTTGGTTCCTATGAGATATGAGCTGAGGTTTAGGAAGCAGATGACCATCTAAACAGCTGAAACAGACGGTGATTTCTGTGAGGTGCGAGCTGAGATGTAACAGACTGAACGTCACCGAGCGTGATTTGTTGCTAGTATATGAAGAACGCTTAGTGTTTTGTGTAAAACGTAGAACAGCACATCTAAAACGCGCTGTATGTTCAGTGTAAGTATATTTCTTGCAGTTCGGCACGAATATTTGATCAAGGGACAATGACAGTACGTAAGCGCCATAAGTGTTATGTTGTGCAGACATTTTCTAACTTGTTCTATACTACCATTTATTGTATAGGTGGATACCATTCGTCTAGAATTCAGTTATTACATTTAGTGAAAATGTGGGCAGGGTAGCTCAGTCGGTATAGCGACTGACTACGGGCTGGACGGTCCGGGATCGAATCCCGGTGAGGACGAGATTTTCCACTCGTCCAGACCGGCCCTGGGGCCCAGCTAGCCTCCTGTACAATGGGTACCGGGTCTTTCCCGTGACTAGAGGCGGCCGGGACGTGGGGTTGACCCCAACCCCCATCTAGTGCCGAGGTCCTAGAAAGAGTAGAGCTACATCTCCACTCACCCTAAGGGCCTTCGTGGTCCATAAAAACGGCGAAAACCTACCCACATTTAGTGAAAATACATTGACTTCCATCAGTGTTTATCTTAAGATTATTAAAGTTTAAAATAAAATGCATTTCTTGTCGAATTTAAAGACTGCGTATATATTTACACATCAATAGATAAGGAAACGCCGTGTATAGAAATAATTTTATTGTAGTAAACGCTAATTGGTTTTTTTTGTGCTATATCCAGACAAGGAAAATGGTTGTGCGGTGAGAACTGGAGTTATTATGCGAACGCTCTGTTCTGTCTGAGAGATTCAGGGCTCATGAAAGGGTAGTTTTGTCGTAACCCACACAATTCGTCAAACTGAGATTCACGCACTACTAGACAGTCGGGTTACGAACACACCATCTGACAAAATAAAGGAAAAAAATTGCTTGTCCTTATATTTTCGTAAAAACATTACATGCTGACAAGTTGGTCTATTGAGAACCGGCCATTGTTTTCTGTCTCCTTAAAAATGTTTATCGCTGGGTTACGACAAATTTCCCTCTCATGAGCGATAAGCTATAGCGCTGTCACACTGTAGATAACCATTGGCCTTGTCTGGGAGGTGTTTGCTTAGTTCGGTATGAACGGAGTTCACTGCACTGCTATTGACATCCGTGAAACTGATTATTGCCGTACTTTATGCACGTCTCATTTCTAGCAGTTGAAGGCTTCTTACGTACTATCTGAGCGCCATCTTGTAAGAAAGTGACACATTCCCTGCAGAACTTGGACAAAAGCTGTTTTGTTGTAACGGAAGGAACACATGTTCAACCGTCATGATATAAAAATAAATGTGACCTGTACTGTTCGCTTCATTGTAATGTTTGTGTTATATTTACATACGTTATAACCCCACACCAAACTACACTTTACATGTTTAGATGCTTTGGAAGTTGAATATGAAAAATTATAGTCCGCGCAATTAGTGTGCTGATTTTTATATTTTCAACCTGTCAGGCAATGTGCGTATAACGACATCGAGGCACGTTCGTGCAACCACTGTTGCAGTGGAAAAGCAATACGTTTTGCATATTCTGAGCGTGTATTTGTAGCATTAGGTATCCAGCATGCAATGCGCATGCGCCATATTGTCATCTGTGGCCTTACCCGCTCTAAAATATTTTCGCACGTTATCTCATAAATGACACAATTAGAAAAAAAAAAGTTATGGAATATAAAATGTGTGTTTTGATTTTATCTACAGCTTTTATCTGAAATATATCTTATTCTAAAACGAATTGACCAAGATATGATCAACAATGTACATTGGTCTGCATGTAAAGTCCAGTTATTCCTGTCAGATTTGAATGAAACTTGAATTTTTTGGACAGTTTTGCGAAAAGTACTTGAATATCAGATTTTAATGAAAATCCGTCCACTTGCATGCAATTTGTTGTATTCGCACGGACGGACATGACGAAGCTAATAGTCGCTTTTCGCAATTTTGCGAACCCGCCTAAAACCTTAATCATTTTCACTTTTCAACTATTTAGCGTCATACAACTGTTCAGAAACCTCCGTTGATGGGACTGGTGTTGTGCCCATCTCACGTATTTACAAGGCAGTTGTGGTGATATTGTTGAAACTAAGGTTATAAAAATGACCGTAGGGATGACCTTAATGCGGAATACCATGACATCGACGTGTAAACCTGTTATTTGGGGAGCCCTATGTCGCGATTCGTGCATAAGAAGTGCCAGTTCTGAAACCTTTAGCTCGTCTCTCGGTTTATATGTCGATCTATGGCCTATTTTACATCAAGAGAACTGAAAGCAGGATAATTACTTCCTACAAGCTTTACCTTCTTCGGCTACTGTAATTAATATGATTTACTATACGTTGTTTTGTAGTAGGCTTCTAGTTTATATAGAATATAAAAGTATTCGTTCTGTTATGTTTAATAATTGGGGGTTCTCAGTTTTTTTTTTAATGTTTGCCATCCCGAAGTGTTTAACACACATATAAATATACAATGATGTATCAGTCAGACACAACAAAACTTTATTATGTTTATTATTGTATTACATCATTTTATATTTACACAGGGTTATTCAAAATGATTGTCAGGGTTTTGACAACTTGTCATACACAATACACTTGAGATAGGAGTATATGTATTTTTTTTTATTTAATAGAACAATACGCCAAGTTTTTGTTACATACCTTACAGATGCTCTTTGAGAATTTCTAGATCCATCGGTGCAACTACGTACTCCCATTCATACACAGGGTTTTAACAACTTGTCATACACAATAAATTTGAGATAGGAGTATGTAGTTGCGATCTAGAAATTCTCACAGAGCACCTGTAGAGTATGTAACAAAAACTTGGAGTGTTGTTCTACTAAATAAAAAAATACATATACTCCTATCTCAAGTGTATTATGTATGGCAAGTTGTTAAAACCCTGACAGTCATTTTGAATACCCCTTTATATGAGGTTCTCAGGTTTACGAAGATGAATTTTGTGATCTTTTCCCTGAAGATGGGGGTAGTATGTTCCTCGGGATCGTTGGTAGCATACTACCAGATTACACGGTGTCGTAACGCCAGAACCTCAATATGTGTTCTGTACAGTTTTATCTGTTACGTTTTTCCTTTTCTTTCGGCCGGGTATTCTCCTATTCATTAGTCACATTCTCCTCCGAAGCTGCGCTGTGTCTGATAGTAAATCCTTTGGCGCCTTCCATTTGTAATCATTGTACTTGGAATGTGCCCAAACAGTTAAAAGCTTTTAAGCTGGATAAAAGGTTCTTAACAGGAATTAAACCTGGTGAGAGACAGGAGGGTGAGCGCATCCAACTCAGTTGCACTGAGAGAGCCATTGTTTCTCGCAGTGAACGTCCGTACGAAGTGGTGGATGGTGGCATTTTGGTTGCAACCGTAGTCGAATACGAAACTTCCTGTGGGAACTAAAAGTTTGTTTAGCCGCGAACAGCGTCAGCCAATTGAGGTAACTGGGTGAGAATTTACTGCACGACCTAACTGTTAATGAAAGGTAAGCCTGTCTGTAGCCTGTGCCTGGTGTAAAAAGTAATACCTGCGAATATACTCAATAAGCAGTCGTGGACAGCCGACAGTGAACGGTCCTCCAGTTTGGGGGCTGAGCGAGGGAATAACAACTACTCACCGTAAAAACAAAAAGCATGTTACAGCATCCTGCACAGGTCCTATGACTTGGACGGATTCTGATTTAAAACTAAGTACATGGTCATATTTCAGCACTAGAATATGGGGCAAAATCACAACATGTAGATAGATATTGTGTGTTTTTAACTTTGAAACTTATGAGAAGAACAATACAAATTCACGAAGAATTTGACATCAGATTAAATTCGGAGAACGCTGCTAGTTTGCATTGCAGGATACTTGAAACACGGGAATTTGGACCATTGCAATACATTGAGACCGTCTGTCTGCTTCTGGTCAGTAATTCCAACATGGCAGGCTGACGGCTGAGGTTGACCATCGCTGAGGGATACTCATAGCTGTTGGCGATAAATGTCTGATAAGCATGCGATATACTAGCATCTTTGTTTAGCAAATAAAAACGGGCCACTGCGCAGTGTCTTTTGATTAGGTGACTGTATTCCTTTACCCGCTGGCAGTCCTGTACAATCTACTGCAGCGTTACGCCACTCTGCATTCTGTCCATACAGTTTAGTTACGTCTCATACGATTCACATAAAGGCAAAATTCAACGGATAACCTGCCATGAAGGCACAGAGGGGGAGTAGAGGTATAGCTCTACTCTTACTTTAACCTCAGCGCTAGAAGGAGTGGTTGGTTAACGCCACGCTCCCGGCCACTTTACCACCAGGAATGAGCCGATACCCATTTTGTAGGGTGCTGGGTGAGCCCCACGGCCAGTCTAGACGGTTGAGGAAAATCTTACAACCAATGGGATTCGATCACCAGACCCTCCAGCCTGTAGAGCGATTTACACAGTAAATACCACTTATTTCTCAAGTTACCATTATCCGACTGGTCTTTGTAACTGAGACTGTGTTTGTTCTCTGTGAGGCAGGAAGTGAATTTTTAAATATAATTTACATGAACTTCAGTCTTCAAAGAGTTAATGAATGAAACCTACTATACGAAATTTCATAAATATGCTGTGGGTCTACACCGCCCTGAGGACATAAGCACACACGACATGAAGAGAGCGCGCAACTTGGAATGCCTAGAAGTGAGTAGAAATGGAATAATGAAATGCATCTTAATTCGGCTGGGAAGGAGAGGACTGTGTCTATTTGTCTCAGGAAACACATCGGTGACAGACTGTTGTGAATACAGTACTGAACCTTTGGTTTTCACAAAATACTTTTATGCTTAAGAAATAACTTGAAAAGCCAACTTGATGCAACAAGGTAATTTTATTAATGTATTCTTAGCTCGACATGTGCTCGACGGTGCGGATGGTGCCGCACGGCACCATCCATACCGTACACACGACCCACGCAGTGGCTCTCAAGACCACCACCCATCCAAAAACTCGGTGCAGAAAACCATATGCTGCAACTCAACATCTAATGCTCCTGATGATGTACCCGAAACATGTCGAGCTAAGAATACATTAATAAAATTACCTTGTTGCATCAAGTTGGTTTTTCAAGTTATCTCAACTTCTATACTTTATCTCGTTGACCGTGCATTGTGAAATTGTGATAGCCCATAGTACCTTTAGACAAATCAGAAAATGAATTGCTTTGTTACGCTGAAGCAAATTGTGTGGGTACCTAGTTAAAAGCAGTGGGGTATTTGATGTGAACTGGGGCACATCCGGTTAAGTTGTGCCTGGGGCACTAGCTGTCGTGAGAAGTTTATTGAACTCATACTATCCATTACAGTATCGTGCAACACTCAGTTAGGCCTACCGCTTTTCCTCGGTGTTTTTCCGAATTGCCTTTCAGTCTGTGGTATTCATTTTGGTATTGACAAAGATGTCGTGATACTGAAAATTAAATAAACTTGCATGAAAGGGTGCTGCAATGCAGTTAAGTTGTCCTGCCGTTAGGAACCAATTACGAGTCCTGCTTTGTTACAAGATCCAATTTTTTTAACGTCTTCTATTATTGAGAATCAATTTGATGTTTGTTGGACCATGCATCATTGTGATAACTGAAGAATAAAAACCAACTAGATGCCACTTATTATTTTATTGTACTTCTCATAGGCTCAACATGTTTCGGGCACTACTATGCCCATCGTCAGGAGCTCACGACTATAATGTTCATTACCACATTGGTCGTTTCGTTCTTGGTTTGCTGTAGGTTGGAGGTTAGGTGCGGTTAGGCTGGAGTGGTGTCCGCTCTGCAGCCCGGACACTACTCCAGCCTAACCGCACCTAACCTCCAACATACAGCAGACCAAGAACGGAACGACCAATGTGATAATCAACACCATAGTCGCGAGCTCCTGATGATGGGCATAGTAGTGCCCGAAACATGTTGAGCCTATGAGACGTACAATAAAATAACAAGTGGCATCTAGTTGGTTTTTATTCTTCAGTTATCGAAAATCAAGTTTAACAACGAAATGTATTTGCATGGCTGCTGTAACCGGTCTCTAGATTCTGAACTCTCGGCTAACGTTGCTAAAGAGGTAGCTAGCGGTTTGCGCGTTCCTTTCTCGGGGATGATGCAGAGGGGAGTGTAAATACATCTCCTATGATAGTCAGCCGCCCTTTAGCGAAGGACGAACATTTGCTATGGTTGGAGAACTGCTGTAGGTTTTATTGCAGATTTGCGCTAGTTCATACTGATTATATGTTAATATAATTCGCTACACAAATTTACTACTGGTGCTGGTCATGAAGTGGTGACATGCAGAAGGCATTGATTAATGCGAGATCGAGTATAGTAATGAGGTTACAGAATTTTTACAGGAGGTATCCTTCGGTGTAGACGTGTTCGAATCACCTGCCTCGCTCGTTCCGGGTACTTCGTCCTTTGCTGCAGGTAAGGGACTGATGACTAAATTCCAACAAGCAAGTCTGTTCCGAGCTCCTAATTAATATTAAGAGTTAAAAGGCAGGTTACGTTAATGGCCGGATGAGGTTCAGCCAATGTTCTACACCAACAAACAGGGTAGCCCGAACACTATACCTGACTTGCAACCCCTAAACTTGCCATAAAGAAATAAAAGTAATAAGAGTCCTCATCCGTGAGGGCACGCTTCCAAGCTCAAACTCGGACCTTGAGTAGTTACACAGTCTATAGACTTAAAACGCGATTTTGCCATGCGTGATTTCAGGCTTCCGCCTCGAAGTAGATGAGATCTGCGCTCTTCTGGGATACTACGCAGCGTGTAGTGGTAATTCTCTACCGATGTTTCAGGACAACTTATCGGTCTCATCTTCATGGGTCTAGAATCGTCCCTTGAAGATGGGACCGAGAAATTGCCCCGAAACGTCGGTAAAGAATTACCACTATACGCTACGTAATTTCCCAGACGAGCGCATATCGCGATTTTGTCATGTCAACCATAATGTCAGCATTTGATAAGAAATCGTGAATCGAAACCTGATAGGTCTTAGCGTGTTTTTCCACCTCATATCTCAGTATTTTAAAGAATGCTGCAGAAGGTTTTGTGTGGACTGGCTGTGAACTACAAGACGGGGGAGCAGGGGTGCCTTCTCACAGGTAAAGCGGGCGGAGCATGAAGCTAATTACAAGTTTCCGCCGAGTTTCCGAGGTGCATAGTGCGTGGGGTTATACTTGCGCACCCTGTCGTCGGCATAATTACAAAAGGTTTGTGTTACTTCAGCTGTACGCTGATTCCATGCAAATGTCTTAATGGCGACCACAGGGGATACTTTACGTTTACTGTATCAAATCTTGATGCCAAGAAATGGATGTGAGATTTTTGTTAGTTGTAATAATATATAAAGAATTGATTTTTTATGATTTTTTATGGTTGGGTTAGCGACTGTTTGACATTGTCATTTTGGTGCTGTTCTATTGGGAAACTTCCATTGCTTCTCTCTGGGATCCGTAATTAAGTTAATATGCTTTCTGAATGTTTTTTATGTCATCTTTATTGGCAAAGTTGTAACAAAGGTTCAGATATGTATTTAAATTTAGACATATCAAGGAGAATGCGATGGACGAAACATGTACAGTACATACGCGGAAGACAGAGTTTTGTCTAAATCTGATAGGATATTTGGTCACGAAAAAAGACAACGATAAAATATATCATAAGTAAATATCATTAGTGACTTGGACTGAATTGATATAGGCAGTGGCGTACCGAGGAGGGGGGGGTTCAAACACCCCCCCCCAAATTCTGAAGGCCCTCCAAAATCGTGCCAAACTCAACCTGATTGTGAAAACTTAAAAACTGCTGAATTTAGGACGCCAACAATGTTCGGGAAAAAGGCAGTAAAGTTCTAAAACTACCTAGGTTGGCAGTTGTTTTACATTAGCAATGACAAATAAATTGGTTGTCATCATAAATAGTCTTAAAGTACCAAAAATTAAGAAAATTTTACTATATGAAATGAAATTTCTTGTACCAAATTACAG
>Ga0131853_10002618_pt1 | contig 32127 bp, 17 predicted proteins | sample TergutLab28metaG_FD_92764 | JGI IMG/M metagenome (GOLD analysis project Ga0131853, IMG submission 92764) | Labiotermes labralis P1 segment gut microbial communities from Petit-Saut dam, French Guiana - Lab288 P1 (version 2) (version 2) | ecosystem: Host-associated > Arthropoda: Insects >... | reverse complement strand
TTTCGAGCTTCAGGGAGCTCATCATCAGGAGTTCACTTTTTCTACACTGTACAGGCAGTCTCTGGCATACTGTATAATCTTTTGTTGTATTCCACCCGTTCTCCTACGTGTTCTGTTCCCGACTCGGGAACTCCTGATGATGAGCTCCCTGAAGCTCGAAACATGTAGAGTAAAGGACGACTAACCGCGAAATAAAGGATAGTCCATAAGTGTCATCTTGTTGGTGTTTATTTTGGAACAATTGTAATGATGCACGGAACCATGAATGTAAAATTTACAGCTTTTCGATTGTCGTGTCTTGATTCTTATCCCATGCAGCAACTTTCCAAACGTAAGTGCGACTGACATTCCTCGCTCTTTAGAATCGTGTTTCATTCAGTACGTCATTTTATCCACTTGATTGTTTCCTTAAGCTGCAGTTTGTGCGTTCCTGCGAAGCCACGTTCTGCCCCCTCAGTGCAGTTACGATTTTTGTATGATTCTCACTAAACAGCGATTATTTCCTGACACCGCATCACGTGACCGACTGGTCTTCGTAATGGACACTTCGTCACTGAGGTTTACGCGCCCTGACGATCGTGCTTCAGAGGGCTAAAAAGGATGCTTCGTGTATTCACCGGTTGGTGAATCGAATGTGTCTGTCTGTCTCTCTAGTAAATTATGTATGTGAACAGAGTGGCTGATAGAGTGGCCTGGTGCAGCGACGTCGTACTGCCAGATAATTTATCTGGTGCGGTTTTATGGTTCTTTAAATTCTCTGATTTACTACTACTTTAATACACGTGGCGTTTACATTTATGTTAACATGAAAACACACTTGCTTTTTGAAATAATCTGCATGTTTTCCTTCTCTCGCTGTCAGTTCGTCTTTCTGGTTTCAGTCTGTAACTGTGTCATCGGCACAGACAGTTCCTTTCGCTTAACTTTTCGTGCTGTCTAAATAGAAGTTGGTTGATCGGAAACTGCTTCAGATTTAAATGGGATACTTCATTGTGGCGTGTTGCATACTTTGTGCTTTAATTAGATGTAAAGACCAGTAAATGCACTCTGATTTTATGAATTTGATGTTATTATATTTCATATTGTATTATATACTTCATGTTTGTAACTGCCTTTATTTCTAACAAATTGTTTATATTAACTTTATAAAAACAAGTGGTGGTAAAGGTAAAGGTTTTCTTCTCCACGCCAAAATGGCAGTTACAAAAGCAGAGTTCTAGCGTCGCTCACTCTTAAACTGTGCATTAGGTGGAGGTGAGTGGTGACCCTCACGCCCTGGCCGTTTTACTCCCGGAGAAGGACCGCACAGTGTCTGTTGCACAGGAGGCCGCGTGGGCCCTACAGTTGGCTTCGAAATGTTTAAGAACAGAAAAATCTCCTGTCCCTGCCGGGAGTTGAACCGAGACCGCCCAGCGTCTGGCCATTTTACAGTACCTACAGCGCTGTTCCGATTGGTTGATCTTCAGATAGTTTTCCTCAATTCAGCCCTCTCTCTCTCTCTGTTGTAAGAATTAACATATCATTCCTACCGCCGTTAAACGTTACCGACTTTAAACTGAACACAATTCGGATACGAAGCAAGTCGTTTTGCGGATGGCGAGTGCGTGATAAACGCGACACGGCACTGCACGACCGAAATGGTCATTCGTTTTCATCATTTCGACCTGTCATGTAAAAATGGGGAGGATTGCTGCCCTCGGGACGTATTGTAGAGAATAGGGTAATGTGGTAGAGAACCAAAACCAGCAGGTATGGCGCACTATTGATAACAACCGATCGGCAAGTTACGGTGGTCACGCATTGTCTGTGTTGCTTCGTTTCAATTGTCCGACCGCAAGTCTTGTTAATTACGCTTCTGCCTGTATATAAGTCCAGATCTGGAATTTGTTTGCTCACAGTGACGGCTCGTATAGCGGGCTGTAGTCAGCACCAGTTATTTTTGTTTGGAGCGGGCGGTCGTAACTGGGAATTATTATTTGCGCCTGAACAAGGCGAGTTCGTAATGTTGGGGGGCGAGTCAAAGGATAAAAATGTTCCAAAATAATATAAAAGTATGCGTACACGAGTCGTTCGGTTTCTTTGAAGGGGAAAATGAATGTGAAACCGAACGATTCAACAGCGAAATTTGGTAGCATGATAAGCGTGGTGAGAAATGAAGACTGTGGGAGCCCATTGTGCAGCAGACATGTACAGTGTAACTGTACGTTATGAAACGAACAGGCCATCTCATACTACGTCACTGTGTGTATTTAGTAGCACAGCACAGCGGTGCGGTAAAACTGTGAGCTGTGTGCTGCTTAATATCTTGTTTGTTAGAGTTCCAGCACAAAGTAGAATGTTGTCTTGACGATTCTGTCTGGCGTGGAGTAAAAATGTCGATTTTCTCACAGTATAGTGATAAATTTAGACATTTCGTATTTGGTTTGTTCCTTTCTTGAGTTCTTGAATCCACAACAGTTAGAGGAGCGTAATGGAAAGAAAGGCTGTGATACTACAGTTTGAGCGTCGTTATCCAGTACGTTCAGAATACATCCAGAAATTGAATGTAGTCTCACAGCTTTATAAGTAAGCAAAATTGCCAACTTATATGATTATCCGTTAGCAATTTATTTTGTTTCATAGGCAGTTTATCTTTGTTCTTAATTCAGATCCATCACGTTACGCGGAGACAAACGGAGACGCAGAAACTAGTGTGATCGTACTGCTTGCATTAGGGTTTCCAGTTCTGCCAAAGTAAGGCGTAAAAATGAGAAATCTGTTGTTATTTGCGTTTACAGAAATTAGTCTTGGCGTCGGAATTTAATACGTGTTCATACTTGACGACGCTCTTGTACCAGGACGATAGATTTCGTTACAGGATAAATACAAGTGACTTCCCCCTGAAATATATATGCTGGGACATGAAAAATTCATCGAAATGTTCCCTCGTTTCAATATTCTATTAGATAATTTTAAAGGGAAGCGATCTGGCGACTTGGGGAAACTGAATATTCATGCAAATGGAACGGAAAGAAACTTGTCTCTTGGTTTGCAAGCAGAGCGTCGGCTGGCCGCCATCTCCTTACAGGTTTAAGACATTCGCTGACGTCGTGGTGATATCAGCTTGACATATTTTTAGCATTGCAGTTTTCCATTTCCTTTCTGTAGCAAACGGTTATTATCAGAAATTCATGCACGTTTTACGTTCCAGGCCAGTGTGTCAATACTAAATTCAAAACATGTCTATTAACCGTTTCCCTCATGCCTTGAATTTGTTGAGTTTCATCACGAGAATGCTTTTGAAATGTGGCCTGACGTAATCATTTAGATACCGTTGGCAGGTGTTTCAGGTACATAACAGAGGTTCTGTGTTATCTTTGAGGTAGGGATTCAGTTTGTAAATATTTTTATAAGCATATGCCGTCCAGCGTTTAATATGCCTGTGTAACCAGGTGTTCCAACTGAGCGCTTCCATTCTGCTTTTTATGTTAGAATTGTATACGGATATGTATTTCGTGTTGTGTGTGCTACATGTGCCACCAATCATATTAGCCGAGTTGTATTAATGAGTAATGACAGTTACCAAGTTTAAAGTCATGTAATTTTCTGAAGCATCGTGCCACTCTTGGTTTCAAATGTTCTCCTCTGCACCATTTTCTGTAGCATTGTATTTCTTTGTATTTCGATTTATATGTTCGTAGATAAACGATATTAAGTCGTTGTGCGATCAGCAACAGCAATGCTGTGTTAGCTGAATGTGTGCGACATTATCGAGTTTAATGGTTTGACGGTCTTATTCCGCGTTCCTCTTTGAGAATATCTGTGGCTGTGTGCAGCTGTGGCAGTGTACAGCTGTGGTTGGGTACAGCTGTGATTGGGTACAGCCGTGGCTGTGTGCAGTTGTGGCTAAGTACAGCCGTCGCTGTTTACAGCTGTGGCTATGTACAGCTGTGGTTGTGTACGATTGTGGCAGTGTACAGCTGTGATTGTGTACAATTGTGGCTGTATAAAACTGTGGCAGTGTACAGCTGTGGTTGTGTACAATTGTGGCTGTATACAACTGTGGCAGTGTACAGCTGTGGTGTACAATTGTGGCTGTGTGCAGCCGTGGCTATGTACAGCTGTGACTGTGTACAATTGTGGCTGTGTACAATTGTGGCTGTATGCAGCTGTGGCTGTGTGCAGCCGTGGCTATGTACAGCTGTGACTGTGTACAATTGTAGCTGTGTACAACTGTGGCTATGTACAGCCGTGGCTGTGTACAGCTGTGCACCCACAGTGAAGTGCTGTAAGCTACTTGGTTTTCTCTCTATTGTCACTTCACAATACTTCCACTAACTACCTCAAGACTCTCAGCAGCAGCAGCAACCAGTTTCTCTCTTCTTCTTCTTCTTATCAACTGCAGGGCCGGAAATATTCAAATGAATTTCTAATCTGAAGGCGCTCTGCGTCTCCCAAGTAGCGCGCTGTAGTCGTCTCGGCTTCCCTTCTTCACGTTGCCTTCATAATTTTTGTTCCATATTTTCTCATCTCTCACAAACCACGGGTTTTTTATTGCCATGAATTTTACTTTCCTTTTCTCCATCTCACTGTTATACTGGTATTCTGCGTCCATTCAGTATTTTACGTGTTAATACCTAGTTTTCGGCTCCGTTCTGTTTTGGTCTCTTCTTTCGTGACGTCAGTAGTTTTATGTGGCCAGATTTGATAATATTACTACATCATTTCACCTTCCACCAGTTGTACTCTCTCGCTGAACCACTTCACACACCACCAGCTCTCCTCTCTCGCTGCACCACTTCACACACCACCAGCTACACTGTCTCGCTGCACCACTTCACACACCACCAGCTCTCCTCTCTCGCTGCACCACTTCACACACCACCAGCTGCACGCAGGCACCTTGCTGTTAATTTTAACATGTGCAGTGTATACTGCAGTAGTTTCGGTAGGAGATTTAATGAATTGCTGTAAGTGCCGAGAATTTCTGAGTGTTTGGTTTGAGGTCAGATATATTGAGATGAGGGAGGTGCAAAAATTGCACACACTGTCCTGCTGTTCGTAGGTTGGTTTCTTGTGAATGAATGGCACACATCGGAAAGTGTTTTGAACCAAGATGCAGAGATGTGTGTTACCTGTGTCCTTTAGAACTGTTTCTTCATTAATTCAAAAGATACGGCATGAAGTGTTTCCGCCAGCTATCTGGCGCTAAATCCACTCTATAACTAGACGTATTTTCTTAATTTTTTTGTGTAAGCCGGCCGTTAGTTTCACTGATAATTACAGAAAAACTTGGTTACTTATTTCTGAATTAATTGATTATAAATTTTTTGTGTTGCTTTCGTCTCTTTCCTCCTTCTATGATGGCTTAAGATAATGTGCTTGTCAGGTATTGACTGCTGCTTCGTTGAGCCACTTCACTTTCTTGTACGTACTTGTATATTTTGCGAATTCTGCAGTGACATATGAAGTGTGCAGTGACACTTGCTAGTGAATCTGCTGTGAGGATGCTCCAAGACAGAGAAGGGAGAGCAGAAAACGTCCCTCTAATGCTCTTAGTCTTCACACTGGAGGGCGGACGTATCCACCCACTGCCCCAACCAAGTAAGGCTGTAAGTGCCAACGAGAATTTAGTGACGCCTTTGCCCATGATGGTGTCACGACCTGCTAAAGATGCCGTTGTTGTAGCAGTGGCGTGGCAGTGGTAAATTTACGGAACGGCGTATTAATACTACGATATTTTTGGCAAAATTTTAAAATCGAAAATTAAGGGACCGATGTTCATAAAACTGATCGATTGTATTGCTTTACCGTACGAGACTGTGGGATGTTATATCTGCACTGAGAATTAAAGCAAAACAGGTCTAGACAGCAGGTCCTACTGACTTCGGTATATTTTTCGGGCTGTATTCAATCTGTGTGTAGATTAATCGTGCCTCACCTTATTTCGCGGTCAATTTAATTGCATAAATTTAGCACTTTGAGAAAGAAATTAAGCTAAATTTTATGTATATATAATATAGTCCGAAACCCACGGACAATAACCTTTTGTCTCTAGCAACGTGTTTCTACATAATTATCAGGTTAACCGAATACAATATAAAAATGTTACTTTGTGTCAGTAAATATACCTCGTGTCTATTTATTTGCAGTGCTATATAACTGCCTGATAATATTGTTCACGTTGTTAATTTCTGCTTTGTTTTAGCCTTATAATTCCTTTTTGTCCTATGAAGTTGCACAGAGTCTTTTCTTTTTAAACGCTCTAAAAATTAATCCCGGTGTTAATTTGCTATATTTTAGTTTAGTACGTCCGTCAGTTTATTTGTAGTGTGCTCCTTAATCAATCAGTATTAACTCCAGGCGTGTGCCGGTGATCGCCACCTCCAGAACAGCCGACTGTCGCTTCACAACACACGCTCTTTGCACTGAAGGATTTTGTACCATGTGGAAAGTCAGCACTGGAGAGCGAATCTCACGCCACTGATTGTGGGAGCAGAAAGGAAAAGAGAGTGTTACTTGCGTTTTGTTTTAAAAGACATTAGCAAGAGTAAAGGCCCCCTGCCCCTCCCCTTTGGTATTATATAACGCAGTGGAGCTGTGCATAAGACTCGCTGGGAGGCTGAGGGAGGCGACTGCAGGAATCCGAAACACGCATGCAGGCACTTGCGTGCTCGTCACGCCTCGACAGTTTATAAGGTCACATTATATCGGATTCCGTATCATCATTAGACCTCACTTCACTAAGAACAGGACAGTCAGGGGTGGAATGGCTTAGGGTCCTCACGTGGCTGTACAACGTGGTCCTTCACGTGACGGAAGATCTCGAGCTGAGGACGTTGATGTACAGGTTGCTGAGCGGGACGACGAAACAGCAGACTGGAGAAAACTGCACGTGGAGGAGCTTCGTGATTTGTACTGCTAGATGTTATACGGTGGATGAGATAGGTGGACATATAGCACGTATGGGAAAGAAGAGTTATTCATGCAGGGATTGGGTGGACGGAGAACTGTAGGAAAGAAATCGCTGGGAAGAATTGTGCGTAGGTGTAAAAATGATATTAAAATGGAAGACGGGGAATGGATTAATCGAGCTGAGGATGGGGACAATTGGAGGGCTGTTGTGAATACGGTGATGAACTTTCGAGTTCCATAAAATGCGAAGAGTTTCTTGGCTAGCTGAGGAAGACGGTCCTCCGCGGGTGGAGTTGTTCCTATAAGTCTTGAAGCCGTCGCGGCGACAGAATTCAATGAAACTTACTCTGGCAGACAGCAGCGTCAAGATGTGAAGGTTTTCCGACGTTTCGGAGACTAACTCCGTTCCCATCTTCAGGGTGTGCTGATAGTTTGGTAGCACCAAACCCGATGACTGGTGTCCATATCTGCGCTGTGTGTATCTCCGTTCGACTAACAGTTGGACAGCTGTTCATCAGTTTTGGTGCTACCAAGCCACCAGCACACCCTGAAGACGGGGACGGAGTTAGTTTCCAAAACGTCGGAAAAACTTCACACCTTGACGCTGCTGTCTGTCCGAGAAACGTCCAATGGTTGTTGCTGTTAAAATACACTTTCTTTAACACGAGTAGTCGAACTGCAGATGTCGCACTTCGTTGAATTACGCATTTTTTCTTTGCAAAGTAATATTTTGTGTGCGATGAAGGCACACAGGGGCAGTAGACGTACAACTCCACTCATTGTTGATCTCAACACTACATAAAAATGGTCAGCTTTACTCCCCGGCCGCTTTACTCCCGATGAGTGCGCCCGTTCAGTACTCGGCTGTTGGTCCCCATACACGGTCTGGACGTTTCGGAGTTGAGACAAATCCCTTGCCCCTGTTCGGAATCACTGTCTGAGTCTGAGGCCGCTTAGTTTTCTTCCGACAACAGCAGAAGTGTTCTAGCAAGGGACGTTCCTAACTAGCTAAATACCACATCAGTTCAAATCTCTCAGCACTTTGTCCTCGCGCTGGGAGTTTTCGAGATGCTTAATGCAGTTTGTTTCCAGCTCCTTGTACAGCGTTATCTGATTTTTTCTTGCATCCTCCCAGAGTGTGTTTACTGCGCGGTACGAAACGAGTCTTTAAATACAATTCAGTTTCATATTAATCATTGAAGTTAAGCAAGGAATGATTTTTTTTTCGATTAAATCTGTTGGCAAGCAAAATGAGCCGCACAGCGAGCCTGAAGCATCTTGTCACATAATGTGAGCAGACACGTAATAGGTCTTTAAGTCCATTCGTCATCCCAATTCCCTTTCTTTTTTCTCTCTCACGGTTGCGTGATCCTGTTTCTCTTCTGCTAGCACCGACTCGCCTTTTCGGCCTTAATCCTGCAGAATCTCGGACCACCGATAATCTCACCCGCCGGCCTACACAATCCCTACTGTTCCTCGCTTCGCCTAGCCTAGCCGTCACCCCTTACTTGTGCTGGTCGTGACAGGGCGGTAATTAACACAGAACACGCGCCACGCTGTGAGGTGAGCAAGGAGACGCTGTCTTCAAGCCGACACGTCCACACCACTGCTAAGCAACATTCCCACACCCCCCACACCCCCTTTATGTCCAGTCTTACATGGTAATGACATCGAAAGAGGGGGCGCCCGTTGGTCACGAAAGAAAATAATCACATGTGAATTTAGAGGTATCACAGCGGTGTGGATGGGGAATGTGGCGTTGTAATCGGTTACCTGCGGTTCGAATGAAACGTCCGAGATGAATAAGAAAGAAGAATGAGGCTTGTTCTCGGACATCTGCACCCTTGACAACGAAACATTATGCTCCTTCGAAACGTCGGTAGCCCAGTATTCAGTGACGCGGCGTCGTGTCCCAGAACAGAATACTAAGTTGTCACAGTGCCACTTGTCTGGATTAACCGAGGGACTGTGCCACGTTAAGGGAAGAACATAGGCTGAGGGTTTTCGGGCATACGGTGCTGAGGGATGTATTGGGCCTCTGAGATAGAACGTATCAGGAGACTGGAGAAAATTACAATGTGAAGAACTTCATAGTTTGTGCTGATCAGCAATTATTGTTGGGGTAATGAAACCAGAGAGATTGCCTAATCGTGTGGCACGTGTGGGCAAGGAGGGAGATGTTTCGAGGGTTTTGGTGGGAAAAACCTTAAGGAAAGAGGGACTTGGAGAAGATGGGAAGGTGCGAAGGTTATGAATTTGGTGTTACATAAATAGAGCGGTAATACGTGGTGTGGATTTCTGTGACTGGGGTTAGGGTCAAAGAGCTGGCTGTTGTGAAGGCGGTGATGAACATTAGGGTGTCATGAAATGCCGACAATTCTGTGAATACGTAAGGAACTGTCAGCTTCCCAACAAGGACGCCGTTAGTTACTTATCATAACACCTCACGGTGCAGAAAATGTCGTGGACAGCTGGTAGTGGCTGAGCTGATAAAGAAATGACGCACATTATGCAACCCGGAGGACAAGCACTGTGTGCACAAGAGCCGCTCCGCACCGTTACACTCTACTGTTGAACCTGTAAAATCAAATTCCAGTCTGCACCAAAGTCTCCTCTTGCATTGTGTCTTTCAGAGCACATTTTTGTGCGTTTGTCATCTGCGCTGCTCACAGTGCATGGTCTTCCTTTCGGGATAATCTAGTAACATTTCTTTAAATAATTTCGTTACGAAACTCCTCATTACCTTCACCTGTCGGAATAGGATTATTACAAATTAAGTTTATGAAAATGTAGTCCTGTTATTACCGGTTGCTGTCACTCAGAATGCAGATGTCGTGTGCAGTTATCGCCCGCCAGCTGTGAACTGAACACTACGTGCAGTGAGGCTTTCAGCTGAAGGAATTTTGATATGTCATTTGATTTCTTTTATCAAATATGGCTACATGTTTCGGCTTCACATTAATTCATCTTACGGCGGCAGTAACATTCGTACACAGACGAAAATACATAACTGTATATATATGTAATTGAGTCCATCGTTCCTTCTAGGAACATGGGTTGTCTATGAGTCCTTTCCACTTCTGTCTATCGGCTGCTAAGAACCTTAGTTCATTCCAGCTTCTACCCGCTTCCTTCACTCGAGAGCATTGGTTCATCAACAGATAGTCAGTCCGGCTTTTCTTTCTCATAGACTTATTGAAAACAATGAGATTTCGGCGCAGGTAGGTTGTTAGCCTGCCTGACCCATCCTGATGGTGGGACTGCCACCTTCTTGGCATCAGGCTGCCCCTTCTACAAACACCTGGATGTCTATGGCATTTCCTCCACAGCAGTTGGTAAGGTTATCCCGCCTATACTCGGTCACCAGAGCCTCGTCTGTGTTAACAGGGTCCGCTAGTCGGAAGGTGAGGTTTGTGTTTGGGAAGGAGAGGTTATGGTAGCTCTCCAGGAGCGTCACATCACTTCCCCTTAGACCCCATATGTGTGTGTGTATATATATATATATATATGTCTTGATCTTGAGTAGTAATGGAGATCTAAATTTTACAAATAGTTTTAAAAATTACTGTCAGAATATTGTTAAAATTGGTAAAAGTCATTAAATTGTATTGAGGGAATGACGTAGACGTATTTATGATGGCTTAGTACGCATTTTGATGTTAAGAGATTAATCGTACTACTACCACCACTACTACTACTATTACTACTACTACTACCACCACCACCACCACTACTACTACTACTACTACTACTACTACTACCACCACCACCACTACTACTACTACTACCACCACTACCACTACTACTACTACTACTACTACTACTACTACTACTACTACTACTACCACCACCACTACTACAACTACTCAGTGGGTACGGTTGCTCTTCCTCGGCTGTAGGGCAGGACACACAGCTTTTCTTTTGCCTCACCTTCCAGTACAAGCTGCTAAGGATCAGCTTTTTAATAAATAGTTTTTGTTTCGCGCTTCATATATTCTTCTTGTAATGACGTCTCATCAAACACACAGGCTAAGACACCCGAGGTCTAAGGCGATTGTAATGAAGTGTAGTGTGGTGACGTCACAGCATCTGCTTGTAGAAACCGACGCACACTAGGAGAAGTAGCAGTTCGGCAGTTTCCTAGACCCCGATCAAATACTGGACCTCCCGAGCGCACAACATAGGTCTGTGTGTAGTGGGGCTTATATATCGGGCATAAAGTGTTTGCGGCTGGTAGTGGGCCGGAGAGTGGAAATGAAATACTGCTGGGAATAGAGCACGGCTTATGGTATGTCGTGGGTGTACAGTGGGACATGGGGAGACGCACGTAGTGAGGAATAGAGAAGGGCATTAGTGCAGTGTACTGAGGCATGTAATGGTGTGTAGAGAGTGTCTGTAATGATGGTCTCACAGAGTTCCTGTCAACACTAACACAAACTGTCGCTGTTAGCCGGCCCTCCTCACTGCAGCATGCAGATCTCTGTGCTGTTCGCTAATTGTCTGTTCATTGTTCAGTTGTCTGCATCACACTACGTGTGTGTTTAGGTTTCAATCTCATCCCCTTCTGCAAATGACAAAATTTTCGCATCCACTAAACAGTTATTTTATCCTACTCTGTCTGGAAATATCCCCCCCCCCCCGTTCCCTCAAAACGCGCAAGACCGCGAACGCGACAGAAACAATTCACTGCGAAAATTGATTCGGCGTCGGGGGTCCATTGGCTTTCCCGCCGCCACCTCAATCCCGTCTCTGGTGCTCCACCACCTGCCCCCGACTGTCTGAGCACCTCCACGTTTCAGAGCAGCCCGCTCCCTATTGCCACACAAAACCTCCTCCGCCTGCTCTGCTGCTCCTAATTGATGCCTCGTTTCTCGTAGAGAAGCAACCCACTTCACTGTCAGTCGGTCAATAACAACAGCGGTACGTCCATTGGTACTGCCTGTCTGTGAAGTGGCGATGTTCAGTTGCTGAGCCTCTGTACTGGAGGTCCTAACACCGGATTAAAGGAAACAGCAAATATGACTATGCCAGGGGAATTACCAGAATTGGATCTGTTTTACGGTGCTGATGTAGAATGTACCGTGCGTGATGTCGAACTAACCAACTTTTCATACACTACAAAGTTGGTTACATAGTTTGAACTATTTTAGAGTGTTTCTGTATTGCGGCTGTCCCACGCGTCTAGCAAGCAAAATGTATTCTGTAGGATCCCGGTTTTGTTATAAGTATCTTATTTAACGACGATGTGAAATGATAACGTGATGGCTGAATGAATTAATGAAAGTGCAGAGGCCATTAATGGAATGATAGTGAGAGGAGAAAATCGAAGTAGTCGGAGAACCTCCTGTCCCAGTGCTACTTTGACCTTCACCAGTGTCACAGACGCTGACCTGGTATCAAACCCATTTCGCCGCGATGAGAGGCAAGCGACTGACCGCTGGGCCATAGAACAGCCAAGTTATGGATGCGAATCTGGGCCGGTATACCAGATTCTCTGTTTCAGGCCCTGTATGGTTTTACTCAGTCCTCCCATGGGAACTGCCTGCAAAGTATGGAATCTTTATTTTATCATACAACTGTCCGTTGTCAGTTACTGTCGGCTTGTTTATCGTATTAACGTAGCTCACTCAAAGGATCGCCCACACACGCAGTGTACCGGCGGGAAGTGAGAAACGGCAGTTGTCAGTTAAAATAAGGAACCTTTTACCGCCAGTTACGCAAAGACCACCTCCTTCCACATCTTTCCCAAGTTTTTCACTGCTTGGTTGTTTGACGGTGCGCTTACATGTTAAGTGGAGTGTCATTAGTAAACCACATGAGACAGCAGAATGCGGAATTACACGTGTTTCTTAGAATTGCTCTCACATTGTTTGAGGATTCTATCAAACAGGCGTCGAATGAGGTGGTTTGATGCTGATAAACACAGAAAGATAAAATATCCCGGAGGTAGTGCAGCCTTGTGTGCAGACTGATTAAAAACACGGTGGGAATATTGAAGATAGCTGTAACTCGTAGGTTATTCGAATCGGGTCTCTCAGGAATACACATGTAATGACGTAATTCTTCACGATTGGCAGCTTGACTTCAGCTGCACAACAGTCTTGTTCCAGGTTAGCTGATTCAAGCAGTGAAATGTACTGTTGTCAGGTTTGGTTAACTTTGGTGACATTAGTCACTAGAAGCGCAGATACAACTCAGCAGTGCTGGAAGAATGCTGTATCACTGGATCATTGGACCCTGACGTTTCGAAGGTGCCATGTTTCCTCGGAACTTCGGTGACCACAAACTCAGAGACACGGCATCATATCGCAGCAGATACTAATCCTCACCGACACTGCTGTGCAAACCTCATATCTCGGAGCAATATCAGATATCCTCCGTATGATTGCGGGAGAACCTGCAGAGTATACTGACCCGTCATACTGGTGTGTCGGAGAAGTTGCCTCTATTAATGGCAATTAAATTGTTTCGTAAAGTTGACTGTACTCTGCGTTTACCGATTGCGGGTTTGTCGTGTGTAGCCAAACGTCTGAAGCCTGTGATTTTTAATTCTTGAATATACCGAAAAAATGTTGGAACTTTCTTGGATTGTTGGAATAATATAAAGCCTGTTGACTTCTGATGTCATTCCGTAATGATGGCGATTAATAATCGAAACTTTTCGAGGCAACGCCAAGATGTCTTACGTGGGGCAGACACTAAAACAGGTCTGCAGAATGTTGGTGGACAGACACTAAAATAGACCTGCAGAATGTCGGTGGGCAGACTCTAAAATAGACCTGCAGAATGTCGGTGGGCAGGCACTAAAACAGGTCTGCAGAAAGTCGGTGGGCAGACACTAAAACAGGTCTGCAGAATGTTGGTGGGCAGACACTAAAATATACCTGCAGAATGTTGGTGGGCAGACACTAAAATAGACCTGCAGAATGTCGGTGGACAGACACTAATACAGGTCTGCAGAATGGTGGTGGGTAGACACTAAAATATACCTGCAGAATGTCGGTGGGCAGACACTAAAACAGGTCTGCAGAATGTTGGTGGGAGGACACTAAAATAGACCTGCAGAATGTTGGTGGGCAGACACTAAAATATACCTGCAGAATGTCGGTGGGCGGACACTAAAATAGACCTGCAGAATGTTGGTGGGCAGACACTAAAATAGACCTGCAGAATGTCGGTGGACAGACACTAAACCAGGTCTTCAGAATGTTGCTGGGAGGACACTAAAATATACCTGCAGAATGTTGGTGGGCAGACACTAAAATATACCTGCAGAATGTCGGTGGGCGGACACTAAAACAGGTGTGCAGAATGTTGGTGGGCAGACACCAAAACAGGTCTGCAGAATGTTGGTGGAAAAATGTGAAGGTAAATGACAGTTAGCAAACCGTGGATTTAACTTTGAGGAAATCATTGTGATGTGTTTTGGAGAGAAGGGTGATAGAGGGGTTCAGCAACGGAACTTCGTGAATGCGTCTTTCTCTCTGTCCTGACTTTTGCAGAAGAATGAAGACGTGTCTCTACCACCTGAATACCACTAATGTGCCCTTTACATCACAATTCTGTAAATTGTCGGCTGTTACGTTTTCTATATAAAACTGTCTTTCGAACTCTAAACTTGCGCCGTAGTTTGAGGCTCGTTTATAGTTCTTTTAGGCCGGTAAGTTCGGCAGCTTCTTGACTCCTATATTTTGCACCGTCGTGACGTGATACAGCTTCTCTGTCTCCCGACAGATATTTTATTTTATTTCGTCAAATTACAGACAGACTTCATGCCATTAGCCGACGGGGTGTGTCCGTAAAAGTCAGGGTTCGGTCCCCGGCCAGTTTATTGAAAATTCGGTTTGGGTACTGTGGCACTGGGATGAGTTTTTATTTTTTCTCCGAGTATTTACGTCCCCCCCCACACCAGGTTTCCCACCAAGGCGCCATACTCATTCATCCATCTCTCACCGATGGTATACCAGCATAATCTTAGCAAATGGCAGCGTCTTTAATAACACGATTTAAAAACAGAAGCGTTTTAATTATCCATTGGTGTAGGCTGTGTTTCCAACAGCACTGACGTGGGTAGAGAATTCAATTTTATCACCGCACTTTATTCCTTTATATGCATAAAACCGAGAAAGACTACGGACAGAACGCACAATACTACGAAGAAAGAAGGGGATGAACAGGAATGATACAATCCTGCTTCCTGGAAAACAATGAAAGTTATAAAGAAGAGAAACTCTTGTAACGAAAAACTGACGTGAAGAATGTTACAAGCCATTTTTTGTTATGGTGGTATCAGCTCGTCCTTTCCAATGTGCAACTTGTGTTCCGTACATATACTGAGTTTTCTCGTGCCCATTCCGTTCAACTGAATTATCACTCGTAACGCTTTTACAACCTATCAGGGACCAATAAAACTGACTTTAAGTGCCCTTGATAAGTGCTGCTTCTCATGACCCCTACTGCATTACATCTCTTCCCACTGCAAATCGTTCTTACAGTTTCTCGGCTATTCTTTAAGGCCGGGGAACTGAATAAAAAGGCGCTATGCCAGATAAACCTTCCCATTTGTCTAACGACTGTCTTATTTCCTTTTTCTCTTCGTTCAAACTCTTGCCACTTTTCTCTCATCTTCATGTCATTTTTTGCTTAGCCGCACTCCCTCTGCTGCTCGGTTCAGTCCGTATTGAAGTTTTATGAATGCTCTAATATCTGTGCCTGGAAGCCTTATACAAACAGTATAAGAACGCTGCCAGTGGCCTACACAGTCACTGCTGACTGTACTTTGAGAATTGTGAGATTTGAGGTTATCACAGCAGTGCTACTAAGGATTCAGAATCCTTGATTGGCCGATTTTTCAGAAGAAAATTAGCGCGTTCTTCTTCCATTGTGCAGCAGTAAAATAAAACCTAGCAGATGAAGCCATCGCAACGTAATTCAGCGGCGCTGTGAGTCTGTGCAGGCTGCGTGTTGCACACAGCCCATTGAGATTCCTGACCAAAACAAGTTATGCAAGAAATGTAGACACTATTGGCAAGTACAATGTCACTGCTGCGTCTGTTGTTGCGTGCCTTGTGACGTCACAGCAGAAGTTTCGACTCTGCTAAAATCACAAAATAATATTCAGGTTTCTTCACACTCTGTCGCTGTCTCCACTCACGTACCTGCGAGCGTCTCTCCCTCGTCTCTTTCTCAACCGCGTTTCGGATAAACTCGGCGCTGAAAATGTTTCTCCAACACCACAAACTATAGATAGTATATAGATTTTCACTTAGTAAAGTGCAAATGGCCACCTGAAAACACCTTCGGACAAACTGTATTAATTGCGTCAATATTTTTAATTCTCTTTCCGATTCATTCTTAACATTTCATTGTGCACTTTTATCTTTTATTCGTATTTAAACCTTCTGATAGCTCAAAATGTCTTTCGTTCTTACTGTCCTTTGTTTTGCATTTCACAATGTGTATAAGAAAACCCGCCATCTTATCTCAAGCAGCTACTCTTATCGTGAACATAATTTTTCACACACACAGTTTGTCATAACTCCGAACTGTTTCCGTCTATCTTGGTCGTCCTCAGGGAGTTGCAAGCATCAATAAAGCACATAAAAACACAGATGACTTTATGCGCATTTTGATAAACCAATTGGAGGTGTTTGTTGTATGTAGCATGTGCTTTGTGTGTTTATAGAGGTGTATATCGTTTGCTGTTGGGCATTACCAGGCTTAATGTAATTAATGTCCGTGCATTAATAAACAGTTCACAGAATAAAACCAACAAATGCACAATTTTAAAATTATATATGTTTCATTTTTATATATGATTTACTGATGCTCAGTAACTGCCTGAGGATGATCAAGATAAATCGAAAAATGTTGAGTTACGACAAACTGCGTGTAAAAAATATAACTTTAACATTAGTGGACTTGTTGGTTTTACTGTGTGAGCAGTCATTTTGCGGTTTGACGTACACAAAATGGCAGTGCAGCCCAAGCATAACGTAGCAGATTAGCTGTACTGCTGTCCTATCGGACGGCATATCTCGGTGACTGTAATTTGTAACAAATGCACGTTAAGTTCCGGTTCAAAACAACGTCACGGTCTTCCGAGTGAGCTAATTAGTAAACAAACACAGAACCTTTGAGTAAGACTTGTTTTAAAAAAGTTTTGCTCAGTTTCCTGGTCACATGTACCTATAATAAATTATTTCGCGGAGTAAGTGCGAGCCCGTCGTAACAAGTCAAACAGCGTCTCACAAAGTAAATGTTCTCGTCCCCACTACGGCTTCCCTCGACTCAAAACCACTCATTCCCTTTTCCTTCCTGCACACGACCAAACGTTTGAATAGCACACTTGGACAATCATAAAACTGAAAAGAGAAAGGAAAATATTATACAAGTATCTAATTACAAGTTTGTTTGGTTACTATTATGTACCGAAAACCTTTCATTTTAAGACTCTTTATATGTTAAAAAGCTCTTTATTTATTTCAATTTGGTTCAATGTTTTTAATAAGTCGGGCGTTGAATCCCAGCTTGAGTTCGGAGGGAATTTGCTCTTTTCTGCAGTAAAATTGGCCGTAATTGTTGTTCACTCCAAGCGTTTCTGTATAGCTTTTAAACTCCGTTTTCTGCTTATAGAGTCGAGCGAATAAAGGCTACTGAAGCTTTTGAAAAGCGAGGTAAAGTTCGCCATAATAGTGCTTTAGAGAAGACCACATGTGCTGCAGGGCACAACATAATTGCGGGCTGGCCATAGCGCGTGAAATGTTCAATTTAACAGTTTCCTCTGCACGCGTGTGAATTTGAAAGGGGCAGCAAAACAAGAAACCACGTTCGTGACAAACTGCTCCTTCCCGTGCAGTTTTTGAGTGCGGCATTTCACGACACTGGCAAATACTAAGATTCTGTACCGTCAGTGATAGTTCAGTGAATGAATATGGAACATTGGTGGGATGATTTTGACTGGGGAAATGAGATAAATGCGCGGAGAACATCTGTCAGAGTGGCCAAGGTTTGAAGCTGTATCTCGTGGGAGAGAGTCCGGCGGCTGATGGACCTATTCGTGGCACGTCCTTTCTTGTGTGACAGTCAAGTACACACTGCAGTGGGTTTCATTTCAAGGTTTTTTAAGTACCTTTTGTGTGAAAATGAAGTTCAAAAACTTGTTATAAAGACAATTGTGCACGACCTATTGCTGTTGATCTTCATCCCGAGCTGCCGACAGCAAACAGTGAGTGCATCAGACAGCGTGTTGAAAGTGACAACATTAATATGTTCAGCGAGTTGTAAGGCATCCTTTTTTTGGGGGGGTGGGGGGAGGGTCTGTGATCAGGCGCTTCATCCTCAAGTTTTGCCAAATCCAAAAAGCATAAATTCTTTCCACGTGCACGCCACCTGCCAAATTACTGTGTGTAGTGGCACTGTAAGTGTAAGTGTTATACTCACAGTGTTACTCACATAACTTTATTCTTGGGAATACGTGTGATTTGCACTGTTGCACTTCCTCCGACACTCCAAACTTCATTTAATCCACAATAAAATCTTCATAATATTTGTATATTGATTCCATAAGTTATTTATAATTACGTTGTGATCACGAAGCATTTTTTTCCGTTTCTGTGCAGATGTTAACTGCTATCGCTACTGCTGCTGCTCCGTATTTGAATATTTCCTTACCGCAGTATACAGTCAATGTTGCACAACGAAACATGTAGCCTTGCTGCTATACAACAGCAGCCCGCACGGCCCGAGATAGAAATAATGTGAAAGTGAGCCGTCGTTTAGTGTTGTCCATTGTACACTGTTTTACTGTTGCCACGTTTGCGAGTTACTGTGTGTGTGTTCTGGTTATGGAGTTTGTATCGCCTGCCAGTTAAAGTAATGCATAATTTTGTGTGTATGTCTGTACGTCACATTTTGAATCAAACGGATCAATCCAAGTGTTGTGTCCACCCCTCAAATTTAATTGTACGTAATTCAGATTTCCGTTTGTGTTGGCCATCCTGGCGTGCTTATTTCTCCATTCGACTGACCGGTCATTCCATCTGTTGATATAATTCTCTAACATTTATCGTACGGTTGTGCATATTTTTTTTAGAAATAACTCCAATTATCTGTACGTATCCATTTTCGGTAGATTTCAGTAAATCTGCTCTGCTTTAGCCAAGCGGCTTGTTTCCTTCTGATGTCGAGAAGCTGCTCCGAGGCTGTGTACGTTATTGGCTTCGCTCAGATGTACGGCCAGGCCGCTCCGCTCTCAGATGTAACAAAGAGCTGGATCCTACAGGAGCAGTGCATATCTTTCATAACGACATTCAACAGGCTGCACCTAGGCCTACAGGGTACCACAGCTGAACGCAGTTTATTGGTTGTTATGCGATATCCGACAACAGACGAAAGGAGCAATTAGGTGCAAGCAGTCTTCAGTTTTCTGTAACTCATTGTGAGCACAACCTCCGTCAGTAGTAATTAAGAGATGATTAATTTCGTGCTATGCTCTCTATAATTCCGTTCAGAACTTTTTCTCTTCGTGTCTCCCATCTTGATGCATAAAACATTACAATATGCGGATTTTGGGTCCTGAAAGGAAGTAGTCTTACTTGTGGGCACCTGAATTTCGGAAGAGCATTACACCTCCATCTTCAAACTTGAAATTATTGGGGTCGGGTTACGTAGGGTAGTGGTCATTCAGACCCACGGGAGGGGAGGGGATAATACGGAGCCCAACTCCAGCCAGTAGAACTGAGATATTAGCGCTGCTGCAAATAGGACATGGGGCTATGATAATTGGCTGTTTTGTTTTCTGTGGGTACAAAACCTGGTCTCTCAACCTAAGAAAAAAGTATAAATTCTCTCAGAATATGATAATGAATAAATATTACTACGTGACGGAGAGGACAAAGTAGGAGACAAGAGAACTGTAAGTAATGAGAGCTTCAATATTATTAGCGATGTGAAATGGAGGAGGATGTCAGTGGGTGTTGCATGTAGCACGAGTGGCAGAGAGGGAAAAGAACAGGAAATTCTATCGTTAAGTCTAAAGGAAAGTGACAATTTGAGACACCTGGGTATAGAGTGCCATATATGGCTGGAACTTAACTCAGGACATGGAACAGTGACGGGATTTTGTGAACACGGTTTTTTTCACCCGTTCAGTTGTTGCTGGATTCTGAAGAACGAATCTCACTAAAATTGATGCTTACTATACTTTGTTGAATAGGATTCCTTATACCAGTGTACAGTCCGTACCGCGCAGTAAACACTCTCCGTCTCGGTTACAAAAATCTGTCAGTCAGTGCTGTATGAGGAAATAATCTCTGTTTATTCTGAGATCCACACAACACACAAATACATTGTGTGGGCAGAACGTACAGTTTTTGAATGTTAAACCCGGTGGTACATATAGCAACCACCAGGCAAGACGCCAGTCTTCACACGCAGTACTCAGTAACTTGCACAGTTAATCTCTCATCACTGCTATCTGTCTGATCATTTCGTATCGTTTTTTGCCTCCTCTTCACAAAATATGTCGCCACCAGATTCCAAACTGTGGGATGCAAGGCATCGTTCCCCCTCCCTTTTTGCACCACCTGCGCATTCTTACACCATGTCTCCGCTGTTTTCCAACTCTTCTTCTCCTTTTTTTGTACCTAGCCTTAATTAAATCTTTCTTCTCCCTCGCTCTCGCTGTTTCCTAGCGCCTGTCGCTACCAACGAGATACAGTTGACGTCATGCGGTTCGTGATATGAAAATTACTACGTGTTCCACCGCTGTACGGTTTCTTGTAAGATGAGATAAGATACGCCTGTTTCTTTTCCAGTTATCACTATTCTGAATAAATTGTTTCAGTTTGTTCTTGTGTGTGCGTACGCGTGTGCCTTTTATTCTGTATTTCTATTGCTGTCCCTGTTGCTGCAGTGTGATGGGCAGGGCACTCAGATTGCGAGTTGAAGAGACGGTTTGCAGATGAGGAGGTTAGCAGTGAGCAGTTAAGCGGACCGCCGACAGCAGGTGGTCCTACATCCTGGGCGTTGAGCGCAGGGCTAACAACTCCTTACGTAAGATGTGAACATGTTATTTGTTACGCAGTGCTTACTGTGAACATGATATGGCGTGGATTGCGCTGTTGTGAACACGGTAATGAACCTTCGTGTTCCATAAATACGGACACTTTGTAATCCGCTTGAACAGCTTTCCGAAACGGTGTCTGCTGAACGATCGTATTGATGTCACGGTGAATTAGTTTCACTGACCGAATCATCAGTGTTTAAAGCTCCGGCGTGCAATCCACGACGCGTCCAACTCATTCTGCCTGAATTCGAATTCCGTATTTTGACGTAAAAAAGCGACTTTTTTGTGTCCCTGACGTCCTCTGCACTGTACCAAAATTACGCAACCTCCGTTATCGCAGGTGGATACAGGTCTGCCGACATGTTACGTTGTGTCGTTGGTGTTTCCCGACGTTTCGAATGAGCCTGTTTGTTTTTAAGACGAAGGCAGCACGATCCACTCCGCCATATACAACCTGCCACGTGGCTACGCGCCATGTTGGCGCATGTTTCAACGTAACGTCTTGTCTCCACGCTGAGGTCGCTGTGAGCACCGCAGTCTCAGTATTCTTTAACAAAAGTGCTTCTTTTGACATTTGGGGGTCTGCCGCCGGTGATTGTGACGTCCTAAGTTAAGTAGGTGCATGTCGACGTTTCGGATGGAACATGCTGCCTGCACCTTCAGGGTACAGTCTGCGGTTAACAGCAGCAGCGACAGTATCAACACATGCAGTTCAGTGCTCTGACGACTCTCAGTTTATCGGGAAGGAGACGGTTATGCGCTGTTTGAAGTTTTTTTTTGTGCATACATATATATGGAGTAACTGAGGAAAATTAGGGTAACTGGTTGGCAGTATATTGTGTGTCCAATCGCAGAATCTGGCCCTGGACCTTGCGAAAATGAAATAGATCAACAGAATAGATTATAAAGTGTCATATCCTGATCTGTACTGATTGCAGTGTTTATGAATGTCTGTTAGCTATTTGTGGCAGAGAGCTGACTGAATATGGCGTTAATGTAACTTTCAGAAACTTTATAATCTGCCCACACACTGTGTTGTGTGTTTTGTGCGGATCTGAGAACAAACAGCATTCACTGCTCTAAAGAGGAGTAATAAGTTCAGTTTGCCGCGCGGACGCAGTTCGTTTGTATCAGATCGAAACGAACATCTTAAGTACTTTTTACGTGACTATTGTGTTGCAGGGAACTGACAGAACGCTTCTTGACGATCCTGTATTGTGACAAATAAACTTAATTAAATGACCGTTTATATGTCACTTTGGTTTAATTAGACTTTATATTCTTCCCCCTTTTAATAACACTGGAATATCGGATTTGTATCAGCTCTACCTGTTGATTATATTGATAATAATAAAAATGAACTGTAATTAATGAATCCAGTATCGGACATTAAATTAAGCAGTTAGAGGCAGGGGTGATATAAATCCCATTTGAGTCTTAAATAAACTCATCTTCAAAAAACTCTCTGGTCTTTTTGTGCGTTAAAGGTTTTTATTTTTCCTGCTGCTCTCAGGCACGATCCATTGCCCTTCCCTCTTCTTTTCATGGCTCTTCTTTTTTTTTTTTCTCACCACTCTTCTCGTATAAAGAGAGACGTGAGGGGTGGAATCTGATTCAAAAGGGTGTCAAGTGCACAAACACTTGACACTTACCCTGCTACGAAGAGAATATAAAAAACGTCTAGATAAGAATAGAAGTCAACCCTACTGCTGTTCATCGCTTTTGACTCCCAAGTGGAAAGTACGAGATAATAAGACAAATATTTAACCGTTTTTTCCCCTGTAATCGTATTGTAATGTCAACACACCAAGCTATTTACATTTGTCGCGCTTCTACGTTAAACTGACAAATATATGAATTTGAGACAAATTACCGTTTTGTGATTATGTACCGCTTTGCTTTGTTGTTTGCAGTTTGACACCCACCTGTAAGAGCTGTGTGCATCTCACACAATACCGTACCAGATGAACTGTGAATTATTTATAAGGCGAAACTCCAGTATGTAATGTTTGAAAACCACTTTTCTTCCAGAAAATTGGGTCGTGAAGAAAGCGGTTGAATTTTTTCTACAAAAAAGTCTTTGATTACTGCGAAATTCAAGCAAACCACACGTATAAATGCTGAGAAGAAATGTTGTGCTGAATTTTTGTCTCCTGAGTTATGGCTCAGCATATTTGGGCCAGTAATTCGATAGTCCCCTGATACTTTCGAAACGTCGGGAACTGCTAGCGCATCGACAGCGTAACGTCTGAGAAGGTTTACCTCGGCAACTGCGCTGTGAGAAAGTCGAATCTCGTATGCCTATATATGTGGATACATTTTGGTTTTGAAACCCCCCTGAAAGCGAAAGCACGGATGACCGAGACTGAATTTTGCAGAATATGCGAGTCACTTGATGGGACGTGTTATTGATAGTCGGCCGTGTGCCGGTATGTTGTGTGTGGCATCCTTTGGGTGTGTTAGCAGAGAGTTAGTTACTGCGTGAGGTATGGACAGCACGTTGAAGGAACTGGATGTAACTTTCATCGTCAGAGCTGTGGGCGTGTTTTGCCTAACACTGTGCATTTGCCGATATATGACTGCTATCTAATTTTTCCGTTCACATCTCCAGTGTCAGCACTGGTGATTGCTTCTATTCACTATATAAACGTACTTCTTACAGCGTTCCGGTAACACGTCTAAATTAACATGTAGTAACGTCAGAAGTTAAAGGAAAAGAGTTATTGGCTCCGTGTAATAGTTCTTATTCACGTCTGTCTGCTAGATACGGGATTCGCTTCGCGTCTTCTTTCACTCCCTCTCCTATTTACATTCACCTCAGCCCCTTGGCAGGATCCCGGATCGGATAATTAAAACTCGGGAGAGGTTCTTTCGAGGGACTCAAAAGGGACTCGGCTGGGTGTTTAAAAACTGAGTATCGGTGACAGGTCACAACGAACTGCGTGTCAGTGACAGGTCACAACGAACTGGGTTTCAGTGACAGGTCACAACGAACTGCGTGTCAGTGACAGGTCACGACGAATTTCGTGTCAGTGGCAGGTCACAACGAACTGCGTGTCAGTGGCAGGTCACACGAACTGTCAGTGACAGGTCACAACGAAATGGGTTTCAGTGACAGGTCACAACGAACTGAGTGTTAGCGAGAAGTTACAAAAAACTTATTTCTGCACTCTTGGAGAGGACAAAACCTCAACAAAACTGGTTCCTCTTTCAGAGTGTCCTCACCTTAAAAACACAGTGCCACAGCGGTCATCCTATTAGCATGCATTTTGCCAGCTGTCAGCCGCGGACATTAGTAACAGCAGGAATCACCTTTTTAGGCTGTTTGTGTGGAAGAATTCTTGCCCTAAAAGAGTGAAGTCCTTCGGTATGTTACGGTGTACCGTTGGGTGAGTAGTGTTCGACGTTTTGAACCACCCTAGTTCCTTCCTCTTCAAGGCTCAAGTAATCCAATATGTGGCTGCTTCGTTCTGAAGATGGATGCACTAGGGTCCTTCGAAACGCCGGAAACCACTCGCCCAACGAGAAAGCGTAACATTCCAGAAGGCATGAGTCTTAAAGAACGCCGATAGAGGAACCTCAAGCCTGCAGTGTGTGCCTCTTTTAATCGGCCTATGTTAAGGAAAGTAGAAAATGATATGGCGACTGCGCGGTGTAGAGTTAAGTTGTTGATACGCCGTTGTCTGACGTGGGAAATGCGTGTGTTGTCTGTCACACTGTGGGAAGGGTTTCTTGTGCAGTAGCTGAATTGCGTCCAGGTATGGCGTGGTAGACACTGTTCTTTAACAGATAATGAGACCCTTAATTTAAATGCAGTGTGTTGCGTTGATCGTGTCTCTGAGTTCGGCTGCTGTAATTGGAAGTCCGTATGATACACTCCTGCGCAGTAAAGCTACCGTGCTCAAAGGCACCATACAAGAAACACCCTGTATGTAAATATGTGAATATAGTAAAGGCAGTTAAACGTATGCTCCACGGGTATGTAAGCATTTAATAGGCTCTGATTAATATTTAATGAAGACTGCTCATTTAACAAGCACACAGTAAAACTGAATACAGAACAGCGTTATGTGCAGACACAGTTGCTCTCTGCTACAGAAGTTGTTGGCGAGGCCGAGTGTCTGACCTTCCATGGTGTCGTGCGCTCAGGTGCACATTTCGTTGCAACGACAGTACACCACATTATGCAGACCATTAATAAGATGATATCCAGAATTGTTGTAACGGAAATATTCTTCGTTTGGGCATTTGTATCAGAGTGGAACTGACTGTGCAGCATCTGACTTCGCTGTTCTCAAATCCTGTGGGTTCTAATCCACCGAAATTCTAAACGATATCTCACTGGCAGTTCCTGCTTGTACACTCGGTCTTCTGACGCACACGTGACCAATCAGACATCTAGTCCGTATCCTTCCAAGCTGTAAAAAATTGCCACAGAATCAACCCGAAACAGCAATCTACAAAAGAGAGCCTCCGATGCGTGAAGTGCATTATCAGTTAAGCAATGCATATCTTGTGATTGGGGTGGTGTCGGTCAGCGATCTCAGAGTCACGTCAAAATAGTGCTGACGATGGTGAGTCTAGTGCAGATATCAGAAGTCTAGTCTAGATGTAACAGGGAACTAGGAGCAGCCGTATGACTGGTCTCCACCTCTCTTTATATTATGCCGTAGTGTGAAATCAATTCTTATGTGTTACCGCAAAACAAATAAAATAATTTAGACCAAATTTGGCATTGCTGTATACGTGCATCTTTGGGAGTATTATTTCGTATGATCCTATAACGCAATTTTTCTCGCATTTATATCGTGTTTTTCCTCGGGTAGTGCATGTTTCGTCCGTCTGTATTCTCGACCGAATTCTGTAACAGTACGAAATCTAGCAGTTTCTGCACAATTCCCTCATTTCCACCACCATGAAGTTATGTTAGCAGCTCCTTCTTGTGAACTGCCTGGCTAAAAATGTGTTATCTCCAATTCCCGCTGGAAGACATTGCATTACATGTAATTTGTTCTTGTAGTCGTGTAAGAGATGAAGTATTCCATAATTCCAGATGACCTTTGAATTCCCCATGAAGTGGAAACCAAAGATCACTCCAGTCAACTTCATCCCGCTCTGCGCGAAGGGGTGATCTTATGAAGATACCAACATTTACATTTCCACCACCTGTAGATTTAATGTTTTATCGAGCGAAACAAGGTGGGGGAATTGTTTCTAAGCCACTTGCTACCGCGGAACCTAGGCACATGGCGCATGGCGTCAGCCATTCGTGATAACTAACTGGCCGCTGAAGTAACCGGCAGTAGACGAGCGGCTTAAAAATGAGTTACAAGTGTTTCCCGCTCCTGCTGAAATAACGACACCCAAGTAATACAGCTAAATGTCCAGCTCCAGATAGAGGAATTACAAAGAACGGTGACAAAAACGAAAGAGGCCATTTGACAGACGAAGGTTTAGATGGGTGTGTAATATTTAATGTTAATAGAGAAGATGTGGAAATGAGGACGCGGTGCATTGTGTCAGTATAGAGGGCAGTGACAGCTGTCCTGAACGTTCGGCTTACCTACGAATTTCTTGCTTATGTCAATGGCTCTTAATTTCGCAAGAATTATTCTGCTCCATGGAGCGGACTGCGAAGGAAATGATAACACGTATTGTTGAGCAGATCTGTACCTGGCTAGTTACATCTGTACAGTAGACTGTTACATGGCTGATTTATAGGTATATGTATTCAGTAAACCGTCGTGCACAGTACAGCAAATTCTGAGGGTGCTAGTTGCGGCCAACGTAGCCTTATAAGTCGCTAAATGTGTTGTGCATGGCTGTCTAGCGTATAAATATGTCTATTGATCGGAGCACAACAGGGACATATCACTCAAATATTAAAAATGGCCAATTACTTGTGTAGTGTAGACCATTGCAATACCAGTTACATCTACACGGTAAACCATTACATGACGAGTTACATCTGCACAGTAGATTATTACATGGCTAGTTACATCTGTACATTAGACTATTACGTGGCTAGTTACATCTGCACATTAGACTGTTACATGACTAGTTACATCTGCACAATAGACTATTACATGGCTAATTACATCTACACAAAAGAATATTACATGGCTAGTTACATCTGCACAATAGACTATTACATGTATAGTTACATCTGCACATTAGACAATTACATGGCTAATTACATATGCACAATAGACTATTAGATGTATAGTTACATCTGCACATTTAGACTATTACATTGCTAGTTACATCTGCACAGTAGACTATTACAAGACTAGTTACATCTGCACATTTAGACTATTACCTTCCTAGTTACATCTGCAGAGTAGACTATTACATGACTAGTTACATCTGCAGAGTAGACTATTACATGGTTAGTTACATCTGCACAATAGACTATTACATGGCTAGTTAACATCTACACAGTAGACTATTACAAGACTAGTTACATCTGCACATTTAGACTATTACCTTCCTAGTTACATCTGCAGAGTAGACTATTACATGACTAGTTACATCTGCACAATAGACTATTACATGGATAGTTACATCTGCACAGTAGATTATTGCATGGCTAGTTACATCTGCACAAATAGACTGTTACATGGCAAGTTACATCTGCACCGTAGAATATTGCACGACTACTTACATCTGCACATTAGACTATTAACATGGCTAGTTACATCTGCACAGTAGACTATTACATGAGTAGTTACATCTGCACATTGGATTATTACATGGCTAGTTACATCTGCACATTAGACTATTACATGGCTAATTACATCTGCACAGAATACTATTATATGACTTGTTACATCTGCACCTTAGACTATTACATGACTAGTTACATCTGCACAATAGACTCTTTCCCTCTGTCTGTAAAATATCACATAATCTCGTAACCTACAAAATACCAAACAGTTATCAAAACAATAAAGTATTGCGTCTGATTTTTCATGTAAGCAACAAAATGTCACTGTATGCTTATTACGGAGGAACATAGTGTGCGTCTGCCCACGCGATATTCAGGACCCTCGGTCCGTTTGCTGTCGCTAAGGTGTGCAGTGCCTGACCTACCGAGTGAATATTGCGGTCTTTATTCTGATAAACTTTTGCCTCAGATCGCCCTTTTTAAGGCATTCTCAACGAGGCACGAAGAACGCCTCATTTGCAGACCACGTCCATCCGTCCGTCCGTCTGTGACCAAATGTCAGCCATTAACCGTTTGTAGAATTTTGCCGTATGTCTGTATGGGAGTTCCTTACTGAAACTTGCCCATGTATCATTAGTTCCGTGGATATTGGCCCAAGAGCAGTTGTACTTCACTTACGAGCGAAAATAAATTTCTGTCAGACTGGTCGTATTTCCTGACCACTTTCTGTGAAATTCCGTATGTCGTTGAGCAAATGCAAGTTTAGTGACACTCAATGTAGTGTAAACCTCAATTTTCTAAAGGGCGTACATGGAGTTTTGCACATACTTCATTTTTGGGGAGGGGAGGGAGGGGAGAAGTCGTTTCGGCGGATGTTCACGAAAATTTGTTGAGTTTTGGTTGTGTCGTGAAAATCGGCTCAGCGAAAGCAATACGTATGTAGGAGCATAAATAACTTTGTATCAGTTCTTCCCATATTTATTGCGTGATTTGTGTGAAAATCGGTCCGAGAGATTTGAACCTAATGCTGCTGCTGTTTTATGAGTTTCCTGATAGTCGTCGTGTGCAAGGCCGTGCATTTCTTATGGTTGTAAATGGAAGTACGTTTTGGCGCGTACTGTGAAAGTTATGCCATTTTGTTAGCAAAGAACACGTTTGTGAGGTCTCCTGCGTCAGGGAGTGCGCTATTTGCAGTCTTACAGGATTTGCATATCGAGATTTATGTACTTCGTGCTAGTTGTGAGTGTCAGACACTCAGTACTCTTTGTTTGTGCCTGAATAATCTGGTAACCAGCTGTCCAGCAGCACACACTGCAGCCTGTCTGTGAAATCTCTTGCTGCTGCCCGAAACCCAGTGCCCATTCGTCGATTGCACAGTCTACATTCTGGTCGCTCTATCGACCGTGCTGTCGTGACACTCCGTCTTCCCCTTACAGACAAATTTGCGTACGCCTAGAAGCCAGGTGTTCCAGTAGAAGCCTTTTTTTTCACGATTTTCTGAGTAGCTTCAGTGAAATTGCAAATTAGCACCGCCCTCTGTTTATAGCAAGGACAATTAGCTTCCGAGCAAAACAGTGAGATGTTAAACATTCTTCGTGTTCATTATCCTGTCGCTGGCTTCTTTTCCATTCAGGCTGTTCTGCCTTTCTTGACGTATCGCGTGTACAATCACACATGTAGCATGCATACACATGACGGCACATCGTGCCGGTCGGTCCTTGTCGGTCGAGGAAATTACTCCTTCTCTTGCTACCCCACATCCAGACAGCTTCCCTCTCTTCCCTCTGGTTTCGTGATCAATATCCCTTCCTTTACCTCCCTCTTGGTCCCTCTTCTCCCTTTCCCCTTGTCTTAATTAGGAGCCTGAATCTGTGGCGGACACACACACACACACACACAGAGGCGGTTCTGCTGTATGGGACCAATATAGGCTCAAGCACACCCACCTTTCTTCTCTTCCTTATCGAGTCTCTAAGGCCTCAGCATCGACACGAGCGACACTTCTATGACGGCAGAAGCGTTTTCTGTAGAATCTAACGTAATTTTAATATTTTCGTCTTTATCCCCAGTTTTCGCATATCTTCTGTTTCTGTAATACAGCACAGTCCGATATATGTACTGCAGTCAGGGCTTCACAAGGTGAAGACCTTCTCAACGTATCAACTCCATGCCAAATCTCAGCTCCCTTTAAACTGGCTATTACTGCGACGATCTGGCCTGAGAACGACTGACGTGTTCTAGCTGTTTCTTTATAATACCGGATTTGTAACTGATTGTCTTGTTTAACGTCACAACTTGCATTTTTCTTCATTCGGACTCACGCGTCACTTGTTTATTCCCTTACTGGAACTCCTTTTAAAGTAAGCATACGGCAAGAGACTGTACAAAGGTTTCTCTTGCACTGTAGCGCCAGTATCAGTGCAGTTGCAGCTTGTAAATCAAAAGCTGCATTTACATATCTCGGTAAGTACATACGTGTGCATATTGCCCAACAATAGCTTTTCGAGTCTTGTTTGTTTCCCAGCTATCGTCTAAGTTCTCCAAACACCTGTCTGAGATTTTAAACCAGTAATGTTCCCGAAGTTCCACCACGTTATTAGCTTATTGACATCGTATGTCTGCATTATCAAACTTCTGTTCTGCTTGTTTACTTACTGACAGTCTGTCCCTAATTTGGCTGCTACCACCAGATAGTGACCAATATCAGTCAACTCCCCTGAGATATCGAACATAAGTATGCTTGAACGCCGTCTGTCGATACGTATCAATCTCGTTGCCAGTCTTCCCACCAGGAGAGGTCCACGTGTACTTATGAATATTTCGGTGCGGAGACATCGTGCTGTTAACAGCTACATATTTTTATGTGGCCAAGTTTAGCTGCTTCTCGCAAATGTCTTCTGTGCCGCACGTTGAACTGATATCACGTAACGGCGGTCCCTATGTTCTAGTTCTTCCTGTTCCTGCTTCCTCGCTGTTCCGTTTGTACAGTAGCTTACAGACGTAGGCACCACATTTTCCTTTGTTGTCCAAAAGCTTTGAAGCAAATGCTGTCTGAATTATTTAATTCCATCGTGGTCCGACAGTTTTCTCAGTTACTATGTTATGTTTGACAGCCTGTATACCATAGCAGGCTAAGTAGAGTTGCACATTTATGTCCCAGACGGCTTTAGAACTGCTCGTATTTGGCCCCCCTGTTATCTTGTATTACGTTTTGAACTTTTAAAGGCTAAGATCAACCTGGATTATACATAAGATTAATTTCCTACCGCGCAGTAAACACTTTGCGTCTTGGGTATGCAAACCTTTCGGTTACTGCTGTATAGAGAGCTTTTCGCTATGTGTTCTGTGGGCAGAACGTAGCATTTTGAACGTTAAATACCGTGTTACTGTATTACAATAGTTCTGGGCTTTGAAGGGTTAATGTCCACAACGAGACAGGTATTTTAGGTCAGCTAACGAAGTTATGATCCACTATTGCAATGAATTATGGAAGTATCTAATAAATAATTTTAAGCCTAATCTCTCTTTTAATCCAATCACCTGACGCCCTCGCAGCACAGCCCTGTGCTGCGTTTTCTCTCGTACTTGCTCTCTCCCCATGTTTCCTCGTTCAAGTTCCATTCCGTTGTACGCAGTGTTCATTTGGACTGTGTTGAATGAAAGGTACACCTGTTGTAATTATACTACAGTTAAGTCCGATATTAGTAATGGAATATCTCTCGTTTATAGAATTGCATTTATACGGCGGGTGTTGACTTGTTAATGAGCTCTGTTGGTTCGTGGAATCTGTGTTGAGGGGCCGGGGATTAAAAGTGCTTAGTAGCCTTATAAATCAAATATCAAGGATTCAAGTTAGATTATTTTAATGAAGAGAGAATGGGAAAGGAGGTTAGAAGAGGGGATAGACAAGGCACCTTTATGAAATGTAAATGTCGTGCTGGCAGAAGATTGGAGGGTGTAAGAAACGCCTGGTACTTATATTAAGAGACATTTCTCTAATTTGTTTCACACTTTCGAAACTTTTCTTCTGCTTCCAGATATCTCAGCCAGTGCTGGTGATAGCAGTCTTACCATTCCCGTCACTGTCAGCGGTAGCAGCTGCAGGAGAGAATCGGTCAGATTTCACCAGGCAATGAATAAGGTAGGCACTGTACATCATACATCAATAGGAGGTTTGAGGTTCTGGTGACAATGACTGCGAAAAAGAACCGTGTTATACAATGTGACGTCCTTGGTTCTGTCGCCTAGACCTATCCTCTTACATTTCGGATCAACTGATTGCCTTGTTTTGAAAGGTAGAGCACACCCTGAAGATTCAAGTAGAAAAATTACTCGAAACTTTGGTCTCATCCTAGTACCGCGTCACATTACAAAAGACCTTCATACGAGTATTTACTGCCGTGATAATCTGAGATATGTCACAGGAATAGTGCGAAGTCCAAACTTGTTCGCATCCTCGAATATGCTTATTGGTAGGAACAATAGAAATGAACCTGTC
>Ga0131853_10002617_pt1 | contig 32137 bp, 26 predicted proteins | sample TergutLab28metaG_FD_92764 | JGI IMG/M metagenome (GOLD analysis project Ga0131853, IMG submission 92764) | Labiotermes labralis P1 segment gut microbial communities from Petit-Saut dam, French Guiana - Lab288 P1 (version 2) (version 2) | ecosystem: Host-associated > Arthropoda: Insects >... | reverse complement strand
TTTCTGTTAGAGGCTGAGTCGACCCCAGGGCCATAGTGCGATCGGAGGGATTTTATGTCAATGAAAAATTCCAATGACACCAGCTGGGATCGAACCAGCGACCTTCCGATTTGTAGCACAGCAGATTAACCACCGCGATCCCCTTAGTTACTTCATAGTAACTTTAATAAATTACTCAGAAATCTTAATTGCATTAGTAGTCAAAAATATTGTGTTCTACTAATCCCGCGCCCCAAACACCTACATTTTTTTAAATGTCCTGGTTTGGGTTTTTCAAAAATGGGATCCCTAGTCTAGAGCCATGCATGTCCAGGAGGCTGATGAGCTTCATTTTCAGTGCTGTCACATGCTATCATGTTTTTAATTGCCCTCTTCGCAGTTTCAATAGTCAATTCGACGTCTGGAGAAATGCCATCAGTAAGGTCAAGAGCTGGAAGTTTCTGAACAGTCTGATGGGGTTTCCTTTTCCACCTCCACAAACAAATTACAATAAGTGATGGGTGACATGTCACGGCCTCCGGAAAGGAAGGCCAGCCTCCACCAGCAGGGTTGTGGAATGCTGTTGATTGTACGTTGATTTTTCAGCCGACAAAATAACTAATGAACCAGAGGCATGACACACTGGTCCCCCCCACCCCCCGCCTCCACCTCCTCGAATCGGTAATCGGTGGCGTACCCTGTGAATAGTAGCAAGCTACAGATTTCTAAGAATACCGCCTTCTGCCAGAAGGATATAATAGAGTAAAAAAATAAATAAATAAAAAATAAAAAGAAATTTTAATATTCAAATCGTTTGGGGGAGGGGAATTGCTCCTGAGGCGCGGGGCCTCCTGGCGATTTCTCTGTGCCATTGCTACGAATACAGGTTGCTATGCCCATGCGTTCTACAGACTGTGATGTCAACTTAGTAAAAACACCGAGGAGGTGTAAATATTACGCGAAAGCGCCACAATGCTTCGTTATACGTACACTGCCGTCTAGTTTTATGTGCATGTGTGATTTTCTCTTTCTGATGATATTTTAATTATTATTCGCATAAGTTTTTTTTTTATTTTGGGGGGGGAATTCGGTATTGGCGGTGTTGCTGAATGATTGAAGAAGTTGTAACCCTAAACTTTTGGACCAAACTGAAACACACACAAGGAATTTAAATGTATGTATGTATGTGTTTGTATGTATGTATGCACTGTTTATCACCTAAAATTGTTCTTTTTCTGTTCGCTTTGTAACTCACCTACGGAAGATATTAACATGATATTTACTGTGATGATAATGGTGGCGACGAGGAAGTACTTATATGTCTTTGCTTTCATTTGAGAAACGTAAAAGAAACTCAACGCTCAATATGATGTACAGCAATGTGGAATTAAATACTCTGCTCATAAAGAACGTAATTTAGTCTTCCCCACACGAAACATCCACACTTTGGTCACAATACTTTTAGTCTCTTTATTTAAGCTTTTAACAGGCGTACAAATTCCATAACGTGATCTGAAAAAGGAAACCATGTCGTTTGGTAGGGTTATCAACGTTTTGAAGGAATATACTGTATCCATCTTCAGCAGGCCATCTGAATATGAAGGTAATATGTTCCTCCAAAGCGATATCCCCTATCAGATTACGTAGTACCATGACACAGGACACAATTTCAGTCTTTCTGCGTCGAGTGTGTGGCATTGTACGGGGAAGAAATATTAGTTAACTATCTTACCGATGATGATGTCGAAGTGTAACAGTAGTTGAGCAAGGTAGCCACGCGAACATAGTTAACAACACAAAAAAGAAAAGCGGGACAGTCGCAATGTGACGTAATTTTCCATCTCGTATTGCCACGGATTAACGTTCGTTCTCTATTCTGTGGCTCTAGTCCGTGGTCGGACTGACAGAAGACGAAGATGGTTGACGAAGTAACGAAGAAAACTCTTAGTTCTATACCACTTCTTAAAACAAAGGCTGGTCCTCGTGATAAAGATTTATGGGTGCAAAGACTGAAAGAAGAATATCAGGCCTTAATTCAGGTAGAACCACTGTAAATCTTTATTAATATAAGTTGTGTGTTAGTTCGGCCATATGTGCAGCGTAAGGCACATGCCGCTGACGTGTTTTGCTTCCATTTGGTGTTGAACTTGGTGTTTGATGTTGTTTTACTTTTTTCACAGTATGTACAAAATAATAAAAGTGCAGATAATGACTGGTTTCGGTTGGAGTCTAATAAAGAAGGAACTAGGTGGTTCGGAAAGTGTTGGCACATTCATAACTTACTAAAATATGAATTTGAAGTGGAATTTGACGTAAGTAGAGTGTTACAGAAAATACTGACAGAATAATTTTAATTCTAAGACATATTTTTATCTTAAGATATACTTACATCCTCTCTTGTTCAGATTCCAGTGACATATCCAACTACTGCACCAGAAATAGCACTTCCAGAGCTTGATGGAAAGACTGCAAAAATGTATAGAGGTGGAAAGATATGCTTAACGGATCACTTCAAACCACTGTGGGCTCGTAATGTTCCAAAATTTGGCATAGCTCATGCCATGGCCTTAGGAGTAAGTTTTTTTTTTTTGTGTCAGTAATAAATTTGACTAAACTGAGAGTGCAGACATGTTTGTAACAATATGGTGACCATGTAGAGGAATGATTCTCAGCCTTTTGCATTTTATGTTCCATAGTCATTTTGTGAAAAGACCATAGTCCGTTAATAGTAGAAACAAACATCGATTTCCAATGAGTGTATTTTAATGGTTATATGAATTTTAATATTATATTCATCATTAATGTACCTCCTTATTTTTGACATGTCATGTCCAGCATGGGGGACCATGAAGTTCAACTAGTGGGTTGCGTCCTGCCAGTACAGAAACAGCATTGTACAGGCTTCACCTACAGCTGACTGATTTTTATATATGCCTATAAGGCCAGTATAACATGTATTGATTAAAGTAACATGACTCACCTTAATTTAACAATTTGAATTTTGTTGGTAAAGTATGAAAGTATGCCCAGATAAAATATATATGCTGCAAATACGTTATCACAACAATGTGTGAAAGAGATGTAAGTAACTGCTGACAGTACTGTAAAATTATACCATTATATGAAGTGTGATTGTAATAACATCATGCCACTGTATTTTCAGCTTGGACCTTGGCTTGCTGTGGAAATCCCAGACATGATTGAAAAAGGAGTTGTTTCATATAAGGAAAAAACTGAAGGATGACTATGCTAGGCATTAGGTCAAGAAACTGCAACAGCATGTCAGGTTTGTAATATGAATTGTGCAAAGTTGATATTACAATTATAAGTTCAATTTCATAAAGTCTGTGCATTGTTTGGTAGATGAAACTGGAAGATTGTCCCCCCTCCCCCAGTCACCAACATTTTCAATAATTGAAATTATGATAAAAACATCCAATTATAGTATCAGTAGTGAATAATGAATTAAAGAGGGTTAGAAAGGAAGTGGTAGTGGCATGAGATTTGAGGTACCATTGCAGCATCTGGTTGGAGGTATTGAAGACCATAAAAAAGAAAACCTGTCTGGATAGCCAGTGCCAGGTGAACATTTGAACCCTGGACCTCTCAAGTATAAATCAGGAGTAATTAGGTTACTGATTGTTGTCACTACATTTTCCATACTCTCTCCACCCATCATGAATCCCCGGGTATTTGATATGAAAATGAAGAGGTGTGGATGCTAACTGGTACTTACCCTGAACACTTCATGACTGGAACAGCTTGTTCGAATTTTGTTAAAAATATAATACATCAATACATGCCAACAGAACATTTAACAACATGGGCATGATACGTATAATGGAACATTGTGGCACACTGGTGTAACCATTTTTACAGTGGAAATGCAACAGTGCATCAATGTTGGAGAAAAAATTCATTGAACATAAAATGTATATTTTGTCTGAAATATTTCTCAATCCAAGAGGAATTCAGTGAGTTGTTATAAATTTACATAGGTGTTCAGGTAAAGTACCTGTTATTCTTGTCAGATTTTAATCAGACTTCAATTTTCTTGACAGATTATCAACAAGTGCTGAAATCTCATAGTTCATAAAAATCTGTCCCATGGCAGCTAATTTGTTCCACTCAGATGGACAGACATGACAAAGCTAATAGTCGCTTTCTTGCAGTGTTGTGAATGTGCCAAATAGTGTTATATTTTACATTCATTGAGTCACATACAGCCCAATACATCAAACAACAACTGACCTCTTTGGCTGTGAGTTGCAGTGTTTCATGACATAGCCCCAGAACTCCAGACACATGAAGATGAGTTATTAAATTGTATCTCATTCCCACAACTTAAAAGATATTTAATAAAATCAGTGTCTATTATCAGGTGTGTTATTTATTTATGCTGTCAGCTGCTAAGATTGTGTGGTGTTAGTGATAGATAAATGACTTTGTATTGAACATTGGTGGAAAGATACTGACAGGAGAAAACCAAAGTACTTAGAGAAACCTGTCTTGGTGCCCGCGTGCACCACACATCCCACGTAGGCTGGCCTGGGATGGACCCAGGCCTCAGCAGCAGGATCCATCCTGATCCTGCTAGCAAGCAGTCAGCATAACCTGTATGACATATTTCTGTTGCTGTATATACAGTACTCAGCTCCTGATGATGGACAGAAAACCTGTCTGAAACATGTAGAGTTCTATTCCAAAAATAAATTTGAGAAATTAGTGCATCTTGTTGGTTTTATTATAAGAATAAATCTATACATGTACACACATTAAGGCATGGCTCTAAATATTTGAACATCCTGTTGCAATCATTAGTATAACTATATGCTTCAGTTAGATACAGCAGTATTGTCACCTACTGTGTAATACTGCATGTTTTGGTACAGCTGCACCATCATCTCAAGAACATGCGGTGTTACTTTATGCAGTGCATTAATTGAAATATAGTATGATACAATTAGTAAGAGATAGAATATTAAAAACTTGTCCATAGATAAAACTTAGAAGAGTTTTGTGAGTGCGGCTGTGAATGTCAAAACCACATCTTGTAGAAGTAAGAAATGTAATATTCATGGTTGAATTTATGAATTCTGGAGTATCTTTGTCATTGTGCCTACACGATTTTGAACATGGTCTTGAGAGAACACTTCATTTGCCTCACAGGAATGATCAGGATCACATGTGGTAGTTATACTGAATGGGAGGTTTTTCTTTTGGTGTATGGTGTTACTGGTGGGCATGTGAAGGGTGTTTGATTGCATTTCACTTCTTGAAATAGGCCCGAGAGAGTGCTGTATGTTACTGTAAACATTCAGTTAAAGCAGCATATTCTGGAATCACATTTGGCAGTCTGGGACAGAATGGGATAATCTGCTTCCCTGATTGATAATTCAGCCATTTTTTCCTCTTCATAACTATTTGGTTTTTATAGTTCTTTTTGCCGATACCTGTTGGTTTCTCTTGCTATTATTTGGACTTGTTTCAGGGGGAATTCATTAACCTTTAACGGACAAACAGGACAACGTTATTCCATTAAACATAAATCCTTTTCATCGAAAAGGGAAAAAGTATTGCAGTTAGCACTTAAATTGAACAGTGCTCTGGCCACAGCAGAAACCTGGCATTTAATGGCCTGGATGCTAAAGGTTAAATTGCAGTAATGAGAACTGTGCTTTGAATGAATTTCATGTGTCCGTGCAGTGACATGTATTATGTTACAAGTGAGCATCTCTTCTTGAAACGTGATGAATTTCTTCAACCAAACATTATTTTTTGTTATTTTTTAGCACACAGAAAGTGGATGTAATATTTTTTATGGCAACATGTGTAATATATTGGGAAATGGAAATATATATATATATATATATATATGTGTGTGTGTGTGTGTATATATATCTGTAAGGACCATCTAAAACACTTTGCAATTAAAGTATACTTTTCAGAAAGTCACAGTATTATTGATCCAAACATGACATGTGTGCAATATAACATAAGACATGAACTGATTTTGTAGTAGAATATGTAATGGTAGTCAATAATAATCCATTTTTTATGAATAATGAACAGTTATTATACAGAATAATATGCTGGGAATTATATACTATGTATAATTGGTGATTATTAAAGTTTCTTCACTAACAGGGACAACATATTTGGCATAGTGTCTATTGCATGGGCTGACTGGATGACCAAGGTAGTCATGGTTCTTATGATGACAGGGTCATGGGATTTTCTCCTCTCCAAAGCATGCAGACCAGTTCTGGAGCCCACCCAGCCTCCTGTTCAATGGGTGCTGGACCATGAAGCAGGCCAGTAGCTTCCAATCTAGTGCCAAAGTTAAGAATGCATGGGACTAAACCTCCACTTCCCCATGTATTAATGGCATGGTGTTTAATTAATCACAGGAACACCTGTACCCTTACCTTGATATGTACTGTATTGTGCCACATAGTATGGTAATCTTCTGACACCACACATGCACACACACACATTTCAGTGTCTACAATGCCGAGAAAGGTTTCTAGAAGTCATTTTACTGCCATAACACTTAATGCAACTCTCTCAAAATAAGACCCTTTGAAGGAGATTTTTTTATTTTGATAACATGACAAACCCCTGCACAACCATAGGTTTTTTTTTTTTAACCAAGTCGCTTCACCACAAGCATGCTGTGTGGGAATAAACATTGTTGTGATAACCTGCAGTATTACTGTGGGTGTAATGTTACAAAATCTGCAGTAAAACCAGTGTAAAAGGTCTAGAAGTCAGACAGGTGATTGGTTTTATTTGTAACACAGTGGCATGAATCACCTCAAAGTTAAATAATCTGTCTATTCATTTGGTGATTTGGTGTGCTTTCACTAATGTTCCATCTGAAACCTTCCATAAGGTAGGTTACTTGGTTGCATGTTTTGGAGAAACACTTGTAACAGTTGGTTCCTTTAGTATGAAAAGAAATAGAGCAGCCTCACTTTTGATATTGACACGCAAGCTTTGTTCTGTTTCAAAGAGAGTGGACCTTACCAGTGGAAGCTTAGGTATCTTGTTTGCAAAAATACAATGCCTAATCAAATCTGAGGTGACAGTAATATCATAGTTGGTAACAGTATTTGTGCCCAGTCCCATGCTGCATGGATAGACACACCAAATCATTATAACATTATATATAAACATGTTTGGGAGTGGGGGTCCTTGATTCAAATCTTTACAGCGAAACTGGCTACACCCACAGGTTTTCTTACATGTGATGTCAGAACCTTCAAATAAATCAAAACCCCTTGTTCTGTATCTCTCCCAACATAGTATTCTCTTCTTTCTCATCTCATTTAATGATAAATCTATACAACAAATGCAGGCAACAGAGGATAATTAAATAAAACCAAATGTTAATGATTAAACTTCAGTGAAAAGGTATCTAATGAATGTTTCAGCTTACATTCAAGATATAATGCTATCAGTCTGAACAATTAGGTAGGTGACTGCAGTACTGCAGTACTGTTCCTAAGTACATTGCTATTGATGCAGTTTCTTTTCAACTTCAGCATGTCATGCTGTAGTCTGTTACATGTCAGGATTTGTGTGTTCTATTTTTCCTTTCCTGGTTCATGTGTTTCATCATCTAATGGCATTTTTTTTGTCTTGCTGATTACTTCGTCCAGTCTGTATAAGTCTCTGAGAGACATTTCTCCACTTCCTCTTGGAAGTGGCTTGGGTTGTGAGGCATCTGGTTTCCAGCCAAGCATATAGATAATCTGGAAAGTAGCAGGTATAAAGTTCTTTCCACCTTCTTTGTTTCCATACAGTTGCTTGTAGATGGCAGCAGCAGCCACAGCAGTGTCTCGCCTTAAGTGCAATTTCCTGTCAATCAAAAAAATTGCAATCTGTAATTTTCCATCTGATGTACAAATTTATAATTTGTGATTGACTTCAAATATGAGATGGTGGGCTGACATCCTCAGTTTTAATTTTTGTGTTAAATATTCCAGCAGCCTCATGTTTGGAAAACTCTGTTCTTACATTTACAGTCAGCATCATAATGCTGCTGATGAAAAACATGGTTTTTTTAATAGATTACAGCCTTCTTGCAAGCCATACAATTTGGTAGATCAGTAGCAATGTTTCATAACCAAGTGCCCCCATTTTTTAAGACTTACTGCCACTACAATGTCGCATCTCTTAGCCATGTTTTAATGTTACAGAGGCAGTATATTCAATAACAACCTCACCTACAATACTACATAGTGTAAAAATCGCATTATCATTAAATTGTTATAGTACATCTGTTTTGAATTCTCTGTAATAGTTCAAGTGGAAGAAAGAGTGCGACATAGTATGTTAACATGAAATAAACAGCAATTCTAATATAAGAATGAAAGGTGTCTGGTGTGTACAAAAATAGTGTTGTAATGGCCTGCTATAGTTAAAGCATCAGATAATATACAACTTTCCAATAATAACTGGAAATCGATGTGTGAAAAGCATTTTCCCCACTCACAAATTTGCATTGTAAAGTCATATGTCCCTAGACACAGATATTATGCTGGTAATATTTGTGAATTTTTCATATTGGCACAAGATAGGCAAGGGTGAGCAGGTTAACGCTGTGATGAGGTGGGTGAGGCCAGAAGGTGCTGACTTCATGATGATCAGACAGATGGGCACAATTATATTGTGAATCAAATCCTGAACTATTCAGTCTATTGCTGTTTGTTTCACTAGCAAGGCTGATTTAATTTCCAGTTAGTATTCTATTAGACAATGGAAGTGTGTGATGATATATAAACATAAGAATTAGCTACACTAATATTGCACACCTGCAGTAATAGGGCCACAACTAAAGAAAAATGTTATGGTGTTACTTGGAAGACAAAGTTGCTCCTAACAGTGTAGTATGATCCACTCCATACCTGCTGTCTTTCCAGTAGGTACTGGCTGTGTACTTAAGTAGTGTACTACAATGTACAGTGAAAACATAAGACATATACCTTGCATTGTTGCCTTAGTTGTGGCCCAATCATGATAGGTAAATGAATTACAACACCTGTTGTAAGCTGCATTGTTCTCTCCCATTCCTTTCAGATCCCACATTAATTCAAACATGGATGGATAGCGAACCACAATTTCATCTGTATCCACTGTAAGCATTGTGAAGCCTGCTCTTGTAAGCAAGCTACCAATATCCCGTATTTCTGTAAAAGGTGAAATGTGGGGAGCTATGCCCCCATGACGTTCTAGCTCAGCAAGTTGTAATGAAGAGCGCAATTCATACAGTGTGTCACCTCCAAAAACAGCACCTATGAACACGCCATCATTTTTTAGGCAATTGATTATTTGATGAAATGCCCCAGGAAGATCGTTTACCCAGTGCATGCTTAAACTACTAGTTACAAGGTCAAGAGATGCAGGTTCAAAAGGAAGAAATTCTTCATCTACAACTTCACGTCTTACTTTCACATTTGGTGGGTTTGGTACTTGATCTAACCACGTTCGACTCAAATCACACACAACTAATTCTTCCACAGATTCTGAATCAATGTGTTTAGCAACATAACCTCTACCACACCCCAAGTCCACGGCAAGTTTGAACCTTCTTTTGATATCAAATATGCGATCAGCAAGTCTGTAACCAACTTCTTCTTTCAAATAATCGTATACTGCTACGTCTGGTGCACGTGCGGCCCTTTCTCTTTGAAGACATTTGGCTTGTCGATCGAAGATATTTATTGATGTGTTTTCTGCCGGTTTGATCTGCATTGGCACACAGCTATGGTAAATGTGACGATAAATGTTTGTAGATCCACACATACCTGAGATTTCGTGTAAATTTTTTTCTGTGGTTTTGAGACCCCTTAAATTGTAACATAACCTAAAATGTATAGGGCTGTACTTCATATATTTTCGAAACTGATGAGATGTGAGAAACATTGTGTTTCTGGATACTCTAGATGTATTCATAATGCGTCTACACTATTTCATAAGGAACAGCATGAGAACAGTGTATGTCTTATTGGTCATCTCAATGATCGCAATGTTGCACTTCCTTGGAGTAATGATATGACTATCGAACCACCCAATAATCGGATGACCGGCTGGTTGCAAGGTATCGACTGATCGTGTTATCGATTACTGCAAGTGACAGATGTTGCGACATTCTTATCGTGTTGCATGAGTCGTCTTTATTTTGGCTTGAGTTGAGTGTGTGAGAGCAAATTGTGTTGTGTGTTTAAAATCACTACTTGAGAACTATACCACACGGAGGAATGGATGTACACCCAGAAGTGTTGGAGGAGAGACCTCCCGAAATTGTAGCCGCCGTGTTTCATTGGGGTTAGTATTATCATAGCTAACGCTAAGTCTTGGAAAGTGACAGTTCATGTTCAGCGTCTTCTTGTGAACAAGCCTGCATTTGACGTGCCCCGCTTTATGACTGTAGTAATGAATTATACCCTCATATTATGTCCGTTTAATATGTGCGTAGGTCATCAGATGTTTTAACATGACGCAATGATGTCCCTAGGAGCTTTTTCTTGTGTGTGCCCGTGGTATGGTTACAGGTGTGTTCCATTAAGTGAAAGTTAGGTGATTTTCGATTAGCCTAACAGACTAGCAAGTGGCTTAGTACCTAAGACAATTTCAGTGATAGAATGAGTTTGTTAGATTCGTTGACACTACGAGTCGATATTACAGCCAGTAGTGCATAAGGTTATTTAGACCTTAAAATGTTCGCTGGAATAGCATTGAATTTATTGACCTTGCATAGACCCCTTAATGTATAAGGTTGTAGAACATGGTATAGCATGACTAATACAATTCATATATGAAATAATGCGGTTTGTGTGTCTTTATAGTCATCTTGTAGCAACATCACACAGGCTATAAAATATAGCAATGTGTTTCTGTCAAGAACTGCTTAATATGCGCAGTATGTATGAGTGTTCTATTAAAACTTTCTACAGGGTAGAAGAAGTGAGCAGAGAGGTAATCCACCAAAGCATACTTAATACTGTTGTATGATGATCACATTTTTTAATAGCAGGTGGAAGAGCATGGTACTACCTGCTTCCTATATAGCACGCACTTCATGGGTAACTAGTGAGGTTAGCATTGTGGAAAATGGAGGTAATCTTTTTTCACACATACTATGTATGTCTGGATTTGAAATTTTTGTGATGTCCACAGCAAAAGCAGTGATGAAAGTGTATATATTGGAAGGATTAAAATTGTTGGAATTTATTTACCTTCCATAGATCCTTTTTTGGGTTTAGACAAAGGATGTATAACATATAATGCAATTTGCATGATCCATGCATTTGTGATTTATATATAATAATGTATCAACAAAATGCACGTAAGTATATTAAAATTAGTTATATACACGATGACCACCTACATGTTTCGGCCAATCATGTGGCCATCCTTGGGGAGGCAAAACACACAGGATGAATACATAAGAGGCGAAATTACTGAAGTATGAGAACCAGTCGACACTTATGAAATGACAGTCATAAAAACCATAGTTTAAAGTATATGAATATAAGTTGTTAACAGTAGATGTAGTATTGTTGGTTTGGATGGTATACACAGAAGTTTCATACAGTAAGTCATCATCCAAGAGGATGTGTCAGGTGTAACTAACATGTTGAACCATGCCAAAGTCAAGCATCTATCAGGTGCAGGTTGTGATGTGAACAGCACAGTAAACCATTCACAGTTTGGTTTACCGTGCTGTTCACATCATAGAAAACCAACATGTGTTATGTTTGAGCAATACATACATGATACATTTCTTCTGTTTGTAGCTGTGACTGCACAGTGTTGCTTGTATGTTATATCAAACCAAAATAAATTTGTACATTCTGCAGGAAGGTCATTTATAGAACAAAATGGGTGGTTTCTTGTTGGTGCTGGTGTGCTCTTTTACTGTCTGTGGATCAAGATGCAGCCATACATAAAGAAATTCAGAGAACACCAAGAGGAAAGAAGATATGCTGCCTTCTGCCATAAGAGTTAGTAGTAATACTTATTTTAGTAGTATACTTTAAATCTACCAGACTTACAAGTTTTCTGTTATGACCCTAAGAGCATTAAAATTCAGCTTTACACATAAATATCTGTAACTTCTGGAAACAAGAATTTTGCATCAGACCAGGGCTGATCTAAGGGGCAGGCCAGCTTGGCAGCTGCCCAGGGCACTAAGATATCACTGGAATAATTGGAAATATGTTGCTGGTAAACTCAGATTTTCCACACACAGAATAACGTCCCTGAAAATTATCCGCAATTTCAGCATGTTCCCTCAAACATGTTCACCAGTAGTTTAAATAATATTGGGCTAAAGGGGCTCAAAATTATTACTTTGCCTGGTTGCACCAAATTAATGGCCTGTCCAGGGCGTCCACATATTGGACTGGTTCTGTGTGAGACATAGTTGTTGTTGCTGTTTATTCCTTTTTGCCTCCTCGGACATTTCCACAGCACATGCATTATCTACAACCAACATGTAATGAGTAAAATAATTAGGTATTTTGTAGAAGCAAAGTGGTTATGAATCTTAAACGGCAGAGTGGAAGGGAATGGACTGGATTCATTTGTTTGAGAATAGGGACTGCAAGTGGGCTGCTGTGATTGTGGTAATGAACTTCATACTGGTATGTTCCCTAATTTCCATGTATTAGTCAGTTATTAACAAGTCTAACAAAATACACATACACATTTATAAGAGTATTTAGTTGGACTTTTCAGTAGATACTTGGTAGCAGTAATAAACCTCTGGGCGCTATTAAAGGCTGTGGATTCCTTTGACAAGATTAGTGACTACTTAACTTCTAAAGAAGGACTGTACTATGTGGAGCTGTCATACGTTTGGATAGTGATGGCTGTTATATAAGAAAGCTTGTTGGTTGATTAATAAAATAAATAACATGAAGCAGAGTTCCTTTTAGAAGCTGATATTTGCTCATTTGAAGGAAACCATCCCGTTGTGTACATATCACTATTTTTTATATTATGCCATCATTACACAACATATAAAACAGTTGTATTATTACAACTGGTTACATTTGGCTACATGTTTCAGCCATTACCCGGCCATCATCAGGCCAACAAGGAACAGTATTAATTAAGGTATATTCATTAGCTAATGAATGTGCCTTAATTAACACTGTTCCTTGTTGACCTGATGATGGCCAGGTAACGGCCAAAACATGTAGCCGAATGTACCCAGTTGTAATAAATACAACTGCTTTATATGTTGTGTAATGACGGCATAATATAATAAATAGTGATATTTGCTCAGCTAGTCAAGAAGTTCCATGCCTTTTATGGAATCATAAGCTTCATTTCCTTGTCAGAAGAGGCCTCCCCCAATCCCTGTCTTGAGTCAGTTGAATTCAGTCCACACACTGTCATCCTCTATCTTTAAGGTGTAGTTCAGTGTTATCCTTTCATCAACTCATAGGTCTTCCAAGTCATCTCCTCCCTTCTGGCCTTCCCATCAAACCATTTTATACATCTCTTTACTACCGTGCATGCTGCATGTCCCATCCACCTCATCCTTCTTGATTTGATCACCCTAATACTTGGTAAGTATAAAAATTATGTAACTCCTCATTATTCAGTTTTCTCCTGCCCCCTGTTTTACTCAGCACCCATTCTTGAACATCCTCTGCCTATGTATGATTTCAGGCTTCCACCACAAAGTGGCTGAGAACTGTGCTGTCCTGGGTTATTATGCAGTGATTTTGGTGATTTCTTAGCAGAACAACCTATCAGCTCCATCCTCAGGGTTCAAAAATTTGGATTCTCGGACCCTGAAGTCCCAAAACATGAGTAAGAAATTAACACTGCTTGCTGTGTAATAACCCAGAAGAGTGCAGTTCTTATCCTTTGTTTATGTTCTTCCTTTATAGTCACAAAACGTGTTTTGCATCTATAGGAAACAGCAGGCAAAAATTACTATATTGAATACTTGTTTAGTGTTAACAGGCTTCTCAGTCTATTGAACACTGGAAAATATTACAGTTACTTTTTTTTATATATATATATATATATTATTTAAAAAGAATGTATCATATAGTAACAAATAGTATTGCAGTCTTCATGTATGTAGACACTCATGCATATGCCACCAAAGTTAAAATGATGCCAGTTTTGGTAAGTGGCTGTGGGTGTGACATGGACATTCAAAGAATGGTTGTGCATTTTATTGTGGCATTAAATTCTACCATCATATTGCAGATCCCGACTTAGTCTGCGCCCGCCAAGTAGCTATGGAAGCCGCAAGGCAAAGGCTTCAGGCAGAACTTGATGAAAAATCCAAACTTCATGCTGAAAAAGTAAAACAGGTTTGTAATAATAATTGCATGTAAATGACAAGTTCCTTGTTTATGGATGTTTTATCTGTTTTTCTCCTAGTCTGTGAATGTTAGAAGTCTCATGAGCAAAACGAGCAGCCTTATCTGCAGCTTATTTAGTGGTCTTCTTGGTGATGATACTGTGTAGTCCTGTAGTTGGACGCCAGCGTTGCAGAGGAACATGTTACATCCACCTTCAGGTTGGGAAGATTAGGTTCTGCTTGATAAATAGGTGACATGGTGACAGTGTTGCTGAGCTGTATAGGCAGATTACAAGGAACATGGCCATTCTCACCCACAGAACAGGGAGAGTGGATACAGCTTACTCAAGATCAGTAGGAATGGCAGACAGGATATGTGAGTAGCCAGGAAATAAACGGCCATGCCATGACAGGCAGCACCTAACCGCCTGAACCACAGCACAGCCACACGGTCTCATCCTGATGATTAGTTTATCATATTATCCAATCATTGCTTTGAATGCAGCAATAAATGATGAAAAATTTTCATACAAACAGGTTACGGAATTCTGCAGATGACCACTTAACATAGGAGTTGTAAATGTAACATAATTTGACCCTAGTAAATAATTGTTAAGGCATGCAGTTTATGTATGATGCTTAATTTATGCAGCGTGAAGCAAAAAAGAGAGAGGAATACCTTGCAATGCAAGAAGCACGAGGAACAGTTCAACTTGGCCACAGACTATCAGACCAAACTACCACCACACACTCAGACAACAAAGGACAGAAGTCAAAGTCCTCATATCGACCAGGTATTTGAATATCTTCCCAAGCAGTGTCTTTGCCTTATTGGACTTTTCAGTGCCATGTAGTTACAAAATTAAGTAACGAATGTTCCTTTTATTTTCAGTTTTCTTTATTTATTTATTTTAGTGAGATTGGAAGATGCCATACTGTTTTAGATGTAACATTTCATTCTTATATACTGCTTTCACTTCTGTCTGTTACTGTAGTATTTTGTTCAGGAAGAACTTTGATAGCTGCTGTACTTTAGGAGAAGAATTGAAACTCTATGATGATCTTATTATGTGTGCTGTGGGCACAGTTTTTGAAATATATTTATATCTAGATACTCTGATTTTTCTATTATAGAAAATTTCAAGAGCCAAGGGACTTTAGGACAATAGGAGAAAGTACTGTAGAGACAATTAAGGCATTAAGCAAGCTGCACTGCAGCTGTTACAGGATCCAAGCCAAATTAATATTGGAAGATGTGAAACTAGTAGACATTTCAGGAACAAAAATGGTATACTTGAAAGGTAAAATTAATGAGCTTGTATTAAATGTTAAGATGAGCAGTATTGGAGAATTGTATAGTGTCAAATGAATTTAGAAGGTTTACCAGCCTAGAACTAAAGTGGTAAAGGATGAGAGGGGTGATCTGCTTGTAGATCCCCACAGTATTGAGAATAGGTGTAAGAATAACTTATGCTATTTGTTGAACAGTGGACTACAATGTACAGTTTTAACTCTCTTTTTTTAAACAGATTACAATCCTCTGATGGGGACAGGTGGATCTGGTGGCTACAGACCCTCTCGGCGAACCTGTCCTGGAGGTGGCTGTGGCTAGTTACAAATGAAGCAAAAGGAAGGCCAAGTTTTTTTTTTTTTTGGTGGAGGGGGGGGTGCTGTGAATTGTTGTTGGAGCATACCTTGGACCATAAAACCTCCATGAAGTCTACAGACCATATGCACAGCATATGTGTTATAATGAAATCTCTGTTCTCAAAATGTACATTATTTTGTTACGCAAATTTTGAAATGAATTGTAAACTGTTGTTAATATTTATACATACAGTATATGAAGTAATGCAGATGATTTCATGTTGTATATAATTCTTGTATAATATTAATAATAAAATATATTTAACATTGTATTTTCTGAATTTCCTTTTTAAAGGTAACTGTCAACATGATTGTAATAAAATCATTAAGTAGGTTTCACTGATCACTATACATGTATAGTTTTTGGAGGAAAATTGTGTTGATCTGAACTCTTTTTTACAGCATATTGGTTTGGATTTTCGTTTTATTTATCATTTTTTGTAACGTACGGGAAATTAGTGTCCCATGCCATATTTGAGCAACAGTGAGGCACAGCAGTATTTCCAACTGTGCAACCCAGACAGTTTAGTTTCATCTAGCTGTTCTTAGCTTTCACAACAGATTTTCTGCTGTCAGTTGTGTTGGCACGTTCAGTGTGCGTATGTGTGATGATGTCACTGCTTATAGTGTGACTATGCAATTGGAGCTGGAGGGGACAGCACCTGAAGTACTGTAAATGGAGACTGAAAGTCTCACTAGTATTTGATTATGTAGCTGCATGTCATAAAGGCAATACAATGCAGTAAAAACTGGTTTGTCTGGCACCTGCGGGACCTAATGTTCGCAGATATTGCAGTTTTCCAGACATCAAAACAAGTACCTAATATGTACCGTAGTGTACCTAGCAACATCAAGGACAGATGTAACCGTTTCATTTGTCACATCATGTCCAGTCCTGTTCTCCCCACCAAACTGTATTCAGGCAGACTTTTTTTAAACCAAGCAGTGGGACCAGTTTCATTCTTCACGCATACTACAAAACATTTTCAAGGTTAGATCACCGCACAACTCAACAGTGCATTTTGATTACAGATACGTTTCTACTGACATTGCCTCAATTACCATTTATTATTATGTTATTATAGACAACAATGCTGGTACTTACTTTGGTAATTCCAGCTGAGTGCTAGTAATTTATCTTATCTTTCCAGGCCATCACATGCACTTTTAATGCTTGACACATATAGATGCTAAATGGTTGTCTTTAACTGCTGAATGATTAGAGTAGATATTATAGTCTGTTGTTTCTCAATCTGTGGACTATGGACTGCTGTCAGTCCCAAAGTTATTTGGAGAGTGGGTAGTGATTATCATATATTGGACAAACAAATATTCATTAAAACTGAACATGTATTAAATCATGCCTGTTCAGGTGTGGGCACCTTCAGCAAAATTTGTTGTGTGTGGGAGCAACATGAAATTCAATACACAAAATGACCAATGGAAAGTATACATGCAATTTTACCTGCACATTTTTGTACTCGTATATGTCATGTGCAATAAAATTAAAATAATGGGAAAAATTACAAAAACAATGCAATTTACAGTGTAGGCTAAGGTGTTGCTGTTACCAGTGCATAAGTTTTCAAAATTGCTTTTGTGTTCTATATCAGCTTTGCCAGAGACAGGGTTAAAAGACCCTTCCACATGTCGAACATCTCTGTGGGCAATGTAACAAGTGTCGTGGGTGTTGTCCACACAAGAGCTACGAATTGAGCAGGATTGCATCAGAATGTACCCTATACTTAATTTATGCATGTGTCACATTTATGTTGCACTGACATGCCATCAGTAAGCAACATACAGGGGTCCAGACACTTTTGTACATACATACTGGTTCAACTGTATAAGGCCTAAACAATGATTCGTGACGTGATGACATTCTTTTTTGGACTCTCTCCAGCATCAGATTCTTTAAATGAAGCACAATGTTTCAGAAGACGGTTCTGCTTCCATCTTTGGGCACTTAAAATGGTGGACCCCTTAGACTGAACCACTATCAGGCACTAGGCATCACATGCACCTGAGACCATACCTTGTCTATGGGTAATATCAGGAAAATGGCTATTTTTTTAATGTGTGGTTGGTCCAACTTTTATTTCGAGCCATACAGTTATTTTAATAGCTATTTACCTGTTACTACCCTTGGACAAGTTCTGTTCTCAGGGGCATATCTTAACCAGTTTACTGACCTATGGTGTCAAGTTATTGAGAATAGTTCTGTCTAAGGGGTCCACTAGTTTAAGTGCTTGAAGACAGCAGCAGAGCCAGCTTCCAGAACATCATGCTATATTAAAAATTAGACAATGGACAAAGTCCAAAAAATATAATATTACATCATACTGCCTACTGGTCTGCAAGGAAGACTGGCTTTGCTGACAGGTTTCTGGTGGTTTTCCTCAGTCCTACCACACACATGCCGGGATAGTACCTCAAGTGCAGCTAAATCCTTGCACTTTCTTTCCCATTCATTGAATCAATGTAGTTTGAACCATGTACAGCATAATTAAACAACCATGACTAATAAATAAATATCACTAGTTTAATAGTAAGGAGTTATGTATGTTAACACTTACAGTCGAACACAACTATATTTGTTTTATTACAAGGAGTTTACAACAATGACATATTTCGGCCCTATATGTGGGCCATCATCAGGTTTGGTTAGACTTTGCTTAGGCTATACTAGCATGCGTGTGGTGGTTTTGGGGCGTAATGGGGCGAGTTCGAGATCTCATATCACAGGATACCATGGTCCCGGGTGTATCTGGTTGGATATCGTTTTCCTTTTTTCCCCATAAGGACTATGTCTTATGCTAGGGGTAATATAATATATAACGTATAATTACTTGAGCTAGGACAAGAATAGGTACAATCAGTGAGAATAATAAAGGTTATGCCTTGTGTTGCAGCGCTAAGTAGCTGAGATGGGGGTCCAGCCGTGTCCTTGTTACTGTTCTTTATCACTTTCTAACATGTTTAATTATATGTTGACTGAGGGGTGTGCTTATGCAGCTGAGTTGAGGCTGGAATCACTAGTTTAAAAAAACCCTGTTATCTGTTGTGAAGTTTGCCTGTCTCAGTTGAAGATATCATCAGAATGATGTGTTGACTTTCTTCATAACTATTATAACGAGTCCAGCACTGCCTATCAACAAGCAAGTGTTAAGAACACAGCAAGATGTTCAATGACTATAGATTTGTTTTTCTTCACATGCCGAAAGAATGTTTACACAAATCTTAAGAACTGCCATTTTGTTATATCTGAGTTGTCAGTAGTTTACGAATCAAGTGAGAGACCAAACTGCAGTTAGTATTGTAGTATTTGCCTTTGCCATGCCAGTTGTATAACGCGTACATGCAAACTGTGTAACATGTATATCTGTGAGATTGTGTTTTTGCATGTCCATGAAAACCTGTAGCATTAAACAGTGGTCCAACAGACAAGGTGTGTGAAAATTGTAGCTAGAAATGGGAACTGTAAAATGTTCTCACTGAAATTTGAACAGGCTTTATAACAGTAAATATACACTCTGGATTTTTATTATTGTCCTTTGCATTACAAATTCCATTTAAAATATTGATTTTACAAACATTCTCCAGTCTTTGAGTAACAGTTTCTAAAATACCCAACTGACACATATATTTGTGAACAAGAAATAATGCAAACTAAACACAGTTCCTGCACTTACACAAAATCAGGAAAGAAAAGGGATTTGTTGTTACTGGTAGGCTAATTTCCTGAAAGCATACTACAGGTTCTATCATCCCTCACTTTAGGTCCTCTGTTAGCAACACTTCCCATTACAGGATATACAAGCTTGCTTTCATGGCACAAGGGGTACAGACAGAATGCAGTTAATATCATATAGATACCAGCTTTAATTGGAAACTATTACCCCATTATTATTAAATTCAGCTTATCTTACATGTCTTCAGAAGTGAGGAAGTAAGTTGTTTTGCTGAATCGGGTGGTACAGATGAATGCTTGAAATCAAATCATGCACCCTGTTTCATCACATATTTAGAAACTGAAGAAACGTGCAATTTGCCTTTGCAGGCAAATCGCATCTTTTCAGTGCTCTACTATACTGCCATCTATGGCCTGTCTGTACCGTACTCCTCCACGTTACCTCATAAACAGCATGAATTTTGGCAAGACTTCACTGAACATAAATCTTGATTCTCAATATAACTTTGTCTGGAACAGTTCCCATTCTAAGAAGAATTCAGCAAGATAACATAATGTACAATGTACACAGATCTTTATGTAAGGTACCCATTATTCACCCATTCCATGCCGTCTAAGGTGCTACAGTCCCTTCTGGGCCCTGGCCATCCTTAGAAGACTCCTCCATTCTTCTCTGTCTTCTGCGATGTATCACTCCTGATGACGCCCTCCTATCTTGTCCTTGGTTTTCCCACTGGTTTTGTATAATGTAATTTCCCATTATGAACTTTCTTGGGATCCTTTCATCTTCCATTCTTACAATGTGACCCACCCATCCTAGTCTTATAATTTTAATACCGTCCACAATATTTAGCTCTTTGTATAAATTATAGATGCCAGGGTCCTGTATCTTATATACCCATTATTCTTGTCAGATATTAATCAAACTTGATTATTCTTGACAGATTTGCAAAAAATTGTCAAATATCTAATTTCACTTAAATCTGTCCAGTGGAAGCCAAAGTGTCTCATACAGACAAACATGATGACGCTACTACATTGTCACTCTTCATAATTTTGCAAACATTCCTAAAAGTTATCATAAGCAAAAACATATGGCACTGGGAACACTACCAGCAAAATTACACCACTTTCTCTTAATCTGTGCCATAAAATTAGAAACTTTGCCCCATATGTGTTTTATCAATAAATCTGAAATCACTTTTCACAAAACAGATGCAAATTTATGTGGAAGCAACATCAGTTTGAAGAACTGCAGTCACGCCTTTCTGCAGTGTCCTTTGCCTCCTGTTAAAAGAAAAATGTATATGTTAAAGATTACACTTCAGAAAACGGTGACGTGACTTGCAGGCACTATGACAAAATATTTTTTACCCTCTAAGCTCATTTGTACGTCCATTTAAGAGACAATAATAGTACAAAAACAGAGAGAAGTCCTATGGGTCATTCCCCTCCACTCATCTAGCTATTCTGGTCACACAAACCTTGACAGTGATGACCACAGCAAGCAACAAGAACTCTGGGCTCGGTGACATAAAGCAGAAGAGGCCAGGGAGAAACAGGAAAGTCTCAAGTACTGTCACCCCCCCCCCCATACACTGGACTTCATTCTCTTGCCTCCGTGGAATTCCATGGAGGGTCCTTAAGAAGCCAACAATCGATCAGTCAAGAAATACTCCACCTTATATGGAACTCAAAGATTGCTAGGGATGTTCTTATAGTCATCTTGCTGAATATTCAAATCTTCTTGCATATGACAATGTGTCACTGATTTTGAATGATCACAGTGCCTTAATCTTCAGGGTCATGCAGTCAAAGAAGAGTGACCCTGCAGCTGAAGGCATTATGAACCTTCAAAACATCAGGCACTGCTTACCCAATGATATACTGTATTCAAACACAAAGGCCCATTATGCCTTCAAAAAAGCCAGTCACATGTCTGTATCCTGAACCCCAAGAACTGAAACCACATTCTCACACCACTTCCTTAAGATCCATATAACATTATAATCATTTGTACCTACCAGTCTTCTCCCCTCACAAGATCACACAAATAACTTTGAATGGAGACTAGAATTTATGAAGCTCTTCATTCTGCAATTTCCTGCAACCTCCTGTTGCTTGCTTCTTTTCAGTTCAGTGGTTCTAAATTGGGAGTACCCCACGCCTCATGAAGCGGTATGTAAAATGATATATTACACATTCTCAAATACAGACTAGAGACTAAGAGGGCCTAAAACTGTCTTCACAGCTTCTATGCATTAAACAAAGTTTGTATAAGGTGAGAAGTGTTCGTATCACGCGTACATCATACATGTTTGCATATATTTTGAAGCAAAAAACCACTGAAGATGGTACACCGAGTGTGAAATGTTTTTCACGAATTCTACCTTCAGTGCAAATATACTTAACATCCTGTTTCAAAATGCCCTCAACTTAAGTACCTCCATCCCAAAGAGTACCAGACAAGTGGTACCTCATATCTAGATGGGATGCAAGATATATGGCCTGTGCCCCGAGTAATCAAGGGACATGCTGGTGGCATGACCTATGGCATGCTCATCCCTTCAGATTTCATACAGGCGATCAATTTGTTCAAAAGTTATTACAGGACATATAAACACAGAACTCTACAAAGCTGGGTCCTTCCATAAACTGACTTTAAAACTTGTAACAAATTACAATATAAAGCCCTAAAATCCCAACCACTTTTCAAAATTTCTACATTTTATAAATTTTAAAACTGTGTAGGACACCCCATATTGTTTTGGGAGTAAAACTGTCCATTCAATTCAGTTCACAAAAGACAGTATATAAATACTGGAACAGAACTGTCCTATTTCTGAGAAGCAGTGCATTTGCACTTACGTCTTCTTTGGCCCTGGCAGCCTCTTTCAGCTGGGCATTATACTGGTCTTGAAACCGCCTCCTTGCTGCTAACATTTCCTCTCTATGATTCGGTTGTACATCTGGCACTAAAACAAGCATCCACAATTTTCACACTCTTTTCCTAGAAATTATATTTATTTAACTGGATAAGGATGGTATCACTTTCCTACACAATATACCGATCTCTGAATGAACATGGTTTGAATCCCACAAGAAGTCTGAACAGCATTTCAGTCAAACTGGAGGAATACTACAACTTACCAATTTCTCTATGCTACTACTAACTCAAAAGTGAGAGTACAGAAAATGAAATAGTTCAGACACTTGTCTTTTACCAAAGATGCCATCAAACCAAAAGTCAAATGAAATTTCTGCATGGCTGTCATTTTTGTATTTGAAATTGTACAAAATACTATCCTACCAAAATCATATGTTTTCCAAAGTCTATTACTTTTCATCTTTCCTGGACATACAAGGAAGTGGCTCCACTGCTGCTCCTGCCTCCAAAATTCATATGTCAACCATGTTGCTAACCATAATTACAGGCAATCAGAAAGTATGGAATGAGGTGTTCTCCAGTGGCATAATATTCATAACATATTCCTTGAAAACTGGTCAGCAGGTTCAAAAAAGAACTGTGGTGTGGGGGAGGTGAAAGAGAGACAGACACCAAACACAGTGTTCTGAAAACCTTGTGTTTTTCATTTGTAGGAAGGGAACTAACTGACTGACTAACCCTGTGGAGCACAGTCTTTCTTGAGAAGCCAACAGGTTTTCAGCTACTCAAAAAATACACCACATTTTGTGGACCCCGAAAATTCATCACTACATTTACAAGAGCCCGCCACCTGTCCCTATCCTGCGCCAAATCAATCCAGTCCATCGCCCCCCCCCCTCCCCCATCCCACTTCCCTAAGATCCATTTTAATACTATTCTTCCATCCATGCCTGGATCTTCCAAGTGGCCTCCTTCTCTCAGGTTTCCTCACCAAAACCTTGTATGAACATCTCCCCCCCCCCCACATTTGCTACATGACCTTCCCATTTTATTCTTCTTGATTTGATCACCCAAATAATATTTCGTGAGGAGTTACAGGTCATTAAACTCCTCATTATGTAGTCTTCTCCACTCCTCTGTTACCTCATTCCTCATAGACCCAAATATCCTCCTCAGAAACCTATTCTCAAACACCCTCAGTTTAGAATTAGAAATACTCTACAATGATCAATTTTTCAGTTGGCATTTCTTACTTCTAGGAATGTTACAATGATCATCTTACAAAATAACAGCTCTTCAGGCAGTTTTATAAAATCAGTATACTTACCATAACTGCCAGATTTTGGTGATGTGGCATTGCCAGTTCCCAAGACATGGCCAAGGTTGGCACCAGCTCCCTGATTTGGAAGTCCTGTGTGACGAAATTGTTACAGTAATCATATTTGAATGAACATGGTTTAAAAATATATGACAGTTTAACTTCATTTCAAACTGGCATGCTTACCATGACTGTTTGAATGGAATTCTGTGCTGCTACTTCCAGTGGCATAGCCAGGACTCACTGTATGTGCTTGGGCAACATGACCTGAAACCCCACAGTAATACTGAAAAAGACTTCTCAAAAAGATAGAGGTCACTTTAGTATTATGACCATAACACACTTACCTTTACTATTAGATCCAGCTGGTGAAGAAGAATAGCCAGTTCCCAGAAAGTATTCACTAGTTTGATTAGGAGGACCTGTGCAGTAAATAAAAAACCCACATCAAATGAAGAAAGAACATTTGCAATTTCTGAAGTACTAATTGTATTAAAATGCCAACCAAGACTAAGACTAAAATTGAAGAAAACATTAATAAGTGTGACTCACACAGCACATGTCTCACCTTTTGCTCTGGTCATATGTCAGGCCCATGATTATCGCTCAAGATTATCATATGTATTGTCAGTTGCATGAGTAATGTACAAAACAGTCAATTCTCAGTTATGTGGAACAGACTGTAAGAGAAGCTGAAGGAAATACATAGCATAATATTTATTATGCAGGGCTTTCAAATAAAAAAGGAGACCATATGCTATTGCCAACAATATTTATACTTGTGACATTATTCTAATTTGACATAAGTCTAAACATTTCGGACCATGGTGTGTTAGAATAATTCTCACACTTTTTTTTGGAAACTGTCCAGACTCTAGGCTTTTCTCCAGCACATGTTAAAAATGGATGTTTCTGTCATCAGTTATATTTCCATCAACCTTTCTAAGGGGCCATATGACTAGCAACCTTCACACCTGATGTTGAGAACAGCCCTAGTTTCTGAAATGGTCTGCTTGAGGAAAAACAAAAATGGAAGACCATGTTCAAAATAATAGTCATAAACAATTACTTTTTATATTCATTTTACTTTTATTTGTATGCTACAGTTAAATGGAATTCACTACAATAAATAACAGTTAAACACATCTTTACTTACTTACTCCATGGTGCAGGGTCCTTCTTGAGAAGCTAACTGGTTTGCAGCTAGTCAAGAAATTCCCCGCATTTCACGGAACTCGAAGGTTCATTACTGCACTCACAAGCGTCCGCCACCTGTCTCTATCCTGGGCCAGCCCAATCCAGTCCATATACCCACATCCCACCTCCTGGAGACCCATCCTAATATTATCCACCCATCTATGCCTAGATCTCCCCAGTGGTCTCTTTTTCTCCGGTTTCCCCACCAAGACCCTAGACACCCCCCTCTCCTCACCCATACGCGCCACATGCCCAGCCTGTCTCATTCTTCTCGATTTCATCACCCGCACAATATTGGGTGAGGAGTACAAATCATATAGCTCCTCGTTATGCAATCTCCTCCATTCCCCCATTACCTTATCCTGCCGAGGTCCAAATATTCTCCTCAACACCACATTCTCAAACGCCCTCAGCTTCCTTTCATCCCACAATGTCAGTGACCAAGCCTCACATCCATACAAAACAAGAGGCAAAATAAACACATCTTAACTTTGTGAAATTCATTTCGCCTCATTTAAAAGCTAGGCAGTTTGAAACATATCGCATATGGTGAAATCTGGGATAGCAAAGTTTGTACAATGACTAGGCTATGGGCTGAGCATCCGAGGAAGTTAGGTTCGACTTCCAGCAAGGGCAAAACATTCTTCTCCAAAATATTCAGACTGCTTCTCAAGCCCACCTAGCCTCCTAGTCAATTACTAATGGGAGCTCTTTCCCCATGGGCAAAGGGCAATGCATCTGATCACTCATGTTTATGTGTTAAGATTAAGAATGAGTGGAGCTATACTCCCATCCTCCATACGCCTTCATGCCATTCACACCAACAATTGTCTCTTTGTCTGGCAGATCATATACGACAGACAGAAGGCAAAAAAGTGTGAGAAGGCATGCATTTACAATTGTCATTTTTGTGTCTTATGATCAGTTTCAAGCTCTTCCTTTCATAGAAAGGTAAAGTTACTGCCCGAACCTTGATACACTACCAATTTCCTTTGCTTACTTCCACTCCAAGTCACAAGGAGTACAGTTCTGAAGAAATATAACAGGCAGCAAAAAAAAATTACCAAAGAATCCAAAAGAAAACCGCTTCACAGCAGATAAAGCAATAATCTTTCTTTACAACATACTCAAAATTTGTGCCAAGGCCAGTTATAAATGTAGCTAATGAGAGGTGTTAAGGAAGACTCCCATGTATGCTATTTATGAAATGTATTATACCTTCTTTTGTAAATGAATTCTTACTTTCGTTACTGCCATCTGTTGCGGACATGAGGACATGAAAATTTTCTGCCACTTTCAGACTTGCACAACATAAAAGGGGAGGGATCATGTAGTAAGTAGAGTGACTCACTATGGGCTGGACAGTGTGGGATTTGCACTCCAGTCACAGCAAGGGGCTTCCTCCTCTTCACACCTGCCCATACTAGCCCTGGGGTCCAACCTTCTTCTTCTTCTTCTTCTATGGCACTACAATTCTGAAAGAGTCTTGGCCTTCTCGACAATAGACTTCCATTTAGAGAGGCCCTGTACTTGTTCTGCCCACTTCACAAGCTTCATCTTCTTCAAATCATTCTTGACATCATCATCCCGTCTAAACTTGGGCCTTCCAGCTGGTCTTCCTGTGAATGGTTTCCGTTTGTGTATTCTTTTCACTATGCTGATTTCGGGCATTCTATTTGTGTGTCCAAACCAACTCAATAGTTGGGCTTTAACATAATTTATTATGCTCCGGTGTTTAATTAATTCATCCAACTCCTTATTTGTTTTAATTCTCCAAACACCATTGGATTCCTTAGTTGGCCCAAATATTTTCCTTAATATTTTCCTCTCAAACACATAGAGTTTTTGTATAATACTTTCTTTGAGGGCCCATGTTTCACAGCCATAAACTACAGTTGGTCTACTTACTAACCAATATATCTTCAATTTGGATTTCCTGGACACCAAATTACTTTTAATAAGTGTTTTGTTTGCATAGAATGCTTTATTCCCTTTAACAATTCTTTCACTAATTTCTTCTTCCAGAGTGTTATGCCCATTCAGAATAGCACCAAGGTAGCTGAATGATCTAACTTGATCAATATGCTTGTTGTCCACAATTAGTTTATCTAGTTGGATTTATTTCCTTGTACACTTCATGTACTTTGTTTCTTTCTCACTTACTATTAGACCAAATTGTAATGAAACGTTTTTCAGTTTTTTAAAAGTGTCTATCATTGTTTGTTCAGTTCAAGCAGTGATTAATATATCATCGACATATGCTGAGCATTGTTTTAAACGTGTTGATATGTTACCTCTTAGTTCTAGCTGCTTTAAAATATCATCAATAACTATACTAAATAGAGTTGCTGGTAACGGGTCCCCTTGTTTCACTCCTGTCGTTATTTCAAACTTTTCTGTATAGTTTTGGTTTACTTTGACTCTAGCTTTTGTATCTTGTAATGTCCTGGCTATTAGTTTAATTAATTTACTTGGTATTTCATATTTATTTAAGCATTCTATTATTTTATCTCTAAAAACTGAGTCAAATGCATGTGTGTAATCAATGAAGATATTGTGCAACTCTATGTTGAATTCATGACATTTTTCAATAATTTGTCTCATTATAAATATGTTGTTGATTGTGGATTGGTTCGGTCGAAATCCCATTTGGCAATCTTCTAATTTGCTCTCTACTATTTTAGGTAATCTACTGTTTATTAGGATTGAGAAAATTGTATACGCTACATTCAGGAGAGTAATTGGTCTGTAGTTACTGCATATCATCCTGTCCCCTTTCTTATATATGGGACAGATTAATCCTTCCATCCATTCTGTTGGTAGAGTCTTTTCATCCCATATCTTCATAATTAATTTGTGTATCCTAGTTTTTAACTCTGTCCCACCTTGTTTTATTAGCTCTGCTGGTATATTGTCCGATCCTGCAGCCTTATATATTTTAAGCTTCTCTATTACTTGATTTACTTCATAATAGGTGGGTGGGGGTACCTCTTCAGAATTACTTAAAATTACATTTTCAGAGATTAACTCCTCGGTTCCAGAACTGATGGTTTGTAAGTCACAGAAGTATTGTCTCCACCTTTGTAGAATGTCCCCATGCTCTGACAATATCTTACCACTTTTGTCTTTACAAGATATTGGTTAACAGCGATTTTTGCTTATTGAAAACTTGAGCTTCTTTAAAAAATGTTCTTACATCATTCTTGTTATTTGCTTCTTCTATTTGTCTAATTTTGTTGTTTATCCAGATTCTATTTTTTTCTATACATATTCTGTTAGCTTCAGTTCTTTTCGCTTCATATATTTCACGAGTAGCTATAGTTTTTAACTTGTAAATATTTCTTTCTGGCTTCATTCTTTTGTGACATTATTAACTTACACGACTCATCCCACCATTCATTCCTATTTGAAGTGGCTTGTGTTTGGATAACTTCGTTAGCTGATTCTATCATTGCCTCTTTAATTTGTGTCCATTCTCCTTTGATATCCTGTTGAGCTTCTTTTCCTATTAGTCTGTTATGAAGACATGTTCTGTATTGTTTTAGCATTGTCGGATCCTGTAAATTACTTTGATTCCATTTTATTTGCTTAATTGTTTTCATTTGCAATCCAATCAATTTCTGCTTTATTATAGTTTTCACTAAAAATGGTCAGAGTCACAATTCAATCCTCGCATTGTTCTAACATCCTCTACCACTCCTTTTCTATTTGCATCTGTAATTACGTGGTCTATTTGATTCAGCGTGTTGCCATCTGGTGATATCCATGTTCCTTTATGTATTCTTTTATGTTGGTAGTAAGTACTTATTATCTTCATGTTGTTTGCAATTGCATACTCACAGACCCACTCACCATTCCTATTTGTGATCTCATGGAGTGTATGTTTACCTGCAACATTTTGGGGTCAAACCAGCCTCCTCTATAATGGGTACCGACGCTGTTTCCTGGGTGTAAAGTGGCTACAACAAGGTGTTGATCACCCATGCTCATTTAGCCCCATAGTTAGGAACAAGCAAATGTACACCTCTACTGTCCCTCTGCCTGTGCGGCATGTTACATGGAGACCTTTACATTTCCAATATAAACAAACAAGGCCGATACATGACACCATATGCCAAATGCAAACCTTGTCAAATATCAGAAAGGAGTACGTTACAGAGATATTAACATTTTCAGTAACTGTCCAACAAACATTACCTGCTGAAATCATAATATATAAATATTTAAGCCCACACTGCATGACAATCTTTGAAAAAAAAAAATGTTGCAAAGCTAAAAATTCCAAGTATTGTAATACTTATGAAAAATATTTATTTCCTGCAATTATTTTGCTCTGCACAGTATTGGAAGCTCACAATACATCTGTAGATAGCTGTAATAACTATGTGATTTATATCTGCACTGCTCTTACTCACTGTATTTTTATTACGATGTTTTCTGTATCCTTGACTTATTTCTGTGAAGGACCTATGGAATATAAATATATCCAAATTTTAACTCCAAGAACCGCATTTATCCAAATACAAAGCAACATTTTTTCCTAATTCATCATCTGAAAAATGTTGGTTTACCTCATCATCACACACAAAATTAATTGTGTTCTGTACAGATCCTTTTCTGAAATCTGGAGGGGGGCCATCTTACATGCAGCATCATCTTACACTCAGGTATGTATGGTAATTAACACTCAAACACTAGCAGCGACTCCAAGTTGTTACTAATCACAATTTCTTTGCAAAATACCTAACAAGCAGAAACATTTAAGTCATATGCAGTTCCTCAAGGACTGAAGCACAGTTCAGTCATTAAATCTAATGCAGCTGCCCCGTACAGCAGACATACCAGATCTTGACACAGCACCATGTCTCGCAATATCTCCCGGTCTTGATGGAGTCACTCCTTCGCTCTGTTCTTGCTAGAACACCAAATCACTTTAATTAGTACCATAACAGTGAAGACCATAATGTGGGGGAACATCAGCACCCAACTGTCCTAACATAATTACGAACTTAACGTAGGAAGATCTACCAACCAGGGGCTAGGCTGAAGAGGGGAGGGGGGAGTGGTGCAGCCACCCCAAGTGTCAGAGCCCAAACGGTTGGTAAAATGGACAGAGAAATAAATATCTTAAATGAAGAAAATCTATTTTCTGCAGGCAATACGTTTTAATTTATTCAGCTACATATACGCAAAATCAATACATATTTGTAATTTTTTAAATTTCATAATTTTTGTCCAGAGCAGTTTGTGATTCTTTGCCCCAGACCCCAAAACCCCACCTATGCTACTTGTATGAACTACAATAACTCTATATTCCTTGTTCTCTTGTCAGTAGCTACATTCTGGGATACAATGTCACAGACTCTTCTACCATACTACAAACTGTCCATTCCAGGACACAGTAACTGCCTGAAATTAATGTTTCAAGTTCACTTTCCATACACGAATAAATTTCAATTGTGTTCCACACTGCATCAAACTCTGTGCGAGTTATGCCAAGAAATCTGTTCTGTTGAAGAATGGGTTTCAACAGTGCTGGGTTCTTAGGAAACTTGGTGGTCTGAAACATAATCCAACACTCATGTTCAGAAGCTGCTTCATTTAATAATTAAAGTTTGGTACAAATTTTTCTGCATTCAGCCCAAAACTTTCATATTTGTCTGCAGTTAGATTATTAAAATGTATAAAATAATGTCACAAATTTAACCCACAATAAGCAGGATGTACCATCTGCAATTCACTGGAATGGCAGCACTTGCTGCATATTCTCTCTCACCTTAGTGAGCAGGCAAACAGAAACTTGTTTCATATCATACAGTTCATAAATAACTGGCATTATATTAAATGTCCAACATAACTACTGCTAGTATTACAGATAAGTGCCACTAGGCATGAAGTGTAAATCTGGAAAGTTTGTGACTATGGTTTCACATTCTACATTCTACTGTGTGAAACAAAGTTTCTCTACACATGCCATTAAGGCATATGGGGGAGTGAAGTTACAGCCACTCTTATTCTTAATCTCAGCACTAGACGGAGGTAAGTGTTCAGCATCGTACCCTGATTGCTTTATGCCCTGGAAAAGAACCCCCAGCAACTAGTGAATAGGAGGCTGAGTGGGCCCCACAACCAGTTTGGGCATTTTTATGGAAGAGAAAAATCTCTTGCCCCTTCTGGGATCCAAACTCCAGATTATCAAGCTCATAACCTAGTCACTATACCACCTAGACTAACCCAGCACCCATTCTAAACTGTATTTCAAGATATAGATAAATACTATAAAATGTAAGCACTGTTGTTGATAAAGAAATGCAAGACTGTATACAGACAACAATCCATCCACAATTAAGATCTACAAGTAAGAAATGCCTATCTAAAATTTAATGTTAAAAAATAAATTCAAGAGTAATAGACAATTTTGATATGAGGAACTATTTTACAATAAATATTTTCTGAACAGAGATTGGTGGTGGGCTGATTTCAACAACTTTAAAAAATGAGGCAATTTCTTACTAGCTGAGCAACTATTAGCTTGTCAAGAACAAAACAGTCTACGGATTTAGTTACTGTTTATAACACTCTACCAGTAATCCCTTGCCCAAAGGAAGGGTTACATTAGGAATGATCACAGTGTGTTGGGTAAAACCATGTTGTGCAACCTCCTTATGGGAGAAACTGCATTATGGGAAGGTGTAAACATATGTTCCCCCCCACCCCACCCTTCACACACATAGCACTTGGGTAAATGATGCCACCAACTTCTGCAGTTGTCCTTGTAAATAACCAACCTGACGCACAATTTTTCATGTGTCTGGTATGCAGGTATGCATACCAGACAGTCATCTACACAGAGTGACATAACTCAGGTGTCGCATTGATACAATAATTCTCCTGATGATGAGCACATGGCTGTCCGAAACATGTAGAGAATAGATATAAACATACATGAAAAATTGTGTGTCAATTTGGTTATTCACAAGGATCATACTAAGATGCACGGTCAACAAAACATAAAATTCTGCAGTGGCTGTGTGAGTTAAAAAAAAAAAAAAAAAAGTAAACCAGCCCCATTACAGGCCC
>Ga0131853_10002616_pt1 | contig 32141 bp, 15 predicted proteins | sample TergutLab28metaG_FD_92764 | JGI IMG/M metagenome (GOLD analysis project Ga0131853, IMG submission 92764) | Labiotermes labralis P1 segment gut microbial communities from Petit-Saut dam, French Guiana - Lab288 P1 (version 2) (version 2) | ecosystem: Host-associated > Arthropoda: Insects >... | reverse complement strand
ATTATCCTTTTTTTTTTTAAAAAAAAAAAAAATGTTTAAAAAAAAAGTTTAAAAAAAAAAAAAAAACCAATTTTTTTTTATAAAAATTCCCCCCCCCCCCCCCCCAATCATACCATTTATTTGATAATGTGGAAAAATATTGTAGAGCAGGGCAGGCCACAGATGACAATATGGCACATGTGCATTGCATGCTGGATACCAAAGCCTACAAATACACACGCTCAGGTTGTGTAATACTCATTGTTCTTCCACTGTAGCAGTGGTTACACAAACACACCTCATTGTTACATTATACGTACATTGCCTCTCTTGTTTTTAATTCAGATAGCAGATTGTTGTCATATACATCCTAATTACTATTATATATCAGCTGAAAATACAACACCTACTAACATAATAGGCTGTCACTGGCTCTAATCCTTAATCAGCTATATCCAATCTACCTTATCAAAACCTGTCATCTTCAAATTTCACTGAGTAGATTGATGTAGCAACACTTCATTGTTTTATGTGGTTTTTGTCTGGTTTTAATCTTGTTCAAAATATACCATCTGCCATGATTGAGACTGTATAATTTTGCAGCTTCTCAAGGTAAATATTGAGATGGGGTTCTTTCATATATGTCCTACACAACCTCCTTCAAAAAAACCCTTAACCAAGCAAATGTACCTGATAGTCTTTTCATGTCATTTATTTGTGCCTAACTTGTGCATTTGAGGCTGGTGTCATTAAATAACTGAAGAATTATCTCGATTATGTGCACGTTTGTTATTTCTTTTATCTGAACAGCATTCAGCACTTACCCAATTTTAGTCCCAAATCAAGACTTGGAGTTTGTTATGTCCTTGGAACTGCCTTAAAACAACTAGTGTGATTTTGCGTGATGTACGGGATCATTAAAATAACCAAAGAAACAAATTACACTTTTACACTTCTTGCACACAGCTGATATGAGATGAATATTGATGGTATACAGTGTAAGAAGTGATGCATGGTACTGTGTGGTTTAAACAACTAGTGATTTTTATTTTTGGCAGTACATGGTGAAAGTTGAGAAGGGAGACTATGTCTTGAAGCTCCATGTCAGGCATGAGAAAAGGGATCTACTAGACAAAATGGTGGACCAGCCGCTACTTCTGAATCAGAAGCTGCCTTCTGCTCTTTCTTTGGATGTGTACGGCAGCTGGGCTCAGGCAACAACATCTGGCAAGAAACTGGAGAAGGGGTCACTTCCCCAGGGTCAAACTGTGCCAGTCTACATAACACCGCTAGCAGATGATAGGTAAAGTAAATCAACTTGCTTGTCACATGTTCAACCACTGTCCTGCCAAAGGTTTCTGTTAATTTTAAAAAAATTGTCGGTAGCTGTCACCCATGTTGTAATCACTTGAGCTCTGATAGTTGGCCTTGAGTAATAGCATGTGCTTGTACATCAGACATTAGTTGCACTAAATTGAGTTAGGTGGAAATAACTCTGATGATGATGATGATAATAATTGTGAATCTGGGGTTACTAGTGACAGTAGAAATACAGCAAAAACTAGATACTTTTAAATGCTTGGGGAAGAATATGGAAACTTGGAATTAATAAGTTTGCATTTTCAGCTGAGCATAGGAATTTATAATACTAAATCAACATAAAGTGGGCCCGGTAGCTCAGTCGGTATAGCGACTGACTACGGGCTGGACAGTCTGGGATAGAATCCCGGTGGGGACGAGATTTTCTGCCCAACCAGACCAGCCCTGGGGCCCACCCTGCCTCCTGTAAAATGGGTACTGGGTCTTTCCCAGGTGTAAAGTGTGGCTGGGGCGTGCTGCTGACCACTCACCCCTTCTAGTGCCGCGGTCATGGAAGAGTAGAGCTATACCTCTACCCACCCTCTGGGCCACACCGGGCCCATAATGGGAACACTTTACCTTTTTAAATCATTATAAATGGGTCTGGCCATTAACACTGAACATTGCTCAAAAATTGAAGTAGGTGTGTGTGTGTGTGAGCACGTGCATGTTTGCGTGCAGGCAGGCAGGGATGCACACACATCATATTTATGGAAATATTATAAATTCCTCATCTAGAATTGGGTGTGAGGGTTTGCCTGTCTATCATGACATGCATAAATGAAATACTAAACAGTCAGTTATGAATTTGTGATGTGAGCTCACAATAGGTTATGTTACCATTTGTGACTGCCAAAGGAAATGTAAACAGAAACATTCTGCTGTGCTTTATGCAAGAAACATACTTTGTCAGTTCAGTCTGTCGAAGAGATGAGGTGAATTTTCCATTACATAGCCCACCCAGTACTACCAAAATTCTCATGATTCTGACAGAATTTTCTTTAAATTCTGAAAAATTGACAACATGCATGAAATGACTACACCTAACTGCCATGTTTATTATAAGTCTTCATAAATGTCTCCAGCTGGAGTACACTGGTAATTTAATTTATTTTCCATCCTGCTACAATGAATGTTATTATACTTACTGCATCCCTAAAGGGTTAAGGGTATGAAGCCAATAGTTTCCTGCATTGAATATGCTCGTTGTAAGACAGGTAATTCTGGTTAGATGGTAAAAGTAAATGTTTTTATGTAACAGTTTGTGTCATCATGATCAGTCAGTCTTCATTACTACTAGTGAGAGGGCACCATTAAATAACTTAATAATCCATAAATCAGTAAGGGAGTTTGGTTTCTGTTATAGTTTTGTGTTCAAAGATTTGTTCAATATTTCCACACATTGATCAGTAATTTTTTTTATATTATCATATTAAAATTATGTAACCTATCCAGATGAACGTAGAACTTTTTTGTATATTATCATCTTGTGTTTTATTAATTTCAGAATCAGTAAAGGAGTTCCAGTGGGGCATTTCTTGTCTGGAACAATAACCTTTGCTAAGGATGTGATTGGAAAGAAAGTGGTAAGTTTAATGTTGTAAAATGTAGTGTGTTTTATTATAACTACTACTTTTATATGATAGCCTGTATGATAACATGTAGTTGATTAGTGTATCAGTGCAAAATTTGGACTCTCACTTGCTGTAGATTGACAGTATTTTGATGAAAACACTGTGCTGAAGAAAATACTTGAATCACTGAAAATGAAGTAACAAAAATAGAAAAAATTATATAGTGAGAAATGTCACAATTTGTGCTCATCACCTTTAAGAAATTTAGTATTCCTTTGTGCTGTGCAGGATGTGTATCCATTCACATACATGTTGCCAGAACCTCCCAAGAAATCTTCCAGTAGCAAGTCATCAGATGCAAAAGATAAAGAGAAGACAAAGTTGGAGGAGTACAATGAAGAAATCAGGGACCTAAAGACTAGTTGGCTAGCAAAACTTGGTAAGGCATATCAGGAGATTGCTACATAGTAGCATGGAACTGCCTTTCTAAACATTTCCAGAAAAAATATCTGGGGGCAGGTGGTCTTAATCTGTTACCATTTCCATATATTAGCATGTAATAATATCACAGTGTGATGGTTAGTCATCTTGCTTAGTATTAGGGACATTAGCATGTGTGAAGGGAGTGCTGTGTTTCAGTGTCTGATGTACAGCATGGCCTCCTTATTGAGTATTGTAGTTTGTGGTCATGTTGTCTGGTGGCATTACTGCTCAGATTTGTCTGGGTTCAGTGGTTGCTGCAGCTTGCTTCTGTAAAGATAATATTGCATAAATGTGTATTGTTTAACATAACATGTATAGGCGGGGAATTTTAAAGCCATTTTGTGGTCTTCTTTTTCAGCTGGTTGATAGTATTATCAGTAACAACTAGGATATGAGACTTGAGGTTTTCATGAAAGTAACTATGAAGATTACTGTCCTGTGGATTGTGACACTTTGTAGCTTCATGTACCTACCACAACCACAAAGTGTCAGAACCCAGAAGACTGTAGTTTTCATACAGTAAACCCTCGCATATCTGGTCACAGTTAATCTGGATTTCAGATAATCTGGATCAACATATTTGAAAAATTCTTATTCACAGTTTCATACATACTTTAAAAGACACATAAGATTTAGAAGCCAGATGAATCGTTCTGCACTGATGACAGCACAGAGAGAGACAGAACATACATTACACTGCTACTAAGTCTTGCTTTTTGTTTGGTATCATTGTTGACTCCGAGTTGGATGGATGCTATTGCTTATTACTGAAATGGACAAAGGAGACCCTGAATTTCAGCAACTGACAGAGGAAGAATTTGCTTCAAATGTTGTTATGGCTTCTGCCTTGGAAGAGGGATCAGATAATGAACTAAATGTGCCACAAGAATTCAAAATTAAGAAGAAACTTCTTAGCTCTGCCAGAGATAGCGTTGATGCAGTAATCAGTTATGAGGGCTCTTCAACAAATCATGAATTGAGGGCATATTATGAACACTTAAGCACTGTGAGGGAGATCCTAATTAAAGGACAACAGCAGAGGTCTGTTCATGCAAAACTTGATGGTTTCTTAAACATGCATTATTACGTTCAAAAACAATTACAACTTTTGAGACTTCTGCCCATGTATAAATGTGTATGTATTGTGTATCTGTTTTTTGTTTTTTAAATATTCTCCACGGTAATAATTTTATTTATTTTGATATTTTGTTAATAATGTATAGGTATTTAATTATAAGATTAGCACTACCTGTATCATTACATTTTCTGTTCATAGGTGTTCAAAGTTTTTTAATTTTAGGGCTATCTTTTGCTTCCCTAATGCAGATTATCACTTAATCAAGATAACCTCTCCCACCAGTCAATCCAGATAAATGAGGTTCTGCTGTATTACAATAGGATATGTATTTAGTGGTGAATTTCTTTGTTCTTGATACTCTAATTGTAAGTAATTCTGTCAAGGATATTTACTGGTAATTTTGACCAGTTTCTTCACACATTTCCCCTCTTGAATTTTACTCTCAAAAATTGGGGTCCACATCGTACATGAGGGCATTTGATACATGAATGAATATGGCCTGTGGTACATGAACAGCCACATCAAGCTTGAGCAAGACAAGTCTTGGTGATGATAATATATGATTTTTTGTCAACATATCAACATTCTTGTAGCTGAATTTTGGCATTAAGTAATAAGTGCATCGAACTCACATATGATATGAACTTATCACAAATTCAGTTAATCTAGAGCCTAGCGCAGTAATTTAACATTTTATCATTTTGTACCAACAGAACCAAATGACCAGGCTGTCTCGCTGTATGAAGAGCTGAAGGACTTGTACCCAGATCACCTTGCGGTACACACTGCCATGCTTCAGTGTTTGGAGCCCAGTGAACCCAAAAAGCAGCTTCCTTTCATAGAAAATGTGAATGCACCTGACCATTCAGTCAGTGCCACAGCCCATAAAATTATTGATTTAGCAGATACAATTATAAATAGTGTCAATCAGACACAGCTCCTCACTTATCTTGGTACAAAAGCAGATCTTGAACCTGATGCAGCCAAGACTAAAACGTAAGTACCATCTATATTTTGATAAAAAGACTAAGGCTGGTTCTCAGATTAAAGTATCATCCATGGGATGAAGTGTAGAGGTCAATGTACAGACATTAATATTGCTATAATAATATGTAAAATTAATATCAATGGTGAAAAGTTCCATTCATTAACATTAGTGCGTATGTCAGCACACAGGTGTGAGTGCAGAGGCCAACGCTAGGTCATAACTTCCTTAAGGTAGCACTCTCGAGTAGGTATCATCATTGTACAGGTCAGTGCAAATGGCCATGTAAGTACTAGTTCCACAGAGGTGTACAAAGGTCAGTACTCAAAATATACGGATTAACTTTGTGGGGGCAGAGTATAGATTTAAACATTCAAACATAAGTACCATCTTCATGTGGTAATTAGCAAGAGGGGATTGCTGTAGAGAATATTTCTTTGTGAGGGAGATGAAGTAATAAGAGAATGGAGAAAACTGCTTGTTCAGGACTTCAGCATTTGCACTCTTTATCTGGTAGCATTACGGGCATGGTATTCAAGAAAAATGACATGGATGGCTTTTGTGTTTGATTTTTTTAATTTCTCAGTCTTCTAGCTTTTGCAAAGCCGATTTGTTTTCTTATAGTTTAATGGAGCAACAGAAGGCAGCACTTGTGGAAGCTCTGTGTAGGAAGGGTTCTGCTATGTGTCGTATTTATACCATTATGAATGCAGCTGCCTCTGAGGGAGAGGAGGAAGATGAACAGGAAGATCTTTCTACCGATGCTCCCATTGAAGTTTCCCTGGAGAGTATTGACAACGTGTGGAGGGATGTTCTGCGATTCACAGATACTAATGACACTAAGGTCTATATTTCATGTTATGTCTTAAGTTTAAAACCTTCAGCTGTCATAAAAATCTTACCCTTATGCCCATTAAACTGGACATTCGACACACACTCTGACATGGCATGCTGTTTCAAGAAAATAGTTATCAGTTTCTGGTAATTACTGTATAATATTCTTTAACCAATTTTTGAAGTTCCTCAAATTCAAATGCTGTCTTAAAATATGTTAGTGGCATTCAGAAACCATATTGACAAATTGACAAACTCTTCCTTTTCACATAGAGACCAGGTGACTGCCCAAGCCTCAGCATATAAGGCAGCTAGGAAAGAGCTGCTAGTGAGATAACGTACACAGAAAACTAAGGGCCATGGAGACAAACTGATGCTTGATCAACCACTTTGCTTCACAATCAAACCCTATCTAGCTACAGTTTCACATTAAAAAAATGCAAACAATCTGCAGTGGGTGCAGCAGAAGAAAATCAGGACACAGTTTGTAGAGTGTGATGTCAGTCTTTATATTGATCCTGCTTTCCCCAGGCTCTATGAACTCGAAAACTTTGGTAGTGTATTGCATTTGGGTCCGCCTCTGCACTCCGTTACCGTACTCTGTACCCACCTTGTATAGTAATGTAAATAGTAAAAACCAGTAGCAATATTTTTTAGTGTTAAGAATGTGTAAGTAGCAGAATTGTGTGTTAAAGCCTAAGCTCAACTTTTTAGGTTTATTTTTCTTAGCAATAATTACGGTTGCAGGTGTTAAACTTTATGCTGTGGCATTCTGTTGTGCACAAGCACTGGGGGCGTGCCCTTAAGATTCTCTTCAAGATGGGAGAGGAAAAGCCTTCCCGTGAGCTAGACAAGAAAAGTTGTGAAGCTGGCCACAAGCTAGGCTGGGAGCACTATGTCCGTCATGTTGAGTGTTCACTGCCCGTGAGGTACCCTCCAGCATATCGACCATTCTGATAACATGGTAAGAATGTTTCCTTTCATCTTCTTCCAAAAATTCTGAAGGCTGACCTATAATTTTACATGTTAATTTGTGTGAATGTAGAACTTGTGTGCTCCTGATGGAGCAGACTGGAGAGAACAGGTGGGAATATTTGACCGTGCGGTTTGCCTGATAATAGGAGACCAGGAAAAGAAAGTAATGTGGAACTTCATGACTTAACATCAATCACCACATTTTGCTATGGTTATGAAGTTACATAAGAAGAGGTCTTAAAACCATGTAGCTTCCATGGGGAACAAGAAATGCAAAATGTTGGTTGAAATGCTATAGGAAAATGGTTACATGAGGACAAGAATAGATTAAATGGTAATATTGAAATGTACCTTACAAAAACATAATGTGATGATGTAAACTGAAATGAACGAACACTTTGTCTTCTGGGCCGTGATGCTATGTAGTGCTGTAGTTGGTTAACAAACATTTTGGAGGACACTGATGTCTCCATCAAGGTAGAAGAAGGTGAAATGAACTGGTTTAGGGTTTGGACCAGTAGTTGGTTTGTTTTCATACAATAGTTACCTCCATCAATTCATGTTAAATCCTACCTATGTCCCAGAATTTACATGTTTCATGATCTTTCTTCATGATCCTAGCTCACAAAACTGTTGCAGATTTGCAAAATTTTGAGAATTCATTCAGGCTTAGAAATAGTTGCCTCATTTATTTGATGGTCCTCTTGTCCATCTAAAGCGCTACAATCTGTTGTTTACCTTGAATTCCAGTACAATCTTCCTCCATTCCCAGCGGTTTCTGGCCATTGCCTGCCTGTTTTTTATTCCCATTATATTTAAATCCCCTTCATTCTCATCTCTCTGTCTTTTATATCATCTTTTTGTTGTTCCTTCCATTGCAGCTGCTGCAGTGTGTTTTGGCATTCTTTGGTTTTGCATTCTTTCAACATGACATTATCATCTTGGAGGTATTTGGCAAATTGTACAATATCTTCACCTTGTAATATGTCCTGTATGTTCTTGTTTCTTCTCATTCTCCAGCATTCACTTGGTCTGTAGTATGGCTCAATTTTGGGATGATGACAGAATTGATAATTCTGGGGTTAAAAGATTATACAGAATACACAGGTAAAATCAGTCCCATTACAGGCCCAAGGTGCCCAGAGGGTTCCAGGAAGTTAAGGTTCCCAGATTACATGACAGTGACCCAGGATGGTGGTAAGGTTGTCAGCTGTATGCCGCAGCTGCTTTTGCACCCAGAAAATACTCCTGGTACTTGTTTCTGTTAGTGGCTTCATCGAACAAGTGGCAGGGAGGTCAGCTTATAATCATGCAAAAATTAAATGTGTGTAGGTATTTTCCTGAAAATTTTAGATTATAAAGAAAGGTTGTCTTATATTAAGGTAAATAAAGGATTTTGTCCACAGTTTTCAGCACAGTGTTTTTTAATGTTTCGAGTGTATGCACATTAACGCAGCATATTGTTGCCATACTACTGACAAAAGTTTTATTCATAAATATTTATTTCCACTCATTCCTTGAAAGATTTATAAAAATGTAAACATTTGAGCGCAACTGAGTACGGCCCAAGGATCTACTATATTTTAAGGTTAAGATATGAGGTGCTTATGGAGGGAGTTGCAAGTTTGACTCAACCACCAGATCAGCATATGCACAGTACTGCTGGGTAACCAGTTGGTTTTTACAAGGAATATGGTATTCTTTGTAAAAACCACTTTATTTTGCACACAGTGACTAGTTTGTTATAATTATTAATGTGTTTTGTCTCCATTTTAGATTACAATATGAGAGTTGCAGACAAACCATATGCTACGGTTTGAGAAGTCATGGATAAGAGTTGTGTCTGCATAGTGAAATTTAGAAGGTAATATAAGTGAATTTTAAAACATGAAACTTGAATGTGAACTGTATGCAGTTTTGGAAGAATGTTAATGAATCAGGACTGAAAGAATTGTCTGAAAGTCTGTCCATGTTTCTGTATCAGTTTTCCTCATATTAAGACACAAAAATGCCGATGTGTTTCATTTATGGTTACATTATGGAAAAAATGTAGATGCGCAATGTACTTGTACTTTATCCTGTATGACCCATGATAGGTATACACACACACATATATAGAATGACAGGAAGTTCACACACAAGCTGTCCATATTGATTCCATGTTAGATAATAAGTCAGAAGAGTTATACAGCATGTCTTGAGACATTTAGTTTGAGTGATACACATTGCCATGAATTGGCGTTACACACTGTTCACATAGTACAGTGCATTGTTAGGTGTATTTAAGACACACATTTCACAGGAGGACTGCGTTATGATCAAATGATCATGGAACTCACCCACAGTGAATACTGCAACATGCTCTGAACCATTGACGCGCGTAATACTCTGGTAGATTCCAGTTGAAATGTGATGGCACATGGTGATGCACGGGAGGGGAAGTGAAAGGGAAACTGGCAAATGGAGTGGGTAGCCAGTACTCTTCACAGTACCTTGGAACATGGTGTATCCAGCATTACTACTGCTGATGCACACACTTTGGCTGCCGGTAGTCGACTGAACTGAAGCCTCCACTGATTTAAATGAACTTGTCTGTTTTGCCAAAAGATGAAATCTGGTTTCTGTGCCTGTGCCATCACATTTCAAATGCAATCTACAACAATATGTGCTATGTATGGATGCAGTTTTGTGAGTTGCTGTGACATGAACGTGCTGCAGATGAGCCCTTTTTACACAACAGTGTGTGAATATATGAAGTGTGTTTGACTGTGAGGATGTGTTACCCACAACACTCACCCTTCAGCATCAGTGTTTGGGCTGGTATTGATGAGACCATTGCTATGGGGCCAACAAGTAGAGTGCAGAGTTACATTTTAGTTTTCTGAAAATTGTTCTGCTGGGGTTGCTTGAAAATGTACCTCTAACTGTGAGAAAAAAGTTGTGGTTTTTAGCACAACATAACTGCAGTACACAATGGGCCAGATGCCCAGCAGTGGTTAAATATGATATACCACATTATAACCATGTGGCATCCATGGTCTGGTAATTTGATACCTTGCACCATTTGACAATATGTGTCTTGAAAACTGAAATATTTTGGGACATGTCATGTAATATTGTTCTTTTTTTGTACAAGGAAATCACACTGTGGAGGGCTTGTGCTTGAATTTTCTTCGATCCCATACACACACACACACAGTAAAACCCCAGTTTCACAGTCTTAAAGTTAGTAATGCAAGGACGCCAATAACTTTAAGACTGTTAAAGCCCAACAATCAGATGATATACACCATTATTAAAAAAACCCAGTTTTACATGTTTGCATGCATTTAGCCAGGACCTTACAAAAAGTGCATAACACCATGGACAAACCAGAATGTGGGAATGTAAAATAAGAATTTGACTCTGTGTGTGTGAGTGCATACATGTGCTGCAGAACCCTTCAGTATTCAGGCTTTGCAACTTTGTAAGTGCCAGTAAACCTACAGGTGGGCCAGAGTTGCACAGTCATTGTAATGACTTGCTCCAGGCTGAACGGTTTGGGGTACAAAACCTGGTGGAGGCAAGATTTTGAGCACCATCCAGAGCAGCCCTGAGGCCTACCCAGCCTCCTATACAGTGCGTACCGTATCTTGCACAGGAGTGAATGGCTGGGGCGTGGCATTGACCAACAACCCCCATCTAGCACTAACATTAACACTTTGAAGTCCAAGCCTGAGTGAGGCTAGGGCTCTTCCAACTTGCTGTGTGTCCCATGCCCAAGTGCAGCTCATGTCTATATTTTCACATATGTACTATAATGTAGATGATTTGAACTTGGGTTTGGGTTACATGGAATCTTTCAATGAACAGGCCTCTATTTGGTGCTGCCATCTGGGGATGTTTTGTTGCACTATTTAAAAAAAAAACCCCCAGCACAATCAGCTGTTAGAGTCATGTGGTCTGCAGTTTGTGCTGTAGGTGTATTGTTCTAAGAATTATACTGGAAAAAGAGAAAGAAAAGAGACTGTGTGGTGGTGTCCTGATTATAAAGTGCCACTCTGCATACCAGAGTGCTTCAAATTGTACCACACAGTTGTAAATAGAGGAAACGTGTTTTGCGCAGATTTTTTCCCATAAATTTTAACTGTTTTTTTTCAATAAATTTTTATATGCTTCTGCAGAAATAATGTGTTCGTATTTATATTCAAACTAAAGTATGATTCTTTATCTGTCAGAATATGGTAAGGATATTACAATATAATACTATACTCATGATAGTATTTAATATATGTCCAAAATGCCTGGGTTTCTGGACCCAACAAAACACTAAAGGGCTGGGACTCAAGGTGTTAAAGAAAGAATGGAATTATACCTCTACTCTCCCTCTGTGACTACATGGCATGCTATAAGGTGAACTTTACCTGTTTTTATAAGTTGTGATGTACTGAAGGAGAACATGATGCAGGAATTAATTTTTTGTGGTTTACTTAACATTAGTCTCAGTTGGATCACTTTGATGGCAGACTGTGTTGTATGTGTCTTACATCTAAAATGAGTGTCCTTTGGCACAGTTTTTGTTGTTCATAAAAACTAAAAATAGAGTTGTGAATTGTGATGCTGATGACAATGGATTGTATATTTACAGACTAAGCATATTGTCTGACATTTCAGTGCTGGGTTTATATAGACCCTCCTGCACTGCATACTGCATTTCTTGGTAATATAAGTTTTCACAGTTAGACTACAGCTTTAAAAATATGTTTTTATATTAATTTATTTTAAGATATGTATTTGTACTATGAAACTTGATACATCTGCTAGTTTGAAAAATATCACAGTGTACTGCAACTGAAATTTCCCTCTGCTAGCTTACCAGGGTACTGCTTAACAAACATGAATGTTTTCCTTGAATGATCCATACAGGCTCAGGTATGTCACTAAAAGGTTCAACTCTTCCACAGAGAGCAAGGTATTCAGTGATCTTATCTGAGCTGACCATTGCATATGAGAAGTAGTATGTGTTACGCATCAATACTCCCATAGAAGCAAACACTGGTGACACTGAAATGGTGGTGCTCAAATAGTCGAGAGCAGCACTTAAAATGTTAATATGTCGTTGAGTGCACATGCACCAATAGAAGCTGGAGAAGTAAAAGTTGAGAGTATGATCTATGAACATCTCTCAGGAGTACATAAAAATTTACTTAAACATGTTAACCCTTATCCTGCTAACGTGGAGAATATGCTGAGCTCATAATAATGTCAGCAGATGGCAGATGGGATTTAACTCGGCGTTTAAAGGGTTAAAGTTTTGTCACTAAATGGAAGAATTAATCACCATGTACATTAGAATTCCTTGGATCTGTCATCGCCCATGGGGCTGGACATGTGTCAGATAAATATTCTGGATTATCAAATGGTTCCTATTCTGACCTAAATTCTTAGATAATTTTTTGTCACTGCTCCCACATATTGGCTGCAAAACTAATGAGAAGTGAATTCTATTGGAATGTGTGCATCTGCTGGTTCTGGTGCATCATGGTTCCGTTCTTTGTTTTTTGAAGTCTCTGTAGTGACTATGAATGCAGTACCAGGAAACTGTGGATCAGTAGTCTTCATAACTGAAGAACTTAATGGAGAACAAACAGGGGGTCAAGATATAATACAATATCTTGGGATCTTTGGAGGCCAGTAAGACAGCTTGATAGACTCAAATGCCAGTTAAAATCACAGACTCACTACACATATTGAATGTTATATAGAAACTGAAACTTGTGGACTTGCGACTATTTTCCTCAACTGTCAGAGCATCAGGATTTTCAGAATATCTGATACTGATTCTGACCATTATTTAGTCAGAATAAAGTACAGGTGAAGGGTATACTGGAGATAGGGAAAAATACTGAACCCACTCACCCCTTGTGTGTGTCCCTACAGACACAGTCTACCAAAGGGCTTGTAGTAGGACAAAACTGTGAAAGTTGTCAGAGGTGTAAGCATGTACAAAACAACAATGAAAGCTGTAAACATATCTTCATACACCACAAATAGGTAAGACAGGTATACACATAATTGAATGTCTGCTCGCCTTCTAAACTGTGAAGTATATTCACTCAAGCATATGCAGATAATTTCATTTATACATTTTCTACCTCACACCTAAAGAATTTTCCGAGATGAAAAATGAACCAAAAGTAACTGGCACCCTGTGGCAGAATAAGTACATAACTGTTAAATAGTTACTGAAGATTTATACTATACAACATGAGGCAGGGAAACTGATGTGGCCCAAATCCTACTGTAACACAATTTATTTAAGCTGTTGCTAGGCTGAACTGCAAGAACAAGGTGCATGAATTTATGTAAGCAAGTGGGAGGAACAGAACAAAGGGGAAGATGGGTTGCATATTCTGTGTTCCTGGTACATAGACCCAGCATATGTCTAGTCACACCACAGTGTAGTTTAGAGCACTTGAAAAAGAAGGGATGGTGGCACAATACAAATAACACAGGTATTATTTAAGGAATGAAAGATGCTGGTCTCGATGGTAGTAGGACATCAGGAGGACTATTACAGCAGCAGCAAGAGTATCACTGTCAAAAAACAGAAGTCTCATTGTAACACCAGTTTGTACAGAGTTAATGAAAGACAGAATAGAAGCTACATTGAATATGCACACTAAATGCAGAACAACCTTAAGATGAGTTTGGAAAAATTTGATAAACAAAGCCTATTAAGTGGGAGAAGTCTTTAAAGGGTAAGCCTGAAAAAATTTTATTATTTTATAATTCTATATGGAAATTGACATCCACTTCGCTGGAATATAGTTGCATATAAATTGTGCATTAAATGATTTATTTTTACCTTCAACCACATTTTAAGTCTCAACCCTTTTCATTGATTTTCATATATTCTTGAACACATGCCAACATACTTTTTCACAAGCACAACTGTTAGGCGAAGAGCTTGTTTTTATCAGAACCATTCCATTAAACACTGCTTTCACCTTATGACATGTTACTGTTTTCATGTTTTTCCAGCCCAGCCATTCACTTACACACTGAGTACTGTGTCTCAATTTGATATAACCATATTTAAAGGTGACAGAAATACCAGGTTATTCATTAATTCTTTTTTCATTCCTTGTTATAACATCCAGCTTTTCTTTGACAGCAGCATGCATCTTGTGCCAGTTTTTAATGCATGAGACATTGATGTTCTGAACAAAACTTTTATGCACATACATGATGTGAATACAAAATTTAGGTAAGTTTTCCACACAGGGAATCCACATTATTGACATTTGAGTAAAACAGTTACACAGACACAATGCACTCAATTTTAACTCACATTACTTCACTTGGAAGACTGCCTGTGCCACATGATGATGTGTATTTCATGTTTTAAGTTCTTTTAAAATGCGTTAAAAATGCTTTGGCTGGAATTACTTTATTAGTCTACAGCACTAACACAGAAATGGTTAACAAGGGATTATATGATCCTGATACATAATAAACCTTGTAACGTGACTTGTCTCAAGCGAAGTCCACTCACTGACCAGTATGACACGCAACACATCACAGGTAAGCCCCATGAATTGTGCCATGTGGAAATGACCTTGGAGATTAACATATATGAATTCAGAATGTCAATTCATCATTGTATGTTTGAAACAAAAAGAACAAATGGAAATTATGGGGGAAGTGTTTGAGAGTTTGATATGAAAAACACATAACTGTGACAGTATTGTTAACTTGAACTTTTTTTTACTTCTTAGGCAGAAATTCCTGTTAAGCAGGAAACATATTATATGGGAAAGTTTATACCAAAAATGTCTTAGGCAGTATAATAAGAACATGTAGGATTAAACGCAGAACTTAAGAAAGGGAACAGCTGAAGATACTGGAAGAGTTGTATCCACAGACAGACTCAGAAATGTTATCAGTAAATGGGAAACAACAAAAGGTTTCTTTATCTCCTTTTCTTCCTTCCTTCCTCAACAACAGAATTCTGTAGGAACAGGTATGGCACTTTAATTGGAAGTGAAGCTAACATACATAGGAGATTGGGAACACTATTGAAGAGATCCATGTATAATGAATTCATTCAAGGTTAACAAAGTGTATATGTTTCTGTACCAGAGAACTGATCTAATATCAGACTTAAGATAGAAGGTTAAAGTTAATGTATTTGGTAGAAATCATGGGTGATCACACTGAAAGGAAAGGCACAATGACATCTAGAATACCAAACTAATACCAAAATCAATCTGCCTTAGTTATGACATTAATTTTAAATCAGTGGTACTTAAACATGTAGAATAAACCAACAACTGCACCATAGCATGGAAATCCCATGTCACAGGAACTAAATGTATAATTACTAAAATTTAAGCCAACAAATGCACACGGTTGTATTGGAGTTACAATAATATTACAAAACCGTTTTATACAATTTACTGTACTCGATGATGGACTAATAAGGCCCTAAGCATGTAGGAGTTAGTGGTTTTTATATTATTATTGTAACTCTTAATACAACTTTGTGCATCTGATGGCTTAAATACTAGTCATTGAATTTTCATGCACAGAATGGAAAATGTAGATGTATAATGTCAGAGACAAAGAGAACGATTATTACACTGAGCAAATTTGACTCACAAAGCATTTCATGGGCCAAAACATGGGAATTTCAGTGCCATTAACCAAAGTGGTATTGCTACAAAAACATAAAAGTGGCCTTCCTGTCACCAGATATACAGTATGAATGATCCCTGAAGATTCCACAGTAAGATTTCAGAGCCACTAATTTTGAGCATTAAGATTTGTAAGTTGTACAAGGTTAGCTCTTCAGTGGAGAACTGTAGTAACACAAAAGCTTCCCACAGTCTATTCTGCAATTTAACAGTCTACCAGCATCATATAATTAATGTGGTGAAAACATGATTACCTCTTAGGACAACTGGATAATATAAATGAAGCCCATCTTTATCAGCATTACATTGATGCAACAGAATCAAAATCAGTACTTATCAAACCAAGAGTACATGAAAAACAAACAATAATTGTGATGCTATCAGTTCTAGCTGATGGAAGAAAGCTGACAGTTATTACTCTAAAAGGAATCATCTTAAAGTTCCTAACAGAATTATGTTTAAATGCAATGAGAAAGGGTTGATGAGAGAAGAACTCATAACTGAATAGCTGAGAGAAGTTTTGGACAGAAGAACAGGTCCTCTTCTGAAGAAAAAGAGGAATACTGGGTTTTGATCCTTTCAAGGGTTACTTAACAAAGTGCAAACTCTTACCTTTTTAATCTCAATAGATATAATTATCGCATCAGGAGTTCTGACATCTCAGTCACAGGTTCTTCAAGCAGCTACCAGACCAGAGATTGACTCGGACCACCCGAAGCATCATATTGGACAGTAGTTTGACTGCATGGAATGACATATCCCCCAGAATCCATCAACAGGGGGTTTTAGGGGTTCTGTATGTCAAATAGTTTGAATGGATATAAGACTATGTCCTGTGGAAGTAACATCATGCAAACTCTTCTTCCAGAATTGAAAATCTTGGCACCAAATAGTGAACTCAGTATTGTGTTTGTAGCTTCTTATTAGAGTAATACTCTAATATTTTAACTCTAATGATCATTTAATTCCAGAGTAGTAACCATCAAAACATTAGGTGGTGTGATTACCAAAATTAGCAACAAATTTCATAACATACTACTGAGAAATAGCAATGCTTGCCCCACATTAGCAGGACTTAACTTTTGAAAGATAATCAGCAGAAAAGCTCCGTGCTCTAACATGTTGGTTACATCAGAGGAATAACTTTGTTACAATTTAAAACAGTTTGGCTCCTATTAAAACATGCACAGTTTTATGAAGAAGTAGAAGCTCATCTCAACTGAAGGTAAAGTGGAATAACCAGTGTTGAATTTAGCATTAACTGCGGTGCTGACCAATTTTTTTGAGGCTTAATTGCTCACTAACTCCTCAGTATCCATAGGCATAACTGCAGCACTACAGTACAAAACATACGATAAATTTGATTGTTCCATTTTTAAAATACTATAAAACGACAATGAATTCCTCACTGCACTCAGATGTTGGTGAAGCTGGTTAAAAATGCCAACCAATGGGATGGACTTACTTTGTAGGTAACCATTTCAAAACCATCCAAATCTACTTTAAATGCTGTTACCTTATGTTCCAAACCAGCTGCCACATCCTTGTACAGCCTGACTCCTGTGCTGGCAGAACTGAAAGTAAATCAGACTGATGACTGTGGTACTTTATAACAAGCTTTTTTATTTCTGCTTTACATTTAAAAACATGTATTTTAACCACATGTACATAAAAAAAAAATTTAATGTCTTTCAAATCCTCCTTAATTATAAGTCATACAGGAAAAAATGAAGAAAATATCACCATTTAAATGATCTCCTTCTAGTACACAACTACTTCAAAAAAATATATAACACTATTCAATGTAGATTGGAACCACTTCTATAGTTCCATCAAAATCTGTGGTGCAATACTGCCTACTGCAATTGTATGTGCTGTATACAAACACAAGTTTTGTTTACTGTTGTTACATACATACAGGTAAAGGTCACACCATACCATGCCTATGCAGGCACAGTGGGAATATGGAGGTACAGCACCTACCCATTCTCACCATGCTCCAGCCACCTTATCCCCAGCACAGACCCAGTACCCAATGTGCATGAGGCTTGGTGGGCCTTGGGGTCAATCTGGAGGGCATGGGAAATTTCACTCCACCAGGATTCAATCCCCAGCCCATCCAGCCTGAAGGCAGTCTACTGACTACATGATTCCAGCCGCTGTTACATTTGCATACTGACTGATAATTCAGAAATGCACAGCACCCTATTTGCATTTCCCAAACAGACAGACAGATAAGGAATTTTCACAGTTTTACTTTCTTAGCAGAAGGTGCTTGATCTTCATCCTCATCCTCTTCTCCAGATGCCTGGAATATTGGTTTTGGCTGTGTCTTGGCATATGCTGGGGACACCCAATATGGGTTTTCCTCAGCATCTTTTGCATACCGCAGGATAGCCTCCCTTGGGTCTTGGTCATCTTCCACCCTCTTGCTAAGACCCAAGTTACGGATAACATATGAGCTTAGCGTTCCACCAGATGTTGCTACCCGCCCACCTTGACCAGATGAAATGGGGAGGTCTGGTCTGTGGGACTTGACAGGGTCCTGTCTGTCCCGCTCCATCTGCTTCCTGACTGATTTGGGTTTCTCCTGTCGAAACATTGGGAGAGCATGCGGTGTTAGAATCTGCTGTGCTGCCACAACCTCCACTTGCTTCACCTTTCGCCGAGTCTTCACCACACAGAGCTTGGCACCACGCATGCTACGGTTATGACTGTAGTAAACTTTTACAATTCCATTTCCACAACCAACAAAAATCTGGTTCAACTTTGGATGCCAAACAGTCTTTATGACGTGGGAATCTGTTACAGCTATCTCGGTGACTTTATCAAAAGTCTTTGAATTATAGAACAACAACCTGCCAGAAGTCTGCATCTTCTTAATAGACTCCCCTGTTAGTATCAGAGCATCATCTGGGCTAAATGAGCAGTCAGTAGTGGCATAACGAGAAAAGAGATTTTCAACAACATGAAGAGGTTTCTTGAATGCCCTCAAGTCCCAAATTTTCAGTGTGCCATCACATCCTCTTGTTGCAAGTAGACTGCCAAGATGAGAGAAAGCAAGACAAGATGTCTCTGTGCCTGCCTGATGGGCATTTCGCAGGAGCATCGTTGTGTTTACAAAAAGCTTCCGGTGATCCCACAGCTGCAAAGAACCATCCATGCATGCACATGCTACAAGTTTTCCATCTCGGCTATATCCACAAGCAGTAGGAACTGTTTTCAGTCCATTCTGCGCACGTGTCTTAATGATGGACTTGTGATGTTGAGGCTTCTCTATATCCCACAGCCTACATGTACTATCCTCTGCACATGTAAGAAATTCTTCTCTAATACGGGGATGCCAACAGCCACTGTTCAATGGCGCTGTGTGGCCTTTGGTTCTTGCCATGTCAGCGATATACTGGTCTCCCTTTACACATTCTGCAACTTCAAACCCATCACGATCAAGAACCTTAGCTTGAGACATTCCAGATATCACAAGAATCACATCCCCCGTCACAGAATACTGGAGACATTTTATTGGGTGGTTTTCACAAGGCTGCAGTGTTCGAAAGCTCTGCATTGTGGCGTCCATTCCAGCGAAGTCCCAAAACCGAACGTCATAGTCAACAGATCCTGTTGCCAATCGAGCTCCTGCAGGATCTGCTGCTACTGCTACTACTGCCTTTGTGCCATGAAACATACAAACTTCATGACTAGCTGGAATTTTACTCTGTAGACTTCCCTCACTTTCGTTATCCTCTTCATCACCGCTGCTTTCATTGTTGACTCCACAATCTTCTGTACTCTTAACATCGTCATCTGTAACTCTATTATCAGTCATACCATGTAGAAGTTGTGATGGTACAGGGGGGCCAATAAAATCGTCATCGCTGTCTTCACTTCCTTCATTCAATTTTCCTTCATTTCGTTCTTCTGCTTCTGTAATAGAAAGGGGACAGAGCTTTTCCACTGTTGAATCTATGTTCACTCCACTCCTTTCCTTGGCTTTTTTTGTAACTTCTTCAAGCATTTCTTCAACATTAAAGTGCCTGGACTTTTTACCAAAGCCTCCAAACCCCATGATATCCTTCACGTGTTGATCCTCATGATTTGTTTCTGGCACTGCATCAACCTCCTCACTATTGACATTCAGCTGAATTCTGGGTTTCGACGACGTGTGACCAAATTTTCCAAAGCCTGTAGACTGTTCATCGGCTATGGCACTATCTTCCTTTGATTCCCCTTGTATTGCACCAAACGTACTCCCAATTTTACCGAATGTTATAATCTTTTTCGACTTGTTCATCTTCAAACCGCCTACCTTTAAAGTCAACTCAGCCATAGACGTATGTTAGTTTCTAATTGTTGTTGGGCATGCCACGTAGAAATTTCCTGAGGAAATTATACTTCCCGGTCTGTCATGGTACGGAAGCGTGCAGCCTAGATTGCAAAGGCTGTGATGTAATGTCCCGTGGCCTGTGTAGTGAAAAGTCAGGCAGGAGAGGAGTAATGTGTTATGTATTTACTTAAAAATAATCAACGCAATTACAACTAAGTAACAATGACCCATGTGTCGACGGTGGAAACTGAAAATGTTGCGAAAAAGTCCGAAACAGCAAATGAACATGAAAAACCTAGAGATAAGAAGGAACGTGTTCGTCTCCCAACCAAGGTAAACACGTCAAAATGCATTCACGAACACGAGCGAGACCTAGAATGTACCGGACAGTGTGAAGCATGCACGATAATTCTTTCTTCAGTGGAGTATTTCATAATTAGCTTATACGAGTCGCTTGTGAATACATACTATAATACCAGCCATTCAGATTGTTAATTGTAGTTTGTCCCTTGTTAATGTTTCAGGTTGTGATAAGGAGATTACCTCCCACATTAACAAAAGATGCATTTGTAAGTCAGATAGCGCCTGTTCCTGAACATGACTATCTTTATTTTGTACGTCCAGATAGAAGTCTGGGACCATATGCTTTTGCAAGAGCATACATTAACTTCATTAAGCAGGAAGATATATTTACATTTAAAGAGCAGTTTGACAATTACACTTTTATGGATAAGAAAGGTAAGGTTAGCTGACAGCTGTTGAAAGTAAGGAGTCAGTGTATAGCTAGTGGTAGCAATAATTTGCCAAGTGTTACAGATATGTTTGCAGTTTTTCATTTACTGATAACTTGAATGACTTATATGTTTAACAGAAGCAATATTTGTGCATAAATACCTTATTGTTCCAGCCAAATGTATGGGAATTCTTATTAAATGTGCATTCTGAACATCAGGAGCATGCACGTAACATTAAGTGACATCACTACTGCCAACATACAAAGACCCAAAGCATAATCTTTGTATACACACACATGCCTAAGCTTGATGTATGTGTGTGGCTCTGTCTGTGTGTGTGTCTACACACACACACAAAATCTAAGCCTAACCTTGTTTTATGCACAAACCTGAATTCTATTAATGATTTGAATGCATTAGTTGACAATAGTGCTGTCACAGGAATGGTGGATCTTTCAATGCGACTGAAGGAACTGATTGTGTAGTGTGTTTATGTCCGTTCAAGACTGACAAAGGTTAGGGGTGTCGGGTAGTGTTACTGTCAAAGTGAAGTGTCTCGTGTTTCATATACACAGTGAAGTGTGCCAGCTGAGCTACTCACTTCGGTCACTCGCCGACTACCATGTTGAAGGAACAGTGACAGCACTATTCTCAAGTAGATCTGATTTGAATGCACACAAATCCCAAGCCAAACTGCATTTATAACGCACAAACCAAAACCCTGAAAGCCTTACCTTAGTGGATTTCATTTCCTGTTTTTTATATGTATGTGTCCAACTTTAACATGGGTTTCCTTGACTGTGATAAAATGTGGTGAGAATTCTGTATGTAATTGGGTGAAAAAAGACAGTTGAAGGTGCTAGTGTTATTCCCATGTCACATGTTTGTGTCCACTATATCAATACAACTGAGGGTAGTAGACTGAATTGTACAAAGATGTTATGGCTGTGAGTGTTCTAATGTTCATAACATATTTTGTTAAAATTGTTGGTACAGAATTTTCAAGGTGTATGCATACAGCATTGTGCACTCATAAGCCACTTTTTCTCAAAAGAGAGGAAGATACATTGACAGCTAAAATATGTAAGGTAAAAAATATAATTTACGTAAGATTTTCCCAGTTCATGATGAAGCCGAACCTTTCTGTATAATTACAGCCTAAAGTAACTCAATTTTTTATATAATTCTGGCATTTTGTGGTTTATTGATGGCATGTGGCTTTTCCTTACAACATGGATTTCTCCAAATAAGAATAACTGTCTCTTTTACAGGTAATGAGTATCCAGCTGTTGTAGAGTTTGCCCCATTCCAGCGTTTACCCAAGAAGCGTTTGGGTCGGAAAAAAGACCCCAAAATGGGTACACTGGAGCAAGATCCAGCATATATCAGCTTCTTGGAGAGCAGAGCAGCAAAGCCTACAGAGACTGGGTCTACTCAGCACTGCTCTCTTGAATACTTCCCTCCACCTGAGAGTAAGTCAGTGATAGGCCTTGTACAAAGTGCTGTAACTCCTCAACCAAACCTTTCCAAATGTCCCTGTTTAGTGCCCTGTGCTTCCCATTAGTAACTGACCTTTTTTAAGTCCTTAATGCTTCCCTTTTCAGTTGCATGGGAGATAGTCTTGTTTGGTAGGCCATGTACTGTTTTACTTGAAGAGTGATCAGTTGTATCTATTGAGAGTACAGAGAGTATTTTTTATCATTGGACTGCACAGTACAGAGTTGTCATCATCATCATCATCTCCTGCTCCTGTTACTTCTGGTCTGTTAGTTTTAAGTATTATTCTCAGCACCCTTCTTTCAAACACCCTGCATCTGTGTTTTTTTGCTAAATGTAAGAAACCAAGTTTCACACCCATACAAAACACAGATAAAATTGTAATTCTTTGTGAGAGTATATTGTCAGCCTAGACCAGAAGATGACATATTCCATTCAATTCAAGGCCCTTCTTTTGACCATTGACTGTCATAATGTCATATTCTAAAGCAAGTTGAAATGGCAGTTGTGATTAGTAGCTCTTGTCCATTGGTGAATCAGATTCAATGACAGTTTCATCCAATATGATGTGTCCTACGTTACAGACTCCTTTGAAATCTACAACAGCTGCACTTTCCCATTATACTTCAACTTATCTTCATCTAACTGCGATTTCATATTATTTTTAATCTGGTCTTCGCGTTATCAATGTGAACTATTTCTTGTTTTGATCTTTACTTTCTTTATATTTCTCTGGTAATGAAATTTTCTCATTTAATAGAAAAAAAAATTACTACTACACCCCTGTTGGACTTTCTGCGGCAGCGCAGAGCAGAGAAGCAACGTATACGTGATGAACGGAGGGAAGAACGGAAGAGGAAAGAACAAGAGCGAAAGAGGCTCAAGGATGCTGACAGAGACAGGCGCCGGGGAACTGGGAAACCTGACACTGGTTCTTCTCGGGATACAACATCTGATTCAGTTCTCAGGGTAAGTATTTTTACTGGTCCCAGCGTGGGTATGTGAATGATATTGTAAATAGTTATTGAAATTTATTTACAACCATCTCACTTGCAAGCATATATATACACACCTGTGGCACAGTCACTCCATTATTGCATTCACAACAGCCTTTATGTCAGATCTGTGGTTGCAGAACTGAAAACCAAAATAAAGAAGCAGAATTTAGCAGCAGCAATGACATAGACAATGTGAAATGTGGATGGGGAAGTAAGAAGTCCATACCACTGATGGTGCAGAATGCAAGCTGTCATTTTATCTGTTTGAGGTCAGCAGAGGTTTTTTACGTGATTTAGGAAGTTCTATCAACTCTGACAGTTTCCTTCAAGAAGAAGAACATGGACAGTTACTTATATCCATCAGTTCTCAGAACGTCTTCACGCCTTGAGGATATACTGAAACTTTCAAGATGTAGAGCATCTCAGAGGCACAGAGGGTACCAAGGGTATCCCTGGCAATACTGAGAGATGAAGGAACAGGGAGGAGTTGTGCAGGAGCAAGGTTTGGAGAGAAACAAATTAAAATCTTACTTTCTGTTTTCTGTCACACAGACAGTTTTAAACCTAAATTTGAAATTATCAGTGATTAATTTTCTGTAAGGATACCGGCTGTTCATATTGTAAGTTGTATACAAAAATCTCAACTCCTTCAGCTATAGGTCTGTACAATAATTACCTTTTCTTTTTTAATTATTTCAGAGCTTTGTTTGGTCAAGAGAATTTCTAGCCATGGATGCAAAATGAGTGTTCCATGTCATTTTAAAATTTACAAAACTGTGGTAAAAATATTGGGTTCTGAACTTGTGGTATAGAATACATGTTCATCTGCAGTTACTTAGTGTATGAATTAGTAGTCTGTGTAAGTTCAGAGCATAACTTTTACCAGTGATTCTATTTTGTGATTAGTTGGTGGCAGTAATGTTTTTTTTCATCAGAACTGTGTTCGAGTAGTGTGTGTGTGGGGGGGGGGGGGATTTTAATTTTATGGGGAAAAAAAATAGCTTAGAAAATGATATTCTTTGAACATATCAGTCAGTTTAGTAGAGGGTCTGACATATTCTGTAAAATATTTGTCTTTATTTTCAGTGATTTATGATAATGTGTGCTGGTACAGTGTTCCATTCTGTATACTACAAAGACCTGATTATTGGTGAAATTAAAGGTACATTTTTTCTGGTCTTGCTGACTGTGCCATGAAGGTATGTAAGAAGCTTAGAAATTTAAGTTTCCAGGTTTTCATGGCTGGTGTTTCTCAAGTGATGATCTTCTTAGTCCTTACACCACAAAGTATAATAAGTTTGTTGTAACATTTCAGAAGAATGAGGAATATGCTGCTTCCCACCTTCAGGGTGACAGAATTTTGTTCAGGTGGATGCTGGAGTGAATGGGAAAGGGCAGTGTGTCAGTATATCAGTGACACATTTCATCCTCTCAATCACATTAGCATCTGCCAGAACCAAATTCAGTCACCTTGAAAATGGAGAAAACGCATTCCTCATTTGTCTGAAATGTTTGAATGAAGTTATTGTAGTGTGTGGTAGAAGAGCCAGAAGACCATAATTAATGCTTAGATATTAGTCCTTCACCTGTCTTTTCTCATAACAATGTTGGATGCCAAGTTCATGTTCCAAAGCCCTTATTACTTACAACTTAGGAGAGTGGGTGGGTCTCATATCCATTGTGGGTGTGGTGTTGAGATTAGTGTTCACTACTCTTAGATAGTGGGTTGTCTGGAGTACTTAATAATCTATGATTTACTGATTACAGGATTGTATATATGTGAAATTTAAAAGTACTGTATGGGCTGAAGAAGATGTTTGGTATGATATGACTATGATTATGACATTTTTTAGACCCTCTTTATACACATTTTTTTAATATTCTGAGAATCAAATTCCTCCCTCCCGTCCCCCAGTTATAAACCTCAGGAATGGCATGCAACGAGACACAGAATTAATGTTTGGTGGCAAAATGGTTCCTTCCATATGCTAATGCTTAACCTTTTTTCAGTTACCTTCACTGACTGTAACATTACAGGCCATGAAGCAAACATTTGGTAGTCAATACGTAGGAATTTCATACTTCTACCAGACTGGTTAGTGAATCAGTAATGCTTGAGACTTCTGTCTGGGAGATAACCTGATTCAAATCTCAACAGGGTGGTCATCTGTCCTGACCGAGATTTTTCATTGTTTTCTCAGTCCCACTGGGCAAATACCAGACTAGTATCTGATTATACCATTACTACTTTCTAATTCTTTCCATTTCACCATTCATGAATCATTGTACCATTCACTACTGCCACTGACAGGATCAAAAGGTAACCCACAAAAGAACTCCATTTTCTCATCTGTAATATACAGCAAAGTGCAAATGCAGAATGCTTAATTTCTGCTACTATTTGGGTGTATTTTTACCACAGTTTTATGGGCATTTTGACCCTTGAAGACAACCCTGTCTTCAAATGTTGAGCATTAATAACCCAGTGACACAGTGCCATATCCCAGAAGAACTAGATTTCTGTGTGTGGCAGGTCTTACGTAACCCTGAGCATGAGAAAGAAGTGAAGGATGATAGCAACAGAGGGGGTGGAAGTAAGGAAAGCAGGGATAAAACACAACAGGTAGGGATCAGAAAGAAAGAAGATGATCGGCACCATAACAACAGAGATAAGGAGCGTGAACGGAGAGAAAAACAGTTTCAAGAGAATAGGTGAGTATAATGGAACTAGCGCTAAGTTCACATCTATATAAGTAGTAAATAAATAATAAATTGTTTGTATGCTGTCTCTGAAGAAAGAATATAAATTATAAGTGCATGTGAAAACACTTTTGTCAGAAAAATTATGTGGATTTGAGAGCAATAAAACCAAGTGTGCATTTCATGAGGTTTGTTTAAATGCAACCCTATAGGTGAATTGTTGTGGGTAAAAGTAGTATTTGTTTAAAAAAAAGGCCTAATGGGTATGCCAAGTGAGCCTGAATCTCCAGCCCTCTAGCACTTTTGAAGGGACTGAACACCTGGAAGTCCCACAGTGAAAGGTCTGGGCTGTATGGAGGTGGTCCAGTACCTTCCAACAAATGGTGTGCAGTCTCTCCTAGACACTGGGGGCCACACGGGGACAAGGTTGGAGGGTTTCATAACAAGGCCATAAGTTTAAGACAGTTGAAAACATGAAGGCCACACCAACCAACAGACTGTTTTTAACAGCCCTAACTCCGCAACTCAAAAAAAATCCCCAAACAGGTTTAATCTGTACAATTCTCGTACAGAATTATATACTGGAGAATTTCATGTGTTACACAGATCACCATGTATTGTTAGGATAGCTCAGTCAAGGTTATAATGGACTGAACTAGTGGATTGTAGGCAGGAAACAAGAAATATGCTGTGTATGGAATTTTGAGGTTGTTTGCATGGAAAGTGATGATTTTAAAAAGTGGAAAGAGAGAGGGAGAATGATTAAAAAATGGATACTGTGTATATGATTGTCAAGATCTTAGCAAGATTGAATTGGGTGAAAGTAGGGTCTGATATTTTGATGATGTTAATGAACTTGGAAGATTCCATAACATCAAGGAATGTCCATACTGGTTGAGTAATTTTTGGTACTGTACATGGTAACTAGAACATTGTGAGGTGACGCTCAGGCATTAATGATGTGTTTAGTATTTCTGTTGTATTACTCTTATGTATTTTTGAGGTAATATAAATGTTTAGCATGTACATGGTATTATATGAATATGCTTCTTTTTAGACAAATGAAACATATTGCAACCAGTGTCATTGCTTTATTACACATATATTTTCTTCTTTTGCCAAATAGTATGTTTAGTGAGATAAGCACAATTTCTGTATTACTGTTGCTTGAAGAGTAGCTTAGGATAGCAATGCAGAGAGACTTGCTTTGGAGAACAGTGTGGCACCAGAGCTGAGGTCTGTTCTTAATAATATTGAAGTTTTCTTTGGCCACTTTTCATTCTGTGGGTACTCCATAGTCATCTGTCACTCCCTGTGAATTCTGTGATAGGCCTGACTATCCTACATATTACTTTAACCTCTGTCCTGGGTTTGGACCTTCTTGTGGCACTTGGCCAAGCTCAAAGTGAAGAATATGTGAACAGCCATGAATAGAAATATGTGATCATTCATCTTAACTTAATCACATTTATCAATTTTTTTTTATACTTCTTTTGCAGGCAAAGGGAGAATAAAGGACAGAGTAGTGTCAAGAGTTACCGTGATGACCGGCAAAAACAGATGGAAATAAGAGCACAACGGAAACTACCTGATGATCACCGTAGGAAGACAAGTTTTGAACATGGACCAGGACACATAAAAATATCTGAGTCATACCATGAATCAGAGAAGACTCAAGGCCATTCCAAGACATCTGATACCAGACGAAGTCAAGAATTTGACCGTAGTTCCACCAAATTATCTGACACCCGTCGAAGCCAAGAGTTTGAACGCAGCCAAGGACCCTCAAAAACTGACACACATAAAATCCAAGAATATGATCGGCAGACACATACCAGTAGAGGTATGGACCATAGGAAACATTATCAGTCCAGTGACCAACGAAGAGCACCATATGAGAGGTTCCAGAGTCATGGCAAAGATGGTGAAAAACAAAGTAAAGAGAATGAACACAGAAAGAGCTACAGAGATTCAGAATCCAAACGAAATCAAGGTTATAATAAGGATACAGACCAGAGAAAAAATTCCTATAACATCAAAACAGCTCGAGGTTATAATGAAACTGATTCTAAGAGAAGCTCTTCAGATCACAGGATTCATTTTAAAGAAGGTGGCCTAAAGAACAGTACTGAGTCACTGGAGGAAAATATGAGAACAGAGAAACAGGATGACTCCAAAATATGGGAACATATGGGTGCAAAACCAAAAAAGAAAGTTTCAACTGAGGTAACAAGTAAACCAGAATCAAAGGGTGATAAAACAAGGGAACAGTTACTGAAGATAGAGAAACCAATAAAGAAAGAGCAAAACAGGAGGAATTCTGTAGAATCTGCTGATGAGAAGGATGTTCCAGAAATTAATGTTGTGGATCAGAAAGAAGAATCTGAAGAAAATGGAATGAAACATAATTCAGAGGAACAGCCAACACAAAATAACTCTTTGGCATCAAATAACCGCCAACCTATTTGTCAGTACTCCACTGAAAGCATGAGTATGGACAAACAGGAATCTTTAAAGTCAGAAATACATGACTTAGCAGAACCTGAAGATAATCTTGAGACTGAAGTTGAAATTGAATGTAAAGAAAATGTAGAAACATCCACTGACCATAAATATGGAGTAAAGCCATCCCATCGGAGGGGTTCCCTTGATTCTGGTGACCATGAATGTAAGGTTCAAGGGAGCAGAGGCATGAGTAGAAGTGCAACAGGAAGTGACTGGAGTGTGGACTCAAAACTGAAACGCAATCACTCTCTTGATCTGGACGATAATCACTGGGATATGAGTGCAGAGCAGGGAGATGGCCTGTTGAAAGGATGTGCCATGTCAGAGAAATATACAGGAGAGATCAAAAGAAGTGGAAACAAAGACAATAGAGATAGATATGCAGATGCTTCTGGAAATGGAACGAATGGGGAACACAAAAGGGACCCAAGAGTGGAAAGAAGAATTCGAAATAAGGTACTCTTGTTAGTTTGGTGAAACTCATTTGCAGAAAAACTTACTTATACAGCATGCAGTGACAGGCTTAGGTGCTTTCCTTACACTAATAAAAACTGTATTAGTGGACACTGTGTGTAATTTTACTTCCCAGTGCATTCTCTCTTATTCAGTTTATTTACTCCATTAATGTACACACACACACACACACACACACACACACACACACACACATATATATATATATATATATATATATATGGGTAGGGTGAGTATTGTGTGTCTTTTATTTTACATGATTATGTCTGGTAGTTCCTTGTAACTAAATATTCTGTGATTACTTACATAATGGAATCAGTAGAATATCTTAGCTTATGTCCTGATACATTAGTAGGTCTGAAGGGTTGCTTGTTTCATGTTTAATTCCTTATCTGATAGTAGGCGTGTGGGGGACTTCAAAGCATAGTAACTCCCCCAGTAGACTGACCTGTTGGTTGAGTCTTGTTGATGCTGCACTGTATGAAGGTTGTATGCCTACATTTTTGCTGGTGTGGTATTAATGTGATCCCACACACTGCTCTTCATGTCCTGTTATGGCTGACTGTCTTTATGCTGCATACACAACACACTATCTTACATCCCCAAACCAGTCACAAGGCTCAAAAGTGTGTCCCCATCCCCTTCTCTATTATTGTCTCAAGTGAGAGAGCTTGAAATCATGAACTTAACTGTGTTACCAAATCACATGCTTATTCTGCAACAGTTTCTTTCTTGAGAAGTTGATAGTTGTTGTTGGTCCCCCCAGTTGGGCTGGCGATTCACCACTTTTTTGTGGCACTTAAAGGTTTAATATTATGTTCATTATGGCCTATGACTGGACTTTATCATAAGCCTGTTCAATCCAATCCCTAGCCTCATTCATACAGTTCCATTTTAATATTATCCTCTGCACCTAGGTCTCCCAAACAGTCTCTCTTCCCATGTCATTTGAGTAAAATGTTGTATGCACATCTCAGTTTACCTACATGCCCCGTCTCCTTTTATTTAATGACCCTAATAATAAGTTAGCCACAATAGCAACATCCTATGAGCTGGATGGTCCAGGGTTCAAACCCAGTGGGGCAAGATTTCAGCATCCATCCAGATTGACCCTATGGCCCACCAAGCCTCCTGTTCCATGGGTATCAGATTTCTTTCTTGGGAGTAAATTGGCCAGGGGCATGTATTGACCATCCATCCCCTTCTGTCAAGGTTGTCAGTAAAGGTACGCCTTTACTCCCCCCTCTGTACCTTCATGGAATTTGCGTAATAAGGACCAACAAGATGCATCTTGTTGTTATTACGCAAATATATCACGATGCACAGTCCACAGAACATCACATTTATCAATGCTGTTCATGGAATGTTACAGGGTGAACTTTACCTTTTTTTTACTCTACTAATAATGTGCATTATGCATCTAGTACAATGTTCCATTTTGTGTAACATGCTGCATCCTCCTGTTACTACTTCACAAACCCAAACAGTCTTCTCAGCAGTTTGTTCTGAAACACTCTCAAACTCTTGCTTCCCTTAAAGGTAGACAATTAGTGCTACGTGTTTAAATTTGGTACATTGGAATCATATAATAAATATTATTTGTTTTTATAGGATCGTCCAAGCATAGAGATATATCGACCTGGCATGGGTCGATATAGTCTGCAACGAAAGGAGCGTGAAAAGGGGTCATTCTCTGCTTCTGGGACAGCAGGCAGCAGTATGGAACAGGAGTCACCTTCATCCAGCCCCTCACCCACCCCAACAAACACCTCTCGGATTACCACATCTACCAAAACTTCCAAAGGTGGAAGTGAACTACGTTCTATGACTTTCAAACGCAGTGTAAGTCGTGAGAAATAAAGTCTGGGGTCTGAGAAGAGGCAGAATGTCATGTTCATTAATCAGCTCTTCAGCCATCAAGGAGAAATCTCTGTACTTTTGTTCCAGTTGGCTGCATGTATATAAAAAGTAGGCTTTTAAATTTTATTTCTGCACAAACACCAACTATTTTAAAGTGTCATGTTTACCGTAGTTTTACATCCGTTTTTGTTCTTGGGACATTTGTTTTGTATTCACTTAAAATTTACTGTATTTTGATACGTACATAATAGTAAATAAATACGCTACCCATTTCAGTGTTGAAATTCTCAAATTTTTGGTCGTTTAACATATGACTGACAGACCTGGGAAGTGCTACATATGTCTTGTCATCAAGTTAATAGCATACATTTTTCATTCATATATGTTTTCACATTATTCTGCATAGACACATGGGCTCCTATATCCACACATGAAAATAACCAAAACAGATTAAAGACACAAGAAATCACGCTGTTCATTTTATATTTGTGCTTTAAAACTGCACATGTCCTACCACGTTACGTTATGTTGTGTGAAATATGATTTATCACATATTGATTTTTATGTAATAAAGGGAATCACATTTCAGAAAGTGAGGATTTAAACATAGGTTATCCTTAATCCTTATTGGTCAGCATTAAAAACTTGATAATTCATGTTGCTGTTTTTAAGGCATGAGGAGGGACAGCCTCCTTAACATTGGAAAGACAAGAAACATAGTATTTATGTGGACTGCATTAGACTGAGCTGAATCAGGTTGGGTTTCAGTGGTGAGATTTAAGGAGTAGAACCATGATATTTTAATACCATCACTAGCATATATTGTACATCAGTTTTTTGTTGGTAGATGCCATGGAAGAAAGAAAATATGTAGAAACAGGCAGTGATAGGATAACATTACTCTCTCAATTAGAAGACAGGAATTAAAGTGAACTTAATATGTTCCATATCCGTGCATTAAATGGATAATTCAGTCTACACAATATAATATTAAATAGTGTACGTCAGCACAATCACTTTATTACTCAAGGTAATTATAAGGCTACATGTTTCGACTATAGATTAGTCATCCTCAGGCCTATTTTGTCAATTGTGTCACAAGAT
>Ga0131853_10002615_pt1 | contig 32143 bp, 11 predicted proteins | sample TergutLab28metaG_FD_92764 | JGI IMG/M metagenome (GOLD analysis project Ga0131853, IMG submission 92764) | Labiotermes labralis P1 segment gut microbial communities from Petit-Saut dam, French Guiana - Lab288 P1 (version 2) (version 2) | ecosystem: Host-associated > Arthropoda: Insects >... | reverse complement strand
TCCGCCACCTGTCTCTATCCTGGGCCAGCCCAATCCAGTCCATATACCCACATCCCACCTCCTGGAGATCCATCCTAATATTATCCACCCATCTACGCCTAGGTCTCCCCAGTAGTCTCTTTCTCTCCGGTTTCCCCACCAAGACCCTATACATCCCCTCCATTACTACCATTAACCTCTTATTTTATATAAACGTTTCCCAGCAGTTCTCAATTTTGCAGCAATTCAGTAACCTACAGTCAGGTGCATACCACACTGTCACACATTTTTCAAACCTTGTTTCAAATTCTCTGTATCATTTCCAGAAGAGTAAGCATTTATTTAATCCATTTATTTTAACGCCTTTTCTAATATCTGCATAGAAATTTATGTAAATTATTGCAGGACGAACGCAAAGCGTCACACACAATAAAAGTCAGAGTGTCAGTGTGTCCCTTCTGTTGTTTCCATTTTCCGAGTGCTGTTAATTTCCGTGGCATCGGAGCCTCTACTTTGGGATGAGTCAAAGCAGAATCGAGCAATCAATATTTTCCGCTCTTGATGGCAGAAATAAGAAGGAGGGAGAATTTCTGCCACTACCACGGAGAAGAGGTAATAGAAAATGCGCAATGATCGACAGATCGACATTCTGATCCTAAACATAAGCAGAGGAGAAATCTTTAAAGGGGAGATGGCTTATAGAAATTTAAAGCAATCTTCTGCTCCACCACTTCGTCTGCGATTAAAATCAAGAAACTGCGTATGATACATTTCAAGGGGCTTGGTACCTTACTGCAATATTAAAGGTCTTTTGATACAATTCAAGGTCTAAAGCATTTTGTTGCAAATATTAGATGACGTATTCTTATAATAAAACCAACGAGATGCAATAATTTCTCCAATTTATTTTAGGAATAGAGGTCAACATGTTTCGGAGAGTTTTTCTGCCCATCATCAGAAGTCTAGTACTGTATACATGGCAATAGGTATAGGTCATACAGATTATGGTGACTGCTTGCTAGCAGGCATTCAGCATAACCTGTATGACATATACCTATTGCTGTGTATACAGTATTAGACTCATGATGATGGACGGAGGAACTGTCCGAAACATGTAGATTTTTATTCCTAAAATAAATTTGAGAAATTAATGTATCTCGTTGGTTTTATTATAAAAATATATCGCAATGCACGGTCTTCTGAATGTCTAATTAGATGATGTGCCTGTTGAAAATTCCGGTGAACTGTAAGTCTCTGGATTTCAGTGCGGAAAAACACGAATCGAATATATGCCAAACTAAAGGAGCTCATAGATATACTCAGTTTTCCTACACCGATGCTCGGATGTACATCAAAATATCAGTATAAAGTACTGTCAAATTTGCAAGAAGCAGACTCCTCCATGGGGCTAGCCGCAACGACATAGATAATGCAGCATACAAAGAAACACTGTTCAAACTTGTGTGCTCGAAAACAAAATACAGCTTTCCAAAATACAATAAAATAAACAAAATCTCATAATTGTCGATAATAACTGACCTAGCTTAATGTATATCTTAAGACTAAATTTTAAATTTAATGTTTTTTGACCATGCATCGTGATACATCCGTACAATACGAACCAACAGGATGTATTATTTACTTTCAATTTATTTCAATGACTAATCTCTACATGTTTCGAGCAGGCTTACTTCTTATCATCGGGAGGTACTACTCTGTATATGCAGCAGTTGGTATATGTCATGCATTTATGTTGACCGGCTGTTGGCAACGCATGGCATATACGAATTTCTGAATATACAGAGTAGTACCGCCTGATGAGGAGCAGTAAGCCTGCTCGAAACATGCAGAGGTTAATTATTGAAATACATTGAAAGTAAATAGTGTATCCAGTTGGTTCTTATTGTAAGAATACTAAATTTGTAATTCATACTTAAGGCTTAATTGGAGGTAGGGCGGAAAGTCACAAATTTTACGCCATGCATATCCTTCCATCTTGTTAAAGAGGAGGTTTTTGTCAGAAAATAACGAGTATCACTTCGGACAAGCGGAGTCGCTCCCAGTAGGGGTCATCACTTCTGGAATAGCTCCACGGACTTTATCTCCAGTAATAGAGGGTTCTGTCAGCAATGCTGACGGTTCACTTACATTTAGTTTTAAGGCACAGAATACGTGGAGTTTTGCTGCCATCCTTTCATAGGATACAAATTAGTGCTTATATACAGAGACACATTTTATATTTAATCTCAACATAAAGCTTCACTTATTTTGATGTAGGTTTGTTCGCTGGTAATTATCTGACGAAGAAACGTTACGTGAAAATATTTAAGAACAATGGAATGAGGAGAGTAACTGTAAGTAACGGAGATTGTTTATAACTTATAAAGCGTTACTTAATAAAAGGCATCTAATTTATAATTTTAGAATGTATAAATCAGCGGGATTGACTCCCACGGTATTGTGGCTAGGTGGAGGAACTATTTCTCCCAGCTATTCAACGTGCATGGGGTTAAGGATTTGGGCAGGCAGAAATACACACAGCAGAACCACTAGTACCTGAGCCAAGTGCCTCTGAGGTTGAGCTGGCTATTGACAAGCTACAAAGTCACGAATCGCCAGGTATTAACCAAATACCGGCAGAACTGATTAAAGCAGGGGGTAGAACAATAGAATGAGAAGAGTAACTGTAAGTAACGGAGATTGTTTATAACTTATAAAGCATTACTTAATGAAAGACATCTCATTTATAATTTTAGAATGTATAAATCAGCGGGATTAAATAAAGCAACATGGAGGAAGATGTGAAAAATGACAAATTAATAAAATAAAAATTGGAAACAAACCTCTGGTCAGAACTGAGAAGAAATGGGAAAATTAGTGTATGTTTGACAGACAAGCTTAAATTTTGGAAGGTATGAGTATGTCATACGTCTCAGTAATTATTTCACTGTTGAGTAATAAGTAGTCATCCATATTTAATTTTATTACTCGACATTGAATTACAACCACAAATTGTATGTTTTTAATATTACGGAGTGCTACAGACACGTTGTAATTATAACTGTATTTTTGTTCTCAATGAAATCACTCTGAAGATGAACATATTTACCACCGAAACACTTTAATAACCATAATACAATAAGAGTACTTCAATGCAATTAAAGTGCAATGAGTTGGCCTTTACTACATTTTACGCGTCTAATTAATGTACAGAGTTTTTAATGTCTGCCATCCCGTAGTGTTTAACACATATATAAATATACAATGATGTGTCAGTCAAACACAACACACACGCTGTGGGATCCCAAACGCTCACATGTGAGCGTTTGGGATCCCACAGCGCATTTTAAAACATTTTAAGTAAGGATCTGTTTACTTAGAAAGGCCTGAAGATGATTCCATAAGAGTCGAAACATGTTGCCCTAGTACACTAATAAACATAATAAAGTTTTGTTTGTTTGACTGACACGTCATTGTATATTTATAGAATGCAAAGAACATGTCAAACGACAACAAAACTTCAAATTTTCTAAAACAAAGGAAATTATAAGCCAACAGGGCGAATAACAGATATTCGAGTCTTTACAGCTAGATTGTCTACTGCAGTTTCCTAATGTCTGAAACAATGTTAAGAACTATAAATGATAATGACGATTATAAATACAGCAGACCGTTAGACCCTCTCTAGGCAAAATGTGATACGTTCAAACACAAAAGCGTTCTTCTTTCTGTCTAATGCTTGTCTAGCCATCGCTAAGTGATGCAGTAATTTCAAATTCCTTACGTTCCACAAAGCAGTGCAGACAGTGGCTTTTGAACGAGCCTTAATTTCATCCTGGTGCCAGTTCAATTATGTTTCAACACAGATTCAGCTCCAACCTCATCTTCACGCAGCACCATGCATTTCAAATAAGTGTGAGATGGCACTAGGGATTTGACAGCAGACTAGCAATTAAGGGAATATAATGTCTCCTTGGCGAAAATGGACTATTAAATCTATACCGTTTCTAAATTTAGGGGCCCCCATATAAATCTAAGGGGCTTGGAAACATCGGCCTTTGTTACATACATCGGAATATCGTCTGAATTTGTTCGTAAAGGTATTCAGAAAAGGGAAGGAATTTTGCAAAATCGTTTTGTGTAAGGCAGACACTGTATATTTCGAGAGACAAAAGTTTCAGTTCGTTTCAAGTTATAGCAGGTTTTATATGGTAATACAAGGAATACAATGGATTTGTAGTAAAGTGAACAAAGAGGAGCACCTCAGGACAGAAACTGGAAGAAATTCCTCATTGCTTCGGACCAATAGGTCTACAGGAAGCCAATATAAACACGGGGAGGAGCTGTCGAAAAATCTAATCTCTGCAACTAGTGAAAGGGTTTTGATTACACTTCGTAACAGACGAGCTTTCATTAAACGTTGTGCGGAGAATTATATTTCGGCCTTTACAACGGAGGAATGAGACTTAGGATAAATCTGCAAACTGTCTAAGAATGGGATCAATGTTTGTGGAGTCCAGCTGCGCCATGGCGTCTAGATCATCCCTGGGGCCCGCCCCGTCAGTCTACTATCCAGTATGTATCGAAGGGCCCTCTCCACCGGAACAAAGAGGACGCACTGCGAAAAAGAAGAATCCCCACCCTCCAAATTCGAGTGTACTCTCCACTGGACTTCCGACACATCCAAAATACTTGCAGAATAATATCACTGTTTCATAGACAATACCAACAAATGCACAAATATTGAAATGCAACATTTTACATATAATCCTCTAAGATTCAAACATGTTTCCATCTTTTAAGATCATCCTCAGGGAGCTTACGTCACACAAGCACATATAAAATATTCCTGAATTATCAAGTATCTTTATGATGTAAGATCCCTGAGGATAATCTGCAGAAGATGGAAATACCTTGGAGTATTAGCGCCTTAAATGTAAAAGTGTGCATGTCAATACTTGGATATTTGTTGGTATTATCTCTTAAACTGTCATTAATGCACAGATATGGATACTATTAATATCTCTGTCTTTGCACGCAGTGTTGAATACTGCGAGTATTTTAATTAAATATATGTGCGATTTATTTCCATAATGCTATTAAAAAAATCTGATGGGGTAAGAAATTATCTAAAACAAATGACGTAAATAACATGCTTTACGGATTTATGGAACCTGTGTTCATTTGTTGTTTCTACAGGCTAGTAAAAAATCTATCTAGAAGTGTCTTACATAAAGGTACTTAACCATTTAAACGCCGAGTTAAATCCCATCTGCCATCTGCTGGCATTATTAGGAGCTCACCATATTCTCCACTTTAGCAGGATAACGGTTAAGACACAAAACTTGATAAAAAGAATTATATCCGTGCACTGATGACAATATTTTACGTAAAATCCCACTAATGCACTGTATATGTTAACACCACTTTATTCACACTGTTACACCCCTACATATTTCAGCTCTCAAGAGGTAACCCTCACGGAGTACAGATACATTTTGTGAGCAGGGTCAATAAAATGCGTGTCCAGATATAAATATCAGATAAAACAGCAGTGTGTTATGTTACGTTACACATATCAAGCTACTCTTTAATCTGATATTTACATCTGGACACGCACTTTGTTTTCCCTGCTCACAAAATGTATCTGTACTCCCTGAGGGTGGCCTCTTAAGGACCGAAACATGTAGGAGTGTAAGAGTATGAATTGAGTGGTGTTAACATACACAGTGCATTAGTGGGATTTTTACGCAAAATATTAGAGTTCTGGTTTGAATACGATAATGAAACTTCGTGTTCCTAAAAGCAAGGAATTTCTGGAGAAGTACTTGCATTTAAGAGCGTACCCTGCACCATAGATTTAATTAATTAATTAACTAGCTAGCTAGGTAGTTATTACAATTCACGTCACACATTCATGTCTCACTTCATGGCATGTCTAATGATTTCAGTTATGCTACTTCCCATTCGACAAGACGAAGTCTACAGGCAATCATTAATTAAAATGAACACATCCAAAGCGAAGATTTATGTAACATTTCTATTCACATGATCCGCCTGTAGTAATTTCTAACCGTTCCAATTTTTGGACGCGCTGTAGGTTGGGTCCCTTTATCTACCGTTAGGAGAGAAACTGATAAACGACCAATAACTCCGGAAAGAAAGAATCATATCTGAAAAGATAACATGGTCTCGGCCAGTCCGGAAATTTGCTGCTCTTCATGGAATTCGAAGGTGTAATTAGCAAGGTTCAGGAGAACCCGCTTCTTATTCCTACCCTGCTGTAGATGCATCCAGTCCACGCAGTCCAATTCTGCTTATTTAAAATTCATTTTAACAATATCCTCTCTTCTGCGCCTAGACCTCCCAAGTGGCCTCTTCTCTTCAGATTTCTCCACCACAGCCCCGTGTGTCGCTTCTCACCTGCTGTGTGCCGCATTATCCCATTCCTCGCCCAGCTCATCCTGCTTGATTTGATCAGCTTAAGGCCATTTGGTGGGTACGGTAAAACGCTAAGCCCCTCGTAATGCAGTTGTTTTAGGCGCTTTCGCAAAACTTTGAAGAGTGACTATTAACTTTACCATCTCTGCCTGTCTATCCGCCTGGAAGATCAACTCCGTTCCCAATGGACGGATTTTTATGAAATATGAAATTGAGTATTTTTCAGAAATCTGTCCAGAATATTCAAGTTTTGTTACATTTTGACAAGAATGATGTGTACTTTACATGAAGAGGTATGAAAAATTATGATAATATTTCACTTAGTTCTTGTAAAAATGAGAAATGTTTCAGACAGCATTTGCAGAGAAAATCCAAACACACATACAAATATCCCAGACAATATTTACAGAGACAATCAAAACACACATTGTACGTTCAATAGCTTTTTTTTGAAGATCATGTCTTTTATGACATAACGTGGAGAAGTATTGGAGAGGCAGAGAGGCCACAGATGGCGATGTAGGCCTAATACGGCGTGTGCGTTTTGCATTGTTGATAACTAAGGCAATAGACACACACTCAGAATATGCAATGTCCCTTGTTTTTCCACTGTAAAAATAGTTATGTGAATGAGTATCAATATTTGGTTTACAGGAACATTGCCTGTCTTGTCCATTATCTTGTTACTTTCTCTCTCTTAGCTTCAAATGTATTCATCAACGTCCTCAGCCTATGTTCATCACTTAACATGACAGACCGATTGCCTTATTAAGACTTGTGCAAATTTCAAGGATAAATACGTTCAGTCTGAATATTTTAATACAAAATTTATAAACCTTTCTTTTGTATGGAAGAAGACTGCTCTGATTCAGCTGCCTTCTCTGGATTCACAACAAAAAAAAATATGTTTGCCATAAGATGTAATAATTGTTAACCGCCTTGCCACAAGATGTAACACTTGTTAACCGCTTTGCCATGAGATGTAACAATTTTTAACCGCTTTGCCATGAGATGTAACAATTTTTAACCGCCTTGCCACAAGATGTAACACTTGTTAACCGCTTTGCCATAAGATGTAACAATTTTTAACCGCTTTGCCATGAGATGTGACAATTGTTAACTGCTTTACCATAAGATGTAATAATTGTTAACCGCCTTGCCACAAGATATAACACTTGTTAACCGCTTTGCCATAAGATGTAACAAATTTTAACCGCTTTGCTATGAGATGTAACAATTTTTAACCGCCTTGCCACAAGATGTAACAATTGTTAACCGCTTTGCCATAAGATGTAACAATTGTTAACTGCTTTGCCATGAGATGTAACAATTGTTAACAGCTTTGCCCTAAGATGTAACAATTATTAACCGCTTTGCCATAAGATGTAACAATTTTTAACCGCTTTGCCATGAGATGTAACAATTGTTAACAGCTTTGCCCTAAGATGTAACAATTGTTAACCGCTTTGCCCTAAGATGTAACAATTGTTAACCGCTTTGCCATAAGATGTAACAATTGTTAACAGTTTTTTCCTAAGATGTAACAATTGTTAACCGCTTTGCCATAAGATGTAACAATTGTTAACAGTTTTTTCCTAAGATGTAACAATTGTTGACCGCTTTGCCCTAAGATGTAACAATTGTTAACCGCTTTGCCATAAGATGTAACAATTGTTAACCGTTTCGCCATAAGATGTAACAACTGTTAACCGCTTTGCCATAAGGCGTAACAATTGTTAACCCCTGAAATCTCTCTCTGAAAGAAGATGAGTTTCTTTGCGGGAAGACTTATACGTACGTACCTCGCCTGCACGGCTGCTTCAGCAGTAGACTAAGGAGTACGTGTCACGTCGTTACTAGAACTTCCCTCGTCATATTATCCTTTAAATAAGAATCGAAGTTTAGCGTAACTTTCAACAAAGACAGGGACGAACGCCCTCCTGCAATGAAATTTAAAACTTAATGCGGCTAAAGGAAGAAGTGAAACGCGATCCCGCCTCACTGGGGGTAAATTTATTACTGAAGAGATTTCTGAGGTCTTTTCCCGAGCAGTAAGTCAGGAATATGTGGGCTGGATCATAAGGTTTCAGATAAGCGAAAGAAAGAAGGTTATATTATTCAACGGTGTGAAGTTGATAGTGAAGAGTGTCAAGCAAAGTATCTTCTTGCTGTTACGAAAATACGAAGCAAATTGTTCTTCTTCTTTCCACCGTTTTCTTAGTGTTAGAACGAAGCTGAAGAAATACGGTATATCAGTAATTTAAGAAAAGACATGCACTCGTTTTGGAACTTATCTGTTAATAAGATAAAAGAGATAGGCAATCTAATCATAACCTAATATGGAGGTGCGTTCATGCTACCATTGTTGCAGTGGAGAAACGATGTGCATTACATATCATAAGTGTGGTTCTGTATTCTTGCCTTAGTTACCCTGCATTCAAATCGCGTCTCTTATGCGCTGCAATATATTGTCATCTTTGCCCCGTCTGGCTTTGACCCCTTTTTACACAATAAATCATAATCGGCAAGATTTTCGAATAAAAATCTATTGAATATAGCATTTTTGCTTTTATTTTCCCTCCAAATTTTGTCTGAAAGATTTCTTGTTCTAAGAAGAAACCAGCGAGGCTTTATCACAAATTTGCGAAGGTTTTCATGTAAAGCACCCCCTATTCTTGACAAAATTTAATAAAACTTGAATTTTTCGCCGAATTTTAGAAAACAAACCCCTCAAATATCAAATTTCATAGAAGTCCGTCCAGTGGGAGCCGCGTTGTACCATGAGGGCGGACAAACACAGACAGATAGACAGACACAAAAATGACAGGTGCTATTCGCAATTCTGCAAATGAACCTAAAAATTGCTGCATTTGTCGCAGTTCATATTGCATTACTTATATTACGTCTTGCTGTAGGACGTATCAGTCTCTACAATGCCGCATTCCCAGTTTATGGGCTACTTGTTTCAGACTACATCCCTGAACTGCAAGTAAACACTTGTGTTTAGCCCACAGTATAAATTAGCTGTTTTACAATTCTTCTCAAACGCTTCAACAGCGACACTCCCTCTAGCACGTGAAAGAGTAATGTCTACAGCCTGAATAATTTTCTGTGATGTAAGATTAGAGATTCAGACGGCGTGTTTTGTGAATAATACTGTCTTTGGGGGTATAACATGTGTAAGACACGTGGGCGGATCCTTAGGGCTCCAGGAGACTGAGGCTCCCAGAATTTCTACACAGTCGGTACATGAAGGTGGTAAGTTTCTCAGCCGTCCTGAACGACCTCCTTCATCCCCAGGAGATACCACTGGTAGTCATTTGTGATAGAAGCTAAGTCGACCCCAGGCGTTACTGCGGTCGGAAGGATTAAGTCAATGAAGAATTCCAATGCCCCCATCGGGAACCGAACCCGCGACCTTCTGACTTGTAACTCAGTGCGTAAAACGTGTAGCCTTGCAAAATTTACCAACGTTTTTGAGGAACCTATTGGCTCAATTTTCTACTCACTTCATTTTACACTGAAGAGAGAAACAGTTAGCTGCACCGAAACGTCGACAAATGGCTCGGTTTCGATTTGCAAATATTGTGGATCTATTTGTCGAATCTGCAACGGCACACTGTGTGTTATTTCAAACATTAAGAAACTACAACCGGTTTACCTGTCTGTGTTTAACTAACGCAATGGAATAGAGACCTCGTGAAATTATTTTAGTCGCTCATCTAGTTAAAGATTTCCCACCCTATACAGAATATGTCCATTCATCACATTCTCTACAAAATTCCGACACTGGGCCCTATCCTGAACCAAACAGATCCAGTCCACATCCTCAGTTACTTCCGTATTAAAGACCAGTTTTAATATTATCCTTATGCTTACACATACGTGTACGATCCCTAATTGATCTTTGCCTTCCGGCTTCTGAAAACTTCCAATTATTTTATGAAATACACTTTTTTTAATGCGTGCTGATTGACCCGTTCATCAAATCTTCATTTATTTTATCACTTTCATAATATTTCTAGATTACAAATTATAAAATTCTGCATGACGTAAAATTCTCCATTCTCTTTCTCAACACTTATTCTTAGATAAAATATTTTTATCAACACTTCGTTAACAAACATCGGCAGCCTATGTTCTGCGCTTATAGTCATAGACCAAGTTCTTTTATGAAATGGGGAAGTTTCTGAGCTTAATGGCAGAATGCATTCTCCGAATTCCGTTCTTCAACAAACCGAAGTGCAAGACTCAATACATTCTTCTTACTGCTGTTCACTTCAGCTAAACAACAACACTGATTAACGTAATGTCATTAAGTCACCTGTAATAAACCAAACTACAACAGGCGTCTGGATTGCGACTGAAATCCATATACCTGGTATGGCGCAGCTGGCGTCGTGACGCCGTTTCCAGGAAAACAAAATGCTCCTTAGATGGTAATTCGTCTACGGGGAGTGTGTACTTAACTTCCCACCAGAAAGTGTCTGTGTACGCTCTCACGTGAGGCAGAAATGTTATCTTCAGGGCAAGAAAAACCTTCCTATCTGCTTTCTCTCGTTTTCAAACAGACGCTGTGATTTGGAGACATTCTTTGTGTAGTGCAGTTTACTGTTCAGGTCAGACTTATTTCTTTGAGGCGGCTTTCAACATGTTTCAAATTTACGAGCATAGTCATGAGATGTGCTGTTTTGTAGTTCAAAGTAGCGCAGAACGGTAAAAATCAACCGAATGCACGTATTTTGTAAATGTGTCTTTTGGGATTTTACATTCCTCACTGGAATTGGTATTTATTTGATGCTGTTACATACCTGCAGTTACACATACACAACAGACAGGGAAATGAAAATCAATTACCAGTCGGTTAAAAATGGCAGAAAACAGTAATCATCCCTAGTGCATTAACAGATAACTGAGGGGCTGGGACAAATTTTGGAGATCATACAGAAGTGTGACTCTATACTATTCAAAATTTGTAGCATCTGAAGTCTATATATAATTCCGCTGGAACTGGGGTAGGTGCAGGGACATGAAATGAAATTAGCCACATGAAGACTGATTTGCAGTTCACAATCCTATGTGAAATATTTCAATAAAAATAAATAGCCACATACAGAAAAGAACGCAAACGAAGAAAGTTCACATTAACGTTGAAAGTCCATAGATATATTTATCGGGCTCCCAGAAGCAAGGAGCTATCACTTGCAGCTACGAAGCTCACTGCAAAACCAGTAACTGGAATTAGGAAACATCGGACTCTAGTTACAAGGACAAAACTTGCGCAGTTTCATCCTATAAAGTGGAAGCAGACTGGAATGATGGCAGTGTTAACACATAAAGCCTTTCAAGTGGGATATAGGATTAGGCAACAACGCTGAGGATTTTCGTGAAGAAGAAAGTTCGTTGAATTCTTAAAGGTTCCACAATGAGACTGTTATAAAACAACACTTTAATTATTAGTACTTGATTCAAAAACGGAATGGGACAAGATTTTGCTTAGTGAAGATTAATTTACATAAAATTAGAAGGACAGGCTGAAATCAAACTTGAATTAAATGTAAGTTTTATAAAGTTTAAAAGTACATAACTAAATGTTTTCTGAATTCTTAGAGTACAACCAACAAGATGCAACGTTTCACAATTTATTTATTTCTGTAAGACGCTCTACATGTTTCAGACGGGTTTTCCGTCCATCATCTGGAGTTTAAAACTGCACATACAGCGTCAGGTATTTGTCATACCAATACCTGACCCTGTATGTGCAGTTTTGAGCTCCTGATGATGAACGAGCAAACCGTCTGAAACATGTAGAGCGTCTTACAGAAACTTTGCATCTTGTTGGCTGTACTCTGCGAATATAATAGCGATGCGCGGACCTGTGAATGTCAAATGTTGTCAGAATTCTTCGAGGGGGTTTATCGAAATGTCATAAATAAAATTGAATTTAATCCCCGGGGGGGGACATTTTTGAAAATCCGACAGGCTCAAAGCTCGTCATATAATTGACCCTTTTTAAAACCTCACATTCATCACCCCGGTGACAAAATCTCATCCTGATAGTACCAATCCAGCATACACGCCATTTTTGTAAGATCCAATTTAATATTATTCTTCCATCTAGACTTCGGTCTTTCACCTGGCTCTTTATTTTTCTGTTTAGTGCATTGTTTTACTAATCTGTCATCTTCCGAGGCGTTTTATTTGATCGCCTTCCTAATAGTTTACAAATTGTACAGAATGTAAATGTCTTACTACAAATTTTTCACCACCTCGTTTCCAACTCTTCTCAAGGCAAAATTTCCAACCGAATAATTCGCAAGACGCTAGTGTATAAGCACCTCTGTCCCTGTTGTACGCATTATCTCTATCTACACAGCCAACAGAGTAATCAATCTGATGAAATTGTCCGGCGGGTCGGAATGCTTTGCCAACAGATTTCCCCTGCGGGACCCATTTCTTAATGTCGACCACTGTTTGCCTTCTTTCTGTAGTTCCCCACTCCCGAATTACCATTAGGTCCGCCGCGGAATTCCATGCTGGCTATCCTGTTCCTCTCAGCAATTAGCCAGTCTGTGTAACAAGCCATATATAGCCACAATTACTGCCTGTGGAAGGATGAGAGGAAGGTAGTAAGGGACAGAGGGTGCAAGGAGGAGCTGGTGCGGTGGACTGAAGGGAGTAATTTGCATGATCGTGTATGTGTGGTGGAGCAATGAATATTAATCCTCCGTAAATAGCTGGTAAGTTTCAAGGCTCGACATCACATAGCTGAGACGTAACTAAGGCCTTAGATGGATTACACAGAGCTGTGTACATTGAGCGTATCTAAAGTGTGGCTAGGGCATCTGCAGCGTACAAACACATTACGGCTTCTAAAATAATAACAGTAATAACAATTTAGGAGAAAGAGTAGTCAAGAAATCCAAGCTCAGTCATTGCGGGTTTGGGAAAGATCATCGAGTTAATTTTGACTACCTAAGTCTACTGCAATATACAGTGAGCCTAACACAGCCACAGAAGCAGCACAAAATGCTTGCCGCGAAATACGTATAGTCTGCCTTCTGACGTGTTATCGACAGTCAGTAATGCAGTAAACTTCCTGCAGTTCCATCCATCTGGGGTGTCTGTGTATCTGCACTTCATCGATTTTACGAAAATGTTTAACAAAAGTACGTATCAATTACGTCACATATTTTAGTATAATGTTTTATATATATATATATATATATATATATATATATATAATTAAATATTACTACACCAAGCTTCAGCTGAATGAAAGTAAGAACTACTCAATTGACAGTGAGACTTTAATTATTTTTATTGATAATCTACTTCTGATGTGTATTGGACCGTGCATCATCTTGATAACTGAAGAATAAAATCCAACTAGGTGCCACTTATTACTTTATTATGCTTACGTTAGGCTCAACATTTTTCGGGCACCATTATGTCCATCATCAGGAGCTCACGACGATAGCGTTGGTTACCACAAAGGCCGTTTGGTTCTCGAGTTGCTGCTTGTTGGAAGTAAAGTGCAGGCAGAATGGATGAGTGTCCGGACCGAAGCCTTCAGTCCGGACACTCATCCATCCTACCTGCACTTTACTTCCAACCAGCAGCAACTCGAAAACCAGACGGCCTATGTGGTAACCAAGGTTATTGTCGTGAGCTCCTGATGATGGGCATAATGATGCCCGAAACATGTTGAGCCTAACATAAACATAATAAAGTAATAAGTGGCATCTATTTGGATTTTATTCTTCAGTGATAATCTACAATTTACAATTATTTTTATTCTACATTCATTTTTAAATCTGGCGCCTGATGATGGTTTTTATGTGAGTCGAAACCAGTATCAAGAAACGACAATAAAGTACTGTCAAATCATAGTTGTACCTGACGGTCCCTTGTTATTTATTTGACTAGGGGCATCATGTGTCTCGTTGCCTGCCGTCAGTTTTCTACAATTTCCGCTTACCTAAAAAATTTCTGTCCCTCACGTGGGAAGTAGGCCGCTGCGGTCCAAATTTCTTTACCGCCTGTGGAACTACACAACACCTAATTCGCTGTGGGCCTTTAGTTTTCTTCTTTTGCTCCTCTCAACGTAGTAACGGATCATAGAGAAGGCAGGCAGCTGTATTCCCAACCGCGTGCAGTTGCTGTATAACTGCGCACATCATCTATTTCATTCAGAGCTTCTTGTCCCGTTCTTCTTTTCCTTCTTCTTGTTCTTCTAGCGCTTTCCTCTATGTCTTTATTGATCAACAAGATGGTAGCGGAGGAGTCAGAACCCCACAGCCCCCCTGTAGCGTCAGTATAACGTCACGCCTCTTGTTTGATTTATTTCATCTCTTCTAATTGTTGTGACATTTGGACATGGGTATTGCTCTTCTAAACCTTTCCTGAGTTTCCCTCAAAATCATTCACCCCTTCACTTTTTTCTATTGACTAGAATACGTTCCCCACTACGTATTTATGGTTATTTGAATGACCACCTAAAGATCAGAAGATATGCCAGTTATTTTATGTATTAATCTATCTGAATTGGTTATAACTTATTGGTGGTGAAGGTGGCGAAATTTTATAGCAGCTGAGATGCCGTTATAAACAAAAGTTTAGTAAGAAGAGACAAATCGTGACCTGACAGAGACCCTGTAGGAGATGTACATCGCACAGGGTTAGCCACAACCACCTGACGAATTTTTAAAATGAAATAACGCAGACGAAGTAGAAAAGACAGGATTTGCTTTATGTAACCTGACCTGACAGTGATCCTACATGAATTGTGCATTTTACAGTCTTAGCCACATACGCCCGACATTTTTTAAAATGAAATTACAAAGATAAAATAAAACATTTTTATTAACAATAATAGATATACTTTATGTCTATGAGAATTCACAGCAATAATTACTATTTGAATAAGACACTTTGCGGGTGACAAACACTGATCTATACGTTTCGCACGCAGTGATTTTTTAACCTCTGACGCCACCCCGACCTGCACTTAGTGCCAGCATTTAGCTATACGTTTGGTTGGTTTGTGGTTTCTGTACAGAACTTTATGCAACAAGCCCAACTCAATATGTTTTTCCCTCTTTTTACCTCAGAATTGCGTCAAATTCAATATCCGAATGTTTTAGAATGCTGGATTTCAATCACACAAAGAAATTCCAATTCTAGTACTGTAACAATGTTAGTAGTCTTAATGTAAAATTGTCATTAAATTTTGAACATGATGAAGTAACATGTTACAGTACTGAAATTTACATCTCTAAAAACAAAGCGAAGAATTTTATAGTTTTAACACACAATTCAGGATAATTTATTCCTATCGAAAATGAACACACTACGAGAGCCAGAAAGATAGAATGAACTAGTCATGATTAATGGCAAATTTACCAGAGCAGAGAATTATTATGCCGCGATGAATCCAAGCGAGAAAGAAAGAGACGGAATGGGATTTTCGGTAGAGTTGGTGCTGACTGAACACTCTGATGGATGACCTACTGACAATGGCTCTCAACTATTGTTGAAGAAACACACTAAGCTTTAAATGAACTGCCATAGTGTCAGAGGTGGAAGCAGCTTCATTGCGGATCTCTCTTCTGTTTATAGAATGAAGGAACTCACTCTGCTTGCCTTCGACTCTTATACACCTCTAAGCTGTGGAATGTTAGATACATGTCGTTGTGGCCTGCCACGTTACTCTTTGTCACAGCATTAGGGCTTATTCACATATAGGGCTTCACTCGATCCCATGCCCTTTAATCATCTCCTTTCATTATCCCAAGTTGAAGAGAAGTGCGAGACCTTTTTTGTAACACGCACACTGCAATGACGTGGACGAATTGTCTGTGTGTTTAAATCCTAGCCATTACAAGAGGTGCTGGGTGCTGTATTAATTTATTTAAGGTTTGTTGGTTAAAAGACATAGTCAGTACCTCGGAACATACGTTATGGTATTTAACGACTATATGTATATAATGGATGGGAGGGGATGTGGAAGGAGCTGGTCACGGTATATTTACAGATACTATCCCGAAAAATGGTTAGTTAACTGGAAAGGGGAGAGGGAGACAAAAAGTTAGCTGGTATTCGGACTATAGGCGAATTAAGCAAGTATCCAAGGCTTGTTTCCGCTAGAGACAGTCTGGTACAGACGAGCACGTACAAAGATAAGTATTGTAGGACTGGTCAACATTGTGATGGCTGAACCAGAATTGTCGACAGCCGTAATATCACAGCTCTCCACCGCACATACAACGTCACGTGATTTAGCCATCTCATCCAATTTCATATAAACTCCCTAATATAATTAAACATGTAAGTAATAGTCACAACACCAATGAGAAAAAGTAATAAGGGAACGCTTCCAAAAGTTACAGCATCCTATAATATGTCGGGCTACAAAAGTTGTAACATCTGTGAGACGTTGCACTACAAAAGTTATAGTAACTTATGATATACTGCACTACAAAATTACAGTATTCTTGTGATATGCTGCACTACAAAAGTTACAGTATCCTGTGATATGTTGCACTAAAAAGTTACAGTATCCTGTGATATGCTGCACTACAAAAGTTAAAGTATCTTATGATATGCTGCACTACAAAAGTTACAGTATTCTTGTGATATGTTGCACTACAAAAGTTACAGTATCTTGTGATATGCTGCACTACAAATGTTACAGTATCTTATGATATGCTGCACTACAAAAGTTACAGTATCTTGTGATATGTTGCACTACAAAAGTTACAGTATCCTGTGATATGCTGCACTACAAAAGTTAGAGTACCTTATGATATGATGCACTACAAAAGTTACAGTATCTTGTGATATGTTGCACTACAAAAGTTACAGTATCCTATGATATGCTGCACTACAAAAGTTACAGTATCTTGTGATATGTTGCACTACAAAAGTTACAGTACCTTATGATATGCTGCACTACAAAAGTTACAGTATCTTGTGATATGTTGCACTACAAAAGTTACAGTATCTTGTGATATGTTGCACTACAATAGTTACAGTATCCTATGATACGTTGCACTACAAATTTACAGTATCCTGTGATATGTTGCGCTACAAAAGTTACAGTATCCTGTAATATGTTGCGCTACAAAAATAACAGCATTCCATGACATATAGGGCTACAAAATTTGCGGTGTCCTGTTATAAGTTGGGCTATAACATATTTTAAACGAATGTTCAAATAGGCTCTCCATTCAGTACAACACTTCACGAAATCTAACTCGGTTACTGAAAAATTTCTCCTTTTTAAACAGACGGTATATATTGTTGAATATTTTTCTTTAAACTTTGTGTTTCCATTGCTACTCTATCCAGAAAAATGGTTGGGTGGAGCTTTGAAATTGGATGATTATTTCAGCATATCAAATTGTTTGTGGGCGTCACACGCTACGTGATTTGTGTCTGTGTTCAAAACAGAAACTCCAAGGGCTTTATTTTCTTGCGTCCTGTTGCCTGAGAACACGCTTTTCGAAAGCAATGTATTGTTTATCCTGCTAATAGTTCCAGAGACAAACAACTGACACCAACCTGTTTTTTTGACTGGTGTCATGCTGGGGGGCGGCCATTTCACTTCTTTCACAAGTCATCTACGGGGTTTATAAAGTAAGAAAATTCACCGACACAAAGAAACTTTTGAGGCAAATATTTGGAGATAAGAGAAAGGAAGTAACAGAAGAACAAAAGAAAACTGCATATTGACACTATTAATTGAAAGACTACTTACCCCTCACACAATATATATGTCGATTAAATTAAAGACGAGTTAGACGGGTCACGTGACACATAAATAGACCACTTTAAGCATATAGGTTTAACGAGAAGCATAATATGATAGTGAATTTTAAAGAAATTATGTTCGATGAAGTGGCGAATTTTTATAAACAAGGTGACGAACCCTCGGATTACACAAGAGGTGTGGGGATTCCTGACCTGAGGAGCGACTATTAGCTTTTCGATGAATCTGTGTACCACTGGGCAACTTCTATAATCATATACAGTATGTACGAATGTGCGAGAGTCAATCGGAAAATATCTATTTACTACATGTTCTCCAAACCACGTTAACCACATAAAAGAGTACATAACGTCCATAGAGGAAATACACTCAAAATTTTCACTGTCCTGAAAGCATCAAATCTTAATGGTTTTATAATGTTTGTTCAAATGCCTAATTCTTTCTCGTTTTGCTATCACAAACAGAAGGTTTTTATTTTAACGTGCAACAAATGTCGAAATATTTGGTCCCTGAGATATTAAGACATAATGGTTAGCATAAGCTAAATAAAAAAATTACGAGTGGTGAAAATACTGGAATCTAAATACAAATTTCACAACACGGATGTGTTTACCTCACTCTTATAAATTACGTCCAGAATCAATAACATTGTGCCCGTTGCCACTTAAACAGATGGTTAGACAGAAGGTACGTAATTTAGATGTGCCTACCGCCCCGTGGGGCCCGTCGGAGTCTCGTCGATGGATGATTACTGCCTCCCGTTGTCTCTTACCTCATATTTACTTATTGCTCCACTGGGAGTAGATTGTAAATTTGCAGTACTAAATTAAAAAAAAAATAGAAGTAATCCTTAAAGTAATTGTGTTGATGGTTACATAGAAAGTGTTGAGACAGGAGCAAGTAAAGTTAGTGGAAGAACTGTTGCTTTCTTTGGTGGTTGGACTCCTCCCACTCCGTCTTCGTATCAATGGGACCGAAGTTTTGTTGTATTAGTCGTGCCCCTCTATTTATTATGCACTTTCCATCTCCGTCGCTTTCCGTGTTCAACAAATGAAGATCGAACACCCCTCTATCTCCTTGTTTCACCTCTTTGCTCATTTACTGCAGCAAAGACTTGGCAGGCTCTGCGTCCTGGAAGTAGATGACAAATCCATTCCCGGTGACCGTGCGGTCTGTGGCGGAATTCTGCGGGCCTCTCCATCGCTGGGACCGAGATTACGAATCCCGCTGAGGGCATGGATGATCGTCTGCTATGTTTGTTTTATGTCGTGTAGGTAGCGGCCTCTATGATGAGCTGATCATTCGTAAAGAGGAGTCATACCGGGTGTTTGTGTACTATTGTGGTGTGTGTGTGTGTGTGTGATGTACAAACCTTAACAGTGAGGGGGTATGGACCCGAGTTTGGTTGTTGCACAACAGAAGGCATATAAGAAGGTAGACTGCTAGGTCTTTACCCGCAGATTGACAAAATACACCGGACAGAGCGACTTACATAAAGAGAAGTACAAGGTATTAATTTATATTTTATAGCCCTCACACAGCGAGTACCGGTTACTGGCTTCGACGCGTCTCTCAGTGTGTTCTTTTGTGCTTGGGACAGCATGGGGGTGATTTTTTTGTGAAATTTGGTATTAGCCACTTTCATTAACATATGTTACTTTTCAATTTTGGTTAAAATCGAAAACATCTTTTGGAATGTATAGAACATGTTTAACACATACAAAAAGCAGAAGATGTAGTCCGTCAAAAATGAGAAAATTATCATTTTTTTAATTTTGTGGGAAATATCTTAAGGTAAATGTACCCGGTCTTTCTAGTGATCCTCCTCGTCACAGAGAATATCAGGGGGAGGGGAAGGAGACGACAGGGAAGATACGCAAAATCGAAATTACAGAAAACAGCCTCTTTTACTGAAATCAATACACCAATGTTCACCAGAGCACACATACATCCTGCTGGCTGACTTAATACTTCTGCAGTGTTTTGTGGATAACGCTTTCTCCACAAACGTCAGTTACTCTGCTAGTCACCTGACATCCATTCTGTAACACGATCCCCGCACACCTGCAACAACGATTGCTAAGCGGAGAACTCAAGACCGGAATTAGCAGAATGAGCAGAACAAACGTTGACTTGCCGACACAAACCGCAAAAACAGTGTGTATATATATATATATATATATATATATACATACATGAGTTTTTAAATAAAACCGTTACATCTCAGGGAAGCCTGTTCCCGGGTTCGGACCTGGAACGGTCGGCTTCATAATATTATCAGATTTCCTGCCTAGCCTTTACGATATAATCATCGTTAATTTGGGTTGGAACTGTCGTGCCGAGCAAATAAACTGTCGTGTTGGAAAGAGTGAGCCTGCATGTCAAACATAACGAACTGCAGCACTGAACACACTGAACTGTTGTGTGGAACGTAATGACCTCTCCTTTTGCTCACAATCAGCTGACGTGTTTAATACTGCATAGGGACGCTTTGGGCATAATGAACTGCCACCCTGAACATCATTGACAAAAATAGGTGAAGACTATTGCTGGGAGAGTCTCAAACACTACATACATTATTTTATTGACTTTTCGAAAACAGTGATAAAGACTGAATAAATCACATGTTTTATAACAAAACGGTATTTATTGTGGAAATTCAGTAGAGCTAAAAACATGTCATTAATATTTAATCTTACATTTTAACATTATGCAAAATGTATTTTTAACTTTTTATTTGAAGGCCGGCAGTATTTCATTTCTAGCTCTTGCCCACCTTAACCCTCTCTCAGTTTCTCCTGTTACAAACAAAGTGGGCTGTGTGCAATTCTGACTAATACAGGGACATGTTTCAGTTCATCTCACCTGCAGCTGTAGCACTAGCCATGAAGTGTTTCTATTGTTAGCTCTATACTGTTGTGTTTTGGGGTCAGTAACACGACTGTGACAAGCTCTGAACATTGTTCGGAAATAGTGGGTTGTTCACGATCAATATGGATAGCACGTCATAGCGGTCATTTGGTGACCTATGGAAAATCCTCATTGCAGCACCAATGAATAGCAGCATATGATTAGGTTCTGAATTTAGGGTACAGTGGAATTCTTGGTACAAATATACGAGGAACACAAAGAGGCCACGTTACAAGCAAACCAATTTATTTCAAACAACACCAAAATGGAGGTGAAAATCTAAGTAGTTAATAGAAAACGATTTAAACACAATATCTGCTACAAAACTGCGAGCTGTCGCCTTGAAATAATGATAGAAATAAAGCAGAACCAGCAAGATTATTTTGCAGAGGTCATCCCTTTGCCTTATTATACTAAATACTTTCAGGTTTCAGTCCAACAAAATCGTATATGTGTTCATTTTAATTTGTAACTTAACAACATGTTTCTGTCACTCAGAATGAGGTGCATGTATTTGCACTACATACTTCTTGTTCTAAGGTTTGTAAAGATGGCATGATGATGGTCAATTGACAGAAACATGTGGTCTAGGTAAAAACACAACCATATATTGCTGTTTGATGTTCGTATGACCGTGCATCATTGAAACAATAATATAAACAGTCAACTAGATGCAAAAATATTAATTGTATTAATAATTTCAATCAGCTCAACGTGTTTCGGACCATAATTTCGCCCATCCTCAGGAGCACTAGACTGTGTTTACAGCTTGTGATATAACGCATCTACGATGTTGCCTGCTGGTAATCAGGATGAGGTGGAACTATGTTCCACCTCATCCTGGTTGCATCTATTTGCTCTTTATATTATATATTGTTGTATTGGACCGAAAACTGACAGGATTTGTTTTCTTGTAGAATTAGTAAAATATTAGAAATTAACATATTTGGAAATGTGTGTTGATGGAAAGGAAATTATACCTCTCTTACGGACAGTCATATTCACGAACAAGTGCACACAGTAAGATACAAGTCGTACATAAGACTTAGAAAACTTCTACATGTTTCGGCAACGAAGAGCCACCCAGGGAGAGTTTCAAATACTAAGGGGTACAAGCACCAACATTTCAATTTCGGTAATACAGTCGATGTATTGAATTTATTCCCTGAGGATAGCACCTCGGTGCCGAAACATGTAGCTGTCCTATAAGACTTATTGACCACTTATATCTTATTGTGTGTAGTTGGTGGTGTAAAGCACGGAATGTAAAAATATCCATCTCTACTATAGAAACTGCAATTTCACTGCCGCCTTGACAACACTCTGATATTGTAGACTGTCTTATCCTGAGAAACCCCGCATATATTCCATACACTCACACCTTATTTGCTTAGATACGGATCTTCACATAATCTGTAATATGTGCTTACGTTTCAGGATCTACAAATATAAACGTCTCTCTCTAGTCTCTTTTATCTCGACTGTTAAACTCGTAAAGCAACATAAAACAACATAAAACAACATAAAACAACACGAAATAAAACAGTAAAGAAGGCCCTTTTCTTGCGCTCATTTGCTCAAGTTGCCTAGAAGGCCTACTGATTTGCAAAAATTCAGAATCAATTTATGATTACTTAAACGATTCTAATCCCTACTCCTTACTGTTAGAAAGATTAATGTTTATCTTGATTATCGAAAGTCTTTCCAAATTGTCGTGATGGTGCCTTAGCACAAGGTAAGGCGGCGTCTTGCCTCATCCCTTTTTGTACTGTCCGCAAAATAAATATTGGTACTTTTCATTATTCGACGCTGCTGTGTGTGATACGATGTGTCAGAAAAACAGAATAATTGTCTAAAGCTGCTATAACACATAGCTTCTACTGCGTGGTAATTTTCGCACTTTTAGCCGAATTTTCTCATTTCATAAATAAATAGATATTATTTCAATTATTTTCGATTCCCGGCAAGGACAAAAGATTTTTCTCGTCTCCAAAATGCTCAGACCGGTTCTGAGGCCCACCAGCCTTCTACTAAATGGGTGCTGGGGGATACCACTCTGGGATGAATCTGTAGAACTATGCATCTGACCAATCTCCGTTTTGTAGTGGTCAGGTTAAATTGGCCCTACTTCTTTGTCTCCTGTGAGTGTTGTGTTGTCAAGTAGAAGTCTCCACGACAGGCCGATTCCTCGTCCAGAGGAGTCCTACAGAGTGTGCTGTGTCTGAGTTTGATCGAAGAACCTCGTACTTGAGGCCTAGTAACAATAGGGCCGTCACGTCTTGACAAAAGAAAACCTTATATTTTGTTTTCATCTTCCTTTCCTAGGTGAACCGGGTAGCTCAGTTGATACAGCGATTGACTACGGGCTGGACGGTCCGGGATCGAATCCCGGTGGGCACCAGATCTTACGCCCGTCCAGACCGGCCCTGGGGCCCACCCAGCCTCCTGTAAAATGGGTGCCGGGTCTTTCCCGCGGATAAAGTGCGGCCGGGAGGTGCTGCTGACCACTCACCCCCTTCTAGTGCCGCGGTCATGGAAGAGTAGAGCTACACTTCTAACCACCCTCTGGGTCACACCGGGCCGCATCACTTTACCTTTACCTTCCTTTCCTAGGGAACACATCCCACAGCTGATGGCCCCAACAATAAACTCTCAGGAATGATTCCACAGATAAGATTCTGTATAAAACTGTAAGCACACTGCACCAGTTGTTCTTATTATTCGGCAATTATCTGATGTCCGAACAAATGTCGGCAGTAAGCGGTATAGATAGTCACAGAAACTCTGTTTCGTGTTAGATAACCCTGGATTAGAAACTCGGACCGGAAGCCAGCTCTAATGTTAAGTGGTTGCTTGTCTTGCCCATCCCTTTCAAAAAATTATGGTGAAGTTTAAAAAAGCCATCATCAATTCCTGTCACAAACTTCTCAATACAATATTCATAGTTACAAAACAATCCCACGCTCTGTAACCAGAGAAGATGACAAGTCATTAAATAAGACAAACAACATAGTAGGAAGCAAACTTGTCCCCTTGCTTAATTAAGCATCATGCCACGCAGACTTAAGCGGAGGGCACATAGCTATATTCAACCCCTAAAATGACATCGTAGTTGCTTCTCAGCCCAGCAACTTTAAGTCGAGATAGATTTCCCCTAAACGCAATGTTAAACTAAGAAGGGTGGCTTCAGACAATTTATATTGACCAAGAGAGAAGATATACTCAAGACAAATTTTAAAGAATATACAATGAATAGTGACAATTCCAGGAGACGGCACTTCTACTAGAACTATATGCGGGTCATCTTCGACAACATTTCCAATGTACAACAGTACGGGCGGCGATGCATGAAACCCTGACGATGAATTAAAGAAACCAAGCACTGAATTCTGGCGATACAAAGACCTCTTCTTCTCCTTCAGAATCGCCTCACAGCAAACAAGCATCCTCATAAGTCAGTGTCTAGCTGTAGCTGCTCGCTGCTCGTTCCAATCAATGTCCTCAAACGCCCTGATGCCACCCTCTACCAGTCCTATCCACACAGTCAACTTCAAAACCGTCAGGGTTCTCTCCTAAGACTCTGGTTCAGGTTCACATTCCTCAGCTTCTTCACGGGCGCTTTGCTTCCGACTTTCAATAAGATGGTAGACAGTGAGCTTCTGATCGTGGGAGTTCAGCAACTCCAAGATATTCTCGGCATCGTACATACTAATTGGTGCCTTTAGCTTAACATAATGTGTCTGAGTGCCTATGACGTAAATGTGCAACGACATTGCATTATTCACTGCGTTTACAGATGGAACTGCGTGTGAAACTTAACGCTCCGGGTACCCACTGAGTAGTGGGCCGGGTAGCGTAGTCATTATAGCGACTGGCTACGGGCTGGACGGTCTGGGGATCGAATCCCGGTGGGGGAAAGATTTTTGGCACCTCTCCAGACCGGCCTTGAGGCCCACCCAACCTCCTGTACAAGGGGTACCGGGTCGTTCCCGGGGGTATAGAGCGGCCGGGGCGTGACGCTGACCCCTCACCACCTTCTAGTGCCGTGGTCAAGAAAGAGTAGAGCTATACCTCTACACCCCTTACGGGCCGTACGGCCTGTACAGAGCCTCAGTGTCTGTACAAGGGTGCACTTTACCTTTTTACCTTACCCACCGGGTAGAAATTTCATCTAGTCACAGAACTCAATAATTAGGAACAGCTGCGGCTCTTAATATGTTCTTAGTAGTTCGACAATAGAAATCTCCTTTAAAATTGACTTCTACGTGAGTATTCCCAAGCTTTAAGAAATAATTCAATAAGAGAATAACAAATCCGCAAACGGACCCAAGCAGGGTACATCAAAGAATTAAGCACAAAACCCGGCATACTGTGGTGATGTTTTGCTGGAATGGTATATCGAGACCGTTACAGATTAAAGACATGTTAACTACTGAGATTACCCGCGTGCTCTGGGATGATATATATATATATATATATATATATACATATATAGCGCCAGCATTTTCAGCTAGGTCTGAGTTCCCTGTGAGTGCACATATGTGTCGGACGCAACCATACACACATACATGAACTCTCTTTGAAGTAACACTACACGTAGCATCAACACAGCCAAAGAAAGGCAAGCACACCTTGGCGGTCCTACTTGAAACTTGTGCGTATTTCGTATGTTACGTCAGAACATTTTCAGCTTTAAGTTATTATCGGGCGAAAGTTCCTGAGGGTACTTCATTTAGTTACAAATCTTTTCTTAGCTGTTCTAAACTAGACGTGCTAATGCACTTTATACTTATGCACCTACATACATACGCATGAATATATGTATGTATGGACAAGTAGGTGTATATACATATATATATATATATATATAATATAGGACCACATAATTCTGACACTTTAATACCTGATGCACGAATTTGGTTGCATCTTATACACACAGAGCAGTACTACTACTACTACTACTACTACTACTACTACTAATACCACCACCACTACCACCACCACCACCACTACCACCACCACCACCACCACCACAAATCTATAAAATTCGATTGTACGAACAGGGATTATCATACAATGCAGGCGGTAATCAAGTACGTTGTTACAGTGCAGTTAAACGATACAACATAAACGCAAATGAATGTTTATTCATATCCCCAGGCAGTACTTCGGATTTCAGACAGTTTATGACTCATAGTCAAATGTAAAAGCCACAAAATGCGGGGAATTTTCGGTCAGACCTGAGTATCATGATCTATAATAAATTGTATACACGCCGTGTCTTGACTCAAGAGGTTAATCGCCGGACTGTCAACACTAAGTCCCGGGTTGGTACTTTGTTTATCGGACACGCTGAAACTGTGTCTTCGTCAGGCGACAGGTCAAGTTACAACAAAACAAAACGACTGGCAAAATGACAGCAATTCTTAAGTTTTATTAAATGAAGATGACCAAACACGTGTTAAAACATGTTAATGCAATTACTTTACAAGTTTTTGCGATATTTATTTTGACAGAAGATTCGTAATTTTGTAAACGTGTGTAAATAACTGTCTTATAACAATAGTTGCTACGTATTGTTCATAGACATAACAGTGAAAAATTTGGTGTTCTTTAAAAGGACTTCCCCGCTACATTGGAGGTATGTCAAGATTACAAGAGGAAGCTGTTACACTCGAATCCATACATGTATTTTAATATACCGAAGGGTAAAATTCATCAAAATCATGCAGGATAATTCAGTTCGAACCTCGTGGAGAACAAACTCCCTCTTCATTATCAAGCGCAATTGGTTAAAACAGCGTAGGAAAATAATATTCGCCATTTACTGCGATAATCACACTAAAGAAACGAGCAACGTTTCAGGAAGCACAATATCTGAAAGCTGAAGTTGACTTTGTGTGGTTAAACAGGCAGCCGGTTGTCGTATTCCGTAATGACGTATTCTTCCACCCACATACATGGCGTGTTTACATATATGGTCTGCGCATGTGTGTTGAGGAGTTCCTTTTTGATTTTTTAAAGAGAATGTCAACGTTTCCGACTCTATAGTGTCGATGATGAATTGTGAAGGATCTAAAGGGGGGGGGGGGGGGGGGGAAGGACTGTTGTAACCCACAGCGCAATATGCCTTGTGGAAGTGGCAAATACCTCGAAAACGCAACCGTGAAAGACTAGCCGTGATTCGAATAGGGCCTCTTTCAAATATGAGTCTAAAACGCTACCATTACACCAGTCTGCTGGGTGATTAATGGTAAAGTAATGAGGATTCGCATGAATAGGATCAGCGGAAGTACAGCACATTTCAGTGCAGATAAACGGCCAGCACTGTAATCATTAAAACTTTCCGTCACACTTCTCTCAGCGAATGCAATGCAATTAAAATATCTTGCATTATCCATGATTTTTGCGCTACCATGCTTGCTGCCTAGTTCATATACATCCCACTAGCCTAAATAAACTTCGATTTTCAGCAGGAAAAAAATTAAAATACTGCATTGAGCAGATAGGGGATGAATCATAGCCGCGTAGCACACACCAGAAAACCAACATTTGAAGACAGAGGCTTAAAATACATTTGGTATCGCGTGCAATATAGACGTAATGACTTAAATAATCTTCAGCGCCATTGTAATCATTCTGTTGGATTCACAGACGATGGTATCACTTAGTTTATGGTCATAGAACATGTCCTGTGTATTGATATGTTTTATCAGTGGAATAAATGCACAGATGGGTCAAACATTTCAGACCAAATGTACAGTATTATTCAGTTTCACCTCGAAATTAAAAAACTAATTCTAATTATACTAAAACATTAATTATTATACGTCAGGCACAACTATTTTTATTGTATACGAGACTACATGTTTCGACCTTTTTGAACGGTCATCAGCAGGCTTTTTAACAGATCGAGTCAACAGATGCTGTGTACATGTTGGGATCCCAACATGCACACAGCATCTGTTGACTCAATCTGTTAGAAGGCCTGAAGATGACCGTTTAAAAGGTCGAAACATGTAGCCTCGTACAATAAAATAGTTGTGCTGACATATACTAATTAAAGTTTTATTATATTCCTAGCACATCGTGATGTCTTCCATCAAGTTCTATGTAATTCTAATTACCGAAGTTACGGGATTTATGTACAATTAGCACAAGTTGTTTCTACTTCAGCATCATCAGCGAAGTTGTGCAAGAGGTAAACGTAAAAACGTAAAGGTTGGAAAGTAAAGCTGACTTATGTAAGCCGTAAGGGCATATGGGGTAGTGGCGGCAACACCCCACCCATTCTTAACCTCACCACTAGATGGATTTAAATGGTCGGCTTCACGCGGCTTTACCCTTGGAAGAATGTCCGCTTTATCCGTTGGTTAGGAGGCTGGGAGAACCCCTGAGCCGGTCTGGACGTTCCGAACTCCTGTTCGGAATCGAACCACGAACTCTCAGACGTACAGCCCGTGGCCTAGTCACTATACTAACTGCACTATCCTGACTCACGACGTGTGGAACATGTGGAGCAGAAATCCACCGTTTCCTGGACGTTGTCACAAGATGCCTTCCATGGATATCACGACGTAATAAAATACGGCAATACTCGGGGAGTTCGAAAGACCCTTCAACGGATGGCGAAAAATGCACCTGCTCTTGCCGGGAATAGAACCCAATTCTCCAGGCAATACACAAGTTCTGTAGCGAGACAGAGATACTTTGGTTGACTTTTGAAAAGCGCACAAGTTAAGAACACAAATTAGCTTCGCTGTAGATCCTTCAGGATGCTGGCATATTAACAGACGAAAAAAGTCCAGTCCAATCGAATCCTGTCAGCAAATATTCTACAAAACACAGTCTAGGTTGTACTCGAGTGGACTGAAACATAGCTGGGTGACTTGCAGTCAACTCTGGGAATTATATGCAGAATAATTTAGACTCTTTGGGACTCGACTAGGCTAACGCGACGTCAACCCTATTAGTTCAATATTAAATGGGGTTATTTGGTCCATATATGTATTTTGAAACGAAATTTGGATTGTAATTTACTGACAAATTTTTGTTTTTTTGGAAAATATCTGAAATATGTACGAGTACTGCCACTGTTTTCGGACCGCAACTGGCACTAGCTTCTGTGCCCATCCTGACAGTTTCTTGAGACCGCCTCCCTGTATGTCTCAAACACTTCTTCCCCATCCCCCTGCCACTCAATTCAACCCTAAATATTTAGGCAACACATTTATCGGAAGTATTGCCAACACTACCAATTCCTCGGTAAATTGGTTGCACAAGTCGGTTCATGCTTCATACACACATCCATTCCCAAGCGTCTTTCCAGCACCATCACGAAAAGTTTGAGAGAGCACATGTCCCGTCACTGCTAGCTAAATTTTATTTTGTTCTCTCTTTTGAGATTATTTCCGTGGTTAAAAACTCTAACATTCATCAGTACGCTAAGCCAATAAAGCCAAAATATCGCGATCGGTAACGTACATATTCCTTGTAACAAGAACAGGGCTATTCCCTGTGGCCGCGCGGTCTAAGGCGTGGGTCTCCGTTTGCTCGCTTGCTGGGGTTGCGGGTTCGAATCCCGCCGAGGACACGGATGTTTCCCTCTTGTGATTGTTGTGTGTAGTCAGGTAGACGTCTCTGCGACAGGCTGATCATTCGTCCAGAAAGTCCTACCGAGTGTGGAGTGTCTGAGTGTGATCCTGAATCGTCGATGATGAGGAGGCCTTGGCCCACTAGTGGCTGTTGCGCCATGGGGGTGGGGATTAGAAGAGGACATACAGTCGTATACAAAATTCAATTAGTATATCTTACGAGATCATTTTACTTTTAAAATCTGGCGTAAATGCACATAACAGAGAAAACAGGTTTGGAAGAAATACGTGCGAGAAGGGTTCAGTAGAGCAACCGGCAAAATTATAAATTTGCCCATCTCTAGTTGTTAGACCTGAAGCATGAACATAGAGCATTCCGAACTAATGTTAGCAACCATTCCCCAGATTTAATCTGCTCGTCAAATCCTTCGTCAAAGTAAAATAAACTCATCCGTATTTCTGCCTTCTTCAAACACCTGAATATCTAGATGTTTTCCGAGAATTTATTGACTAAAATTTTATTGATATATGCTGCATCCTGTTAACGAGACAGGAACACATAATCGGGTTTCCTTACGTTAATTTATATATATATATATATATATCAGTCAACTGATTATTTTGAATGTGGTTTCCGTGCTTGTCTTTATAATATTTCTGTTTCAGTGCAATACGTTAATACAAGCAGCAGAGAGCAGGTGTTGATATGCCCCATTCAATTCTAATCCGCCCTATCTTCTCGAACGTTTATAATGAAGTACTTTAAAGCAAATTTCAAGTGTCATAGCAATAAATCATCTCAGTGTATCAGTCAATTTGAATAGAAACTGAGTCGCACAAACCTTTATCTTATATGAGGGACGCAATGTATTAAATTTTTCGATTAATCAGATTTAAAATTAAGACTTTAAAGCCCAAACAAGCTTGCAAGTGGTATGCCCTGTGAGGCAGCACGCAGATTTTCCAAGACTTTTTTTACTATCAACATAGTCTTGCACGATACACAAATTAATTTAATTTAAATTACAAAGTAGGGCCTAAACTTCACCGGTAATCACACAACATACGTATATCAGGCTCAACAGTATTATTTTAGGATCTCTTACGCATAATTCCACCCAAATCGGACAATAGGCGTGAAAAGTGCGCAGAGAATTTCAAAGAGGGATACGTCACAAAGAAAGCATGGCCTGACCTGCACCGATTTCACGAAGCTTACTCAAGAAAGTTTTTGTTCATCTTCTGCGTTGAATAGTATTACCAAACTGGACGAAAAATGTATCATAAAGGAGAAAATTTCCTTTGCACTTTCAACAGAGTAGGTTTTCAACGTAACGTTTTTTCAACAAACTCGCAACTGATTAACAGCTTCATGCGGAAAATTTTTAAAAAGAATTTAAACTAAATCAGTTAAGAAGCATGGAAATAAAATGTCACATCCAATTACGCTTTTAAGTCAAGTATGTCGCTGAATCGACTTTCACTAACTCACGGTTCTTTACAGATTTCTGTAAAGAAGTCCTATACCGAAGTTCGAAAAAATAAGATAACCCGTTACGTTAGGCAACAACGGACTCTAAGTATTACGTAGTGTTTCGCTTCTGTTCGTAAACAAAGCCTAAAAATTCAGTATTTTGCCCCAATAGTCAGCTAACGCGTAATTAATTTTCTCTACAATAAACAGATACTACTCTTTACCCACACAGCAATAAGCGGTTGTTCTGGCACTGTGCACGGTCATAGTTCTCTGTGACGTAGAAACTGAATCTTTCTATGCGGCATACATCGATATCATGTTAATATGGTTTAACATGGTTCTTGTCTTTTTTATCTCAGTATTTAACCAACATGATGCACAAAATTTGTTCCACAATAAGTTTTATTTCATGCCTCTACATGTTTCGAGCACATGTGCTCATCATCAGGAGGTCAAAATTGCATTACACAGCCTCTGGTATCATCACACCTATAGGTGGCCACCTATAGGCTGTGTAATGCAATTTTGACCTCCTGATGATGAGCACATGGTGCTCGAAACATGTACAGGCATGAAATAAAACTTATTGTGAAACAAATTTTGTGCATCAAGATGGTTAAATACTGAGATAAATATACTGAGATGCAGCACGGCCAGCAAAACGTCAAAATAAAAGTTCTTGATGTTGATACACTTATAATTCAGTGGAATCTGAAATATCGATCTCCAGTGGCGTCGATGTTGATGGTGACGTAGGTTCCATGACTGTATAACCAAATACGACAGCTTCTAACAAATAAAACTCTTTCTGGAATCACTCTAATTATCAACCAACAAAAGCACTACATAAAATTTCACACTAAAACACTTAAAATCGCTCCGACATGTTTCGATCCTAAGATCATCCTCAGGGAGCTACGTTGTTCCTTGCTAAAGTCATTTTAAAAACATTCACAAAATAATTCCATT